>OLJF01000016.1_pt1 | contig 342769 bp, 283 predicted proteins | sample 1609751 | NCBI WGS metagenome assembly OLJF01 (sample SAMEA4350171, study PRJEB24818) | metagenome | biome: human; feature: gut; material: faeces | place: Denmark | collected 2013-09
TAACTTTGTATCATTAAAAATTGAGCCGTATGGAAAGAAAAAGATTCAGCGTGTTGTTCTTCATCAAGCGTAGCAAACTGTTAAAAAACGGGGAAGCACCCGTGCGTGTGCGTGTCACTTATGACCGTCTATACGTGGAACTTCAACTAAAGCGGAGCATAAAAGTCCCACTTTGGTCGCAGGAAAAAGAGAAATCGACAGGCAAAGACCGAAACTCCGTAGAACTTAACCATTACATTGACGCCCTGCGTGTGAAATTCTATCAGATTTACCAAGACTTGGAACTGGAGGGAAAGATTATCTCCGCACGTGCCATAGTGAACCGCTATCAGGGAAAGGACGAAACTTTCAAGACATTGTATAATGTATTCAAGGAACATAATGACAACTGCCGGAAGCTAATCGGGACAGACTATGCCGACATCACCGTAAGACGTTACGACAATTGCCTTAAATACCTCATGGAACTAGTTAAACGGGATTACAAGGTAGATGATATGTTACTGCGTGAGGTAAACGGGGAACTGGTACGCAAATTCGATTTATACCTAAAGACGGAGAAGCATTGCGCACAGAATACCGTTATCCGGTACATGAAATGTTTTAAGAAAGTGATAAACCTTGCCATTGCCAACGAGTGGCTGACAAAGAACCCGTTTGCCGGAATCAAGTTTCACGAGGTGGAGGTAAACAAACAGTTCCTAAGCCAAGCCGAGATAAACCGGATATGGCAGAAAGAGTTCAAGATTGAACGGCTGGAACTGGTACGGGATGTTTTCATCTTTTGCGTATATACGGGGTTGGCATTCATAGACGTGTATAATCTGCGCCCCGAACACGTTTCAGAGGACAACAACGGCAACCTGTGGATAGTGAAACCCCGTGAAAAGACAAACAACCTCTGTAACATCCCGCTTTTGAGTATTCCCAAACAGATACTTGAAAAGTATAAGGATAACCCCTACTGCATGGATAAAGGAACTTTGTTGCCCGTTCCCTGCAATCAGAAGATGAACAGTTACCTGAAAGAGATTGCTGACTTGTGCGGTATCAAAAAGAAACTGACCACGCACACAGCCCGCCATAGTTTCGCATCGGTTATCGCACTGGCTAACAACGTATCACTACCTAACGTGGCTAAAATGTTGGGGCATTCATCCACCCGAATGACACAGCATTATGCAAAGGTATTAGACCAAACGATATTAAGGGATATGCAAGAAGTTGAAAAACAAATTAATAATTTGCATATATGAGTTTTTTCTGCTAAATTTGACAATAGAAACATTATAAATATAAAAGCCATGTTTGATTTTACACAAATAACACTTGTAATAGGGAAATACAATAAAAATACTCATGCAATTGACATGTTAGGAACCGGATTCCTTATTTCTAATGAGGGTAAAGTAGTTACAGCACGACATGTTGTAGGAAATGAAACAAATGATTTATGCGTTTTGTTACCTCATATTCCGAATATAAATGTTTATCAAGACGTAACAGACTTATCATGTCGTCCTGCCACAGCTATTATTGAAGATATAAATCCAATTACTGATTTATGCATATTAAAAACGGATTTAGGATTTAATGGCAATTTACCTCCATTGGAATCATTAGATAACATTCCTGTGGGAGAGAAAATTGGTATGTTTGGATTTCCACATTGTGTTATGGGCAGAAGAGTGTTAACATATCAAGAAACAGAAATTGGAGCTAAAATGTTATTAGAAACATCCGGAATCAAATCAAAATATGCAACGATTAATATACAAACAAGACCTGGACAATCAGGTTCTTTAGTATTTAATATTAGGACAGGGGCAATTGTTGGCTTATTAATAGGTACTTATGCGCCTGCGTCAGGAGTTATTATAGCCGGAATAAACCCTCATGAGTTAAACCAAACTTCTTATTGTATTTCTGCAAATCACATAAAAGAAATGTTATGATAGAAATAGATGATTTATCACTTAACGAGTGGTATGCTTGCCTTAAACCATATCAAAAAGTTGTTATTGAACAATTAGTATCTAAATATGGAGAAGAAAAAGCAGCCGAGGAATGGTTAACAGCGAGAGGTCCCATTCAAACAGCAACATTCGGAGGTAGTCAAACCAATACGGCAGAAGCCCAAAACTATTGGAGCAGACTAAAAGATGAATTTGACAAACTCATTTGTGGACATCCTGATTATGAAAAAGAACAAAAGAAATTTTTAGCGGCAGGAAAATCCATCGGTTTAGGAAGTGTTACTGCTCTATCAAATTGGTTATCACCAATTATAGGAATGACACCTGCCATTTTAGTTCCTGCCATTATCCTAATATTACACACTACATCCAAAATGGGAGTTAAGGCATATTGTTCTACAAAGCATTTTGTTACTGAATAGTTTTTGAATAATTAAAAAGCCAGCAACACAGTTTTCAAGAAACCGTGATTGCTGGCTTTCAATTAATCAAACAATAAATACAGAAAACAAGATTTCATGTTTTCAAGATTTCATTTCTGATAGAACCTTTCCAACAAATCCATGATGTCACTTTCCCGGTAGATGATTTTTCCCGGAAGCTGCACATACCCCAGCAGCCCCGTGTCCCTGTAATCCTGCAAAGTCCGTTTGCTGATGCAAAGCCGCTTGCACACTTCCTCGCCCGTTAGGTAGTGTTCACCGTTCAATACCGGGCGATAGTTCATTACCACGTACTCCACGTTTTCCAATATCCTGTCGAGGGAAGAAAACAGTACCAGCGTGGTTTCGGAATCTTTCGTTATCAAATCCATACGCCTACTTTTTAGAATTGTCCCTTACTTGGTTGAGCAGAAATGTTTCCACGTCCGAAGCCTTGTAGTAAATCTTGCCGTTAATCTGCGAGTAAGGCAGTTTTCCCATATCACGGTAAGTCTGCATCGTCCGGGCTGAAACATTCAGCAAACGGCAAGTCTCGCAGTTATCCAGCCATTTGTCACGCTTCCTGCGTAAAGGCACGCAGAGAGCATCCACACGACCCACAAAATGTTCAAACCTCTGTTTCCATAGTTCAAAGGTTTTCTTTTCAATCGTCACTATTTCCATAACCGATATATTTATTCTTGTCAATACTCCGTTTTTCTTCACTGGTGCAAATATATAAGACTGAATGACAGGTTGTTTCTTCCTGTCCGCAAATAACCTTGCGTGTCCGAGAATGTCCACTGCCAGCCCAACAACACGAAAGAAACGAACCGATAACAAAAAACCTGTTTTTTCTCCACTCCCTAAATAAGTAAGGTAATGAACACAAAAACGTTTTCTATTTGCCGACATTAATTTGGTGCAGAGCGAAGCAAAGCGATTCCAAACGGCTGACGCTTTGTTTTTTACCGATTTTTCTTATTTTATTTGTGGTGCTAATTCAAAAAATAAGCACCTATGAACAATCCTTTCGAAGAAATTTTCAAGCGGCTGGAGAACATCGAAAAGATGATTGCCCCGGTCACGAGCGCACAGCCCGAAGAACGGCAGGACGGAAAAGAGCCTGTGTTAGTCAAAATATCCGTTGCCAGTGGCATAACCGGGTATTCGGTCAACTACCTGTATCATTTAGCCAGTAAGGGGATGATACCGTGTGTCAAGCGTGGGCGTACCCTGCGTTTCGACATGGAGGAACTCAAAAAGTGGATGCAACAGCAGTATGTCCCGGCTTCTAACAGACTTCCTGATGAAAAAGAAAAGAAGTGATGATGCACGGCATATCGAGGGCTGGCAGTCAAAGAACGAGCGCATCGAAAGCCTGTTGAACGTCCTGTACGATTTCCGGTTCAATACCGTAAAGAGCCGGACGGAATACCGGGCTGCAAGTTCTTCGGGCTTGTACCAGCCCGTTACAAAATTCGTTCTGAACTCATTCAGGCGCAGGCTGGACGCAACCGTTGGTATTGTCACCTCTGCCGAGAACATCCGTACCATACTGGAAAGCGATTTCGCAAGAAAGGTACATCCCATACGGGAATACTTCAACGCCCTGCCCTTACTGAATCCTGCCGAACACGGGCATATCGGCAGGCTTCTGAACACGGTACAGGTAGCCAACCCCGGCAAATGGGAGGAATATTTCACGAAATGGCTTATCGGTGTGGTAGCCAACGCGATGAACGACACGGGGTGTCAGAACCATACTTGTTTGGTACTGACCGGGGACAGGCAGGGGCAGTTCAAATCGTGGTGGCTGGACAACCTTTGCCCGACACCGCTTAAGAACTACCTGTTCACCGGGAAGATAGACCCGCAGGGCAAAGACATCCTGACACTGATAGCCGAATACCTGTTCATCAACATTGACGACCAGCTAAAGGAACTCAACAAGCAGAACGAGAACGCATTGAAGAACCTTATCACCACCCCGGCGGTAAAGTACCGCAGACCGTATGATGTTTACATAGAGGAATACCCCCACCTCGCCAGCTTCATGGCTTCGGTGAACGGCAACGAGTTCCTGACCGACCCGACAGGCAGCAGGCGTTTTTTGCCGTTCGAGGTGCTGCGCATAGACAAGCCCACGGCAGAAAGCATCCGCATGGATAACGTCTATTCCGAAATCATGTACCTGTACCGTCAGGGCGTGCGCTACTGGTTCAATGATGCGGAGATTGAAGAACTGCACCTGACAAATGCGGAATTTGAGGTACAGACAATCGAGTTTGAGATGCTGACACAATACTTTGAGAAGCCGACAGAGGGGGAAGAAGCCCTGTTCTTCATGACAACGGCACAGGTACTCGCATACCTGCGTAATATATCCCCCGTCCAGTTATCCGAAAAAAGGCTGGGCGAATCATTGCGGAAAATCGGTTTCAAGCGGGTACAGAAGCGCATCAACAACAACCATTATCCGGTATATGGGTACAGGATAAAGCCCGTTCCGGCTTCCCGTACAGGGGATGATTACGGGTAGAACCGGAATGTAGTAGCTTCTACATATTGTCTGATACACATATAATAATCTAATAAACAACAGTTTACCAATTATGTAGTATGAAGTAAGATAGAATCCCAAACTTTTGGAAAATCCGGGAAAAAGAAAAAACGGCAATATAATAGAGTTTATACAGAATAAGGAACAGGGCTTATGATTATCAGTATCCTAAAACCTTATTCGATATAATGTCTAATATATAGAATATATTTATTCCTTTTTTAAAGGATAAATAATTACTATGTTACTACATGTACTACAATCCGTTGAAAAAGAAAAAGATAGATGTAGTAGTGTCCCGTGCTTCTTCTTACTCGCTTCTTGCTTCATTATTACTATCGTTAAATAAAAAAATAAAGATTATGACCTATAAGGAAGCCAACAATATCAGTATCAAGAATTACCTGAACTCTTTGGGAATCCAGCCCGTCACGGAAAAGGGAAGCTACGGGATGTACCGCAGCCCCTTACGGGAGGACAACACGCCGAGTTTCAAGGTGGATTATAACGCCAATCTATGGTGTGACTACGGAACTGGCGAGGGCGGGACGCTCATCGACCTTGTGATGAAGCAGCACCAGTGCAACGCCTACGGCGCTATCTGCCGACTAGAACAGGGCAACACCGCCTCTTTTTCCTTTCACGGGAAAGACCTGCCCGAAAGGGACACGAAAAGGCAAGCAGCCAGCCCGATAGAAATACGCAGAATCCAGCCGTTACAGAATCCGGCACTCATGCGCTACTTGCAGGAAAGGGGGATTTCCCCCGGAACGGCAGTCCCATACGTGCAGGAAATGTATTACCGCATCGGTGGGAAGCCTTATTTTGCGCTGGCGTTCAGGAATGATTCAGGAGGTTACGAGCTTCGCAATCCCTGTTTCAAGGGCAGCACATCGAAAGACATCACCCACATAAAGCAAAAGGGAGAGCCGAGAGATACCTGTTTCGTGTTCGAGGGCTTTATGGACTATCTTTCATTCCTAACTATCCGGCAGCGGGAAAGCCCGGGTATGCCCTGTACCGACTGGCAGGACTACGTTATCCTGAACTCCACCGCCAACGTAGATAAAGCCTTATATCCGCTGGCTGGTTACGGGCATATACACTGTATGCTTGACAATGACGAGGCAGGCAGGAAAGCGGTTGAAGCCATAAGGCAGGAATACAAATGGCGTGTACGTGACGCATCACACCTGTACAGCGGTCACAATGACCTGAACGACTATCTGCGTAGCCTTAAAGTGAAGCAATCCCAAGATTTGACAGTTACCGACAAGCCCCAGCCGGAGCATGATAACAGACAAAATCCAGGTGAAAAAAGAAAGAGAGGGCTAAGGATGTGACCTGCAAGGCTGGCGGCATGAACCGACGGCAGGCGGTGTGATTAGGGAGAGCAAGGTTATGTTTCGGTAGACCGAAACACCTTGCTTTGCTTGGCAGCAAAGAAAATTTCTCCCGTTGGTCGCAATTTTTTAAGACACCACCTAAAAGCAAAAACGTATGACAGGGATAAGGAACAAACCGGGAGGTCGCCCGGCAAAAAGCCGGATAGACAAGCAGAACCGGGTAGTCAGCACGAAGTTGACCGAGTTACAGTTCTACGCAATCAGGAAGCGAGCCACCGAAGTCGGGCTGCACGTCAGCGAGTACGTCCGGCAGGCGGTCGTTTCGGCAGAGGTAACGCCCCGGCTGAACAGGCAGGATGCGGACACTATCCGCAGGCTGGCGGGCGAAGCCAACAACATCAACCAGTTGGCGCACCGGGCGAATGCCGGAGGTTTCGCACTGGTAGCGGTGGAACTGGTGAAACTCAAGAACAGGATTGTCGAAATCATAAACCAACTGTCGGATGATTGGAAAAATAAAAAAGGGAAGCGGATTTAAAGGCTGCGTGAACTATGTACTCGGCAAGGAACAGGCAGCTTTGCTTCATGCGGAGGGGGTGTTAGCGGAAAGCAACCGGGACATCATACGCAGTTTCATTCTGCAAGCCGGGATGAACCCCGACCTGAAAAAGCCTGTCGGACATATTGCGCTAAGCTATTCCCCGGTGGACGCACCCAAGCTGACAGACGGGAAAATGGTACAGCTTGCGCAGGAGTACATGCGTGAAATGAAAATCATCGATACGCAGTACATCATCGTGCGCCACCAAGACCGGGAACATCCGCACGTGCATATCGTGTTCAACCGCATAGACAACAACGGCAAGACCATTTCGGACAGGAACGACATGTACCGCAACGAGCAGGTATGCAAGAAGCTGAAAGCCAAACACGGGCTTTATTTCGCTAAAGGCAAGGAACATGTAAAGCAGCACCGTTTAAGAGAGCCGGACAAATCCAAATACGAGATTTACAACGCTATAAAGAATGAAATCGGGAAATCAAGGAACTGGCAGCAGTTACAAACCCGGCTGGCAGAAAAGGGTATCGGGATTCATTTCAAGTACAGGGGACAGGCTGGCGAAGTGCAGGGCGTATCCTTTTCCAAAGGTGAATACACGTTCAAGGGTTCGGAGATAGACCGCAGTTTCAGTTTCTCCAAGCTGGATAAATGTTTCGGGGATGCGGGGCTGAACACTACCGAAAGCAACCGACAGACGGTTTCCGCACCTGTTCAGGAGCCAGCGCAGACACCGGGCAAAGCCGACAGTCCGCTACTGGCAGGCTTAGGCGGTCTGTTCTCCGCCCCGTCCTCTCCGGCTGATGAAACGCCCGACAATCCCGGTGAAAGAAAAAAGAAGAAAAAGAAACGACACTTAAAATTATAGGAACATGGAAAATAACTTAATTTTGGAGGGGCTTCTCTCTATGGTTACGGAACTGAAAGAACGGCAGGAGAAGCAGGTAACGCCAGCCAGCCGGGAGGAAACGATTAACCGACTGGACGTTATCGAACAGCGCATTTCGGAAATGCAAGGTAAATCCGGCATTACTGAAAACACGGTACGGGAGATTCTAAACCAAATCGGCAGTATCGGAAAAGGGCAATTTGAGAACCAAAAACAAGACCTTGAAGATATAAAGGGGCTTATCGTGACCTCGCACCGATATTTCAAGGAACGGTTAAAGGTGTTGTTCCCGGTTGATGATACACCTCCGACCGGGGAAACAACGCCCATTTCATGGCATGGTAAACTGACATACCGGATAACTCCTTACCTGAAACCCAAGTTCTTTCTTCTTTCAGCAGGTTTTATTATCTGTATCGCTTCGCTAATCTTGAATATTCGTTTCACGGAACGGATACAGCGGTTACAGGACAACGATATAAAATACCGCTATATCCTGATGAAAGGAAAGGCAGACGGCAGCAGCCTTGATTTGCTGGAAACGAAGTTCAGCCGGGAACGGGACAACGCTTTCATCCGAAGCCTGACCGATTCGGTGAAAGGCTTTGAATACCGCAGCAGGAAGCAGGCGGAAGCGTTGGAACGGGCAAGGCTGTTAAACGAGCAAGCCGAGCAGCTAAAGGAGGAAGCCGACAAATTAGGCAAGCCATAAACCCAAAGCGAAGCCGGAGCAGAACCGCCCCGGCTTTTTAATTCACTTCTTTTTCTTCGTGCTGTGTTCTTTCTCGAACTGGCGTAGCGTGGTGACGCTGAACCGCTCCTTGATGAACTCCCGGACGTCGGAAGCCTTGTAGTACACTTTTCCGCTGATTGTGAAATACGGCAGCGCACCGATAGCCCGGTAGCGTTGCAGGGTCTTGATACTCACCTTGAAGAGCAGGCACAAGTCCTGATTATCCAGCAGGTTGTCATCTTCGGGCAGCACCCTGTCGGCATTGCGCAGTACACGTACATCCTTGCAGAGTTCTTCCAGTTTGGCGTACAGCTTCTGCATCCATACGCTGAAATCGTCATTCTCTATATACATGATTGCTTCATTTTTCTGATTATACATTATGGTCTGTCAATCGATTGATGAAGCAAAGTTCAGAAAACAGGCGCAAAGGAATTATAGGGGTACTAATGGAGTCCCCTATAAATAAATCATAAGTAACTGATTATCTATATCCTTTCTTGTCATGTTCCTTTTTGATAAGTTCTGCCAGTCCATTAAGAAACTCTGTCAGCTTGCCCGGCTTGCGTTTTATCACGTCCTCATGTTTTTGGTAACAGTCGCCTATCCTGATGTTGAACAGCCATTCAAAGGCTTTCGCCAAGTCCACCAAGTAGGCGGGCTTGCCGTTCTGATACACGATGTCTTTGGAGAGGAACAGACCGCTTATCATTTCCATGATGTTGATAAGGGTTGTCTTGTCAGCGAGAAAGAGAGGGGAAAGAGATTGCTTATTAGCACGTTGCTGTAGCTGTTCCGGGTACTTGATACGCCATTCGATAAGGCGAATTTCGGTGTTTAAAATTCCTATCGCTTCATCAATTAAGTGCAAATAGGGCATTTTTTTCTTGCTCAAACCGCACACGGTACGATTTAAGACGATGCAAGCCAAAGAAGAAATAACGCAGTAATACGCTATAATCCTGCTCATTAATACTAAAATCGGCTACATAGGCCGCTAATTCATTAATAGCTTCTATCAACTCGGATGCAGAAACTTTACGTTGAGAATATTCCGATAATAATCGAAAAAACTTCTGTTGTAATAATTTATTCATATTAATTGCTATAACTAAGAATATAGTGAGTATTCCTTATTATCCTAAAATAAAGAAACTCACTATATTGCTTCAATTTTATAGATTTTCTAATTCTTGCAAAATAGCTTTTCCCACCTCTAAGGCAGATTGAGGGTTTTGTCCTGTTATAATTCTATGGTCTACTATAACATGTGACTTCCACAAACCGGATTTTTCAAAAAGGCAACCTCTTTTTTTTAGTTCTGTTTCAAGCATAAATGGTACTATTGAATCTGTATTAAGGAATTTTTCTTCTTCATTCGTGAAACTATTTATTTTTCTACCCTTGATTAACAGCTCTCCATTTGATAATTTTACATTCAATAAAGCTGCTGGCGCATGACAGACAGCACTTACAACACCACCATTTTCATAAATTGTTTGAGCTATTCTTCCTAAATCTTGGTTATTAGGATAATCCCACATAACTCCGTGTCCCCCAGCATAAAAAACTGCAATGTATTCTACAGGATTAACTTCTTGGGGATTTAATGTATGCTCTATTTTAAATCGATAAACCGAGTTTTCCCAAAACGCTTTATTTATTTCATCTGTCAAATCGACTGCTTCTGCTGGAGCTTTACCACCTTTGGGACTTACAAAATCTATCTCATACCCAGCACTTATCAAAACAGACCAAGGGTGGCTTACTTCTGATAAATAATAACCTGTTGGATTATTGGTATTTCCCAATCTATCATGGCTGGTAACAACAAATAATATCTTCTTTTTCATTTCCTAATTTATATATATGAAACAATTTCATTAATTTCCTTTCTCGTAGATAGTTGATGTTCTTTGCTGATTGGATAGCCAATGGGAATTATTGCTATAGGTTGAATATATGATTCTAAATCAAGATTTTCCTTACACATCGCAACATCAAAATTGCATACCCAACAAGTTCCTAACCCTTGTTCTGCTGCTAAACAAATATGCTCAGTAGTTATAGCCCCGTCAATATCAGCATGGTTTTTATTATCAAACTGTCGTTTCCATGCAATATCAGTATTTACGCAGACAACAATATATACAGGAGCTTCCGTAAACCATTTTGCCGGATAGCACTTAGCTAATTTCTGTTTTTGGGAATCGCTCTGTACTACAATAAATGTCCACGGTTGTTTATTGACTGCCGAAGGAGCCAAACGAGCACAATCCAAAATGTAGTCCAGTTTTTCTTTTTCTACCACTTGCTGTGCATAATGCCTAACAGAATGGCGTTCTTTTACTAATTCTAAGAAGTTCATAATTCATATATAATTTAAAAGATTATTTCAGAGAGCAAAATTATACCGATTTCATTCTTTGTTTTTAGTATATATTTTCCTAAATACAGTATATTTGCAACATGAAAAAGGAAAATCTACATCAGCCGTTTGAAATCAGCGTAAAAGAGCTCGAAGAATCTCCTCTTAAAGAGCATGAACATACATTTTTTGAATTAGTTTATATCCTTTCCGGAACAGGTTTACAATGCATCAATAATAATAAATTTGATTATCATGAGGGACATATGTTTCTAATAACCCCTCAAGATTGCCATTCTTTTGATATTCATACTACTACAAAATTCTTTTTCATTCGTTTTAATGATATATATATTCATTCTGGTTTCTTTGGAACTAAAAATATTAAGAACTTAGAATTTATTCTTCAACATGCCAATCATCAACCGGGTTGTATCTTAAAAAACATCACGGATAAACCGCTTATAAAGTCTATAATAGAAGCTCTTATAAGAGAATATGTAAATCAAGATTTGTATAACAAAGAACTGATACAACAATTAATAAATACGTTGATAGTCATCGTTACTCGTAACATAGCCAAGTATCTGCCTGAAAAGATTGATGAACGTTCAGAGGAAAAGACATTAGATATTTTGCAATATATCCAAAACAATATATATAATCCCGATAAAATAAAGGCAGACACTATTAGCCAGCATTTTGGCATCTCGCAAAATTATTTGGGGCGCTATTTTAAAAAGCATACAAATGAAACAATGCAACAATACATCATCAAATATAAGTTGAAGTTAGTAGAAAACAGATTATTGCATAGCGAAATGAGAATCAATGAGATTGCTGCTGAATTAGGCTTTACAGATGAAAGCCACTTAAACAAGCTATTCAAAAAATATAAAGGCGTCATACCCTCTGAATTTAGGAAAAGGAATTTATGACAACTATTTTGTTTTCACTGATTTATCCGTAAATTTGCATTGTTAAGATAAAATTCATGTTAAATACTGAAAACATACAATCACTTATTGATAGCGGAGAAGGCTACAATGTAGAATTTAAGGTTCGTGTTCCTTCAAAGGTGCGTGAACTGACAGAGGAAATATGTGCTTTCGCCAATGCAGACGGAGGATATTTGCTTATTGGAGTAGATGATAACGGACAAGTGGTAGATACTAACTTAGAAAACGATAAGCGTTCTGCTATTCAAGGTTCTATCAGCGAAATATCTCCTGCCCTCCACTGTGAATTGTATTCCGTAAATATTGTGAATAAAACTGTTTGGGTGATTGATGTTCCGTCCGGCAAGGATAAACCTTATATATTTTCCGGTTCTATCTATGTCCGTGAGGGAGCAAACTCGCAGAAACTTCGCACAGCCGAAGAAATGCGCAGCTTCTTTCAGGAGTGTAACAAAATCTTTTTCGACCATATTCCCTGCCACTGGTTCAATATCTACACGGATGCAGACGAACAGATGATTAAGGATTTCCGAACAGAAGCCAAACTAAGTCCGTCCACACCCGACAAACAAATATTTGAGAACTTGGAACTGTTTACCGAGAATGGAACGGCAAAGAACGGTTCAGCGATGTTCTTCGGTAAGCAACCTGAACGAAAGTTTCCGCACGCTGTTACAAGATGTGTTCTTTTCAAGGGAACAAACAAAGTCTATATTATAGATGATAAAACTTTCGGAGGTTCATTGTACCAACAATATCTACAGGCTATGTCTTGGCTGGAAAGCAAACTGCAAGTAGCTTATAAAATAGAGGGAGCAGGACCAAGAGAGGAAATTTGGGAAATACCTTTGACCGTATTTAAAGAAGCCATTATAAACGCCCTGTCACATCGTGACTACTATGAACAAGGCGCAAGCATTATGATAGAAATGTTTGACGACCGGGTAGAGATTTCCAATCCCGGAGGACTTTTGCCTATTGTAGCTAAAAATTTCGGGCATAAAAGCATGACACGTAACCCACTAATATTCGGGTTATTTACCCGTATGCACTTGGTCGAAAGAGTTGCATCCGGTATTCCTCGTATGCAAGAAGCCATGAGGGAAGCGAATCTTCCCGAACCGGAATTTCACACAGAGGGGATGTTTACAGCTGTATTTAAAAGAGGAATTAGTATCAAAAATGAAATAATAAATGTCCCAAGCTTGTCCCAAGAATGTCCTAAGCTGGATATACGTTATACATCTATAGCGGAACAAATAATTTCGTATTGCTCAGAACCCCATTCTATTCAAGAAATAATGAAACTTGTAGGACAAACAAACCGAAGTAGATTTAAAAAAAATATCATAAATCCACTTTTAGAAGTAGGCATTCTTTCTATGACTATACCTAACAAACCTAATAGTCCATTACAACAATATATCATAAAAAAATAAATATATGAATATAAATGATTTCAATAATAGAATTGCAAGATGTGAATCCTTTTTAATTGCTAGTGACGGGCAATTCTTAGGAAAACTTTCTCTTAATAGATACGATATAGATTCCATTTCCTATGAATATGGTTTGTATGGTAGTATCTATTCCGCTACTTCATTTAAGAATCAGTATTCAACTTATGGTAGTCCTTACTCTTCTTTAAGCCCTTATAATCCATATACATCCACTCCACCTACCATATATTTAAGAGGGCAACGAGTTGGTTTTCTATCAAAGAACAAATACTTATTTGGCAGTATTGACCCTGATAGTATTAATACTTGGATGCAGAATAACGGATTATATTATTAAAATATGGAAATGATAGAATATGTAAAGTTAGTAACAGCCTTCATTGTCTCAATCGGTGGTTCAAGTGTTGTTATTATTGCACTATCTAAATGGTTTGGAAATTTCCTTTCAACTAGATTATTAGACGCTTATAATAATAAACATGAAAAAGAATTAGAAGTGATAAAAACAAAGTATGCTTCTGAATTGGAAAATACAAAAAATGAATTAGAGAAAGCAAAATCCCAGTTTCTCAGATATTCAGAGAAACAGTTTGAATTGTATAATGATTTATGGAAAGTTCTACTATATACAAAACGACAAGCTGATTTGTTATGGCAAAAAGCAGACCCTAATCAAATACCATCTTTCAGTGAACAAATCAGGCTTACTCGTAATGCTATTAGCGATAATCTTCTATTAATAGAAGAAGAACATTATGAGAAATTAATTCAACTTATAGAACAATTTGAACAATTCCAATTCGGAAAATTAAAGCTTATAGATATAAGAATACAAATTGAAGGTGGAGAACAAGTTCAACAAATAATATCTAAAGCAGATGCACAAAACACCATCAATAAAAATAGAAGGACAAAAGAAAAATATGACAAGTTAATAATGGATATAGGTAAGTCTTTTAGAGAACAAATAAAAGGATAATATTTGAAATTCTAATATTAGTTGTATCTTTGCACTCAGAAATCGTACCCAAGATACAAACTGATGTCGAACGGTGCAAAGTTGTGAAAACCTTATTCAAGGGACTAACATCGTGATAAAGATATAACTTATTGAGAAATAGTGCTATACAAACCGATTTTCGGTTGCTGGTGGCACCACTTTTAGAGAAAGCAAAACGATGTAAATCCCTGAATTTCAAAGAAGTTCAGGGATTTTTATTTTCCAAGAATAGCAAAATAGTGGGATGAAGGGGATCAGTCAGAAAAACGTCTTCCAACAGTAACATTCCCCTAAATCCCAGAAATCAGCTATCATATCGAATGCTCCGATAGATACAGATCTAATTTCGTTGGGCATATCAGATATTTTCACACTGTTCCTGTTCTCGAGTATCATAGGCAGCAAAAGTCCTATTAAATGTTTCGAATATCAAATCAAAACTTGTATTGCCCAAAGATCTTATTTTCATGTCCGCTTTATACGAATTACAAAATAAAACTTTAATAAAGGATTATTGCTTTTCAAGACAGATATTAACTGCATTCATACCTTTCGTACCACGCTCAAGATCAAATGTCACAATGTTGTTTTCTACAATATTGCCAACAACATTATTTACATGGAAGAAATACTTTTCAACACCGTTAAGATCTTTAATAAAGCCAAATCCCCTAGCCTCATTAAAAAATTCAACCCTTCCTCTTAAGATAGCCGGTTCTTCCTCTTCCTTTTTGGGAGTTGCAATGATTATTTCATCGGGATTTATTTCCTCTTTTTTAATATCTTCCGTTGGAGGAGTGGAAGTTATCATTCCGTTCTCATCTACATAAGCAATCATATCTTCAAAGCTATTCGCTTTTCCCGACAATTTTTTGCTTTCTTTCTTCTTTAATTTTTCCTCTCGTTTAGCGAGTCTTTTCTTTTCATTTTCACGTTTACCTACTGTCATGGATTTTGCCATAGAAATCATATTTAATTTATACTTATTTTTAATGAATAATGTAAGAGGCTAATTTCAAAAAGTGAAATTAGCCTTATTGAGTTTCTTACCGGTCAACTTCTGAATATCATTAACCAGTTTACGTTCTTCCTGCGAACAGAATGTAAGTGCTGTCCCTGTATTTCCAGCTCTTCCTGTACGACCGATACGATGTACATACGTCTCGGGAACATCCGGGAGATCATAATTAATAACCATAGGCAACTCACTTATATCGATTCCTCTGGAAGCAATATCAGTAGCAACCATAACCCGGGTTTTCCCCGACTTAAAATTACCCAATGCGGACTGTCTTGCCGCCTGACTCTTATTTCCGTGTATAGCCTGACTACCGATCCCAGCCTTACCTAATATCTTAACAATCTTATCGGCATTATGCTTCGTACGCGAGAAGATAAGTACCGATTGATCTTCTGCTTTTTGCAAAATTGAAATTAATAATTGGCTTTTCTCTTTCTTCTCTACGAAGTACACAACCTGATTGATAGAGTCCACAGTAGACGATTTCGGTGTTATGTAAATCTTCACCGGATTCTTCAACAGAGATTTGGTTAAAGTAACAATGGTGTCAGGCATTGTTGCCGAGAAGAACAAGGTTTGCTTTTCTTTCGGAAGTTTCGGCAATATTCGCTTAATATCATGGATAAATCCCATGTCAAGCATACGGTCAGCCTCATCCAATACAAAATACTGAATAGTATCCAGATGTATATGTCCCTGATTCATCAAATCAAGTAGACGTCCCGGAGTAGCTACCAGAATATCAATTCCCTTGCGTAACATATCAACCTGCGGACGTTGATTTACACCACCGAAGATCACTCCGTGACGAACACGGGTATATTTTGAATAATCGTCAATGCATTCACTGATTTGCAGGGCAAGTTCACGGGTAGGTGTCAATATCAAGGCTTTGATACCCTGACGCTTGACAGATTCCTTGCTCACGACTTGCAAATGTTGTATGATAGGAATGGCAAATGAAGCCGTCTTTCCTGTACCAGTCTGCGCACAACCTAATATATCTCTTTTTGCCAATGCGGCAGGAATCGCTTTTTCTTGAATTGGGGTCGGTACTGTATATCCTTTTTCTTTGATTGCTTTTAAAATCGGCTCGGTTATATTTAATTCTTTAAATGTCATAAATGTTGTTTTTACTATATCTGAAAGTAAACCGTCAGAAACATATCTTATATAAATGTTCACGACGAAGTCAATATTGATATAGACTTGTGATTATACTTATTAAACTTTGCTCTTTTTTCCAGAGGCTTGCTTGTATTACAAAAAAGTCTAATAAATCTATTTTCAGAATGGAAAGTGCAGAACTAGAAATTTCCGATATTGCACACAAAAGAGGCAGAATTAGCAGAACTTAAATGTAAAATGATTTTTCGAATTCTCTGTAAAAGGGATTTCACGATGAATCATGAAACGGAAATAATTTATATATAAAAGCAGAAGACAGAATCTTCTGCTTTTATCCGGGTATTAATATCTTCTGGAGTTATTATAACCACCACGACCACCACCGTGAGACGGTCTTTCAGTGCGAGGGCGTGCAACGCTTACTGAAATAACCTTCTGGTCATATTCAACGCCATTCAATTCGTCAATTGCTTTTTGTCCTTCTGTATCATTCGGCATTTCTACGAAAGCAAATCCTCTGGATCTACCAGATTCTCTATCAAAAATAACCTTAGCAGAAGATACTTCTCCAAACTCTGCAAATAAATTTGTTAAGTCAGCATCATTTGTGCCATAACTTAAACCTGAAATGTAAATGTTCATCTAAAAATTTTATTAAAATAAATACTATTTTGGAGTGAGGAGGATAATTACAGAAGAGGACTACTTGCTAATAATATATTAAAAAGAAGAACTACACAATAATAATTCGTAACTCAAACTCTGGGAACAAAGATAATGTAATAAATCAGAAAAATACGTTTATATTCATTCTTTTTCGGAAGAAAGACGATAATTATCATTTATTAGCACACCATTCACCCTAAATCGGTGAAATACACAATTTCGTCTCTCATTCTTGATATTCTCTCGCAATATATCTACTTTTGTCTTTGTATAACTTATTAAGGGGCACCTCATGAATGTCAGAATAGAACAAAGTTGGAAACAGCAATTACAAGAAGAATTTGATAAACCATACTTCGAAAAGTTGGTTACATTCGTCAAAGATGAATATAAACGGGCACACGTCCTCCCTCTCGGACATCAGATTTTTCATATATTCAATTCCTGTCCCTTCGAAAAAGTAAAAGTAGTTATCCTTGGACAAGACCCTTATCCCAATCCCGGACAATATTACGGAGTCTGTTTTTCTGTACCTGAGGGAGTAGCTATCCCCGGTTCACTAAACAACATATTCAAAGAGATACATCAAGACCTGGGAAAACCAATTCCTGCTTCCGGTAACCTGGATCGCTGGGTTGCCCAAGGCGTATTCCCGCTAAACTCTGTTCTTACCGTACGAGCGCACGAAACCGGTTCTCATCGAAATATGGGCTGGGAAATCTTCACAGACGCAGTTATCAGGAAACTTAGTGAAAAGCGAGAGAATCTGATATTCATGCTTTGGGGAAATTATGCGAAAGAGAAACTATCTTTGATAGATACTAGCAAACATCTGGTACTGACCAGCGTTCATCCTTCTCCCCGTTCTGCCGAATATGGTTTCTTCGGTTGCAAACACTTCAGCAAAGCCAATGCCTTTTTGCGTAGTAAGGGAATAGAAGAAATTGATTGGTAAATAAATATCTTCTCAAAATATACTATCAACGTTCAAAACATTCACCATGAATAAATCAAACGATATTACCCGGGAAGAATGTGGACCAAACAATGCCTTTTTGCTACTGACATTGATTACACCATGTTGAAACGGGATATCTGCCCCTCAAACAGCGGAACGACTATTCCAACATTTACAGTTTCCGTATACTCAATGCCAGGCAACAATATATACGTGTCACCAGCCGACATCAAGTTTTGAAGCAAGACCATAACGGCAAAGCATGGCTCGTAATAGGTAACCGTGAATATGTATTCAAGGCTTCTTCCAAACTTACATATTTTCCTACCGTTGTAAAATTAAACACCATAAGAACAATAAAGATATGACGATTCCATACTAAACCCGAAATATTTTTATTACATTCACAGCATGAAATGCAGAATTATACTCGAACTATTAGCAATTCTCTTTTTTACAGGATGTTATAACAGAGAACAGATTTCCCGGCTTGACGAGGCGGAAGCACTGATACAAAATAAGCCGGATAGTGCCTTAACAATATTACAACAACTCAAATCGGAAGGTAGCCAGGCTGAACAGGCCAAGTATGCGTTGCTTTATTCAGAGGCTTTAGACAAGAATCATATCAAAGCAACAAATGATTCGCTGATTCGTCGGGCTTGGGAGTATTACAAACATCATCCCAAAGATTTACGCCGTCAATGCAAAACCCTCTATTATTGGGGAAAAGTCAAACTGCGTACAGGAGACAAGCCGGGAGCGTTACGCCTTTATCTGAAAGTTGAAGAGAAACTGAAAGATACCAATGAGCCTTATTATGCGGGGCTTTTATACAGTCAAATCGGTGAAGTGTATTATGACCAGATGAACTATAGCCGGGCTTATCATTATTTTCGTGAAGCTCGCAATAACTTCCGGCAGTCTGATAACACTCGCGAAGAAACAGAAGCAACTCTCGATATGGCAGCCGCAACTTTCAATTCGAAAGATATGGAGAAAGCCATGCGGCTCTATTCTGCCGCACTCGATTTGGCCGATGAACACAAGTACGATAAGTTAGCCAAAGCCAGTCTCACCAATCTTGCTTCTCTCTATGTAGTGTCAGGCAAGAAACAAATTCCTCATGACCTGCTGCAACGTATCGAACTTTCTGCCCGGCAAGATACGCTCTACGGATATCATACGTTAGTAGATGTGAATCTACTGAAAAACCGTATAGACAGCGCACGCTACTATCTGGCACTTGCAGAAGCACATTCTACCGATATTCGTGACATCGCAGACCTGCAATACACCGCTTATCGGATTGAAGCGCAGGCCAGAAACTTCGAGAAAGCAACTGAGAAGATACATCATTATATCTATCTGACTGACTCTCTGACACGCTCGAATATGCAATTCTCCGCTGGTATGGTGGAACGTGACTATTTCAAGGAACGCTCCAATTTTGCCGAATACCGGATGAAGAACCGTACTATTTGGGAGATTGCCGTAGCAAGCGTAATTTTTCTGATATTAGGGGTAGCATACTATATCATCCGTCAACGTCTGCGCCTGCAACGCGAACGTACCGACCACTACCTGCTATTGGCGGAAGAAGCCAACTCCCAATACAAAACCCTGACGGAACACATGGAAGGACAGCGCAATGCGGAAAACCATTTAAAAGGTTTGATAGCTTCACGCTTTGACATCATTGACAAACTGGGAAAGACTTACTATGAACGTGAGAACACTGCATCACAACAGGCTGCCATGTTCCACGAAGTGAAACAGATTATCACCGATTTTGCAGAGAACAATGAACTGTTGCAAGAGCTGGAACTTATCGTAAATACCTGCCATGATAATGCTATGGAGAAGCTGCGGAATGATTTTCCGGCAATGAAAGAAGCCGACATACGGCTGCTTTGTTATATTTTTGTAGGTTTCTCGCCACAAGTAATCAGTTTATTTATGAAAGATACGGTAGCTAATGTATATGCTCGCAAGTCACGGCTCAAATCACGTATCAAATCGGCAGAAACAGCCAATAAGGAGTTGTTTTTAGCACTTTTCGGATAGGTGTTAGACCTGTGTTAGAAATCTTAGAACACATCTTATACAACTCATTGAATATCAGAACACTTTAAATTAAAATGTTAGATTTGTAAGATTGCATCATAACCCAAATTTGATACAATCTTACTACTTTTGTATTCGAAAAATTAGAAAAAAGAAAAGATTATGAAGAAGATTGTTATTCTATTAAGCGTCATGCTTTTCATAGTAGCATGCGAAAAAGGAAACGAAGAAATGAAAGAAGCAAAAGTAGTGGTAGCCGTTTATGATGAGAATGGAAAAATTGCAACGGGCGTTCCCGTAAAAATGTATAATGAAAAGGATTATAAGATTTTTGAAAAAGATAATTTAACCTTGCCAACTGCAATTGCCCAGACAAACGAAAGTGGCATAGTAACCTTTGTATTGCCACGAGAGGAATGGTTCACAACGCAGTCGCAACGGTTCCTGACATTCGTGGTACAAGAAGGGGGTGGCCCTGACAACTACCAGATATGGTCTTCCGGCAAAACCGTAGAAGCCGGAAAAGTCGTAAAGGTAGACATACGTTTAACCCAATTCCCTAACTAAACTTTTATCATATGAAACAAACTAGACCTTATATAATTACAGCACTTTGCTTGCAAATGGTTCTGGGAGCAATATTATTAAGTTGCAGCACCGAAAATGACGAATATAAGAAAGATTCACCTTCGGCAGAAAATCCTGCTGAACCCGTAGGAGCTTTACTAGAGGATTTCTCCATAGAACAATTACCCGCAAAAACGATTTATGCATTAGGAGAGAATATAGACTTAACCGGCCTTAACGTGACAGGCAAGTATGATGACGGGAAACAACGACCTGTGAAGGTTACCCCGGAACAGCTCAGTGGTTTCTCATCATCTGCCCCTGTTGATAAACAGGAAGTAACCATAACGATAGAGGGTAAACAGAAAAGTTTCTCCGTGCAGATTTCTCCTGTCCGTGTAGAAAATGGAGTATTGACGGAAGTATTGAAAGGGCATAATGAAATCATACTTCCCAATAGTGTGAAGTCAATTCCAAAAGCTGCTTTCAGAGGTAGTCAAATAAACAAGGTGGTGCTCAACGAAGGGCTGCAATCTATCGGAGATATGGCTTTCTTCAATTCAACCGTTCAGGAAGTTGTATTCCCGACGACTCTGGAACAACTTGAGGAAAATATTTTCTACTATTGCCGGAACTTGAAAAAAGCAGATCTAAGCCGGACGAAACTCACCAAACTTCCTGCCAGCACTTTTGTATATGCGGGCGTTGAAGAGGTGCTGCTGCCTGCGACCCTGAGAGAAATCGGAGCACAGGCATTCCTTAAGACGTCTCAATTGAAAACGATTGAGATTCCGGAGAATGTAAGAACAATCGGATTGGAAGCATTCCGGGAAAGTGGCATTACCACTGTGAAATTACCGAATGGCGTTACAACCATAGCGCAAAGAGCCTTTTATTACTGCCCGGAATTGACGGAAGTGACCACCTACGGAACTGTTCTCAATGAAGATTCCGAAGCTATGATTCACCCCTACTGCCTTGAAGGATGTCCGAAATTAACTCGCTTTGAAATTTCTAAAAGTATCCGGATTTTGGGACAAGGACTATTGGGCGGTAATAGAAAAGTGACTCAATTAACCATTCCGGCAAACGTCACACAGATTAATTTTTCAGCTTTCAATAATACAGGTATTAAGGAAGTAATGGTAGAAGGGATAACACCTCCACAGGTATTTGAAAAAGTATGGTACGGATTTCCGGACGATATCACAGTCATTCGTGTTCCTGCCGAATCTGTGGAGAAATACAAGAATGCAAATGGTTGGAAGGATTTCACAAACAAAATAACAGCATTTTAATAATTCTCTGATTTTTCGATTATAACCGAAAAAAGTTGGTTTTATGTCAACTTTTCCGGTTATAATCGAAAATTTCATTTTATCAGGTCATGTATTAAATCTCCCCATTCACCCCTAAGCCGAACAAGGCGAAATCGCCCAGGCAAGGGTCATCCGGGAAAACCTCAGCCAATGCTGCCGTTATCTGACGGGCATTTTTCAAAGAGAAGGTTTCTGTATCCGTCAACTTGAAATAATGGGCTACCCGGCAGACGTGTGTATCCAAAGGAACAATCAGTTCTTTGCGGTCAAAGCTCTTCCAAATTCCAAAATCAACTGCCGAATCCCGGCGAATCATCCAACGCAAAAACATATTGAGTTTCTTTTGAGGACTTTTAGCGGATACTTCAAGGAATGAGCACAACTTTTCCATAGGTATCCCTGAGTACGCATTCAAAGTTTCTTCCAAGCTTTCAAACTGTGTATAGGCTGCATATAATCGCCGGAAGTATCCATAAAAGTCGGCATATGACAGCATACGATAAAAGCTATTGGTTACTCCCGAAGGGAAATCGACCTCCCACTGGCGGGACAGCACATACTGATAAGGCGAATCTCCCATCAGCCTGTGCAGTTCGTCTGCTTTCTTCAATATCTGTTTGCGATTGCCGAAACTCATAATCGCGGTCAACAAGCCACTGATTTCAATATCCTGTTTCAGCGTATAGCGATGAGGGAATTGTACCGGGTCGCTTGTAATAAAGTCTGCGCAATGGTAAATCTCCGCACACATCAAAAGTTTATTCTTTATATCTTCAGTCATTTTGAGAATGTATCTAGTATTGAAAGTGCAAACAGAACTATCAATGAAAGTCCCACGGCATAACCCAATTTAAGAACTTTACGGCAGACGGAAAGTTGCCTGTCGGATAGCTGAATAGCCTTATTAAAAAAGTATGCTATTTGTTGAGTGCAGCTATATACAGAGTTTCATAAATAGATGAATATCGTTAGTTTATCAATCAATTACAATTACGCTACAAAGATAGCAAATCTTACTTCATATCCCAATGTGGTACGGTATTGGCAGATTATTTATAGTAAGGAAATACTTTAAAGGTATTAATTACAAGATTAATAAATTGATTTATAAAGATATACCCTATTCCAAAGCAAAAGAATGATGCTATCCAATCATTCCCTTTTGAAAAAAGGCATATCATTTTGAAAAGAGTAACAACCAATAAATAACCAGACAACGATGAAAGTTTGCAAATTTGAAAAAATTAAAGATGAAGATGATATCAAGCAAGTTATCAACTGTATCCGGCAGGAACACCCTTATGTAGCCGTACTTCCTGTATTGACACAGTTGCAAGAATGGATGCAGGCTATCTCCGCCAGTTGGTTCCACGAAGAAGACGAAGTTTCTCATACCACAGTTAATGCTATCGAAGAATATTGTTATAGCCTGACCAATCATCTCATCACAGAACCGCAATTGAATCAGGATATGAAAATCCGTATCCGGGAGTGCATAAAGAAGATACATGCATTGGTAGAGGACAAAGCTGATTTACTGATTGATAAAACAATAAAAGCTGAAATATACGGACTGTCCAGTGATTTATTCACTTACAGCTTGCGCCAACAGGGATTTCGTGCCCAAACGCTGGATGCCGGTAAATTTATGCAAATCAACCTGGAAAGAAAACCGGATATCCCCTATATCCAGGAAACTGTCCGTCAATATATTGACGAAAACCAAGATGTCGACATTTTTGTCGCCCCGCTCTCTATCTGTAAGAATGTATATGGTGAAATAGACTTCATGAGCGAAAGGCGTAACGACTACTACGCAACAGTACTCGCTACCATTTTTCAAGCGGACGAAATAGTCTTATCCACCCAAATCAATCATATCTATGCAAACCGGAACTGCCGGAGAGAGCAGCACTCACTGACCTATACGGAAGCCGAACAACTGATTAACAGCGGAGTTTACCTACTCTACACAGACTGCATCACCCTTGCGGCACGCTCCAACATGGCTATCCGCCTGACAGATATCCACGACCTGACAACCGAACGGCTCTATATCTCCTCTCATGACACAGGAGACAGTGTCAAAGCAATACTTTCGCAGGACTCGGCCACCTTTGTACGCTTTACGTCATTAAACGTATTGCCCGGCTATCTGCTAATGGGAAAACTACTGGAAGTCATCAACAAATATCAAATAAACGTCGTTTCAATGGCCTCATCCAACGTATCTATCTCCATGATGCTGACAGCCAGCAGTGATACCCTGCGAATAGTCCAAAGGGAACTGCATAAGTATGCCGAAATGGTCATAGACGAAAATATGTCCGTGATACACATCATCGGCTCACTTCACTGGAAACGCACCCAGGTAGAAAGCCACATCATGGACACTATCAAGGACATTCCCGTATCTCTCATTTCTTATGGGGGAAGCGACCACTGCTTCACGTTATCTGTGCACACCACAGATAAAAACAAGCTTATCAACTCACTGTCCAGACAATTCTTCGGCAACCAGTGCGCAGCCTGACCCGAAAAAAAATACCGGGGAGCAGATTTATCCACTCCCCGGCATTTTTTCTTTTCACTTTTATACATACGTATTGACATTTTATTACCAACAAGCTAATAAAACTTCAATGACGTTCATTTACAAAATCCATACTATCCAAAACTGAAAGGAAAGGCGCTTTCATCGGATAAAGCAATCAATCCATTTTTTCGTTGAATACAAATTTTGTTCTCTCTTGCCAGCCAACCAGCAGCCAATGCTGTACTCTCTACGCTAAGGTTTAATCTTCTCGCCAATTCTGGTATTGAAATTTCACCAATTTCCTTTAGGGCACACCAGACCTTTCCGGCGTTCGTCCCTACTATTCTTTTATCCATGGCTATTATTTATTTAATAATTTGGTTACAATATAGCGATTTTAGTAATAGATTATAATCAAAAGAGCGTTTTTTATTTCAGGTTTTGACATTATTTAAAACATTAAAATCCATATCACCGCAAACGGTTAAAAATATGGTCATTTTATATACATTTATACCATACTTAAATACACGAAATATTAAAATAAATTATCAAACGAAGAAATAGAAAAGCATCGTCAACAAATAGATATTCTACAAATAAGCAATATCGGACAAGTCTGTTCCCTTTTTTACCAGTACCTTTGCATAGTGAAATAACAATCAAACTATGCAACAGAAGAAAACAACGAAAGAAGAGTATCAAAAGTGCGTAAATGTCGTAGTGGAATATATCAATCAGCATTTAGGAGAAGAGATTGATTTAAAATCGCTGGCCAAGGTTTCTAATTTCTCTCCTTTTTACTTTCACCGGATAATGAAAGCATTTCTCGGTGAACCGATTGGTACGTTTATTGTCCGGACGCGGACAGAAGCTGCCGCACGCCTGCTCCGTTACTCGGATATCCCGATTGCCGATATTGCCTATCGCATCGGATATTCGTCCCCCTCTTCATTGTCGAAAGTATTCAGGCAGTTTTATGGGATTTCACCTTTAGAGTATCGAAACAATAAAAACTTTGTAATTATGAAACCAGCGATTATCAGACCGGAATTGGAACTGAAAAGTGAGATTAAAAATGTACCTGCAAGAAATGTGATTTATATCCGCCTGTCCGGCGACTACAAACTGAATGATTATGGCGGCACCTGGGGACGGTTGTGGCAGTTTGTCAAAGAACAAAACCTGCCAATAGGGGATTTCAGCCCGCTTTGCATCTATCACGACGACCCCAAAGTGACACCTGCCGAGAAGTTGCGTACAGATGTATGCATGGTAATGCCTGTTCAGGTAGCGCCTAAAGGCGACGTAGGATTCAAGACGCTTCCTGCCGGACGTTATGCCATTTTCCTTTATAAAGGGTCGTATGACAATCTGCAAGCAGTGTATGATACTATTTACGGAAAATATCTGCCTGAAATGGAATGTACGTTGCGCGACGAAGCCAGTGCCGAACGTTATCTGAACGACCCGTGCAAAACGGCTCCCGAAGAGTTGCTGACGGAGATTTATATTCCCGTGGAATAAAATGAAGTAAGAAGAATAAAATGCAGGTGTGCCGTTTCGTCTTGGCACACCTGCATTAACTTACTCATTCCATTCCCGATGAATGAGAATTACGACATACAGATAATCTTCCTCTCCTCGGAAACAGGAGTGATAATTTGAATGTATTGTAAAAATGGGACATTCTTTTATTTAAAGAAAACCATTTGCGCGATTGAAGGCATAGTTTCGTCCAACATGCTTTCGCCGGTGAAGTTCCAAGAAATCCGGTTATCATAAGAATCGAGCACAAGCCAATTGAAAGAAGCGGCACTGAAATAACCAACTCCGCAGAAAAGCACCCAGGCCGTTTTTCTATCTGTCGGTTCGCCCACCTCACATCGTATGCGGAATATCCAGTGATCCATCGCATACAGAGACGGATTCAGTTCGAGTCCCGTCTGCACCAGATTCCCCGAATAAATTTCTCTTGAAGACATTTCCTCTGATGAAATATCCAGTAAGGAAACGACCAGATTATCCGACAGAGTTGTGAAACCGGCACTTTTCAGTTCGATAGGTGAATCATCATTAATCCGGTCTACGAATATCTGGCTACTTGTACACATCACTACATAGTCCACCGTATGAGAAGAAATAGCTTGCGAAATTTTTTCATTCAGCCGAAACAGACTTTTTTCGTACCTCGATGCACTTAGGGAATTCACTGCGTTCAGTTCTTCAAGGTCGGAATTCGTGATGTAAGACAGAACGGTGCTTTTCTTGTTCGGATTAATGTAATACTTCTGAACCGGTTCGCTGATATCTACGAATTTATTCAGGACATGGACATCGGACTCGTAAGAATTACCCGCCTCGGCAGGAGTGTCAATAACAAAGCTGTCGCTACATCCACACAACAGGACGAGAAAAAGTAAAAAGCCTAGTTTAGTTAATTGCAGATTCTTCATAACATACAGGGTTTGGTTATCTTTTCCTATTTCATAAAATAGTTTAGTCTTATGGCAGCAAAGTTATGGGAAAGAAAATAAAAAAGTCTTGAACGAATTCAAGACTGCAGCTGATTTATATAGGATATAAATATTATTAACAATAATTCCCGCTATCGTGCCAATGGTGGCAGGATAGCAGGAAACTTTTTCTTTAGATAACGGAAAGCCCGTATTCGTAGGCATCGGACATTGCATTGTAATCTGCGTCCGAGTAAGCGCCTTTATCTCTGGCTTTCTGCATATCCTTCATAAAGGATTCTACGGAAGAGAGGAAACTCTGATAGTTTTTCAATTCTTCGTCATAACCGGTAACGGCAGGAAGTTTCTTTGCGGCTTCCAGTTCCTTTTTCAATTCTGCCATTTTCACGTCAATCCGCATACCGTCCATTACGTGTTTACGGGAGTAGAGGTTCATGATGCTTTGTACGGTGCCCGACATTTTACGCATAGCCATTATCTGGTCTTTCAACGGCTCGTCGGCGAGAAGTTCCTTTTCCGCCTGTTCAGTCAGAGGGCTTAATATATCGAAAATCACTTGTTTGTATTCGGATATCGCTATGCTCAATTGATAGTTCTCTTCCAAAAGTTTAGTGGTTTCCGCCTTTTTGTTATCCTTCCGGTAAGACAGGAATTTATCAAAGTTAGCGTAGAACTGTGCTCTCGAAGTAAATAATCCCCTGTAATTCTGTATCAGATTCTGACGGACTTCATCATTGAAGTAGACACCCGGATTCATCAGTTCCGCAGTATCCCTGACCGAGACTTCCGGCGGCGCAATCGGAGCTACTTCGGGCACTTTTCCCGTCTGCTCCATATATCCCAATACCGCATTTATATCTTTTGCATTAGCTACATGCCTCAAAACAATGAGTGATGTATGATAATAGTTTATCACTTTACTGGCGTCATCCAACTCTTCAGGAGTAGCCGAGGACGCAACCTGCTTCTTGTTCCCTCCCGAACAAGAAGCCAGCAAGAAAGCACCAACAAGTGCCCCTAACAATAAGATTCTTTTCTTCATAATGTTCAGTTTATTAAGTCTTTCGTACTATAACAATAAAAATCGTTTTTTGTTATAACCAAACAATACATATCGGATAAGTTAAAAAAGAACAGGAAAGTCCCAGATATTATCGACAATGATTAAGGAATAAACAATCAAAAAGGTATAAAAACAAAAAATGGCTACTCATCGCGAGCAACCAATCTTTTGTTAACCTTAAATCTAATACTTATGAAAAAAACACAGTACAAAGGTACTAACTTCCACATAAATAGCAAATTTCAGCTCCCAAACAAGCAATAATATAACACGGTTTAATACTCGCCGAATCGCATTAACATTTCAGACTTTACACGTTAACATTTAACATATTCATTCACAATCCGGGAAACGAAAAGCCTGAAGAATAACCAACACTCATTATTTTCAATGTTCGCTCAAATTTAAGGGCATAAAAAAAGGCTATCTATCCCAGACAGCCAATCTTTTGTTAACCTTAAATCTAATACTATGAAAAACACAGTACAAAGATACGGACTTTCGGCTTATCTCCAAATTTATCGGGCAAAACGGGGTATCTTATAACATGGTTTAATAGAATCGGAATCCGATTAACATATAAACAGAACAACGTTAACATTTAACAGTTTTCTTAAATATATAGGAGCGAAAAACTAAGAGAGATGCAAAAGTTTTCAAACTGGTTCTCGAATCCTATTAAAGAGAGTTTAAGGTAAGTAACAAATCCTCCACCCGCTTGTTTAGGATAGAAGGTAACCATCAAATTCTCATTATATGAATAGATTCGAAAATAAGGCAGTCATCATCACCGGTGCTGCCGGCGGCATTGGCGAAGCAACCACACGCCGTATTGTTTCTGAAGGCGGTAAAGTAGTCATTGCCGACCACTCCAAAGAAAAAGCGGAGCAACTTGCTGCCGAACTCACTCAATCGGGGGCTGACGTACGTCCCATTTATTTCTCCGCTACCGAACTGCAAAGCTGCAAAGAGCTGATTGACTTTGCAATGAAAGAGTACGGACAAGTGGACATACTGATTAACAACGTAGGCGGAACCGACCCAAAACGTGACTTGGGTATTGAGAAACTGGATATTAACTACTTCGATGAAGTATTTCATCTGAACCTCTGCTGCACCATGTATCTCTCCCAACAAGTGATTCCTATCATGGTGGCGCACGGCGGCGGAAATATCGTAAACGTGGCATCTATCAGCGGAATGACTGCCGACGCCAACGGAACTTTATACGGAGCCAGCAAAGCAGGTGTCATCAACCTGACTAAATATATCGCCACCCAACTGGGCAAGAAGAATATCCGTTGCAACGCCGTAGCACCCGGACTGATACTGACTCCCGCCGCTCTGGATAATCTGAATGAGGACGTCCGCAACATCTTTTTGGGACAATGCGCCACGCCTTATTTGGGTGAACCGGAAGATGTGGCAGCTACCATTGCCTTTCTCGCCTCGAATGACGCCCGGTATATCACCGGACAAACAATCGTCGTAGACGGCGGACTGACCACTCATAATCCAACCGTGGAATTATCATAAAACAATATCGAACGGTACATCGCACGCCTCAAGTAGTTAAGTACAAACGGACAGCCTGCCCCGTCTATGCAGCAGAGATGATTTTAACTTTCGGTGATAAGGTATTTGCAGCTAAGTCAATCGGATATAGCAGCCCGGAGGGAAGCTACGGAAATATAACAGAGGACACTTCTTTGCCCACAACTGCACTACATATCATTAAAAACATAATGATATATATCCAATAACAGGATTACATATATCATCAAAATTAAACTTTGCTGTGCCACACTTCTACCACCCCGTTGGCACAGTCGTGCCATGCCTATGTCACAGTTGTGACAGCACGTTGGCACTGTTGTGACAATGGGGTGGCACAAGCATAGCGTTTGACGGTATCCGAACAGCATATATTAATCTACATTATACTCATTATGAAAAAGCCAACATTCATCTTTATTCTGTTATCCTTCGTCACAATGTATACCAACAGACAGATAACAAATATCATTAAAAGAAAGAAATATCGACAATCAAACAATAGTTTCGTTCAACAAATACTAACTTTACAACGTTTTTAATATAAAGAACGGACGGCATGATTGTTAGAACGCTACTGGATACAGATCTCTATAAGTTTACCACATCGTACGCTTATATCAAACTATTTCCCTATGCAATGGGGAAATTCAGCTTCCATGATAGAAATGAGACTGAATATACTGAAGAATTTCTGGAAAGACTTAAAAATGAAATTGATAAGCTAAACCGATTGAGACTTACAGAAGAAGAACTGGAATACATGACACGAAATTGCCGGTTCCTTCCGAGAGTTTATTGGGAATGGCTATCATCTTTCCGCTTTCATCCGGATAAAATCAAGATACATTTGGACGAAGCACATCATCTTCACATCGAAGTCAGTGATTTCCTCTATAAAGCTACCCTGTATGAAGTACCTTTACTTGCCATTGTATCCGAAATAAAGAACCAGTTCTTCGGCAATGTAGCCGATATGGACGAAATCTTATGCAAATTATCGGAGAAAGTAGAACTGTCCAATCAACATCGGTTACGTTTCTCGGAGTTCGGTACGCGGCGGAGATTTTCTGTCCATGTACAGGAAACGGTTATCAGAAAATTAAAAGAAACGGCGCAGTATTGCACAGGCACTTCCAACTGCTATTTTGCAATGAAGTATGACATGAAAATGATGGGTACTCACCCGCATGAGTGGTTCATGTTTCATGGAGCGCAATTCGGATATAAACACGCCAACTACATGGCACTCGAAAACTGGGTGAATGTTTATGACGGTGATTTGGGCATTGCCTTATCCGATACTTATACTTCCGGTATCTTCCTCAGCAATCTCAGCCGCAAACAGGCGAAACTGTTTGACGGTGTCCGCTGCGATTCCGGCAACGAATTCAGGTTTATAGACAGTCTGATATCCCGTTACAAAGAACTGGGAATTGACGCGACTACCAAGACTATCGTTTTCAGCAATGCCCTCGATTTCACAAAAGCACTGGAGATTCAGGAATATTGCAGGAACAAAATCCGCTGTTCCTTCGGCATCGGGACAAATCTCACCAATGATACCGGATTCGAACCTTCAAACATCGTTATGAAACTGACACAATGCAAGATGAACGTCAATCAGGAATGGCGGGAATGTATCAAGCTATCCGACGACGAAGGTAAACATACCGGTAGTCCGGAAGAAGTACAGGCATGTCTGTATGAATTGAGACTGAATTAGCTTATTTCCCTGCTATCGCTTTATCAAAACGGCTATCCATACAAGCACTGATATCCGTTGTGACAAACTTTCCTTCATAAAACAAGCTGAATATCGTAGCCGGAGTAGGTGCAGCCTGTACCTGCTCCATTGTCTCCAGTTTTATAATCGTCAAAGGAAGATTTCTTTTGGCGGCGGTTTCCTTCAAAGAACTCATCACATGAAATTCTGCAAACGGACAACGGTTGGAGAAATAAACAGTGATACCCTTTTTATCAGGGCACTCTCCTATTCGTGCAGATTCATTAAACGTCGGATTCGGAGCATCAACATTCAATTTCTTCACTAACAGACTAAATCCAGTCGGAAGCTGTTCGCAAGCAACAAATCCTTGTCTCAACAGCCATTTGGTATCACTCATAAAATGAAACTTCTTTGTTCCTACCACAGTCACCAAACCGTCCTTGCCTTGCTGCAAGGCATCATCTATCGCAGTTTGGAGCAGAGCTTTCGCATACCCTTTTCCTTTATATTGCCCGGCTACCCAAAAGCAGTTTATCAACAGATAATTATCAGCCTTCACAGGAACCCATCCGTTTTCGGCCGGACCATATTCGATAAATACTTTCGCACGCTCATTCAAACGGCGAAAAACATACCCGTTTTCAAATTGCCTCTTCAGCCATTCCTTTTTCAGGTTATAACTTTCCTGACATTTCTTATCCGAGAAAGCGCAGCAGATATGTTCTTTTTCTATATTGTCTTTGGTAAGCGTGATAAAGTCGATGTTCATGGTAACTTGTTTTTTTATTAAATCAATATTATTTAGTGGAAAGTGAGGTACGAACATAAAAAAAGGAGCAACGCCTTGCTCCAACCTTTGTTAACCTTAAATCTAATACTATGAAAAACACATTGCAAAGATACGGACTTTCCGGTTATCTGCAAATTATCCAAATAAAAAAGTATGTTTCATAACATGATTTAAAACTTTCTGAGAAATAGCACTTGTTTTATTAATACTTTTTCAAGATTTGAATCCCTTCACGGCTCTTTCCAGTCTTTCCAAAGTCAGTTCGCCGGATTGCCGCCAAAGTTGTTGTCCTTTTCTTAAAAGGATAAATGTAGGCGTTGCTTCGATGGTGTAGAAATCCGTAAGGGCAGTTTCCTGGTCTACATCTACTTCCACCACTTCGATCGTGCCTTCCATTAATTTCTTAAATTCCTCAACAACAGGTTTCATACGCTGGCAATGAGGACACCATGTTGCATAAAATTCCGCCATTACCCAATCGGCATTAGCCAGCTTCTCTTGATTCCGTTCCTCACGGGCTGCTTTCTTCTCTTTCATAATTGATTACTGTTTGATTAATAATTGCTACTTCAACAATGCGAAAAGAAAGAAAGTTTAAAGGGTAAACAATAATACACACAGATTTAACTATTAAATCCACTTACATTTACCTTATTTCGTTTCTGATATCCGAACAAGCGTCCATTGCACAAAAAAGCAACTTTCGTGCAAAAAGAGAACACTCTATTCAAAATTTATTTATCTTTGCCGCCGAAATGGTTCGGAATCCGTAGCCAACGGACGACGATTAATAGGGAATCGGGTGCAAATCCCGAACAGTCCCGCTGCTGTGAAGCTCAGTTCAATGTCTTATAAATGAACTAATTTGATGCCACTGATGTTCTATCGGGAAGGCAAATAAGACAAGAGTCAGTCAGAAGACCTGCCACTTCACGTAAAACGTTCTTCCGCCTCGTGGATTAGGAGAAAGGACATCGTTTGTTAAGCCCCAAATCAGGAAAATACTGTGTTTTCATCAGGTGGAGTATGTCCGCAAGATGGGAAGACACAAAATAAGTATGTACTTAATTTAGAAAAGTATGATAAAAAGAATCTTAGTAGCCAATCGCGGTGAGATAGCCGTGAGGGTGATGCGCTCCTGCCGGGAGATGGAAATAACGAGTATCGCGATATTTTCCGAGGCAGACCGGACTGCAAAGCATGTGCTCTACGCAGACGAAGCATATTGTGTAGGTCCCGCCGCATCTAAAGAGAGTTATCTGAATATAGAAAAAATCATCGAAGTGGCGAAAGCGAACCACGCAGACGCCATTCATCCGGGATATGGATTCCTGTCCGAGAATGCGGCTTTTGCACGACGCTGTCAGGAAGAAGGCATTATCTTTATCGGTCCCAATCCGGAAACAATGGAAGCAATGGGCGACAAGATTTCCGCCCGCATCAAAATGATTGAAGCCGGAGTGCCCGTTGTGCCCGGCACACAAGAAAACCTGAAAAGTGTGGAAGAAGCTGTGGAGCTTTGCAATAAAATCGGTTATCCGGTGATGCTGAAAGCCTCTATGGGTGGCGGTGGAAAAGGGATGCGCCTTATCCACAGCGCAGAAGAAGTGGAAGAGGCCTATACAACTGCCAAAAGCGAATCTCTTTCTTCTTTCGGTGACGATACGGTTTATCTGGAGAAGTTCGTGGAAGAGCCCCATCACATCGAGTTTCAGATTCTGGGTGACAAACACGGAAACGTAATTCACCTTTGCGAACGCGAATGTTCCGTGCAACGCCGCAATCAGAAGATTGTGGAAGAAACTCCTTCGGTTTTCGTCACTCCGGAATTGCGGAAAGATATGGGAGAAAAAGCGGTGGCTGCTGCCAAAGCCGTCAATTATATCGGTGCGGGAACGATCGAGTTTCTGGTAGACAAGCACCGCAACTATTACTTCCTCGAAATGAATACCCGCCTGCAAGTGGAACATCCCATTACGGAAGAAGTAATCGGCGTAGACCTCGTAAAAGAGCAGATTAAGGTAGCCGACGGACAAGTTCTCCAACTGAAACAGGAAGATATCAAACAGCGCGGACACGCTATCGAATGCCGTATCTGTGCCGAAGATACAGAAATGAATTTCATGCCGAGTCCGGGAATCATCAAGCAGATTACAGAACCGAACGGTATCGGAGTGCGTATCGACAGTTATGTGTACGAAGGATACGAGATTCCGATCTATTATGACCCGATGATTGGCAAACTGATTGTGTGGGCAACTAACCGCGAATATGCTATCGAACGGATGCGTCGCGTGCTTCATGAGTACAAGCTGACCGGAGTCAAGAATAATATCAGTTACCTGCGTGCTATTATGAATACGCCCGATTTCGTAGAAGGTCATTATGATACCGGATTCATCGCCAAGAACGGCGAACACCTGCATCAGTGTATCATGCGAACCAGCGAACGTGCCGAGAATATTGCACTGATTGCCGCCTACATGGATTATCTGATGAATCTTGAAGAGAACAGCGGCGACGCTACCGACAACCGTCCTATCAGCAAATGGAAAGAATTCGGATTGCATAAAGGCGTACTTCGTATCTAATTAAAAAAAGCAGTTAATTATGGAAATTCATATAGGTGACCGGGTGGCCGAAGTGGAACTGGTCAGCAAGGAAGATAATAAAGTGGTACTTACCATTGACGGAAAGCCGTTTGAAGCGGACGTGGTAATGGCAGAAAACGGAACCTGCAACATCCTTATGGACGGTCGCAGCGCAAACGCGCAGCTCATCCGCAAGGAGAACGGGAAAAGCTATAAAGTGAACACGCATTACAGCAGTTTCAATGTTGAAATCGTAGACAGCCAAGCGAAGTACCTGCGTATGCGCAAAAAAGGCGAGGACGAACAGAACGACCGCATCACTTCTCCCATGCCGGGAAAAGTAGTAAAAATCCCCGTAACGGCAGGACAGGAAGTAAAAGCGGGAGACACCGCTATCGTTATCGAAGCCATGAAGATGCAGAGCAACTATAAAGTGACTTCGGATTGCCGTATCAAAGAAATTCTGGTTCAGGAAGGCGATAACATCACCGGTGACCAGACATTAATAACATTAGAACCGATTGCATAACACTAAAAAACGGATTGCATCATGGAAGAAATAAACAAAGCATATGCCACGTTCCGGGAACGTGACCGCATCGCTTCCCTCGGCGGGGGCGTTGAGAAGATAGAGAAACAACACGAAAGCGGCAAGATGACTGCACGCGAACGTATCGAGATGTTGCTCGATAAAGGGACATTTGTTGAACTGGACAAACTAATGGTTCACCGTTGCACTAACTACGGCATGGACAAGAACAAGATTCCGGGAGACGGTATCGTATCCGGCTACGGAAAGATTGACGGTCGCCAGGTATTCGTTTACGCCTATGACTTCACCGTTTACGGCGGTTCACTGTCCGCTTCCAACGCGAAAAAGATTGTGAAGGTGCAACAGTTGGCTTTAAAGAACGGTGCTCCGATTATCGCATTGAACGATTCAGGCGGTGCACGCATACAGGAAGGTATTGAAAGCCTTTCGGGATATGCCGACATTTTTTATCAGAACACAATGGCAAGCGGCGTGATTCCTCAACTCTCCGCCATTCTCGGTCCCTGTGCCGGTGGTGCCTGCTACTCTCCCGCCCTCACGGACTTTATCTTTATGGTGAAAGAAAAGAGCCACATGTTTGTGACGGGGCCTGACGTAGTGAAGACCGTTATCCACGAGGAAGTAAGCAAGGAAGAACTGGGTGGTGCCATGACTCACAGCAGCAAAAGCGGAGTGACTCATTTTATGTGTAACACCGAAGAAGAACTGTTGATGAGTATCCGCGAACTGCTTTCGTTCCTGCCGCAGAATAATATGGACGAAACTAAAAAGCAGAACTGCACGGATGAAACCAACCGTGAAGACGCCGTTTTGGACACTATCGTTCCGGCAGACCCGAATGTTCCTTATGATATGAAAGATATCATCGAGCGAGTGGTAGACAACGGCTATTTCTTTGAAGTTATGCCGAATTTTGCCAAGAATATCCTCATTGGTTTTGCACGTCTGGCAGGTCGTTCGGTAGGTATCGTCGCCAATCAGCCTGCCTACCTTGCCGGAGTGCTCGATATTGATGCCAGCGACAAGGCGAGCCGTTTCATCCGTTTCTGCGACTGTTTCAACATTCCGTTGATTACTTTCGAAGATGTTCCGGGCTTCCTTCCGGGATACACGCAGGAAAATAACGGTATCATCCGCCACGGCGCGAAAATCGTTTATGCATTCGCGGAAGCTACCGTTCCCAAACTGACCGTTATCACCCGTAAGGCTTACGGCGGTGCATACATTGTGATGAACTCCAAGCAGACAGGCGCAGACGTAAACTTAGCCTATCCAAGTGCGGAAATCGCAGTAATGGGGGCAGAAGGTGCGGTAAATATCCTATTCCGCAAAGCGGATGCAGAGACTAAGGCGAAAGAACTGGAAGCCTACAAGGAAAAGTTCGCCACTCCGTATCAGGCTGCCGAGCTGGGATTCATCGACGAAATCATCTATCCGAGACAAACCCGTAAACGTCTGATTCAGGCATTGGAAATGACAGAAAACAAGATGCAGACGAATCCACCTAAAAAGCATGGAAATATGCCCTTATAACAACTAGATAGGTACTTGTCAAAGTACCACCACCCAAAACGGACCTACACAAATTCTGAAGAATGTCATTCTGAGAATCTACGTAAGTCCGTTTTTTTATTACATCAAATAAGGAGTGAGATACTTCACCAGGAAATAACCGCCTACTACCAGCCAAATATAAAGAAGAAACGCCAGGACAAAAGGTTTCGCCCCCGCTTTTCTGAACTTGTCAATGCTTGTTTCTGTCCCAAGTGCAGTCATAGCCATTGTCAGCAGGAAAGTATCCAGTGTATTGATCCCCGCAACCAACTGCGCAGGCAGCAAATCAAAAGAGTTAAAAGCGATAACTCCCATAAAGCCGATTGCAAACCAGGGAATGGCAATCTTCTGAAATTTCTGCCCTTTCTGTACTTGTTTCTTTCTCGCTCTTGCCACCATATAAGTAGTAATCAAAAGCACCGGAACCAGCATCATCACCCGAATCATCTTCACTATTATTGCCGAATCCGAAATACCGTTTCCCATTGCGTCACCCGCTCCCACCACATGAGCCACTTCATGAAGAGTAGAACCTGTATAGATTCCCATTTGGTCGGGAGTGAGCGCACAAATTCCATTACGGTAGAGGAAAGGATATAAAAACATAGAGATAGTACCGAAGATTACCACGGTAGAAACAGACACTGCCGTCTTATAAGGTTTTGCTTTAATAGTAGACTCCGCACCGAGAATGGCGGCAGCCCCGCAAATACCACTTCCGATAGAAGTGAGCAACGCAATACCCCTGTCCATTTTCAATAACTTACCGAGATAAATACCACCACAAATAGTCACCACCACAATAATAACATCAATCAACATAGCAGGCAATCCGATAGCCAGCACATCCTGGAAAGTCAATCTGAAACCATAGAGGATAATACCGATACGCAGAATCTTTTTCGAACAGAACTGTATGCCCGGCACCCAAGTTTCGGGAAGATTATTCCGCAAGCTGTTAGCATAAAGCATACCCAAAATGATACCTACAATCATCGGACTGAAAGAGAGACTTCTCACGAAAGACATCTCACCAATGTAAAACGCCGCACAAGAGAACAGTGCTATCAACAAGACACCGTGCAACATGCTGCTTCTTTTTTCGTTGAACATAAATTACTAGATTTTAGTGATACTGAATTTATTACTCTGTTTATTACTCTGCAAAGGAAGCCATTTTTCATCAAACCGGTTCACAGTATTTTTTTATACCGGATAATCTCCGGTTATACCTATCCATAATAAAAAACGGTACCTCGATTCACATCGCAGCACCGTCACAACACAAACACAAAATAAAACACGACAAAACTACTATGCAATCTTCCTGTTATGCCGGGGAGGCATATCTTGCTTGACTTATCTATATTCACATACCCATAAGAAGCTTTATCAGGCGATTTGCATAATAAAAAACAGACTAATCCGGATTTTGTTCACAGAAGTTTAAAGAAAATGAGGCAGGAACGGGATTTTAACAAGGAAAACAGCAACCACACCTCTTTATTCCAACAAACAAAGACAGCACAAAACAGTAATCAGTTCTTCTTATTCTCCTCCTTAAATCGGGTAGGTGTCATTCCCTTGATCTGCTTAAAGGAAGTACTAAAATACCGAGGATAAGAAAAACCGACCTCATAGGATATTTCATTAATGTTCATATTAGTATTTGTAAGCAGAAAAACCGACTTCTCAATACGCAACCGATTAATATAATCATTAACTCCCAAACCGGTCAGGAACTTCACCTTATTATATAAAGAAGCTCTGCTCATAGCCAGCTTGTCCGTCAGGAATTTAATAGAAAGTTCTCCACCCGCCATGTTCTCATGGATAAGCATATTGAGTTTATTGAGAAATTCTTCATCTTCCTTGCTGTTTTTCGCTTGAGTTTGTTGCCCAGTTTCCTCCAGTCGGCTATCATCCTCTTTTGATGAGATATCAGACAAAGGAGTTTCTGCACAGTTATCTTCTTCACCTCGCTGTTTTTCTTCTTTACTACTGAGCATATCGTTTAATACGGCTTGCAGGAAATAGTTTACATTACCTTTCATATTGCGTTCTTTCCGACGATAATGAATATAACCTATGCTTGCAGTCATAATAATAAACAACACAGCAGCTACACCAATAAACCAAACTGTTTTATACCAAGGAGGAGTGACGATAATATGTATCAATTGTTTAGACGGAGTTCGGTTTCCATTCTTTGTATTGCACGAAACCCATATTGAATAATTGCCTGCCGACAAAGAAGACAAGTTCAACACCGGATCATAAGATTCAATAGACTGCTTACCTCTGCCTTCAATAGTATATTGTAATAGGTATTTCTGAAACACATCTCTGTTCTTGATCCGGAAGTGAACAGAAAGAGAATTATAATTCCATGGTATTTTTATTGTGTTTTCCTTTACCTTCTTCAAAGAAGGGCTACCATTAAAAAGAATTTCGGACAGATATATTTCCGGAATTTGAGTTTCGGTATAAGGAATATCCGTATTAATTTTAACTAACCCTTCCGAACCTCCTAAATAAATATAATCCCTATTGGATTGCTTTTGGTACGCAAACAAAATTTCGTTAGGCGGGAAACCATCCGAACTGTTCCAAAGAATAAATCTATTCTCTTTAATGATATAAGAATATAAATGATTTTGGGCACAAATCCATAAACGTCCTTTTCCGTCAGCAATAAGGTAAGAAATACCATTGAAAAGTCTGGTACGGATACGGTGATACTTTTGACTTTCCAGATCAAAAAATCCAAGTCCTTTGTTAGTGCTGGTCCATATCATACGATTGTTATCGTAAGACATGGAAGTAATAAGTTCATCTTTCTCCAACTCAAACAACAGCCGGATACTATCACTTTTCTGATCGACCCAAAAGGCCTGATGAGCACACTTTAACAGAGAAAACCTATCATTGGAGTATGACAGGCAAAGTGCATCATTGGAAAAATCATAATCACGGTCAGTTTGCATCCTCGAAAATGTATGGTCATGCGTGTGGTATACATAAGTGCCGCAACTGATTATGTATATCTTACCGTCCGCCACCTGATTAGCCAGAGGAAGATAACCGTAAAAACATTCTTTCTTATTAGTTTCTTCGTCAACGATAGTAAAAGGACGGTATTTATGTGTTTTCTTATTGAACAGGAAAATTCCTTTGGTATATAAAGACACCATTAACTCAGTCTCAGACACTTCGGCAATAGAAACAACTTTATCACCATAAGTAGAGGGGAAATGGATAAACTTGTCAGTAGACGGATCATACAGATTAATTCCTCCTCCATCCGTTCCAATCCATACCTTGCCGTCCTTTTCTTCATAAAGGCTAATCACAGATTGCTCGCTAAGGCCGTTGGTATTGTTCAAGATAGCTTCTTTATAAGTCTTTATATACGTTTCTTTAATACTGAATATCCCTCCACGCACACTTCCAGCCCATAAATTATCTTTCATGTCCTTGTACAACAAGGTTATGGAATTGACCGGTAAGGAAGAATAGTCCCCCACTATGTGTTGTAATTGCGAAAACTGAAAGGTTCGGGGAGTAAATAAATTGATTCCGCTCCCGTCTGTTGCCAGCCATATATTACCATTATATTCCGCCATATCCAACACATAATTGTTTTTCAACCCGGAATTTTCTTTTGTGTAATGCTTCAGCATTTTTCCTGTCCGGTCATAACAGTAAAATCCATCTCCATAAAAAGCGGTATAAATGTGATGGTCTGCTGTTACGTATAACGATGTCAACAGATTCTGACTGCTTGGAATCAAAAGGGTGAATTGCCGGATGCGACAGTCATATAAATAGATTCCTTTCTTCCGGGTACCTATCAGAATCTTGCCATCTTCCAAATAAAGCATTTTCTGAATCCTATAATCCACCGGATTAATACCTTTGCCTTCTTCTTTTTCGATATGAATCGTTTTTAGTTCTTTGCTTTTGTAATCATAACAATGAATGGCATTCTCGCTACCAAACCACATACCACCTTCAACCCCCACAGATGAATAAATAATGGAGAAATTAACAGTGTTAAACTGGTCTTGTTCATCATCATACAGAGCTAGTCCCTTTGAAGTCGCTATCCAGAAATTCCCTAAAGAATCCTCTGTCAAATGATTAATATAGTTACTCGGAAGAGAATGAGGATCTCCCGAGTGATGAAGGTAAGTCTTTATCCCTTCCTGAGTATAGCTATTCAATCCGCTTTTGGTACCTATCCATAAAGTACCTTTATGGTCCAATAAGATAGATTGGGCAGTGGATTGAGAAAGTCCTTGCTCTATGGAGAGTTGGGTGAATGAGTAATTAACGCAGTGTTCAGAAGAAAGCAGTTTTACCCCTGCCAGCAGAAATAATATTATGATTAAGGTACGGTACATTATAAATTCATTTTCTGCAAAAATACATTTTTTTCTCATCACTAAAAATCTGCACCTCATTTTTTCAGCAACTATCCATTAAAAAAGAGAGGCCTTTTCTAAAAAAAATCATCAAAAGCATCCTATTTAGACAAGATTTGACTCGAATTATACGATTCCTGAGTCATTTATAAAAGAAATAGAATACGTTTGCAATGTTAATTTTTAAAGTAAATTCTATGAACCAAAATTTAAGCGTATGAAAAAGGTTATACTTTTATTGTTATCAGCATGTAGCATATTTGCTTGCACTCATACTCCCAAATGGGAATTGGTGTGGGAAGACAACTTTGACGGTGCAGAGCCCGACACTAGTGTATGGAGCCGCATACCTCGCGGCAAACCTGATTGGCAAAACACCCAGTCTTTTGACGACCGTTGTTATGAAATGCGTAACGGCCTTTTAATCTTGAAAGGAATCGTCAATGACAATACAGAGGCAGACGCAGCCCAATACCTGACCGGAGGATTATGGACCAAAGACAAACGTGCTTTCCACGGAGGACGTATCGAAGTACGTGCCAGACTACACGGAGCAAAGGGAGCATGGCCTGCTATATGGACATTGCCTTATGAAACAGACAAATACTCATGGCCTATGGGAGGAGAAGTGGACATTATGGAACGTCTGAACCATGACTCTATTGTCTACCAAACCGTACACTCGCACTATACCTATACACTAGGAATAGAAAACAACCCGAAACACGGAAACACTATTCCCATTAATCCCGAAGACTTCAATGTATATGGAGTGGATTTTTGGCCGGACAGTCTTGTATTCCATGTCAACGGAAAACGAAACTTTGTTTATCCTCGAATTGAAACCGAACAAGAAGGACAGTTTCCTTTTAATATCCCGCAATATTTGCTAATCGATATGCAGTTAGGAGGAAGTTGGGTCGGTACGGTAGATCCGGCCGACTTACCCGTAGAGATGGAAGTAGACTGGGTACGCCATTACCAATGGAAATAAAACGATAAAAGTATTCTTAGTTACAAGAAAATAGATAATAAAGAACTTATTAACTTGCTTAAACTTTAAATTTATGAACGGACAAAAACAAAACTTTTTCCGCATTTTCTTAGCGGGCGTTCTTATACTGCTCTCTTTCGCAGTATATGCACAGGAAAACACAGTGACAGGTAAAGTGTACGATGTATCAGGCGAACCTATTATCGGAGCCAGTGTAGTGATTCAAGGTACGACACAAGGAACTATCACCGACATGGACGGTGCTTTTCAGTTGAAGGCACAACCTTCACAGACGTTGGTCGTTAGCTTCTTAGGATATAAGGATGTCATCCTCCCAATAGGAAACAAAAATAATTTTAAGGTTACTTTGGAAGAAGACTCCAAGAAACTCGACGAAGTGGTCGTGGTGGGATATGCCACCCAAAAGAAAGTGAATCTAACAGGTTCCGTGGCTTCTGTGTCATCCAAGGATATCCAGGACATCCCGGTAGCCAATACAGCTACTTTGTTGCAAGGTCGTCTTCCGGGTCTGGTACTGACTCAAAACGGTGCACAGGCCGGTAATGACAATCCGGAAATAAGAATCCGTGGTATCGGTACTTTTGGTAACAACAACCCGATGGTATTGATTGACGGCGTGGAAGGCAGTCTTTCACAAATTTCCGAAATCCCCTCTGCGGATATCGACAATATCTCTGTATTGAAAGACGCAGCATCTGCAGCTATCTATGGTGTACGTGCCGCCAATGGCGTTATCTTAATTACTACCAAACGAGGACAGGCCTCAAGTAGAGTGAAAGTATCCTACTCGGGAAGCTATACATTACAGACTCCGGGTATCGTTCCCGACTATGTAGACAGTTATAACTGGGCTCTTATGAGAAACGAAGTGAACCCTGACACTTTCTCACCGGAAGCTCTACAAAAACTGAAAGATGGTTCGGATCCCGATCATTATGCAAACACCAATTGGTTGGACGCCGTATTGCGCAATGCCAGTATGCACCAGCATCATTTGTCCGTATCAGGTGGTAGCGAAAATACGCACTTCATGGCCTCGGTAGCTTATTCAAACCAAGATGGTATCATGGTAAAAACAGGTGTAGAGCGTTTCTCTTTTCGTTCAAACCTTGACACCCGCTACAAACGTTTCACATTCGGGCTGAACTTGTCCGGTAACAAAAACAACGTGACGGCTCCCGCTGTTGCTCCTTCGGGCGAAGGCGGTATCATGCGTTTCGTATCTTGGTTCACTCGCCCCACCGTACCGGTGATGTACTCCAACGGACATTATGGCTATGTAGACGGTTCGTCAATGAGCGCCGAAATGGTGAAAAACCCTGTAGAGTTGATGTCCTTAGGACATCGCAGCAACGAATATTGGCGTTTCAACGGTAAGGCGTTTGCCGGTATTGAACTATGGGAAGGATTGAAGTTCCAAACAAGTCTTGCTTATGCTTTCGACCTGAATGCGACTAAGTCTTACACTCCCAAATCTCCTGCCCGCTATGATGCAGACGGAAACATTGTAAAGGCAGCAGGAGAGACTAATAAGGAAGAGGATTATTGGTACCGCAACGCAACATGGACAAATGAAAACTTGCTGACTTATAACAAGCAATTCGACAAACACAATATCAATGTACTGTTGGGGCATTCGGTCATCGGTTCACGTTTCTACAAAACAACAGCATCCATACAGGGTTTCCCAACCGAGAATATTTATGAGCTCAAAGGAGGTACAATCAATCCGGGAGCAACGGGGGAATCAGAAGAATATAAGCTCCAATCATTCTTCGGCCGTGTAAACTACAGTTATGATGACCGGTATTTATTCGAATTCAATATTCGTCATGACGGGTCCTCACGTATGCCCAAAGCCAATCGTTATGCCACATTCCCTTCATTGTCTGCAGGATGGGTATTCTCGAACGAAGGGTTTATGAAAGACTACAGAAACTTCTCTCTCGGAAAGTTACGTCTGTCATGGGGGAAATTAGGTAATCAGGAAATTGGTAACTACGCTTATGCAGCTACTTTGGGTGCAAGCGGAAATTACTTCTTCGACCAAGGTGCAGACAAGCAGGCAGGTATGGTACAGACATCCGTCCCCAATGAAAACATTAAATGGGAAACAACCCGCTCTGTAAACATAGCTCTCGACCTTGGATTCTTCAACAACAGAATACAAACCACCTTTGAATGGTTCGACAAGAAAACTTCCGATATCTTGATGCAACTGGCTATGCCCGGCATTTTCCTGGGTTCTCTCTCCGCTCCTTATCAGAATGTGGGTGCAGTCCGTAACCGCGGTTGGGAATGGACTGTAAATTACTCCGACAGTAGAGGTGACTGGGCTTGGAACGCCGGTTTCAACCTGTCACGTGTAAAGAATGAAATCCTTGAAATGGGTGAATTGGAGGAAAAAATTGACGGCAATATAATCAACCGTATCGGCAACCCTATTGGCGCTTATTTCGGATATAAAGCAATAGGCATCTATCGTACGGAAGCCGACTTGCAACGTACCAACTCGAAGGGTGAAGTTATCAAACAAAACGGTGTGGCTCCCAAATTGGGCGATATCATGTACGCCGACCTTGATGACAACGGTAATATTACTCCTGAAGATCGCGATATTATAGGTAATCCATTCCCGAAATACTCTTATAGTTTCAACCTGGGCGCATCTTGGAAAAACTTCGATTTGTCTACTTTCTGGCAAGGGGTGGGAGGTATCTATCGTTACAGTTGGGAGACTTCTACCGACATTCGAGGCAACCTCACGAGCCGTTGGGTGAACCGTTATTCGGCTGACAACATAAATGCTCCCATGCCTGCACTAGGTAACACCATGAACGATTCTTATTCTTCATTCTGGCTTGAAAAATCAGATTACCTACGTCTGAAGAATCTGGAATTCGGCTATACTTTCCGCCAGGCCGAACTTGCCAAAGTTGGTATTTCCAGCATCCGTGTTTACTTTGCCGGAAGTAATCTATTGACGTTCACACCGTTGAAGAACTGGGATCCGGAAAAGTCATCGGGTGATACAAGAAATGACGTACATCCCAATATGCGTACTTATTCATTTGGATTAAACATTCAATTCTAATTACAAGGAGGACAAATATTATGATTAAGAATACAAAAAATATATGCAGAGTTTTACTATTATCCGGAATGTTATTATCTGCCAGCGCATGTTCGGACAGTTTTCTACAGACAGATTCTCCGAACCAGCCTTCCCAAACGACCTATTGGCAAACCGAATCGGATGCATTGATGGCACTGACCGCTTGCTACGACGCCATGCAAAGCCAAAACTTATATGACGACAACATTGACGGCTGGAAATTCGGATTTCTGGGACGCGAAACCAGCACAGACAATGGTGACCACACATGGGGTAACTGGATGCTAGGTAGTTCCATTTCACAATGTACCTCGGCTACCACCGATGAATGTTTTTCAATGTACTGGAACGCCAATTATGAAGTTATCAAGCGATGCAATATGTTAGTGGAAAACGTAGAACGCATACCAATGGAACAAGAAAAAATAGAAGCATACAAAGCTGAAGCAATAGCATTGCGCGCCCTGATGTATTGCAATCTGACTTCTGTTTTCCGCGATGTACCCTATCTGACAAAACCTCTCACTCTGTCAGAAGCCCAAGCACCCAAAACGGAGCGCAGCCAGATTATCTCTTCTTTGTTGGAAGATCTGAAAATATGGATCCCTAAGATCCCCGTGATAGGAAAAGCACAGACAGGACGTCTGACTCAAGAAGCAGCCTACGCTATTATGGGACGGATAGCCCTTTTCAACCAGCATTGGGACGAGGCTATAAATGCCTACAAAAACGTTGTTGGTAAAATACAACTTTTCAAATCGGGAGACGGCAGCGACCCGGCAGCTAACTTTGCAGACTTATTCAAGGAAGCCAATGAAACAGCTGGTGAAGTATTACTGAGTGTTCACTACAAAGGCCCGGGACTGGGTGAAGGTAATTGCTTTGGAGTTTGCTGGTCTGCTCCGATGAATGCCATCGAAGGATCAATGAATTTATGCGATGATTTTTATTGCACGGATGGATTACCTATTGACAAGTCTCCTTTATTTAAGGGTAGCCTTGACAAAGGAGCTCATACAAAAGAGAATCCGGATATGGGACGTTATGAGAACCGCGACCCTCGTATGAAGGCAACATTGATGCTTCCGGGAATGGAATGGAACGGAAAGTTGTACACTAACAACTTACCTGCCAGCTCCACATGCTGTATCCGTAAATGGTTTACTCCCGAAAATACGGCAAACGAATATGACGGTAGCTTAGATTTCTATGTCATCCGCTATGCAGAGGTACTATTGTCACTCTCTGAAGCTATGATTGAAAAAGGCGGTTACTCCCAAGCGGAAATTACCAAGTATATCAATGAAGTCCGCGACCGCGTAGGTATGCCTGCTGTAGAAGAGGTAGAAGGAACTAATCTGGAACAAGATGAACTACGCGCCATTGTACGCCATGAGCGCCGTGTGGAACTGGCCTTCGAAGATTTACGCTTTGCCGACCTTTATCGCTGGAAAGATTTTGAGAATGCTCAGAAACGTATGCAGGAAGACAAGTCATTCTATGGCTTCGGAGCAGTCGAACGCAATAATCTACGTGGAGCACAAGATTTAGTATGGCCTATCCCGCAAAGTGAGATTGATACAAACCCGATGTTGGAACAGCACAGCGAATGGAAATAGTACTACCTGATTGCAGTATATAAGTAAAGAGTGAGCACGAAGCCGGAATAAATTATGGTTTCGTGCTTATTCTTTTTTTAATGCAGCCATTTACTTGTTTCAAAAATTTCTTTCTGTCACATACATAAAAACGGTACCCCGATTCACATCGCAGCACCGTCACAACACAAACACAAAATAAAACACGACAAAACTACTATGCAATCTACCTGTTATGCCGGGGAGGCATATTCACCGACTCATATATACTCGCATACCTACAAGTAGTCATCAGGCGATTTGCATATATAAAACATTCCTATTTCGGTTTTGTTCACGAAAAAGATGTTTTATATTTATTTTTTCTCTTTATAATCTTTCAGAAAGCCCTCCATTAGCCATTTTGCCAATGCTTGACGATTGGAATTTATCACCAGACGGCGCTGGTCAAAAGAATTTTGGATATTGCCCAGCTCCACGAAAACAGAAGCGGGAGTAGTATGCGAAAGCACATACAAATTGCGTCCGCTCACTGTTCCGGAGAATCCCCGGTTCGGCTGGTGCTTTCCGTACTTTGATTCGAATGTGTCTTTCATATTATTCGCCAAGCGCTTGCTAACCGCTTTTTTGTTTGAATGATAGAAAAAAACATCAGTCTGCTTTCCCTTGCTACGGCTGTCTACATGGATGAAGATTGCCCGGCAGTAGGAATAATTCTTACGGTCTTTCTGGTAAAGGGCATTTATCTTGTTACAACGTTGCTGAAGACGTTGTACCTGATTCAACGGGATCACATCGCCCATGCAAGTCTCCCGTTTGCTGTTCGACAGGTACGAATCGTCTCGAATACCGTCTTTGGCATCTTGAATGATGATATGAACTTCCGCCCCTTCCTGCATCAGGTTACGTGCCAGGCGAAGAGCGATGTCGTAAGCATATTCGTCTTCGTGAAGTTCGTGCTTCCCTACCCGTCCGATAGCTCCGGGATCGGGTCCGCCATGTCCGCTGACGACATAAAAGCAAGCACCTGCAAGGCGGTTGGAAGTGACTTTGACATTTGCCAGTTCCTTTCCGAACAAAGGTTCTTTGATAGTGGTTCCTATTTTAGTCGTTTTAGCTTTGGAAGATCTCTGCTGGGTTCCTGTACCTTTAGCTGTTGTATTTTTAGCCTCTGTATTCCCGGCAGAAGTTCCCGATGATTTCTTTACCGGCGGAATGACATAAGTCACGCCCACTTTCAGCACATTATTCTTTCCCAGTTTCTTCTTGTTCAGTTCGATAAAGTCATCGTAGTACTTCTTCGGAGAACGGTTGTGCCTCAACAGAAAAGACGAGATGCCTTCTCCCGACTTCGGAGTAGCCCTCTGCTGCGCCCAAAGTGCCGTACCCGAGAAAAGAAAAATTAAGAATAAAAGAATATAGAGTTTATTTTTCATATCTACACAATTATCTCCTTCACGTGAGTATCATTTCACTCATAAACAGGGCAAAAATACAATTATTTTCCCTACTTTTGCGCCATTAAAACATTTTTTGAAATAAATCATTAAAACCCGATAACATTATGGCAAAACAATTCAAGCCCGAAACCCTGTGCGTACAGGCAGGGTGGACGCCTAAAAAGGGCGAACCACGCGTATTGCCCATCTATCAAAGTACAACTTTCAAATACGATACCAGCGAGCAAATGGCACGTCTTTTCGATTTGGAAGACAGCGGTTATTTCTATACCCGCCTGCAGAACCCGACGAATGACGCTGTGGCCGCTAAGATTGCCGCCCTCGAAGGTGGTGTGGCCGCCATGCTGACTTCCAGCGGTCAGGCTGCCAACTTCTACGCTATCTTCAATATTTGCCAGGCAGGTGACCATTTCGTTTGTTCTTCCGCTATCTATGGTGGTACTTTCAACCTGTTCGGAGTGACAATGAAAAAACTCGGTATTGAGGTTACTTTCGTCAATCCGGATGCCGGCGAAGAAGAAATTTCCGCAGCTTTCCGTCCGAATACGAAAGCATTGTTCGGTGAAACAATTTCCAATCCTTCCCTCGAAGTGCTGGATATTGAGAAGTTTGCCCGTATCGCGCACAGCCACGGTGTCCCTTTGATTGTTGACAATACTTTCCCGACTCCGATTAACTGCCGCCCGTTCGAATGGGGAGCAGATATCGTTGTTCACTCCACTACCAAATATATGGACGGACACGCTACCAGCGTAGGCGGTTGTATCGTAGATAGCGGTAACTTCGACTGGGATGCTCATGCCGATAAATTCCCCGGACTTTGCACGCCGGACGAATCTTATCACGGACTGACTTACACAAAAGCTTTCGGCAAAGGTGCTTATATCACTAAAGCCACTGCACAGTTAATGCGTGACCTCGGCAGCATCCAAAGCCCGCAAAACGCATTCTTACTGAACCTGGGACTTGAAACGCTTCACTTACGCATGCCTCAACATTGCGGCAACGCACAGAAAGTCGCCGAATATCTGTCCAAGAACGAGAAAGTAGCTTGGGTAAACTACTGCGGACTGCCGGATAATAAATATTACACTTTAGCACAGAAATATATGCCGAACGGTTCTTGCGGAGTTATCTCCTTCGGTCTGAAAGGCGGACGTGACGTATCTATCAAGTTTATGGATTCACTGGAATTCATAGCTATCGTCACTCACGTAGCAGATGCACGTAGCTGTGTGCTTCACCCGGCAAGCCATACTCACCGCCAGTTGTCGGACGAACAGCTTATGGAAGCAGGGGTACGCCCGGACTTGATTCGTCTGTCGGTAGGTATCGAAAATGCGGATGATATTATCGCAGATATCGAACAGGCGCTGAATGCATAAAAACTGATTATTACAGTATTACATCATAAAGAAGAGACTGGCTCAATTCCGTTTTGAGTTCAGTCTCTTTTTATTATCCTTACAATAAATTGCAATAAAATATGCCGTTCCAGTATGCTCTGACAAGGAAGTATTCTCACCCTTATGAGAAAAAATACTTATTACTATGAGAAAAAGTTCTCACTATGATGAGAATTTTTTCTCATCATAGTGAGAATACTTTGAGAAAAACCTTATCTCCTGTTTCGAATCTGAATCTCGGTGAAGCAGTTTGCCACTTGTTTATGATAAGTGTTACCGTTATTTCGACAAGCAGGAAATAAGTACTGCTCCGATCTACCGAAATGATGATACAGGGAATATATTCCACCTGTATCTCTTAGATCTTTTATCCGTGTCTCCTACATGAATCTCCGAACAGAAATCGTTAAAAAACATTATATTTCCGTATATACAAGGTCACAACTTACCTGTTTTTTTCCATAATTTTGCAAACCGAATTAGAAAAGCAGGTATCAAGATGAAACTAAAGTATTATCAAATTTCCATTCGCTACGAGAACAAAATGCATGACTTCCACGGTTGGGGTGTAGCAGTGCAGATTTGATTATTTCTATAAGAACTACTCGCCACGATGCGAAATGCTGGCTTCCCTTCTTTGGAGGCGGCATGATATAGGAACATATATTTATCATTATCAACTAAATTTCTTTTTTATTTTATGAGCAAAAAAAGATGGCTCATAGTACCGCTATGCGTAGTACTATGCAGTCAGGGTTCATTTGCCCAAACACTTACCAGGAAAGTTTTGGGCATTAACGAGATGTTCCGTCTGGCAGACGAGAACAGTCAGAGTATTCAAACGTATAAAACCGGGAAGGAAGTTACCGATGAGGCTTTGAAAGCTGCCAAGTCACAACGTTTGCCGGACATCAGCGCATCGCTCTCTTTCAGTTATTTGGGTGACGGGTATCTGTGGGACCGTGACTTCAAGAACGGGCAGAACATTCCAATGCCGCATTTTGGTAATAACTTTGCGCTGGAAGCACAACAGGTCATTTATGCAGGCGGTGCTATCAGCAGCAGTATTACTTTAGCAGAACTCAGTCAGCAAATGGCTGCGCTGGACTGGCAGAAGAACCGGCAGGAGATACGTTTTCTTCTGACCGGCTACTACCTGGATTTATATAAGTTGAATAACCAAGTACAAGTGTTGCAGAAGAACCTCGATTTGACAGAACAGGTGATTCGCAATATGGAAGCCCGACGCACACAAGGAACAGCTCTGAAAAATGACATCACCCGTTATGAGTTACAAAAAGAGACATTGAAACTGCAATTAGCCAAAGTAAAGGATGCATGCAAAATAATGAATCACCAACTGGTGACTACACTGCATCTTCCTGCCGGAACGGAAATCATCCCCGACTCCACCCTACTGGACGAAGAAGTGAAGGCTCTGGCGGAAAACGACTGGCAACTACTGGCTTCGCAGAGCAATGTCGGTTTGCAGCAAGCACAACTGGCAATGAAGATGAGCAAACAGAAAGTCAAACTGGAACGCTCGGAACTTCTTCCGAAAATAGCTCTCGTAGCCGGTGAGCATCTGGACGGGCCTATCACTATTGAAGTCCCCGTGCTGGATAATAACTTCAATTATTGGTATGTGGGGGTAGGAATCAAATACAATCTTTCATCACTGTTCAAGAACAACAAGAAAGTACGCCAGGCAAAACTGAATATGCGTAAGGCACAGGAAGAATATTCACTAGCGCAGGAACAGATAGAGAACGGCGTCCAAGCCAATTATGTCAATTTCCTGACCTCATTTACCGACCTTCGCACACAAGAGAAAAGCGTGGAGCTTGCCAATCAGAATTACGACGTAACCAGTAATCGCTATAAGAATGACCTTGCATTACTTACCGACATGCTCGATGCCAGCAACATGAAATTAAGCGCAGACCTCGGTCTGGTCAACGCACGTATCAACGTGGTTTACAGTTTCTATAAAATGAAATATATCACACATACCCTTTAATTGAAAATCAATTACTCATACCCTTTTAAATAGAACAGATTATGATAGCTAGAAAGACTCAAAAGATTATATACAACATTCTGATTCTTTGTTTTCTCATTGGTGGTGCCACTTATGTTTGTTCCCGGTTCATTCATTTGGGAAACATCGAATATACCGACAATGCACAGGTGAAACAACATATCACACCTATTAATACCCGTGTACCGGGATTTATCAAGAAGATATGCTTTGAAGAATATCAGCAAGTACACAAAGGTGATACTCTCGTTATTATTGAGGATGCGGAATTCTGTCTTCGTGTAGCACAGGCGGAAGCGGATTTGGCCAATGCCACTGCGGGACGGCAGGCAACGACCATAGGCATTGCCACTACCCAAAACAATCTGAGCGTAAGTGACGCAAGCATTGAAGAAGTACGTGTACAAATGGAAAATGCCCAACGTGAACTGAACCGTTTTGAGAAATTATTGCAGGAAGATGCTGTGACGAAGCAGCAATATGATAATGTGCATACGGCTTATGAAACAGCCAAAGCCCGTTACGAACAGGTATCGCGTGCCAAACAATCTACGTCTTTAGTGAAAAGCGAACAGACACATCGCCTAGGACAGAACGAAGCAGGTGTCCGCCTGGCAGAAGCTGCTTTAGAGCTTGCCCGTCTGAATCTTTCCTATACGGTTATCATCGCCCCGTGTGACGGTACAACAGGAAAGAAAGAGATTCTGGAGGGTCAGTTGGTTCAACCGGGACAGACCATGGTGGATATTGTAGACAGCAGCGATTTGTGGGTAATCGCCAATTATCGTGAAACCCAGCTTTCCAATATCAGAGAAGGCGCAGATGTGGAAATGACAGCAGATGCAGTGCCGGGCGTCACTTTCAAAGGTATCGTCGAATCCATTTCCGATGCTACGGGAGCGGCTTTCTCAATGATTCCGCAGGACAATGCAACCGGGAACTTTGTAAAGGTAGAACAGCGAATCCCCGTCCGCATCAGCCTGAAAGGAAACAAGCCGGAAGATTTAAAACGCTTGCGTGCCGGTTTCAATGTAGAATGTGAGGTGAAATATTAACGTATGGGAACACCTGTTTTAAATGGCCCTTTCGTGATGCCTATGTTCCGTAGCTTCGTACCGCGGAAGATACAACCGTGGATTTATCTGTTCATTGCCGTTACTTTCCAACTTTCGGGCGGGGTGTATTTGGGAGCATTGAACCAGATGATCGGGGGAATGGCGTTGATGCGTGAGGATCTATTGATGTGTATGTACGCCAATCTCGCAGGTATGGCTATCTACTTCCCCTTGCTGTTCCGCATGAAGTTCCGTTTTACAAATAAGACGTTGCTCACATCGGCTGCATTGGGGGTATTGGTCTGTAACCTGATTGCTCCGCATATTACTTTCCTTCCGCTATTGTGGTTGATATGTTTCATCGAAGGCATGTGCAAAATCCAGGGAACCTTTGAATGTATGTCCAACATTCAGTTGTGGATGACGCCCAAACGGGATTTTACCGTTTTCTTTCCCTGGCTTCACATCGTCGTCTTAGGAAGCATCCAGTTGTCCGACCTGATAACGACTTATCTGATGTATCATTATCACTGGACATATATGAATCTTTTCATTGCAGGATTGATGATAATAGTCCTGTTGATACAGACCATTTGCGTAAAGCATTTCCGGTTTATGCGCAAGTTTCCGTTGTTCGGCATTGACTGGCTGGGGGCAGCGTTATGGGCGGCATTGCTGGCCGAGATAGCTTTCCTCTTCAACTACGGTGACTGGTATGACTGGTGGAACAGTCCGGTTATCCGTCAGTTGTCGGTAGCTATCCTGATAACCCTGTTTTTTTGCATCTGGCGCATGCTGACTATCCGTCACCCATTCTTAGAGCCTAAAATGTGGAGTTACCGCTACCTCTTACCTTTATTGGGACTAATCACACTAGTGGAAGCATTTCTGGCAACCGAGCATGTATTGGAAGAAGTTTTTTATGAGGAAGTGATGAAGTATGAGGAGCTGGTAAGCGTGCAATTGGCGTGGTTTGCTATTATTGGTATAGTAATCGGCTGCGTATTCTCTTATTGGTGGATGCATATCAAACACTATAATTATGTACGTCTTATCATTGTCGGTTTCTTAGGGCTTATCGGCTATCTGATAGGGTTCTATCTGACAATCTCTACTGATATTCACATCTCACAGCTTTATCTTCCGACAATATGCCGGGGATTCGCCTATGCGGTATTAAGCGCCACCTTTATGGTCTGCCTGGAAGAAATAATGACTTTCCAACATTTTTTCCAATCGTTAAGTGTATTCAATATGCTTCACATGGTAGTCGGCGGTGTATTGGGTTGCGCGATCTATGCACAAGGACTGGCTTATTACGTTCCTGATAACCTGGCACGCTACGGGGCGGCAATCGACCATGTATCATTCAGCAGCAGTCCGTTCAATCTCGGCCATTACATGGAAGAGTTTATCAGTCAGATGATGGAAGTGAGCATCAAGCAGATTTATGGCTGGGTGGCTTATGCCTGTATCTTCCTATTCCTGCTGTTGCTGCTTTATGATTTCCCGGTGCGCCGTTCGTTGAAAAGCATGCCAAGCTGGAAAGAAGTGGCACGTGATGTAAAAAATACATTTTGGCGTACCACACATACACCATCCGAAAAAGAATAAGTAATAGAATTAGAAGCACGGCTGTTTAAGTATCAACCGTGCTTCTTTCAGAAACAGGACACAATTACAGTCAAACTACATATCGACTCATTATTTTAGTCATTTTGCTATAAAATTAATAGAAATTATCTCCGAAAGACGACAGATTCAAACTTTTATTCCTACATTTGCAGCCAAATGATAACTTATTAATAAAAATACAGATACCATGGCTAAAATAACCAAAGAAGCCGCTTTGCTCTATCACTCACAGGGCAAACCCGGTAAGATCGAGGTAGTTCCTACCAAACCTTACAGTACACAAACCGACTTATCACTTGCATACTCTCCCGGTGTGGCAGAGCCTTGTCTTGAAATAGAGAAGAATCCGCAAGATGCGTATAAATATACAGCTAAAGGCAATCTTGTTGCCGTTATCTCCAATGGTACAGCTGTGCTCGGACTGGGTGACATAGGCGCATTGAGCGGCAAACCCGTAATGGAAGGTAAAGGACTGCTTTTCAAAATTTATGCAGGTATCGACGTGTTCGATATTGAAGTGGATGAGAAAGATCCGGAAAAATTCATTGCAGCAGTGAAAGCTATCGCTCCTACTTTCGGCGGCATCAACCTGGAAGACATCAAAGCTCCCGAATGTTTCGAAATCGAACGCCGCCTGAAAGAAGAACTGGACATTCCCGTCATGCACGACGACCAGCACGGAACGGCTATCATCTCCAGTGCCGGACTGGTGAATGCCCTGCAAGTGGCCGGAAAGAAAATCGAAGATGTAAAAATCGTCGTGAACGGTGCAGGTGCCTCTGCCGTATCTTGTACTAAATTATATGTATCACTGGGCGCACGTCTCGAAAACATCGTCATGCTGGACAGTAAAGGCGTAATCAGCAAGGCGCGTACCGATCTGAATGAACAGAAAAGATATTTTGCAACCGACCGCACGGATATCCATACATTGGAAGAAGCAATCAAAGGTGCAGATGTATTCCTCGGACTGTCAAAAGGAAATGTGCTGAGTCAGGACATGGTGCGCAGCATGGCTCCAATGCCTATCGTATTTGCACTGGCAAACCCGACACCGGAAATCTCTTACGAAGACGCTATGGCAGCACGCCCTGACGTATTAATGGCAACCGGACGTTCCGACTATCCGAACCAGATTAACAATGTAATCGGTTTCCCGTACATCTTCCGCGGTGCTCTGGATACGCATGCCAAGGCGATCAACGAAGAAATGAAAATCGCCGCCGTACACGCTATTGCCAATCTGGCAAAACAGCCTGTACCCGACGTCGTGAATGCAGCATACCACGTGAACAATCTTTCTTTCGGGCCGGAATATTTCATCCCGAAACCGGTAGACCCACGCCTCATCACCGAAGTTTCCTGTGCCGTGGCAAGAGCTGCTATGGAAAGCGGAGTGGCACGTACCGATATCAAGGATTGGGATGCTTATTGCGTACACTTGCGCGAACTTATGGGATATGAATCCAAACTGACCCGCCAACTGTATGACACCGCCCGCCGCCACCCGCAACGTGTAGTGTTTGCCGAAGGCATTCACCCGAATATGCTGAAAGCCGCCGTTGAAGCGAAAGCCGAAGGTATCTGCCATCCTATCTTATTAGGAAACGACGAAGCAATCGGCAAACTGGCGGAAGAACTCGACCTCAGCCTCGAAGGTATCGAAATCGTCAACCTCCGCCACCCGGACGAATCGGAACGCCGCGAACGTTATGCACGCATTCTGGCAGAGAAACGTTCACGCGAAGGCTTTACTTACGAAGAAGCCAACGACAAGATGTTCGAACGCAACTATTTCGGTATGATGATGGTTGAAACCGGAGATGCCGACGCGTTTATCACGGGACTTTATACGAGATATAGCAACACGATCAAAGTTGCCAAAGAAGTAATCGGCATCCAACCGGGATTCAAACATTTCGGAACCATGCATATCCTGAACTCCAAGAAAGGCACTTACTTCCTGGCAGATACATTGATTAACCGCCACCCGGATACAAGCACATTGATTGATATCGCCAAACTGTCTGACAAAACAGTCCGCTTCTTCAATCATACACCGGTCATTTCGATGTTGTCATACTCCAACTTCGGCGCCGACACCGCAGGTAGCCCTGTCAAAGTGCACGAAGCGGTGTCATATATGCAGGAAGAATATCCCGAACTGGCTATCGACGGTGAAATGCAGGTCAACTTTGCCATGAACCGTGAGTTGCGCGACGCCAAGTATCCGTTCACCCGTCTGAAAGGTAAAGATGTGAACACACTGATTTTCCCGAACTTGAGTTCTGCAAATGCCGGATACAAATTGCTGCAAGCAATGGACCCTGACACAGAATTTATCGGGCCTATCCAAATGGGATTGAACAAGCCTATCCATTTCACCGACTTCGAAAGCTCTGTTCGCGACATCGTCAATATCACCGCCGTAGCCGTGATTGATGCTATCGTAGACAAGAAGAAAAAGGAAAGCAAATGAGAAGGCCGTTATCAAAATCACAAATAGTTTGTATCAGTCTACTTTGGCTGGCTCTTTGCTATTTGGTTCTTACAAAAGCCGAACGAATTGACGGAATGACAGTAGTAATGCTTGTCATTTCGGCAGCATTAGTCTTTATTCCTGTCTATAAGTCGATCAAAAAGAATAAATAAATATCTTTTTTTCTGCTTTTAATGCGATAAAATATCAAATTTGATGTTTTATCGCATTTTTCTTTATAAAATGTTTGTTAGTTCAATTTTTATCTTTACTTTTGCAACCGCATAAGAGAAATAGATAATCGAATTTTAAACAACCAATAAAAGAAAAAAAGATTATGAATGCAGCAAAGGTATTAGACGATCTGAAAAGAAGATTTCCCAATGAACCGGAGTATCATCAAGCAGTAGAAGAAGTACTTTCTACGATTGAAGAAGAATACAACAAACACCCGGAGTTTGATAAAGTAAACTTGATCGAACGTCTGTGTATTCCTGATAGAGTATATCAGTTCCGCGTGACTTGGATGGACGACAAAGGTAACATTCAGACGAACATGGGTTACCGTGTTCAGCATAACAACGCGATTGGCCCGTACAAAGGCGGTATCCGTTTCCATGCATCTGTAAACCTTTCTATCTTGAAGTTCCTTGCCTTTGAACAAACATTCAAAAACTCACTGACTACCCTGCCTATGGGTGGCGGTAAAGGTGGTTCCGACTTCTCTCCGCGCGGTAAGTCAAATATGGAAGTAATGCGTTTCGTACAGGCTTTCATGCTTGAATTATGGCGTCACGTGGGTCCTGAGACTGACGTTCCTGCCGGTGACATCGGTGTTGGTGGTCGTGAAGTAGGTTTCATGTTTGGTATGTACAAGAAACTGACTCATGAATTCACCGGAACATTTACCGGTAAAGGACGCGAATTTGGTGGTTCATTGATTCGCCCGGAAGCTACCGGTTACGGTAACATCTATTTCTTAATGGAAATGCTGAAAACTAAGGGTACTGACTTGAAAGGCAAGACTTGCCTGATTTCCGGTTCCGGTAACGTTGCTCAATACACAGCAGAAAAAGTTCTTGAACTGGGTGGCAAAGTGCTGACCATGTCCGACTCTGACGGTTACATCTATGATCCGGATGGTATCGACCGCGAAAAGCTGGATTATATCATGGAACTGAAAAACCTCTACCGTGGTCGTATCCGCGAATATGCAGAGAAATATGGTTGCAAATATGTAGAAGGAGCTCGTCCTTGGGGCGAAAAAGCAGATATCGCCCTGCCTTCTGCCACTCAGAACGAACTTAACGGCGACGATGCCAAGACATTGGTTGCCAACGGTGTAATTGCAGTTTCCGAAGGTGCTAACATGCCTTCTACTCCGGAAGCAATCAAAGTATTTCAGGATGCTAAGATTCTTTATGCTCCGGGTAAAGCGGCTAATGCTGGTGGTGTATCTGTATCAGGTCTTGAAATGACTCAGAACTCTATCAAACTGAGTTGGAGTGCAGAAGAAGTTGACGAGAAACTGAAAAGCATTATGAAGAACATCCACGAAGCTTGCGTTCAGTATGGTACTGAAGCCGACGGATATGTAAACTATGTGAAAGGTGCTAACGTAGCCGGATTTATGAAGGTTGCAAAAGCAATGATGGCACAAGGTATCGTATAATCAGCCCATAAGATATAAGTAAGCTATAGTTTATTAAAAACTCCCGCTTTCCTAAGGGAAAAGTGGGAGTTTTTTTATACAGTCTCAAAGTATGGTTCCGCAAAAGGTTACGAACTGAACGGTTATATGGGAAATGACAGGATTTTCCCGATATAATACAGAGACTCCATGAAAAATTTCGAATTGTTCATCAAACAGCGACATACATGTTATAAAACAAATCCAGCATACAGAACGGAAGTTGCCATATCATTCTCACAACCCCATTTTTTCTTTTAACATTCAATGTCAATTGATATTCAACTCTTTTATCTACCTTTGCATACGAATAATCCATTAATTCTGAATAAACAGATGAAACTAAGAAATGTATCAGCCGGAATAGTCTTATGTCTGACAATGGTTTCCTGCATCCAAGATGAAGCTTTGAATGTCGAAGCAGCTATAGACGGATGCAGCGGTACTAACATCCAATTATCCACTATTAACCCTAGTAGTAAAACAGCTTCTATTTATGTATCTAAGTCTACAGACTTATCTGCATTAGAAATTAAATTCACATTACCAGACGGAGCTAGTATAGAACCTGTTAATGCAATAGCAAATGATGCTCCTCCCAAATATGACTTTTCTACTTCACAGATCCCCATTACTCCAGAACAAACATTGGAACAGTATCAACGTAAGTTCAGAGTTACATCTGAAAGTGAAACAACTGAAGCTGTCTATACCATTACTGTAATCAAATCTGAACTTCCTACAAATTTCCATTTCGAAAACTTAGTAGATGGAAGTTCCGATTACCATGAACTTTATGAATTTAATCAGCAACAAGGAGAAACGCTCCAATGGGCGAGTGGAAATCCGGGCTTCAAACTTACCGGTATGGCAAAGTCCCCCTTTGATTACCCAACTTTACAAACTGAAGGTTATATAGGTAAAGGTATTCGACTAGAGACAAAGAGTACAGGAGATTTTGGCGAAAAAGTTAAGATGCCAATTGCAGCAGGTAACCTTTTCATCGGTACATTCATAGTAAAAGATGCATTAAGAGATGCCAAAGCTGCTACAAAATTCGGATTCCCATTTTTCAAACATCCAAAAACATTAAAAGGATATTATAAATTTCAACCTGGCACTGTTTATATTTCGGGCACTGATGAAAACCGAAAGCCTATAATAGATCCTTCAATGGAAGGAAAGGATAAAGGTGATATATATGCCGTCTTATACGAAGCTGACGATGTGGAAGATTTCCTTGATGGATATAATTCCCTAAATTCCAATAAGATTATAGCTCTTGCAAGAATTCCGTCAATAGAAAAGACGAGTGAGTGGAAACAGTTTGAATTACCTTTTGAATATAAAAAAGCAATAGATGAATCAGCTCTCAAGGAAGGTAAATACAAACTCGCTGTTGTATTCTCTTCCAGCATAAATGGAGCAGAATTTAAAGGTTCAGTAGGAAGTACTTTGTGGATAGACGAGGTAACTATTCAGTGTAAAGAAGACAACGAATAATAACTTAAAAAGTAATTTATATATGAATAAATATATATTGGCTAGTATTGTTATCCTTTTTTGCAGTATCAGCCAAATCAATGCACAATCGTCCGAACACAAAGGACTACTATGGTCTTCTCTTCATGGACTAGACTATCAATTCAAAGCAGGTGTAAATATCGGTGGGACATCTCCTCTTCCCCTTCCCGAAGAAATCAGAAGCATCGAAAGCTATTCTCCCGGACTTGCTATTACTCTGGAAGGTAATGTAACAAAATGGATAGATGTCCAAAAGAAATGGGGAGTTAGTTTAGGAGTACGTCTTGCTAACAAAAACATGACTACCGAGGCTCTAGTGAAAAACTATGGTATGGAAATATTCAACGACATAGGCGGAAAAGTAGAAGGACTTTGGACAGGAGGAGTCAAGACTAAAGTCAAAATGTCTCTTTTGACAATACCCATATTAGCCAACTACAAAATCAGTGATCGCTGGAAATTGGTTGCGGGGCCTTATCTATCATATATGATGGATGGTGATTTCTCTGGACATGTTTACGAGGGCCATCTCCGCTCCCCGGATGCTACTGGTAGCCGCGTTAATTTCGAGGGTGATAATATAGCAACTTATGATTTCTCTAGCAGTCTACGCAAATTTCAATGGGGATTACAGCTAGGCGGAGAGTGGAAAGCCTATAAACACCTAAATGTGTACGCTGACCTAACATGGGGACTAAACGATATTTTCAAGAAAGACTTTACTACAATTTCGTTTGCTATGTATCCTATTTATTTGAATATAGGATTTGGATATGCATTCTAAAGATAAGTACACAGGGAATCTCCTATGTAAAACCGAAATATTATTTTAAGAGAGTATACAAAAAGAGGCTGTCTCAAAATAGAAAAATTGGATAGACTTACTTATAATCTATAAGTTACGATATAAAAATCTCCTGTTTTAGCTTTCATCTATCTTAATGATATGGCTAAAACCAGGAGATTTTTTACTTTTAAGTTTCAATCTATAAGATTTTTGCTTTAGCAATTCTATTTTGAGACAGCCTCTTTTTAGTTTAGTTTTCAAGCGAAAGGAAGCTATATTTAATTTAACAAAAGAAAACCTCCAACAGAAAAAATTATTCAGTAGGAAAGGAATATATTTATAATTTCACTCATTACCGTACGGAGACGAATGAAATGCTATAATAGTTTGCAACATTGCTTTTGCAGCCTATAACTCTTTGATTTCATCAAGAGACAGTCCTGTGTATTTGGATATGAAATCAACCGCTAATCCGTCCGACTTCATTTTTCGGGCAACTTCAAACTTCTCTTGCTCGACACTTTTTTCAATCCTCTGCGTTCCGCACTGTTATACAACGTCTTTTCCACGCTGATAATGTCCCAAAAATTTTCATATCCCAGCAGTTGCGCATCGGTAAAAGCTGATTCCTCCAATGCATTAATAGCTTTTTTCACTTCCGGATTATCTATCAAATCTTCGGGCACTTCGCGAGTGTTTTCGTTGATTTCGGTCAGATAGCGTAACCACAACACTTGCATCTTCTTTTCACTATATGTATGCGGGCTGAACTTGGGTAGTTCTACGAATATCAAATGCAAGCCATCAATCACTCTATCGGTATTCTCCTCATGAACCAGACGATAATAGTGATAGAAAACCGGTAATTCAGATTCAAACATTTCGTTCACTAGATTGAGCGAATACACAGGTTGAAGCAGTTCATATTACTCGCCCGAATTGATTTGGCGTACGTATGCTTTGGAAGCATTGAGCAATACACGCTGCTTGAATTCCAGAGACCAGATCATCTGCATCTCAGCAATAAACTACTGCCTTCCGAACTTATCCTTGCAACGCACGTCCACAATGCTGTTTTTACGCAATGGATTATCCGGCACAATTTCGGCAGGAAGATATTCAATATCAGTAATCTCCTGACCGACAGAAATGGGAAGCAAGGCGTTAAGCAAGCTCATCACTAAATCGGGATGCTCACCAAATACACGTTTAAAAGTCAAGTCCGCCTTTGGATCTAAGTATTTCATAATTTCATAATCTCATTATTTCTTTTTTAGACATACAAAAATAAAGTTTATTTTTCTAATAAAAGAGAAGAAAGGAGATATTTGCCCCGATAGGGCACGGCTTTTTCATTTAAGAAATATTGTTCATCGCTTGTTATTGTAGTAAAAATCCTACTGCGCAGCGATGCGGAAACACCGCCTTAGGTGTTTCTTCTTATCGTTCATTTTTGACGGGATACTATCTCCTTGTGTTGATGGTTTGAATTATCTGCATATTTGGAAGAAATGAAAAATGTTATCTTATATTACTTCGTAAACGAATGCACTTTTCGATGCTCCTCTATTCTATAATACAGTTTTCTCTATTTTTACAACCAGCTATTCCGCTATTAATAAACTTGATTTCTGTTTATAATAAACTTTTGGATAGTTTATTATAAACGGTATCCGAATTTATTAAAAACTATTTTTCCCGTTTTTCGGAAATGGATTAAATGTTTAAAGTAAAAATATAAACAAAATAGGGCAATAATCGTTAGACTATTACCCTATATCATATCTATCCTGATACTAAAATATATCAGTCGGAATGTTATTTATGTATCCATTGTTCTTATATTTCTCATACTGTTTATCACTTTTATTTTTTCAAAGATACAAAATAAAAAGTCGTTTGTCAAGTATTTCAGAAGAAAAGCAGACTATTCATGCACGGCTGAGATAATAAGGGGCTATCAGTAAGCTTCACTAACGTGTTGCATTTTCTGGCTCAAAAAGGAGAAAAATTCAGATTTGAGATATTCGTAAATCAGTGATTATCAATAACGGGAATTCCTCTCATGCCGCATTGGCATGGATGGGGGAATCGAACGACTAATTCAAAGCTTAAATGAAAAAGCCGTGCCGATAGGGTACACATTATCTTATAAAAAAAGCCGGAATGCATTCTACATTCCGGCTTTTTTTATAAGATATGAATTGATTTATTTTTTATATATTACTTCTATATCATCTACCCATAATTTACTCTCTGGAGCTCCCCAAAATTTATCTCCTTCTTTACTAGATGAACAAACAATAGCAAAACGATATTTCTGATTTATATCAAACTCTGCGTCACCATAATCTAAAGTTATAGTAAATTCTTTCCATTGTCCGTCAGTACTTCCTCCTTCAACTCCTCCTTTTGCTACAACACGACTAGAAGTATAAAAATTATTATCACCAGATTCTCCTGTCAGATAATCTGAAAAACCAGTCTCATCATATTCTTCTGTAGTATATAAAGATACCTTTATAGAATATTGATCAGCATATTCACCTTTAGATACATCTATGGTAGCTTTATCAGTTGCATCTGATTCACATGTATAGAAATCCTTACCTGATTCATATTTATACCATCCCTTTACTGCAACTGGTCTTCCTAAAGAATTATTAAATTGATTACCAAATTTTGTACTATTCAGAGTATTACCCGCATTAGTACTCCATGTCCCTAGAAATAGAGAGCCTGTTGTTATTGTAGGTATCAAACCTCCAACACCACCTTTGGAATTTATAGTTCTAAGTAATGCACTCTTACCATTATGACCTTCACTTTCTTCAGTAACTAACCAACCACTTACTCCTAACATAGGTTTAAACATTCCCATTTCTACTATGCCATAATTACTTGTACACCATCCTGTTGGAGTAGTAAAGGTTTCCTCATTCCCCAACATCGGTTTATGTGTAACAGGATCCCACTCTTCAAAATCATAACTAACCACAAAAGCACGTCCTGAAATAGAAGCCGTATAAATTTTAGAACTTCCATCTTCAGCTACGACAGTAAAAATAGCCTTATTTGAAGAAAAATCCACAGTTGCACCACTTGCAGGTGTTACAGTTGCTTTAGCAGAAACTTCAATAGTAGGCACCAATTTCTTCAAATCATCTGTTGTTACATCTTTTAAAACCTCAAAAACAATAGTCCCGTCTTCTTCATTGACTATTGGTTCTGAAAAAACGACAGCATTAGCTTCAACAGATTTATCAAAAGTAAAACTCAAAATTTTAGCCTCAGTACTTTCTGTTCCAGCCAACTTAGTTCCCTTATAATCAACCTTAACCTGCAATGTTCCACCACCAACTTTAACGTCGACAATCATTGCAAGATTTCCACTACCAATAGTACCGGAAACCGCTACATCACAGTCTCCTACTAAAAGAGTCATCTTTTGATTACCAGAAAACTTATAAGAAGTACCTTCTACCGTTACAGGACAGTTTTCCACAGCAATAGTACCAAGATTAAGTTCCTCACTACCTAAAAAGAAAACAAAATCTCTCAATTCTAATTTAACAGCAGTATCAGAAGCCTTAGTTACATAGACTTTTTGGGATAAACCGGAAGCTATTGGATCTGGCACGCCAACATAATATACATCCATTGTCCCTTTATAATCACCTGCTATCTCTTGCTCAATAGGAATAACTGTCGGAGTATCATCACCATCGTCATCACTACAAGATGTAAACAATGTCACTGTACACAATACAGCAAACAGATAATAAAATAATCTCTTGTTCATTTCTAAATTCTCTTTTTAATTAATAAAAGCAAATGCGTGATATTCCCATCGCACACAAATGCCAAAATTTCACAGGCACAAAGTAACTATTATTTTCACACACCTGCAAGGTCTATTTTTCTTGTTTCTGTTCTATTTTTAAAGAAAAGCGCCTAAAATATCTTATAAGATACCGTTTTACGAGTCAAAATTATAATTTTTGAAAAGAAAAACAGCCCATTAATCATAATCCATATATCTTTGTATAAAGTAAAAAGTGTGAGAAATGAAAGAACTACCCAAAATAGATTTACCCGAAGAATGGCTCATAGGTACAGGAGTAAACAAGGCATTGCTTAGCTTGTATACCAACTTTCCTTGCCGACTGAAATCGGAAATATTCGTGCTATGCATGGAGGGAGAAATCGAAGCCTCGGTCAATCTAAATCGCATAACAGTACGGGCTAATGACTTCGTTACAATTATGCCCGGAAGTATTCTTCAGATACACAGTGTCAATGGAGAACCGATACTTTATTTCGGAGGCTTCTCATCAAAATACATAGAGCAAGCCAATTTACTTCCTTCGGCTATCAACACCCTATTTATAACGATAGGCCGACCGGTTATTTCATTAAAGCCGGAAGGAGTCAAACTACTGGCAGAATACTTTCAATTCTTGATAAAGCTATATGATTTTTTCGACGAATCAACCCGCAAAGGAATTACTCCGCACTTGTATAATAATATACATACCGGAATAGCTGCCATGTATAACAACCAGCTACAAAACACGAAAGAGTATTCGTCTAAAAGCGAGTTAATCTACAAAAACTTCACTCAACTGGTGATACAAAATTACAATAAGACGCGCAATGTAGCATGGTATGCCGAGAAACTCAAAATATCAAATATTCACCTCTGTACTACTGTAAAGAAAGTGACAGGAAACACCTGTGTCGAAATCATCTCACACATGGTAATTATGGATGCCAAATCACAACTGAAATCGACCAATATCCCCATCCAGGAAATTTCCAACTCACTCAATTTCGCCAACACATCATTCTTCGGCAAATACTTCAAACGATATGTTGGCATGAGTCCATTAGCATATAGGAATAGTGGATAAACAACATCGGTCTTAATTAACAGAATCACTTAATCTTCCGGCCTTAAAACGACACCCAGTTTTTTCTTTCCGTCCATCTTGACTATCATCGGCTTCTCAAAACGGACATGACGCAAGAATTTCGTTTCGTCTACCGCCGGTTGGGCATTAAGGAAATCCTGATCGTAAACACCGTCATTCATAAAAGCGTTGATAGTGAAATAGCCTACTCCGAAAGAAGTCAGGTTCTGGAAGAAGTGTGTGCCTTGACTCGGATCTACGCGGTAATTAGTCAAACCGGCTTCCACTATCACACGGGCAGCAGAAATATGCGGCCATTTCACCGGAATACCCAACCATGTATCGCTGCTTCCCCAACGTCCCGGACCGACAAGTACATAATTCTTACCTTCATTCAGGAACTGCCGGTTGATTTTTTCTATTTCCCAAGCAATAGCCTGATTGTTCGAAGCACTGTAACCCTCAGTCTTTACATAGACAATATCGTGAATTTCGTTCATAATGCCATGTCCCAACGAATTATAAGAACGAAGGATAACGTCCTCATCCCGTATCTCATTCAAATCTTCGTCCAACATTTCCTTACTATCCACAATCGGCCGGATCTGTAACAAATAAAATGTGCCTGTCTTATCCTGTTCGCGACTCATGGTAGCCGCAAACTCAATTTCAACCGGACGGCGCATTTCCTGTTCGCCATACTTCAGCACTAATTGAAGAATCCGAGGCAACGGGAATACATCATGTTGCAGAATGTTTGCAAACGTAATCACCTTGCGTCCGCCCGGATACAAACCGTCACGGATAACCTGATCGTAAGGATCGTATGTAGAAGCAATATACCGCAAAGCTCCATCGTTTTCCGCCTCTTTCACATGAAGTTTCAGCAAATTGAAGCCATCGTCGATAGAGAAATCATGCCCTGCATTCTTCAAATCCAAGGCATAGAAGCGGGTCTGGGTTTCTTTCAGAGCTATTTCCATTTCGCTGGTCTGTAATACCTGATTGGGGTGATAAGGAGAGAAACGAAGCGTCATACCGCCGTCTACAATATATTTTCCCAATCCCAGTGCCAGATTGACGGTTCCTTCCTCCGCTTTTTCATCACCCAACGGATAATAATTCAGCGAACGCGCCACACCGGACATGGATGGATAATAACGGTCACCATACTGATTGCCGACTACTTCCTGCAAAATAACGGCCATTTTTTCCTGATCGATCACATTCGATGTAGCCTGCATATAGGCTTTACTATCCCGAAAATAAACGGAAGCATAAACGCCTTTGATTGCATCGGAAAGCATACGCAACATCTCATACCGATCGTCCAGATAAGGAATCATATAAGTGTTATAGATTCCGGCAAACGGCTGATAGTGAGAATCTTCCAACAAAGAAGAAGAACGGATAGCAATAGGCGATTTCACCACATCAAAGAAAGTAAAGAAGTCCTCTACCAGTCTGTCCGGCAATTTTGCTTTCAGGAAATATCGCAATATCGTATCATCATCCGCATCCGAAAGCGCAATCTGATACAGATTGTTAATGTCCATAAATTCATCGAATACGTCCGTACAAAGCACCACTGTCTTAGGAATGGCAACACGGGCATTCTCAAACTCTTCAAATTCGGGATAACGTTTCACCATATTATCTATAAAAGCCAAACCGCGTCCCTTTCCTCCCAACGAACCGTCACCGATACGGGCAAAGTTGGAATAACGGTCGAAACGGTCACGTTTAAAGACGGCAACCACTCCCTGATTCTTCATTTTACGGTATTTCACAATCGCTTCAAAGATAATCCGGCGATGCGCATCCACGTCCTGAAGGCTGCTCCACGTAATAGGTTTCAAAAACTCTGCCACCGGGAACATGGCGCGTGAATAAAGCCAGCGTGACACATGATTCCGGCTAATATGATACAAGAAAGACTCGGCAGGCACAGCGAACAGGATATTCTGCAATTCTTTCAGATTACGTACACGGGCAATCTCCTCCCCTGTCTCCGGATTACGGAACACAAAGTCGCCGAAACCAAAGTTATCAGAAACGATACGCCGCAGGTCGACGTCCATTTTCTTGGAGTTCTTGTCGATAAAACTAGCGCCATACTTTGCTGCATACGAAGCGTTCTCTGATTCGGAAGACTGGATAATCAACGGTACAAACGGATCATTCTTACGTATCTCAGCGCATAACTTAATACCCGCCAGACCGTCTTTTTCGCCACGCTCCACCTTCGGGAAACGTACGTCTGTGATAACACCTAATATATTGTTCTGATATTTACGATAGACCTCCATTGCCTCTTGATACGTGCGTGCCAGAACGATTTTAGGACGTCCACGCATACGGAGTGTACGCTGATGCGCATTCAACGCCTCGGTAGAAAATTCCTGGCTTTGCTTTAGCACGAATTTATACAAGTTGGGAAGAATGGAGGAATAGAAACGGATACCGTCTTCCACCAAAAGAATCAACTGTACACCGACTTCCTGCACATCATGTTCCAGATTCATCTTATCCTCCATTAACTTAATGATAGAAACCAACAAATCCGTATTACCCAGCCAGCAGAATACGTATTCGAACGCACTCAGATCTTCGTTGATAATCCTCTTTGTAATACCATGGCTGAAAGGAGTCAGAATGACAATAGGAATATGCTCATATTTCTCTTTAATGTGACGGCCGATGTCGAAACTGTCATTATCACCCGTACTCGGCATACAAATTACCAGGTCGAACGACATATTCTCCAATTGCGTCAAAGCCTCTTCCTCCGTAGATACTTGTGAGAAACGCGGCGGATAACGCAAGGACAAAGAGGTGTATTCATTGAATATCTTTTCATCAATACGTCCGTCATCTTCCAACATGAAAGCGTCATAAGGGTTGGCTATTAACAACACGTTGAAAATCCGCCTGGTCATCAGGTTGGCGAACTGCGTATCTTTGAAGTAAAGCTGGTTTAATTTATATTTACTGAGCATAAAATTATTCTCCTTTCTTATTCCAAATCATCATGTTTCCAAAATCCGGTTTGCAAAGTTAATTTTTTAAATCTCATTTTCTATCATCTTCTTTATAAAGTTTACTTGCTTATCTCTTATTATTTTGTAGATTTGTAACATTAAGTTTATCCTCGATTTTTTTATTCACATGAAAAAAGTAACATTATTAATGTGCGAATACTATAAGCTCCTTAGCTAGTATCCCCGACTCTATCATTTTATCATTATTTAATCAAAATATAGCCATAAAATCAATCACATTTGAAAACTTTTTCTATATTTGCAGTATAGTTAGTTGACATTTTATCAGAACAACCTTTTTAAAAACATACTATTATGAACATCCAGAAAATCATGTCCTCTTTGGAGGCAAAACATCCCGGTGAGTCTGAATATCTTCAAGCAGTGAAGGAAGTACTTCTTTCTATCGAAGACATCTACAATCAACATCCTGAATTTGAAAAAGCCAAAATCATCGAAAGATTGGTAGAACCAGACCGTATTTTTACTTTCCGTGTCACTTGGGTAGACGATAAAGGAGAAGTTCAAACAAATCTCGGCTATCGCGTACAATTCAACAATGCGATTGGTCCGTACAAAGGTGGTATTCGTTTCCATGCTTCGGTCAATCTTTCCATCCTTAAATTCCTCGGATTCGAACAGACGTTCAAAAACGCGCTGACTACCCTGCCTATGGGCGGAGGTAAAGGTGGTTCGGACTTCTCTCCACGTGGAAAGAGCGATGCTGAAATTATGCGTTTCTGCCAGGCATTTATGTTGGAATTGTGGCGCCATTTAGGTCCGGATATGGATGTGCCTGCCGGTGACATTGGCGTGGGCGGACGTGAAGTAGGTTATATGTTCGGTATGTACAAAAAGCTGACCCGCGAATTTACCGGAACATTTACCGGTAAAGGACTGGAATTTGGCGGTTCGCTGATTCGTCCCGAAGCTACCGGTTTCGGTGGTTTATATTTTGTCAATCAAATGTTGCAGACAAAAGGAATTGATATTAAAGGCAAGACCGTTGCCATCTCCGGTTTTGGTAATGTAGCCTGGGGAGCAGCTACGAAAGCTACCGAGTTGGGTGCAAAAGTTATCACAATCTCGGGCCCGGATGGATACATCTACGACCCGGACGGAATCAGCGGCGAAAAGATAGACTATATGCTCGAGTTGCGTTCTTCGGGTAATGACATTGTAGCTCCTTACGCTGAACAATATCCGAATGCTACATTCGTAGAAGGCAAACGCCCGTGGGAAGTAAAAGCAGACATTGCACTTCCATGCGCAACTCAAAACGAATTAAATGGAGAAGATGCACAAAATCTCATAAAAAATGACGTACTTTGTGTCGGAGAAATTTCTAACATGGGATGTACTCCCGAAGCAATCGATTTATTTATCGAACATAAAACGATGTATGCTCCGGGTAAGGCAGTCAATGCCGGCGGTGTTACCACTTCCGGCCTGGAAATGTCTCAAAACGCAATGCACCTGAGCTGGAGCGCTGCCGAAGTAGATGAAAAGCTTCATGCGATCATGCACGGCATCCATGCCCAATGCGTGAAATACGGCATAGAACCCGACGGATATATCAATTATGTGAAGGGTGCTAATATTGCCGGATTTATGAAAGTAGCTCACGCAATGATGGGGCAAGGCGTTATTTAAAAAGACTTTGTTTAGTTGTATTTGTATTTGTGGTTTTGCGCTACTCGCCTCCTGTGACAGGACGCGGGTAGCGCTATTTTTTTGAGATTAACATTATTTTCAATGGAATTAATTATCTTTGTGGCATAATAAGGTAAATAATAGATTATGAATTTGTTGTTCACAGTAAACAACTCACAATTAATGATTTACTATTAGCAATTGTGTAATTATTAATCATGTAACAAATATAAAATGCTACAACCCGAATTAAAACTTCGCCGCGATAAGATTCGCAGTCTGATGGCGTTACAGGGCATTGACGCCGCACTTATTACTTGTAATGCTAATTTAATTTACACGTATGGTTGCGTAGTCAGTGGTTATCTCTATCTCCCACTACACTCACCTGCTTTACTGTTTTTTAAACGTCCCAACAATATCACAGGAGAACATTCATTCTCAATCCGCAAACCGGAACAAATTGTAGATTTGCTAAAAGAAAAAGGATTGCCCATGCCTGCCAAGTTAATGTTGGAAGGTGACGAACTCCCTTACTCGGAATATTGCCGGTTGGCAAGCTTGTTTCCTGAAACGGAAGTAGTCAACGGCACTCCGTTAATCCGCCAGGCACGTAGTGTAAAAACTGCCATTGAAATTGAAATGTTCCGTCGTTCGGGCATTGCTCACGCCAAAGCCTACGAACAAATCCCCAGCGTATACCGCCCCGGCATGACGGACATCGAATTTTCTATCGAAATCGAACGTCTGATGCGTCTGCAAGGCAATTTGGGAATCTTCCGCGTTTTCGGACGTAGCATGGAAATCTTCATGGGTAGCGTGCTGACCGGAGACAATGCCGGATACCCCTCTCCATACGACTTTGCTTTAGGTGGCCAAGGCCTCGACCCTGCCCTGCCGGGAGGGGCGAATAAAACCCCACTGAAAGAAGGACAAAGTGTAATGATTGACTTAGGCGGCAACTTCAATGGATACATGGGTGACATGAGCCGTGTATTCTCTATTGGGAAATTACCGGAGGAAGCGTATGCTGCTCATCAGGTCTGCCTGGATATTCAGGAAAAAATCGCTTCTATCGCCAAGCCGGGTATTCCTTGCGAAACCCTTTACAACACTGCCATAGAAATGGTGACCGCTGCCGGATTTGCAGATAAATTTATGGGCACGCAACAGCAGGCCAAATTTATCGGTCACGGTATCGGACTCGAAATCAACGAGGCACCCGTGTTAGCTCCCCGCATGAAACAAGAACTGGAACCGGGAATGGTCTTTGCTCTTGAGCCTAAAATCGTTCTTCCGGGTATAGGTCCGGTAGGAATAGAAAACTCTTGGGTAGTAACGAACGAAAGAATAGAAAAACTGACGAACTGTAACGAAGAAATTATTGAATTGAAATAGTTTATATTCAAAAAATATGCTGACAAATCCGGGATATATCAATTAATGCCAAAAAACAACTTCCGGGGTATTAATATAAAGCAACTTTACTCTCTATTTTTTTTAAAGAATGAGAATAAAGTTGCTTTCAATGATTAAATATACTATATTAGCGTCTTAAAAACACATGGACAATAAAAAATTAAACACCTTAATCAATATAAATTTAATAAAACAATGAAACAACCTTTGCTTTTTACCCTTTTATCTTCTGCTGCCTGTGTGGCCACAGCCGCAGACAAAGCCCCCAAACAAACCACCCCCGAAAAAGCAAAAACACCCAACGTTGTGTTTATCTATGCCGACGATCTCGGTTATGGAGATTTGGAATGTTACGGAGCTAAAAACGTACAAACTCCCAATGTCAACAGATTAGCAAAATCAGGTATTCGCTTCACTAATGCCCACGCCACCGCTGCAACCAGTACCCCTTCCCGTTATTCCATGCTGACAGGAGAATATGCTTGGCGCAAAAAAGGAACAGACGTAGCTGCCGGAAATGCCGGCATGATTATCCGTCCCGAACAATATACCATGGCGGATATGTTCAAAAGTACCGGTTATGCTACCGGAGCTATCGGAAAATGGCACTTGGGATTAGGAGACAAAGCCGGTACACAAGATTGGAACGCTCCACTGCCATGTGCATTGGGAGACTTAGGATTTGACTACCATTACATTATGGCAGCTACCGCTGACCGTGTACCTTGCGTATACATTGAAAACGGGAAAGTAGCCAACTACGATCCTAGTGCACCTATCGAAGTAAGCTATCAAAGAAATTTTGAAGGTGAACCTACCGGAAAGAGCAATCCGGAAATGCTTTATAACCTGAAACCTAGTCACGGACACGATATGTCTATCGTCAATGGCATTTCCCGCATCGGCTTTATGAAAGGTGGAGGTAAAGCTCTTTGGAAAGACGAAAACATTGCTGACTCTTTGACAACACATGCCATTCAGTTTATTGAAGAAAATAAGGATAAACCTTTCTTCCTTTATTTTGCAACAAATGATGTACACGTTCCTCGTTTCCCCCATGACCGTTTTAGAGGAAAGAACCCAATGGGACTGAGAGGTGACGCCATTGTACAATTCGACTATTGTGTCGGTGAAATTCTGAATACACTTGAAAAACTAGGCTTGAGAGAAAACACATTAATTATTCTTTCAAGTGACAACGGCCCGGTAGTTGACGACGGATATGATGATAAGGCGGAGGAACTCCTTAACGGACACAGCCCTGCAGGACCATTAAGAGGTAATAAATATAGTGCATTTGAAGGAGGGACCCGTATCCCGGCTATCTTAAGCTGGCCGAAAGAAGTGAAAAAAGGTAAAACATCGGATTTGTTGGTTTCTCAGGTCGATTGGTTAGCTTCACTGGCTTCTCTGACCGGAGCTGTTATGCCCAAAGGCACTGCACCTGATAGTTACAACTTCCTGGGAAGCTGGCTAGGCAAAGAAAAGAAAGACCGTCCGTGGGTAATCGAACAAGCTTCCAATCATACACTATCTGTCCGCACAAAAGATTGGAAATATATCGAACCGAATGGGGGACCGAAAATGATCCAGTGGGGACCGAAAATCGAAACCGGTAACTCAAAAGAACCGCAACTGTATAAAATGGAAGAAGTGAAAGAAGTAACTAATTATGCTTCTCAAATGCCAGAAAAAGTGGCAGAGCTACAAACTATCCTTCAGGGTGTACGCGAAGGAAAAGACCTTATCGGCAAATAATTTAAACAACCCATACAACATTTAATTACGTAACATTATGAATTACAAATCTATATCATTAATAAGCGGCACATTACTCCTTTCCACTCTCTCCGCCAACGGACAGAAAAAGGATTCCAAACCCAACATTATATTTATCCTCTGTGACGACATGGGATATGGCGACTTAGGATGCTACGGCCAGCCATTCATACGCACTCCCCATATAGACGCTATGGCAAGCGAAGGAATGCGCTTCACACAAGCGTATGCAGGCAGCCCGGTCAGCGCACCTTCCAGAGCTTCATTTATGACAGGACAACATACAGGTCACTGTGAAGTACGCGGAAACAAAGAGTATTGGGGAAATTCACCCATTATCATGTACGGAAACAACAAAGAATATTCGGTAGTGGGACAACATCCTTATGATCCGGATCACGTTATCCTACCGGAAATTATGAAAGACAACGGATATACCACCGGTATGTTCGGTAAATGGGCCGGAGGTTACGAAGGATCTTGCTCTACTCCGGACAAACGCGGCATAGATGAATATTATGGTTACATTTGCCAATTCCAAGCTCACCTCTACTACCCTAATTTCTTAAACCGATATAGTAAAGCTCTGGGCGATACAGGAGTAGTACGTATAGTAATGGACGAAAACATCAAATACCCGATGTACGGTCCTGAATATCAGAAACGCTCGCAATATTCTGCCGACATGATTCACGAGAAAGCAATGGAATGGCTGGACCAACAGGATACCAAACAGCCTTTCTTCGGCATATTTACCTACACTTTGCCTCACGCAGAACTGGTACAACCGGAAGATTCGATCTTAAACGAGTATAAAGCAAAATTCGATCCGGATAAGGTTTACAAAGGAAGCGAAGGTTCAAGATACAATGCTATCACCCATACACACGCTCAATTTGCCGCCATGATTACCCGCCTGGACTATTATGTAGGGGAAGTTTTGAAGAAATTGAAAGAAAAAGGATTGGATGAAAACACATTAGTTATCTTCTCCAGCGACAACGGCCCTCACGAAGAAGGAGGAGCCGACCCTACTTTCTTCGGTAGAGACGGAAAATTGCGTGGACTGAAACGCCAATGCCACGAGGGAGGAATCCGCATTCCATTCATTGCCCGTTGGCCGGGACATGTACCGGCAGGCAAAGTCAATGACCACATCTGCGCTTTCTATGATTTAATGCCTACTTTCTGTGATGTGGCCGGCATCAAAAATTATGAAAAGAAATACCGTAATAAAGAAAAAGAAGTTGACTATTTCGACGGAATTTCTTTCGCACCGACCTTGCTTGGCAAGAAAAAACAGAAACAACACGACTTCCTGTATTGGGAATTTAATGAAACCAACCAGATAGCAGTGCGCATGGATGATTGGAAATTAATCGTTAAAAAAGGAAAGCCGTTCCTATATAACCTAAAGACAGATATTCACGAAGACAACGATGTAGCACTCCAACATCCGGATATCGTAGAAAAGTTGAAAAAAGTTATATTTGAACAACGCATACCTAACCCATATTTTTCTGTGACACTGCCTAAGCAGTAACCGGATCAACAAAACAAGAAAACAGTGAACACTGTATGGAGTAGATTCATTAAGTGTTCACTGTTTTCTTGTTTATACAGATTTAGACTTATACAAATAGTAAAAACAACCGCCAATTAGTCAAGTGGTTTCAATCCCATTTTCGCAGCTCTTTCCAACATAAAGGCATGAGCGGCCTCATATTCATTCGGGATAACTCCATCCAATATAGCATCTTTAATCGCACTTTTCAAAGCCCCGACTTCACGGCAAGGCTGCAAACCGAAGGTTTCCATGATTTCCTCCCCACTTACCGGAGGCTGAAAATTACGAATCCGGTCTTTCTCCTCCAAGTCTTTCAATTTCTGACGAACCAACTGGAAATTATTCAAGAAACGTTGCTTACGCTCCATATTCTTTGAAGTAATATCCGCTTCACACAAAGTCATCAAATCATCAATATCATCTCCCGCCTCAAAAAGCAGACGACGAACAGCCGAATCTGTCACCACGTCATCCGCAATCACGATTGGTCTCATGTGCAGACTAACCATTTTCTGTACATACTTCATCTTCTCATTCATCGGCAACTTCATCTTACGGAAAATATTCGGAACCATTTTTTCACCGATGAAATTATGGTTATGGAACGTCCAGCCAGCTTTTGGTTCCCAACGTTTAGTGGCAGGTTTGGCAATATCATGCAACAAGGCAGCCCAACGCAGCCAAAGATTATCCGTTTTCTTGCTGATATTATCAAGTACTTCCAACGTATGATAAAAGTTATCCTTATGCGAACGTCCATTCCGTGTTTCTACCCCCTGCAAAGCAGCCAGTTCGGGAAAGATTAACGACAACAACCCACTACGCTCCAAGTCAATAAAGCCCTTTGAAGGAACAGGCGAAAGAATTATCTTATTCAATTCATCTGCAATACGCTCACGGGATATGATGTTGATCCGTTCCCTATTACGGCAAAGCGATTCAAAAGTGTCATCATCAATGTAAAAATTCAGTTGCGTAGCGAAACGGATACAGCGCATCATACGTAACGGATCATCACTAAACGTAATATCCGGATCAAGAGGAGTACGAATCGTCTTCTCCTTCATATCTTCCATACCGCCGAACGGATCTACCAGTTCCCCAAAACGTGCTTTATTCAGGCAAACGGCAAGAGCATTAATCGTAAAATCACGACGGTTCTGATCATCTTCCAGTGTTCCGTCTTCCACGATAGGTTTTCGTGAATCCCGATGATATGACTCTTTGCGAGCTCCTACAAATTCTACTTCCGTGCCTTTATATTTTACTTGTGCCGTTCCGAAATTCTTGAAAACAGAGACATGAGCACCACGTCCCAGACGTTTTCCAAGTGCTTCTGCCATAGCAATTCCACTGCCTACAACTACTACATCTATATCTTTAGAGGGACGTTGCAGAAAAATATCGCGAACGTAACCACCTACCACATAGCACTCTAAGCCCAGTGCATCGGCAGTTTCGGCTATTTGTCCGAAGATTGGTTCGCTGAAATGCTGCTTCAATTCCTCTTGAGTCAACTCTATCATTCCTTTTAGTTATAAGTTTTGAGGGGGCAAAATTACAAAAATAAGGGATATATTTGTATTTTTGTCGCTAATAAAGTAAACGAAGGATGATGAACAATAAAATATATACAGTATGATAAAAAAACTGATTTACCTCTTTTGCGGCACATTAGTGCTGACAGCTTGCGGAAATAGCATTGAAAAAAAAGCGAACGAGAAACTGGTGATTGCTAAAGCCGCTTATGAACGTGGCGACTACGAAGAAGCAAAGTCTCAAATCGACAGTATCAAAATTTTGTATCCGAAAGCATTCGAAGCGCGTAAAGCCGGTCAGGAACTAATGCTGGATGTTGAGACGAAAGCACAACAAAAAACACTTGCGTATCTGGACAGTGCCCTGCAAGTAAAACAACAGGAATTTGATGCAATCAAAGACAAATTCACGCTGGAGAAAGATGCGGAGTACCAGCAAATAGGAAATTATCTGTGGCCTACCCAAACCGTTGAAAAGAATCTGCACCGTTCATATCTACGCTTTCAGGTAAATGAACAAGGTATCATGAGTATGACTTCTATTTATTGTGGCAGTAATAACATTCATCACGTCGGTGTCAAAGTAATTGCTCCTGACGGCAGTTTTGCAGAAACTCCTACATCCAAGGACAGTTATGAGACAGTCGATATGAACGAAAAGATAGAAAAAGCGGACTATAAACTCGGAGAAGACGGAAGCGTAATCGAATTTCTGAATCTCAATAAAGACAAGAATATCAGGGTTGAATATCTCGGCGACCGTATTTACAAAACGACCATGAGCCCCACTGACCGTCAGGCAGCAGCAAATATCTACCAATTATCACAGATCCTTTCGGCAATGCAGCAAATCAAGAAAGAACAGGAAGCTGCGAATCTGAAAATCGAGTTCATCAATAAAAAGAAAGAACGGAAAGCACAGGAAACTGCAACAGAGCAATAGTCAACAGCCTATCATAAACTGTAATTCTAAAATAAGGAGGAGCCGGAGGATAATAAAAATCTCCGGCTCCTCCTTATTTCATTTTTAAGAACACATACTTTAAAATACCAGGCAAATCACTTCATTATATGTTTGCCGTAATTCCACCCTTTGAGATCATACAATACGGCATCCTTACGAATCCGTTCCTTAAAACTTACATAATCCCTTTTCTCCTGTGGAGTCCATCCGGCTTCCGCAACAGCCGCAAGACGAGGTAACATCAGATATTCAAGTACAGAAGAATCAACCACCCATTCAGTCCAAAAGTTAGCCTGCACACCGCTATAATAAGGTTGCAAGTCCGCCTCCACTCCCTTCATCGGCTGATAATTATAAACGGCTTCCACCGTCTCGGTACCATGTCCCTGCGACATAGGTTCCGTAGGGAGATCAGATTGCCTCCTGTTTATATAATAAGGAATTTGTGGGCTTAAAATTGTACTCATACCTTGTTTTGCTGCATTTTGAGCCGCAGCATCAGCCCCTATCCATGCCATAATGGTGATGTCATTACCTAGGAGCGCAGTATTTCCGTGGAGTACTTCATTCCAAAACACCAGTCGTCGTTGTTGGTTGGCAGGTTTCGTGGCCATATAATCTTTTAGTTGTTTATAGAAATAAATCTGTAAATCTCTAAAATTAGTAGAGCCCATTTCTTTTAGTAAGGACTGACACTCTTCGTTTTTCTGCCATTTATTAGTAGGACATTCATCACCGCCCAAGTGAATATAACGGAATGGAAACAGGTCGATAAGTTCATCAATTACATCCCTGGCAAATTGCATGGCTTGAGGATTAGCTACATTGATAACATCCGTCGAAATGCCTTGCCGTAGCCACACCTCATGCATATTTTCAGGATCACAAGCCAGAAACTCCGGATAAGCGGCAACAGCAGCCTGGGAATGTCCGGGGATATCTATTTCAGGAATAATCTCCACAAATTTAGTTTTGGCGTAAGCTACAATTTCTTTGATGTCATTCTGGGTATAAAATCCTCCATAACGCTGCCCGTCCGTTTTCACATCGCCATACGCCAAAACTTTGCTATTCCGCCAAGCACCTACTTCCGTCAACTTGGGATACTTCTTTATTTCTATTCTCCAGCCCTGATCTTCAGTCAAATGCCAATGAAAACGATTCATTTTATAAGTAGACATGATATCAATCACCCGTTTTACCTCATCTTTTCCGAAAAAGTGCCTGCCCTCGTCCAGCATAAAGCCCCTCCATTCGAAACGGGGAACATCTTCTATTTCTACAGTCGGAATACTCCACTCCTGCCGGCCGCCTACTGCCACCCCTGCCATTACATGACGGGAGATTAACTGCTTCAATGTTTGAAGTGCATAATAAAACCCGGCAGGGCGCGCAGCTTCAATACGAATCTGTTTTGGCGAAACATCCAACTTATAAGCCTCCGGTGCAAGCGTTTGATTCACACTTAAAACGATTCCAGCCTTAGCCTCACTACGCACAGACGTAACTTTTATGCCCGTAGCCTTTTGGAAATCATCTTTAAATGAATCGAAAACAAGAGTAACGCTATCACCCCGATAAGAAGCGATACAGACTTTGAGCTGCTTACCGAATTTAAAACTTTCATTTTTCACGATCAAATGAGCCGGTTGCGGAATGATAGCTATTTCTTGTGCCATCAAGATTCCAAATCCGCTTACTATCACCCATAATAAAGATAAAAGATACTTGTTTTTCATATTAGAATTATTTTATTTCACCCTTCTGTTCAACTGATTATTAGCCTTTTCCTGTTTCGACTTCCCGACTCTTTTTCCCGAAGTTTTTTTCTTTCCGACTCCGGGTTTTGCCTTTCCGGCAAAGGGATTATTACTTTTTTTGATTACCATACTCTTCTCGGTATTTATACTAATTTACTCCCCTTCGTAATACTCTCCCAAGTACCAACGGGCCACAAAATCCCAATTCTCGTGAAGCAGAGCCTTTCCATTCTCAAACGGGAACTGGGCCTCCGGCAATAAGTCATGTTCCATAGCATATTTCAACAAATCGAATGGACACAAGCCTTCTTCACAAAACAGTTCGTACGCTTCCTCCTCCGCTTCTTCAGCACTATAAAGCGGATTATGCTTATCTGCAAAATAAGAAGCAACATCCGGCCCTATCAACAGACCTTTCGGATTGGCATATAACACAAAGTTATCAAACTCCTTCAAATCAGGTAAAAGAGAATCCTCTTCGTCCTCCCATTTCAGTGCTTGCACAAAAAAGACTTTCAATGCCTCATAAGAATCAAAGAACATTAATGCCTCTCCCTTGCTTGCCTCCAAAAAGCGTTCGACATTCGTAGGTAACTTTTCACCGGGTACGGCAGTAGGCAACGGCTCCCGTTTTCTCTGCATCAATTCCGTTTCCATTATCCAGTCCACAGCCAGATTCTCACTGATAAGAGCCTCTTCAAAAACAGCATCCAAGCGGTTATAGATTACATCCGCAAACTTCAACAAATCTTCATCCAACGGATTTTCCACTCCATCGAAAGAGTCACCTACCGGAGAATTGACAGCCCACAAAAGAAAAGCGACATCCTCACGATTTATCTCGTCAGGCAGATATTCGTCCGTCAACGAATAAAAAGGAAGGTAACGTCCGTAACTTTTCTGATGCCAACGGATAAATTGTCTCCAGTTTCCCCCGTCAGCCACACAGTCTTCCAAATACAAAGCTAGTATTAAAGCAACCTGCTGTTGATCTTCCTCCGCAGTCCCCCAGTATAAACTAGATTCTGCCACCAAAGGCAGTAATTCATTGACAAAATCAAGATACCACTGGTCCGTAGCTACCACCTTTACACGACGATGAGCCTCCAGCCATGTTTTCATATAAATTTTCCGTTGCTTCATAATCTCTTCAAAGCCAGTTTAATCACCTTTTCTACCGGGGCTTCCGGTTCTTCCTTTAAAACAGCCAGAACAACCTTCTGCGAAGGTGCGGCAGCAAAACCCAACATTGTCAACGCAGCCACCGCTTCTTCCTGCACTTCGGCATTGGCAGACTGCAACAACATTCCGGCGGATGTTGTTCCGCCTACGGCAGCCATTCCTACCGTCTTTATCTTATCTTTCAGTTCGACAATGAGACGCTGTGCAGTTTTCAGCCCGATACCTTTCACCGTCTTCAGGAGATTCGCGTTTTCAGCACTGATTACACTGACCAGCTCTGATGGAGAAAGAGCAGAAAGAATCATTCGTGCCGTATTTCCTCCAATCCCCGACACAGAAATCAATAATAGAAAAATCTCCCGTTCCTGTTTGTCGGCAAATCCGTAAAGCACGTAAGCGTCTTCACGGATAGCTTCATAAATAAATAATTTACAAGTTTTCTTCCCCTGAATAGCCGAATAGGTATTCAGAGATATATTGGCGGCATACCCCACCCCATTACAGTCTATCACTGCGGTTGCCGGACTGAGTTCGGCAAGCTCGCCTCTAACATATTCTATCATAATGGGAACAAAGATAAAACAATTTCACCACAGAGGACATAGAGGACACAGAGTTTTTTCAATGAGATGATAGCATACTAATTAAAGAATTACGTTATTTTTGTTCATCTAGTTTGACGTTCGCAACAAATATATTCATTACTAGTGAAAAAATTAAAAATAATTAAGCTAACGAACCAAAGCTACTAGTAAAATGTTTATTTTTGCAAGCAAAAGAAAGAAATTTGTTCACTAAAACCAATAAAAGGATGAAAAAAGTAAGAGCTGCCATCGTTGGTTATGGCAACATTGGTCATTATGTACTTGAGGCGCTTCAAGCCGCACCAGATTTCGAAATAGCCGGAGTAGTTCGTCGTGCAGGAGCCGAGAATAAACCGGAAGAGTTGGCAAATTATGCAGTTGTAAAGGATATAAAAGAGTTGGAAGACGTAGAAGTTGCCATCCTTTGTACTCCGACCCGCAGCGTTGAGAAATATGCAAAAGAATATCTGGCTATGGGAATCAACACCGTAGACAGCTTCGACATCCACACCGGTATCGTTGACTTACGACGCACACTGGATGCTACGGCTAAAGAACACAAAGCCGTATCTATCATCTCCGCAGGCTGGGACCCGGGAAGCGACTCTATCGTACGCACTATGCTCGAAGCCATTGCTCCGAAAGGGATCACTTATACCAACTTCGGTCCGGGAATGAGTATGGGACATACAGTAGCCGTGAAAGCCATTGACGGAGTGAAAGCCGCTCTGTCTATGACTATCCCTACGGGTACGGGAATCCACCGTCGCATGGTATATATCGAGCTGAAAGACGGATACAAATTTGAAGAAGTATCCGCAGCTATCAAAGCAGATCCTTATTTCGTGAATGACGAAACACACGTGAAACAGGTTCCGAGCGTGGACGCCCTTCTCGACATGGGACACGGAGTAAACCTCACCCGCAAAGGCGTATCGGGCAAAACCCAGAATCAGCTATTTGAATTTAATATGCGCATCAACAACCCTGCACTGACTGCACAAGTACTGGTATGCGTAGCACGTGCTTCCATGAAGCAGCAACCGGGTTGCTACACAATGGTGGAAATTCCGGTGATCGACCTCCTTCCGGGTGACCGCGAAGAATGGATCGGACATCTGGTATAAAACATGATCCGCATAACAGATAAAAAAAATAGAGAAAGACTGTTAATCTTTCTCTATTTTTTTTATCTTTGTCCGAATACTAAAAACACGCACAAGATTATGAAAAAGCTATTCATTCTATTTACACTCCTGTTACAGCTTTTGTCACCCATTTACCCGCAACAAGCCGCAACAGTAATCACTCCCAGTCTGAAATACGGTAAACCCTCCAAAGAAGAACTCTTGTTCACCACTTATACTCCGGATACTACTGCCACAGCCCTCTATCTGTTCCACCAGGGGCAGAGCAACTTTACCTACCACGATGGTTTTCAACTGATAACAGAACACTGGATACGCATAAAAATCCTGAAGCCACAGGGAACGGCATACGCCGATGTTTCTGTCCCGTTTTATGCCCCTACGGATAAAGAGGAAGGAGAAGAAAGGGCCAGCGAAGTAGAAGGTTGCTCTTATAACATGGAAAACGGGAAATGTGTAAAAACACCTATGAAACGCGAATCCATATCTTTCGAACGGATTGACAATCGATACAAAATTCTTAAATTCTCCCTACCCGCTGTCAAGGAGGGGACTATTATCGAATATCACTACAAGCTCTACTCCGACTACTTCATCCACATAGATAACTGGATGATGCAAGAAGAACTGCCCATGCTATACAACCAATACAAAATCACAATTCCCAATGTATTCATCTACAACATCGAACTTCGGGGAAAAGACTACATACAAATGAAACAAAAAGAATCTGCCCTTCACGCAACGGCACGTGAAGGTGGAACGGCAGGAATCAACAAAGATTTCACTATCCTGGCACAAGAAACGACATTCATTTCTCAGAACCTCCCAGCTATCCGTCAGGACGAACCCTATTGCTGGTGTCCGGAAGATTATAAAGTACAAATAAGTTTTGACCTACAAGGTACCAACTTCCCCGGCAAAGAATACGAACCATATAGCCAGAAATGGGAAGATGTAGATAAACAACTGATTAAGCCGGAGAATACACAATTCGGCGTGTTCCTCTCTTTCATCAACCCGTTCCGCCCGGAGACCAAAGAGATTTTTACCAGCAAAATGAATTTTGAGGAAAGAATCATCCACTCATTCCGTCTGCTAAAAAAGAAACTGGCTTGGAACGGAAGATATAATCTTTATAGCAAAGACCTCGAAAAAGTAATTCAAAAAGGAAGCGGCAGCAATGCTGATCTGAATTTTATCCTAATCAGCATCCTTAAAGACTTCGGGCTGAAAGCCTACCCTGTTGTTTTAAGCCGCCGTTCAGCAGGAATGTTGCCTCATAATTTCCCGTCTCTGCAAAAGCTTAATACCTTCGTTATCGCCGTTTACGATACGGACAAAGAAAAATACGTCTTTTTGGACAGTTCAATGGATATTCCTTCTCTTAACATTCTGCCGCCCGACTTGTCTGTTAACCAAGCACGCATACTTTCGCCAACAGAAAAGGAGGAGAACAAATGGGTAGACTTAATGATGCTCACAGAAAACACAAGCTTTATGAACATTAAAGCTAAATTAGAAGGTAACCTAATTAAAGGACACCGCAGTACAGTCTTGCACGGACAGGAAGCGGTGGAATACCAGAAAAAGAGACAACAAGAACAAGACAGTATCGTTCCAGACCCGACAACCGAAATTACCCCGAAAGACAGGCTAACCGTCACCAACCTAAAAGTGGAACATACGGAAAACGATCCGGGTACGATAAAAGAGGAACTCGACTTCACCATACAAACCGAACAGGTAGGTGATCACCTCTACATCAATCCGATGCTTTTCCCACAACTGGAGACCAATCCATTTATTCAGACCGACCGAGTGCTTCCTGTCGAATTTCCATATCCGTATAAATTCACATTATTATGCAAATTGGCCCTTCCCGAAGGCTATGAAGTGGAAGAACTACCCCAATCGCAATTTATCCGAGCAGAGGGGGATCATCTGCAATGCAGATATATGGTTCAAAAACAAGGGAATACGATCCTGGTCAGCTACAGATTCCACCTCAAAGAATATATATTCCTTCCTGAACATTATAAACAACTGCAAGATATGTGGACAAAAATCATTGAGAAGAATCACACGTTGATAGTACTCAAAAAAATATAAGAAAAATCATTCAATATTCTGATAATGAAAAAATCAGCAATGAAAATCATCGGATTATTATTCGGTCTCTACCTCGGTTCTATCATGTCTGTACAGGCACAAGACCTTTCAAAAGACGCCACTTCTATTATAACGGATTCGCGGACGGAAGTCCTCTGCAAATCAATGACGCAATCTATCGAAAAAGAAAGCCGCACAATTCTCATTCTTAACCGTAAAGGACTGAATGCTGCACACTTCGTCTGTGAATGCGATATGTTCCGTTCCTTACAGAAGTTCTCGGGAGAAATACTTAACGCATCCGGTCAAAGCGTCCGAAAGATAAAAAAATCGGAACTGCAAAAGAGCGAATATAGTTCCTCGTTAAGCACAGATGACTATGCCTATTATTACGAATGTAACTTCCCCTCTTTCCCCTTCACCGTAAAATATGAATGGGAAATAAAATGTAATAACGGGCTTATCGGCTACCAGTCCTTCCTTCCGCAAACAGACTTTCAGCAAGGAGTGGAACAAGCGACATACCGGATCGAATTGCCTGCCGGACAAGAATGCAGGTACCGCGAGCTAAACACTGGAGGAAAAAATATCCAAGTGACAAAGTCGACCGGTACGGACGGGCAGCAAGTGATTGAAGTCACCGCTTCGAAACTGCTGCCGGTACAGAAAGAGCCGTTCGGTCCCGATTTCGCAAAATTGTTTCCACGGATTTATTTCGCTCCTTCCGCTTTCAAATATGACAAATCGGAAGGGGACATGAGTACTTGGCAAAAATACGGAGAATGGCAATACAAATTACTCGACGGACGCGACGAACTCACCGAACCTTTCCGCAACAAGCTGCACGGACTGACTGCTCACTGCTCTACCGACCGCGAAAAAGTAAAGGCAATTTATGACTATCTGGCAAAAACTACCCGCTACGTCAGTATACAGCTAGGTATCGGAGGATTGCAGCCTATCGCAGCATCCGATGTCTGCCGCACCGGATTTGGCGATTGTAAAGGACTTTCCAATTACACCCGTGCCATGCTGAAAGAAATAGGCATACCTTCTACTTATACGGTGATAAGCACTACCAACGAACGCCTGTTGCCTGATTTCTCCAGCGCCAACCAGATGAATCACGTCATTCTGCAAGTACCTCTCCCCAAGGACACTCTGTGGCTGGAATGTACCGATCCATCGCTTCCCTTCGGCTATATCCACCAAGGCATTGCCGGACATGACGCATTGCTTATCGAACCCGCCGGTGGCAGCATACATCGTCTGCCCACGTATCCCGATTCATTGAACACACAGCACATCATAGCTACTATCACCCTATCGCCTACGGCAGAAACACAAATAGAAGTGAACGAAATATCCCGATTATTCCAGTACGAAAATGAGGCAGGAATCGTTTATTTGGACCCTAACAAACAGAAAGACCACATCCGTTCGACCCTCAACCTCTCACAAGCCGACATCCTTCGCCTGCAAATCAAAGAATGTAAGGAAGCGAATCCATCTATCACTTTCAGTTATACGGCAAGCAGCCAGCAATACGGTTACAAAACAGGAAACCGGCTGTTCATCCCGACTAACATATTTAAAAAAGGATTCAGTGTACCTCGTGCCATCAGCCGGAAATATCCTATCCATATTAACTACGGGTATTCGGACACTGATAGTATCTGCATCAAACTACCTGACGGATATATCGTGGAAGGACTTCCCAAACCAATCGATCTAAAAAGTAAATTCGGGAACTTTCATTCCAGTATCTATACAAAAGACAATAAGATATATATTGTTCATCGACTGTTTATGCGTAAAGGGGTATACAAGCCCGGCGAATATACCGCTTTCCTCGATTTCCGTAAACAAGTGGCGGAACAGTACAATGGAAAAATCATATTAAAAAAAGAATAAGATGACTACTTACAGAAAATAAAGTATCTTTGTAACTTCAACAAAGTACGTAAGAAACATTGAAAAACAAAAGATACAGCAACGGAGAAGAATGGGCAAACACGCTCAGTCACGGAGCAGGCATACTGCTTGGAGTTATCGCAGGTTACTTCCTGCTAGTGAAAGCAACCGAAAATGCCGAACCGCAATGGGCAGTGGCTTGTATTTCTGTTTATTTGACAGGAATGCTTTCATCCTATATCAGTTCTACGTGGTATCACGGTACGCGTCCGGGCAAAACGAAAGAGCTACTCCGCAAATTCGACCACGGAGCCATTTATCTTCACATAGCTGGCACATACACCCCCTTCACATTACTCGTTTTGCGTCAGGCAGGCGGTTGGGGGTGGGGTATTTTCGCCTTCGTCTGGCTGTCGGCTATCGCCGGTTTCATTTTGAGTTTCAAAAAGCTGAAAGAACACAGTAATCTGGAAACGTGCTGTTATGTGGCCATGGGAGCCAGTATTTTGGTCGCTATGAAGCCTTTAATGGATCATCTGGCATTGCTGAATGCCACCCCGGCTTTCTGGTGGCTGATAGGAGGAGGCGTATCTTATATTACAGGTGCCGTATTCTATTCATTGCGCAAGCCTTATATGCACGCCACCTTTCATCTGTTCTGCTTGGGAGGAAGTATCGGGCACATCATAGCTATCTGGCTGATATTATAGAGGGAGACATAACGATTGTAGACATACAGACAAAAAAAAGGCTATCTATCCCAGACAGCCAATCTTTTTTGTTAACCTTAAATCTAATACTATGAAAAACACATTGCAAAGATACGGACTTTCTGCATATCTCCAAATTTTCAAGGCAAAGTAGGGCATCTTATAACATGGTTTAATAGAATACAGGCAACCGTTAACAATTAACGGAATTAAATTTAAAAATTAACTAAAAAGGCAGAAGACAGTTATTCGATTATCAAAAAGCAAGATTGAACCAAACATCCTCATCCGGTTGTTATACATATTTAAAATCATCGAGAATGTAAGATCATGAACCGGAAAAAATCATCTGATAAAGAATCTGCAATGGTCGGATTCAATTATCAACCGGGAAGCGAAAGAACGTATAGCATGCGAAATTGCGACCATGGCGAAAGATGGACCGGTTCTTACCGAAAACGGCAACTTTATCCCTGATACTCGTTTTCATTACATTGACTCTTCTTTGGAGGAACAAGTGAAGGCAATCACCGGAGCGATTGAGAGCGAGCTGTTCATCGGATATGATGTAGAAATAATAACGGCGGAATAAGACAAAGAAGATATTTTTTATTTTTGTACGGAACATAAGAAAATAATTTCGCACCTTTGCAGCCCAAATAAAGGAAAACACACCGAATCATGTCCGGTTTCGAGAAAAGAAACAGGCAAAAAGAGAACACTTCACGAGTTAAATTCAGAAAAAAGTTTTCCAAAACGGAAAAGTTTCTGTATCAGCAAGAAAGAAAAGTTTCCCGAAATTTAATGTTAAAAGGTAACCGGGATATTAGATTATCACTTATCTTTGTATCCGGTTTCGGAACTAAAAAGAGGTTTAGTCAATGAGGGAACGCTGTGCAAATCGGCGACAGTACCCGCTGCTGTAATTCTCTGTGAATCCGCACACTATGTCACTGCATCGGCTGATGTGGGAAGGCGTTGCGAGGGAGAGATAAGTCAGAAGACCTGCCGGAACAAATCAACCATATTATTAATGTCTAACACTTTCGGGAGTTAAAGTTATGAACTACGCGGAAATTTGTATCATCAAACGTGATGGTAAAAGAGAAGATTTCTCTATCAGCAAGATTAAGAATGCAATCAGCAAGGCATTCAGTGCGACAGGCATTCAGGATGAACAGCAATTAATTGCTGATATCACGATGAATGTAATCAGCCAGTTTGCCACCCCTACGATTACCGTAGAGGAAATCCAGGACTTAGTAGAAAAAGCATTGATGAAGGTACGGCCGGAGGTCGCCAAAAAGTACATCATCTACCGTGAATGGCGGAATACGGAACGAGACAAGAAAACCCAGATGAAGCACGTCATGGATGGTATTGTCGCTATCGACAAGAACGATGTAAACCTAAGCAACGCCAATATGAGCAGCCATACACCTGCCGGACAGATGATGACGTTTGCATCGGAAGTAACCAAAGATTATACTTATAAATACCTGTTGCCGAAGCGTTTTGCCGAAGCTCACCAACTGGGAGACATTCATATTCATGACTTGGATTATTATCCGACAAAAACGACGACTTGTATCCAATATGACATGGATGATTTGTTCGAACGCGGTTTCCGTACCAAAAACGGCAGTATCCGCACCCCACAAAGCATTCAAAGTTATGCAACTCTGGCTACGATCATCTTCCAGACAAACCAGAACGAGCAGCACGGCGGACAGGCAATTCCCGCCTTCGACTTTTTCATGGCAAAGGGTGTGGCCAAGTCATTCCGCAAGCATTTATCTTCTTTCATCAATTTCTATGTGGCCATGGAAAACGGTATACAGGCCGATGAAAAAGCGATCCGCACACTGATTAAAGAATATCTGCCGTCTATCCAATCCGGTGAACGGGAACGGGAAACGTTACGCATCGCCCTGATAGCCCTGCAAATCAATATTGACAAAGAGCACTTGGCACGCATCATAGAGAAGGCATACCAACAGACACGGAAAGATACGCATCAGGCAATGGAAGGATTTATACACAACCTGAACACGATGCATTCTCGTGGTGGTAACCAGGTGGTATTCAGCTCTATCAACTACGGCACGGATACTTCCGCTGAAGGCCGCATGGTGATTGAGGAGCTACTGAAGGCCACGATTGAAGGGTTGGGAACCCGTGGTGAAGTACCCGTATTCCCGATTCAGATCTTCAAAGTGAAAGACGGAGTTTCTTATTCGGAAAAGGACTATGAGAAGGCTATGAAAATGGAAAGCATCGAAGAGGCCATGAAAGCAACTTACGAAGCTCCTAATTTCGACCTGCTGCTGAAAGCCTGTCAGACGACATCGAAAGCTCTTTTTCCAAATTTCATGTTCCTCGATACTCCTTTTAACAAGAACGAAAAATGGAAAGCAGACGACCCGAAACGTTATATTTACGAGCTGGCAACAATGGGTTGCCGCACTCGTGTGTTTGAAAACGTAGCCGGAGAGAAATCGTCTTTAGGACGCGGCAACCTTTCATTCACAACACTAAATATGCCCCGACTGGCTATCGAAGCTCGTATCAAAGCTGAAAATCTGATAGAGGACGAACGCAACAAAGACGCTATCGAACAGAAAGCGAAGGAGATTTTCATGGAATCGGTACGTAACACGGCTACTTTAGTGGCCGACCAACTTTACGAACGTTATCAATATCAGCGTACAGCCCTTGCACGCCAGTTCCCCTTTATGATGGGAAATGATGTATGGAAAGGCGGCGGCACACTGAACCCAAACGAACAGGTAGGTGACGTGCTGCGTAGCGGTACACTGGGAATCGGATTCATCGGCGGGCACAACGCAATGGTTGCTCTCTACAGAGAAGGCCACGGGCATAGCCAAAAGGCATGGGACACATTGTACGAGGCCGTAACGGAAATGAACAAGGTAGCGGATGAATATAAAGCGAAATATAACCTGAACTATTCTGTACTGGCTACTCCCGCCGAAGGTCTTTCCGGACGTTTCACCAAAATGGACCGCCGGAAATTCGGTAAAATTCCGGGAGTAACGGACAGGGACTATTATGTCAACTCATTCCACGTAGACGTGAAAGAGCCTATCAGTATTGTTGAAAAAATCAAATGCGAAGCTCCTTTCCACGCTATTACCCGTGGCGGACACATCACATATGTGGAACTGGACGGAGAAGCACAGAAAAATGTACGTGCCATTGCCAAAATAGTAAAGGTGATGCACGACGAGGGTATCGGTTACGGCTCTATCAATCATCCGGTAGACACCTGCCATAACTGCGGCTACAAAGGGGTGATTTTCGACAAATGCCCCGTATGCCAGAGTGAAAGCATTCTCCGGATGCGCCGCATCACCGGCTACCTGACAGGTGACTTAAGTTCGTGGAACTCCGCTAAACGGGCGGAAGAAAAAGACCGCGTAAAACACTTGTAAAAATTGAGAGTTGAGAACTTTACTTATATTTTCATATCCTAATTTACAATGACAACTCTTGACTCTCAACTTTCAACTCTCCGCTTGTTAGGAACTTATCCGGAAACAATCGTTGACGGTGAAGGGATACGGTATTCCATTTATCTTGCCGGATGTTCCCATCACTGTCCCGGTTGTCATAACCCGGAAAGTTGGAATCCGAACGCAGGTGAAGAACTTACGGAAGAAAAGATACAATCGATTATCCGGGAAATCAAAGCGAATCCTTTACTGGATGGAGTCACTTTCTCCGGGGGGGATCCCTTGTTCTACCCGGAAGAATTTCTGGCGCTTGTCAAAAGAGTGAAAGAGGAAACAGGAATGAATATATGGTGTTACACAGGATATACGTATGAAGAAATCCGGGAACAACCCCGACTGAATGCGGTTCTTCCTTATATAAACGTATTGGTAGACGGACGTTTCGAACAGGATCTTTTCTCTCCTTATCTGGAATTTCGTGGAAGTAGTAATCAACGAATCCTAAAATTATCAAACCGTTTTCAACCATAAAAACAGACGGTTGCCGGCACTAAAGACAAAGTCTCCCCGGCATCCCAGACAGCACCACCGGCTGCACTAAAAAAACTTATTTTTTTAAGAAAACGAAAACACGTAAAGCGCTGTTTTGTTTACTTTTACAGAAAAAAGAAAATTCTACAAGAATAAGTTTTTATGATACAATCAGTAAATCCTGCTCCAACGGACGAAACCGACGGACTACCAATGCCCAGACGTATCTGGGCGGTAATCTCCGTCGGATTCGCTCTTTGTATGTCAGTATTGGACGTTAACATTATTAACATCGTACTCCCCACCCTTTCGCACGATTTCGGGACTTCACCCGCCGTGACTACCTGGATTATCAACGGTTACCAGTTGGCAATCGTTGTTTCTCTGTTGTCTTTTTCCGCTTTGGGGGAGATTATCGGTTATCGAAAAGTATATCTTTCGGGGATTGGGTTATTCTGTATCACTTCACTGATTTGCGCCCTGTCCGATTCATTCTGGACATTGACGATCGCCCGCATTTTTCAAGGATTCAGCGCTTCGGCTATTACAAGTGTGAACACGGCGCAGTTACGATATATTTATCCGAAAAGCCAGCTCGGACGCGGAATGGGAATTAATGCCATGGTAGTAGCGATCTCTGCCGCCGCAGGACCTTCCGTAGCCAGCGGGATTCTTTCCATTGCCAGTTGGCACTGGCTGTTCGCGATCAACGTACCCTTGGGAATTACGGCATTAGTGCTGGGTATGAAGCATTTACCGAGACAAGAAGAACGCACGAAACGAAAGTTCGATACGATCAGTGCCATAGCCAATGCTATTACTTTCGGATTACTGATTTACACGCTGGACGGATTCGCACATCACGAAAAAATGGATTTTCTTTTCATCCAATTAATTGTTCTCGTGGTGGTGGGTACTTATTACGTGCGCCGTCAACTCAGCCAAACCACTCCGTTACTACCCTTGGACCTATTACGTATCCCTATTTTCCGACTGTCTATCCTGACCTCCATTTGTTCGTTTATCGCGCAAATGTCGGCAATGGTTTCTTTACCCTTTTTCCTGCAAAACACCTTGGGACACAGTGAAGTTATGACAGGACTCCTGCTAACCCCGTGGCCGTTGGCGACCCTCGTCACTGCTCCTTTGGCGGGATACCTGGTGGAACGGATTCATCCGGGAATATTAGGAAGCGTCGGTATGGTGCTGTTTGCCGTGGGGCTTTTCTCCCTGTCCGGCCTGACTGCCGAGTCCTCCGATATCAGCTTAATCCTACGGCTGATGCTATGTGGTGCAGGTTTCGGGCTTTTTCAGACACCGAACAACAGTACAATTATTTCTTCTGCTCCGACGAAACGTTCGGGAGGAGCAAGCGGAATGCTGGGTATGGCACGCCTGTTGGGACAGACATCGGGAACTACGCTCGTCGCATTACTTTTCAGTTTCGTTATTCCAGGTAAAAGCACGGCGGTCTGCCTGATAGTAGGAAGCATATTTGCAGTGGTAGCGGCAATCGTTAGTAGTTTGAGACTTTCGCAACCTTCTACATTAAAAAACAATTCATAAATTGAGGCCGGCACGATAGGTGGGCTACTACTGACCTTCTACCGGCCTCGCAGTAAAAAAAATCAATATTCCGTTTCACGAATCACCTCTACCAACCGGCGGAAATCCTCCGGATATACGTCACCGATGTTTCCGATACGGAAAGTGTCGGCTTTTGAGATTTTGCCCGGATAGATGACGAACCCTTTGCTTTTCAGTGCCAGATAGAAAGCCTTAAAGTCAAAATCCTTATGCGGGTAAAGGAAAGAAGTGATAATCGGTGACTGAATAGCGTCGTCGAGCAAAGTTTGGAAACCGAGAGAACGCATCCCTTCTACTAATATACGATGATTTTCGCAATAACGCTGGTAACGTGCTTCTACCCCTCCTTCTTCGAGAAGTTCGGCCAACGCCTGTTTGAAAGCGCGGACTACATGAGTAGGAGAAGTGAAGCGCCATTTTCCATGCCCTTTTTCCATAGTTTCCCATTGGTCGTAGATGTCCAGAGAAAGAGAGCGGGCCACCCCCTTGCAACGCATCAATTCCGAACGGCGGGCAATGATAAACCCGAATCCGGGTACGCCTTGAATACATTTGTTGGAACTGCTGATAAGAAAGTCAATTCCTAATTCATTTACATCCAACGGAATTCCTCCGAAGCTGCTCATGCAGTCAACAATCAGTTTCTTGCCATGCATTTTGACAATGTGGGACAACTCTTTGATAGGGTTCAAAATTCCCGTAGTCGTTTCACAATGTACAAAAGCCACATGAGTGACATCGGAATTATTGCTCAAATAGTCGTCTACATATTCCACAGATACCTGCTCTGTTTCTTCAAAAGCAAGCATATCATAATCGAGGTGATAATATTCGGCAATATTACCCATGCGGTCTCCGTAAGCGCCGTTGCTGCAAATCAGAAGTTTGTCTTTCGGAGTGATAGTGGCGCCAAGTACAGCTTCCACGCAATAGGTCCCGCTTCCCTGCAAAAGTACAGAAGTATAATCTTTAATATTCTTTGTGGCAATGCTCACCAGATCTTTGCGCAATTCCTGAACAATGCCGAGGTTATAATCTTCGTCCCATGTACACCAGTCAGTCATCATGGTTTCTTTTACTGTTTCAGACGTGGTCAGAGGACCGGGAGTTAATAATAAATATGGTTTCATAATGATACATTTTTTTACCAGCACAGTGCTGGAATAAAGTTTCTTTGCGATATATTGTTATAAAAAGTACAGAAGCGGTTACCGTTCCGCTTATCATCTGTCAGCGTTCATTCTTTCGATCAATGCAGGCAGTTCCTCCATGGAAAGAATCACATAAGAGGCACCTGCAGCAAACATACGTTCCTTCACTTCAGCGATGCGAGCTTCAAGTTCGGCAGCCGGCATGGCCTTTGTTTCGGCCTCGGTGAGAGCCATTTCGTTACTTCCGAGAACAACTCCCACACTGCAAACCTTTGCGTTGACTCCCTCTTTGATGTCGGCAATCGTGTCCCCAACTTTTACTACGGCATCAAGACTGTCGACACCCAGCTTTATCAGGTTTTCAAAAATCATGTAAGGAGCCGGACGTCCGGCGGGAAGTAAGTTCGGAGTAGCACAGTAATCCACCCGATACCCTTTTGCCTGCGCAGCAGGAAGAACAACATTCATCATTTCGCGGGTATATCCGGTAGTAGAGCCGATTTTCAGACCTTCGGCACGCAGTTTCTCCAGTGTCGGAATCACGCCCGGAATAGGGTCTGTGTAATTTTCGAGCGAGGCAAACAGATGTTTTTCAAAAAGACGGTTCAATTCCACCACATCTTCCTCCGTCCAGGCACGCTGATAACGCGTAGCAAACTGTTCATTCACCTCGGGCATCGACAGCAACTCGCGAATATGCTGAATCTTTGGTAACCCCATTGGTTTGCGGGTCTGCACCACATCTATAATCAGTCCTTTTTCGGCAAATGCTTCGATAAAAGCTGCCACCGGGGCAAAACATCCGTAATCGACGGCTGTACCGGCCCAATCCATAATTACACATTTAATCTTTTTCATTCTTGTTTCCTATATATAATTAATTTATTTATGATTTATCTTTTCAATAAGAAGATGCAAGGGAAGGAACCGAACAAGAAGTTGCCTTTTCACGTATTTCCTTCCGCTTGCCTTTCCGGTAGCGCTGCATCAGGTAGAACAAGGAAACTGTAAACGCCGTACAGCAAACGATTCCCACCGTGCCCGCCATTGTATTGTAAAATTCGAGCCAGTCCAGATTCGGATTGAAACATTCTTTAAATACCAACACCAATACCGTTCCCGTATAGCCGATAGAATCAACCATTGCGATGAAGAAACCCACATTTCCCCTAATCCGGAAACAGGCTATAAAACGGTCGAAGAAAATTGTCTGAAAACTAAGATAGGAAAAGTAGAGGCAAAGGCTCTGAATAAACAACCACACCAACGGAGAAAGTTGCAAGCTATCGTAATTGAAAGCGACGAAACTGAGAGTTACCGCACCTGCAATGACCAGCGTCAGCAAGGTCGAAAGAACTTTGATATGACTTTTCACTAATGCAAGAGTGGCAAAAACAGCCAGAATAATCAACGTCACAACACCGTCTACTTTGGCAAATACCCAAGAGGAAAGACCGGCGGCATTCACATCTATAATCTTCACAAGAAAGTCTTCCTTGACATCTTGCAGGACAGTGAGAAAGAGATTGGCAAAGAAAAGTAACGTCAGCACAGGGGCAAAGTTGCGGAAAAGTTCCCAACGTTGTTGTCTGTCCAACGTGACACGCTCCACACGCAACGCTTTATCTTCGGCAGTCGGCTTGGGTAGGTGATCGAGAATGTATCCCAGCCCCGCCAACAGAGGCAGCGCTACCGCACCAATCAACGCAGGCATCCAAAACTCGCTGACATTCAAGATATCGACTACGAAAAGCCCGATCGACTTTGCCGTACCACTACTCACCGCAATACTCAGCCCGAAAAGGGAAGCGAGTAAGTCCGTCACCCGCCGGCCTTCGAGGAAGCTGAAGATAACGCCCCACATACAACCCAACGACAGCCCGTTGAAGAACAACGCCAGCACATTGAACGGACGAGGCAGACATCCGAAAAGAACTAAAGAGAGCTCGGCAACCCCAATGGAGACAAGAATGAATTTCAGGCGGCCCTCTCTCTTCAGTTCAGAAATAAGTTTGATTCCGATAAACTTGGATACCATGTACCCGAATATCTGAATGATGCTTGTTGCCACTTTATAATCCATGCCGAACAGTTCCATGCCGTCGAATGTAGCAGCGGTGAATGGCTTGCGAAGCGCATACACCAGTGAGTAAGACAACAGCGCCGCACCTCCCGCATAGAAGATAAAAAGTAAATCAGAAAGTTTTTTTTGAGCCGAAGGCGACAGTTTTTCTTTGAAATTCATATAGCGTCATTTTTTTGTTTCCGGTGCAAATGTAGGACACCGGGACGAGTGAAAAAATGAATTTCAATGAATCATATCGCATATTTTTCTTTTCGGACAGAGTGAAATATTAATGTAATATTCATGCAACAAAATCATAATACATTAGTCATTCCTTTGCAACGAAATTCAATTTGCAACCTCAAGAATCATGGATGAACTGACCGATATTTACAAAAGAATAGAATACCTGCGCAACAATGGCGTAAAGATGAAAGAAATTGCCGACCGTGTAGATATGGCACCAAGCGTATTGTCCGCCTTATACTCCAGCGTACTGCCTGCCTACATCGACCTGCTGAAAACCCGCACACCGGACGAGGCATTGGACGACGCGCTGGCACTAGTGAACAATGTGTCGAAAAAACGCTTATTAAATAATGTAAGCTCGATGAGAATACTGCTGCAGGAAATGGAACCGGAACAACAGAATGAAGCGGACAGCGGTAACTCATTCATCAAGCTGCTGGAAAAGGAAATGAAAGAATCCGTACAAGATGTTTTCAATTACAGCGGCACTTATCTCAGTTACAGTCTCTCCTCCTCTACGGACAGCCTGAAAATCGAACCTTACATGATTTGCGCTTCCGAAAACAGTGAATATGTGAAAATGGGCATGATAAACGCTTATAAATCTGTTCATTGGGGAAGCGGAATTATCAGTAATCACCAAAACTCATACCTGATGTTCAACGAACGGGATCTGCCCCAGTTTGCTTTGGTCACCATTTACCTGCAACTGCCGCATTACGAATTTCCCACTATGCTGAAAGGGCTGTACCTTTGTCTGGACTATAACCACAACCCCATTGCCCGACGCATCGTATTAGTGAAACAGTCGGACAGCACGGACATCCGGACTTTCTTGGAAATGGAGAGCAAACTGGTCCCGAAAGCGGAACTGACACCGGAACTGGAGGCATATTATAATTATACCTGCCGGGAAGGAGATTACATCAAAACGTGTACTGTTCCCTCCCCAAAACTGGACGAAACTGACTTGGAGCGGGAAAAGAAAATGTTAACAATTTAACAGTCATGACTGATTACAAACGGAAGAAAAAGAGGAAACGCCGTTTCTTGTATGCAGACCAGGGCATTTCTGCATGCAAGAACGGCGTTTTAACACAATGTTAAAACGCCGTTCTTGCATCACAGGAATCACGTATTCCATTTCATTGAATATCAACACAATGCAGCATACTCATGCGCTAACATCCACACCAAATACCGATCATCCCGTTTTAATGAGATTGCCAATCTGACAACTACCGTGTCAGAGTAGAGTTTAGAAGAAAAACCTCAAAATATCATTAAAGTTTGCCCAAATAAGCAGACCGAAAAGTAAAATCATACCGGTCATCTGGGCATACTCCATAAACTTGTCACTCGGTTTGCGGCGGGCTATCATCTCGTAAATAAGGAAAAGAACATGGCCACCGTCCAACGCAGGGATAGGCAGAATATTCATGAAAGCAAGGATAATAGACAGGAAAGCTGTCATGTACCAGAACTGGTGCCAGTCCCACGTAGCCGGGAAGATACTGCCGATCGTTCCGAAACCGCCCAACTGCTTCGCTCCTTCTTTAGAGAACAGGTATTTCATATTGCCCACATAGCCTTTCAGCGTTTTCACACCAAGAGAGACGCCTGCAGGGAAAGACTCCAGGAAGGCATATTGCTTTTTCACCATTGGAAGAAGGCGGTCGGTGACAAGGCAGGCGGTTACTCCCATTAGATAGGCAGAATCGACACGCATACTCAATGTATCCGTCACGCCGTCACGCACATAAGCCAAGGTGATGAAGCGAGGGTCTATGCTGTCTTTAAGGAGAGTCGCAGCATTCTTTTTGCGCTCCGCCATGGCTTGTTTGAAATCGGAGAAAGAAATCGGAGTTCCATTCAAGGCGATAATACTATCCCCCGGCTGGATACCGGCTTGCGCGGCAGGCGAGTTCACCATTACACTGTCTACGACATACGGGAAACGGAAAGAAGCGAAGCGGATACTGTCCGCCAACAGACGTTGCATCATATCATCGGGAATATAAACGGAAGCCTTTGCACCGTCACGCAACACACTGACTTCGCGTGCATCGGCAATCTGGCTCAACATATCACCGTCATAACGTTCGAAAGGAACACCGTCGGCAGAGAGCAACACGTCTCCGTCTTTGAAACCTACGGACTTGGCTGTTTCATTAAAATCCATACCGAGGGGAGCTTCCTGTACTTTTATATATTGGTCGCCCCACGCGAAAAGAATCATTGAGTAGATGAACAACGCCAACAGGAAATTGAACAACACACCGCCCACCATGATCAGCAGACGTTGCCAGGCCGGCTTGGAACGGAACTCCCACGGCTGTTCGGGTTGTTTCATCTGTTCGGTATCCATTGATTCGTCAATCATACCGGCTATCTTGACATAGCCACCCAACGGCAACCACCCGACAGCATATTCTGTTTCGCTTTTCTTTGGTTTGAACTTGAACAAAGTAAACCAAGGGTCGAAGAATAAGCAGAATTTTTCCACCCGCACTTTGAACAAACGGGCAAATAAGAAATGCCCGCCTTCATGAATAATGACGAGCAACGAAAGGCTCATTATCAATTGCAGGGCACGAATCAAAAATGTTTCCATGTTTATTATTTACAAATTACTAATTACAAATTATTTCTGAGGATTTTGCCGGCGCACAAGCTCGGAAGCGATTCTTCTTGCTTCTTCGTCGGTCGCTACATAGTCCTCATAACTCGGATTCGCCACGAAAGCGGCTTGCTCCATTGTTTTCTCTATCACATCACTCATGCCGAGAAAGCTGATGCCGTCTTTCAGGAAAGAGGCGACCACCACCTCGTTGGCGGCATTGACAATACAAGGCATATTTCCGCCCCGATACATCGCTTCGTAAGCCAGAGAGAGGTTGCGGAAACGCTTCGTGTCGGGTTGTTCGAAAGTCAGGTTGGTACATTTTGCAAAGTCGAGCCGTTCAAAAGAAGCGCTGATACGGTCGGGATAAGAGAACGCGTACTGAATGGGCAAACGCATATCCGGCATACCGAGCTGCGCCTTCACGGCACCGTCCTCAAACTGGACCATTGAATGAATGACCGACTGCGGATGTACGACCACTTCTATCTGGCCGGGCTGAACGCCAAACAACCACTTGGCTTCAATTACTTCAAAGCCTTTGTTCATCATGGAAGCAGAATCAATCGTTATCTTTGCGCCCATTTCCCAATTAGGATGTTTCAGGGCTTGTGTCTTGGTCACGGTTTTCAGTTGTTCCAACGTATACGTGCGAAAAGGACCGCCCGAAGCTGTCAGAATCACTTTTTCAATCGGATTGCCTACTTCTCCCGCTAAACACTGAAAGACGGCCGAGTGTTCAGAATCTACCGGCAAAATCGGGGTGCGGTATTGCTGTGCCAACTGGTTTATCAACTCACCCGCCACGACCAGCGTCTCTTTATTGGCGAGAGCAATAGCCTTGCGGGCACGGATAGCGTTCATGGTAGGTTTCAACCCGGCATATCCGACCATGGCAGTAAGCACCATGTCAATCGGTCCGGCTTCCACAATCTGGCAAATAGCATCAGTACCTGCATACACTTTAATAGGCAGGTCGCTCAATGCTTCCTTCAGTTCGGCATACTTTGCTTCGTTGGCAATCACAACGACTTCCGGCTGGAATTTTCTTGCCTGCGCAATCAACAGTTCCACCCGGTTGTTGGCTGTCAGGGCATAAGGCTCGTACAGGTCCGGGTGTTCTTCAATCACCTGCAATGCCTGTGTGCCGATAGAACCGGTAGAGCCCAGAATAGCTATTTGTTTCTTCTTTTTATTATTCTCTATACTCATCATTAAAATACAATGTATTTCTCCGGATTAATGGGATGTCCCTTATACCAAAGTTCGAAATGCAGGTGCGGACCGGTGCTAAGTGTGCCGCTATTGCCCACCAAAGCAATGGCTTCGCCGCCTTTCACACGTTCGCCCTCTTTCTTCAGCAGGGAACCACAATGTTTGTAAATCGAAATCAAATCCTGATTATGCTGTACACCTATCAGATAGCCTGTTTCGGCGGTATAAGTGCTTAGAATGACCGTTCCGTCCATAGTAGCCAACACACTTTCATTGGGATTGGCGGCTATATCGGTTCCGAAATGTTTCTTTTCCGCATTGAAATGGTCGGAAACCATTCCGCGTGTGGGACGATATAAAATCAGTCCGTTCACATCCGGTTGGGAAGTGACCGTGGTAAGGTTATATTTTTCATTCTCTTCGTACTGACGGCGGAATTCTTCTTCGCGTTTCGTGCGTTCCATTAGTGTGTCTTCACGGGCGGCGGTCAGCGAGTCGAGCGTCTGCACGCTGTCTATCGCCACTTTTCCACTGAAAATATCCTGAATATTCATAATGTAGAGGTTCTGCTTGTTGAGTATCTGTTGCAGGGAGTCTACCCGTAAGGCATTGTCCACAATCTGCGTGCGGACCTCACTGTTCATATATCCCGGAAGATAATTCCGCAAAGGGGTGAAAGCAATGATGCAGGCCGCAATCAGGAAAAGCACCGCCAGCACACTAAGCAGCACCGAAAGGCCATTCAGTTTTGACACACGAAGCCCTACAATTTCTTCAAGTGTATTCTCATTAACAACCGTTAGTTTATACTTGAACTTGAAATTTTTCCAGAAAGCTCTGCTTCGTCTTTTCTTCGGCATTTCGTTTATTCTAAATTATAAGCGATTACGCTTTAGTACTTTAACTTTATTCTGATTACTTATTCTTCCTCCTCCAGTTCGTCCAAATTCAACAAACCTTCGGGAAGTTCCACTGTGATGAGTTTCTGTTGCTGGTCTATCCCCCGGATAAATTCTTCCTGCGCGGGAACAAGCAATTCTTCCCCTTCTCTTTCAACGATAAAAAGCGTGTTAACCGTGGCGGTATCCACATCTACCACTTCTCCCAACATCCCGTGGTGCACGTCTTCCATACGGAAACCGACAAAAAATTCCCACGACAATTCTCCTTCACCGGCTTCTTCCGCATGCTTCACCGGAAAGTAAACCTCGACGTTGGTAAACATACGGGCACGTTCGGCCGTGTCCACCCCTTCGAGCTTCACCAAAGCGGTGGAATCCGAACGGAAACGGTATTCCTCCATAAAGAAAGGAACGAAAATCCCGTCGAGCAGGCATACCAGATAATCACAGTCCACCCGGTCGAAAATATCGTCCGTGAAGGTAAACTGCAACTCGCCGTGTATGCCGTGCGGCTTGTTGAATAGTCCTATTTTATATACTTCTTCTTTCTTTATCATATTCGAGTGATTCTGGCTCCGATAGCGTTCAGGCGTCCTTCTATGTTTTGATAACCACGGTCTATCTGCTCGATATTACTGATCGTACTGGTTCCTTCCGCACTCATGGCGGCTATCAGCAGGGCGATACCGGCACGGATATCCGGAGAGGTGAGGCGTGCGCCGCGCAACTTGAACCCATGGTTATGTCCGATAACTACGGCACGATGCGGGTCGCAAAGAATGATCTGCGCCCCCATGTCGATCAGTTTGTCCACAAAGAACAGACGGCTTTCGAACATCTTCTGATGAATAAGCACGCTCCCTTTGGCTTGCGTGGCAACGACAAGCATTACGCTGAGCAAGTCGGGAGTCAGTCCCGGCCACGGTGCGTCGGCTATCGTCATGATAGAGCCGTCAATGAAAGATTCTATCTCGTAGACCTCCTGTGCGGGAACGTAAATATCGTCTCCCCTCTGCTCGAGTTTAATACCCAGACGACGGAAACTCTCGGGAATAATGCCCAGATTTTCGTAGGAGACGTTTTTAATGGTTATTTCGCTTTTGGTCATCGCTGCCATACCAATAAAGCTACCGACTTCAATCATATCGGGCAATACGGTGTGCTGTGTGCCGTGCAGTTCTTCCACGCCTTCAATCGTCAGAAGGTTGGAAGCTATACCGCTGATCCGGGCACCCATGCGGTTCAGCATCCGGCACAGTTGTTGCAGGTAAGGCTCGCAGGCAGCGTTGTAAATAGTGGTAGTTCCTTTGGCTAGTACGGCTGCCATTACAATGTTCGCCGTTCCGGTGACGGAGGCTTCGTCCAGCAGCATATAATTGCCTTGCAACCTGTCGGCGGTGATTTCGTAAATGCCGCGTCCTTCGTCATAACGGAAGTCCGCACCCAAGTTCTGAATGCCCAAAAAGTGAGTATCCAGACGGCGTCGGCCGATTTTATCTCCGCCCGGTTTCGATATTAACGCTTTTCCGAAACGGGCAACCATGGGACCGATCAACATCACTGAGCCACGGAGGCTGGAACATTTCTTCAGAAATTCGTCGCTTTCCAGGTAAGCCAGATCGACGTTTTCTGCTTTAAAGCTATATGAGTCAATGCCTTTCTTTGAAACCGTCACACCCATTTCCCGCATCAGCTGGATCAGGTTGTTGACATCCAAGATGTCAGGTATGTTGTCCACCGTCACTTCTTCGGCAGTCAGCAACGTGGCGCAGATTATCTGCAAAACTTCGTTTTTGGCGCCTTGCGGATGAATTTCCCCGCTTAGCCGATGTCCTCCTTCGATTACAAATGAAGCCATTGATTGAATTTTAATTGTTTACGATTCCAAAAAAGAGAATTACCTGTCCTGGTTATTCTGACGGTAGTTTCTCCGCTGGTTATTCTGACGATTGTTGGTATAGTTCGTCTTCGGACGGTAATTCTGGTTGAGACGTTCTGCCATTAGACGGACAATATCATCGGTCATCTGGAGCTTTCCGTCGGAAAGTTCGTACAGGTCTTCGGCAATTTTCTTATCGTCCACCGTGTCCTTGTTCCACGCCATGTAGTCTTTCTTCATATGGTTGCAGATCAAAGCAATCAAGTTGCGTTTTTCGTTTCCTTCGGGAAACTCGATCGCTTTCTTAATCAGCACTTCCAGTGTGTGTCCGTAGTGACGGTAACGCATACGGGTAGTGTTGTAAGGGATATGATCCGGACGGGTGACGAGGTTATCCTTGCGGATGATCTCGTAAGGATAGTCAATATCGAGTTCAAAACCGGACATAATAGCGAGGTGATCCCACAACTTATGCTTGAAATCGGGTACATCACGCAGGTGGGGAAACATATTCCCCATTATATTGATAATGGTGTTGGCACAACGCTGACGCTCTGCACGATCTTGAATGGTCAACGCATAATCTACCATGTTCTGAATACTCCGCCCATATTCGGGAAGCGGCATTCTTTTCTGTTGGGTATTGTATTGCATCTCTTTACTGGATAAATCTTTAATGGATAATGTATATTTATTCATAACGGACACGGCTTATAATAGTTTCTTCGGCATGGAAGCTACGAATTCTTTCAGGTAGAAAGGTTCGAAATAAGCCACGTCTTTATAATCTTCTGTCGCCACCGCTTTCTCTGCCAACGGGAACATCATCTTCGCCAACGGGTGAATGCCGTCGATGAAATGTGCGTTGGGATGCGTGATTTTCTCACGGCATTTGGCGGCTCCGTTTCCGAAAAAGTAAACCGGGTGCTCATTCAGATATTCCAGATAGGAATTTTCGTCCACAATATCTGCGGCAATAGCCCGCTTCACGTTCAGGGCACGGTCATAAACGGCTGCATATACTTCCATGCGGCGTGCGTCAATCATCGGGCAGAGCAATGCGTCTTCCGGCAAATCATGGTGCAACAACACAGGAACACTTAAAACCTCCGGTGTAGGGATAGCGATCAACGGGATATTCCGCCCGTAACAAACACCTTTTGCCATTGACACTCCTATCCGAAGTCCGGTGTACGAACCCGGTCCGCAGCTTACCGCAACGGCGTCCAACGGTATGGCATGACTATCAATGAACGACAACGCTTCATCTACAAAAACTCCTAACGACACGGCGTGTGAAGGGCCTTTCAAGTCTTCTTTCACAAAAATCGTCTGTCCGTCTTGACTGGCCGCTACCGAGCAAACAGAGGTAGAGGTTTCAATATTCAGTATACACGACATAAAAATCAGCTTATTAAATTGTCGCAAATTTACATGATTTGTCGGAAACTACCTAATATTTGCGTAGATATTCTCAGAAGGGGTATAAGAGCACTTCTAATCTATACAAAGTATCATATTCAGTCCAAAAGGACGGATTTGAAGCACCAAATGAAAGAACCGATTCAAAGAATGAGGTGATGACAAGAGAAGTCTTTATCAATAAAATTGTAAAACTAATTTCAATATTAATCAGTTAAAAAGTGAGAGGCTGACTAATAGTTATTTGATAGTACACATAAACCAAAAGCAGGTTAAATTGCCGACAGGAGTAAAAGTATGTCCCGAACATTGAGATAAAAAAAATGCCGAAGAAAAAGAAATATCTATCTTTTCTTCGGCATAAGTCCAACAGGTAAAAGAATCTTTATTCAAGATCCCTTACGCAACGCACGTATCCTTTTTTGTCATTGACAAGCCTGTCTTTATCGCCTCCCCACTGCGTGTCCACAGTCGTGACGAATCTAAGATAACCATCAAAATACATCTGATAGCCGGCACTAAATGATCTTCCTCCGTTCATATCCCGTTTAGAAAATCCTGTCCGAGAATGGATTACCTGTCCATCTTTCATATTCAAAGAAGATAAATTACCACCAAAGTCATAGACTTTAGGTTTCTCCCGGTCATCCCAGTCAAACAAACTGCCGGCCATTATCATCAGTTCAGCCTCATTAGGCAAGCGCCATGTCCCCAAATCACTCTTATCCGGTTTCTGATAATAATAAGCACACGGAGAGTTTCCTTTCTCTATATCGCTCATCAAGGTAGTCCAGGTTTCGTAGTAGTATTCACTGCTCCTGTTAGGATTCTTCAAATCCTTCGGCTTGTCTATCGTATTCGCAATATATTGGGCAACTTCGAACCCTTTGTGATAAATCGTATTAATCTGTGAAGTCTCATTATGTGCCGGAAGTTCATAAATAGCTCTTGAGGCCCTGGTAGTATTAGCAGGTAAATTGTCAGCCCTGAAAATCAGATACTCATGCTCTGTCCATTTGTTGACCAGTGTCTTGCTGAGTTCCTTATCTATTTCATCAAGATGATAACTATGATCCTCCGAGGTTTCCAAGATTCCCAAATCCCTGATCAGTCTCACATCCGAAAAAGGAGTTCTTTCTCCGGGACTTGCCGTTTTCTGGTAATCAAAATTATATAAAGGGGTCATACTATGCGATTCTTCTACAAAGATAATGGCATTAGGGCTGTTCAATGTCAAGTTGGTACTTCCCATGAAAGCTCTTGAGGTAAATAATGCTGTAGCATTATCCGACGGAGCGTGCCCAACAAGCCTGCTCTTTAACGGCAATACCCGCTCTGCTACATACAACATGTTTGCTTCACAAATAGAAGGAATATACCATTGCATTTCATTTGCCTGCATCTGTCCGTCACGGTTGTTGTCCCTGTTTCTCAGGAACGGGGTGAAGCAGGCGTATGTAGCATGATAATACTTCATAGCCAGGTTGGTGTGATCTTTACTTAGTGTCAACTTCGCATTATTGACTTTTGTCATAACTTGCCATAAAGTTTTCTCTTTTCCTCTCAACATCGGATCAGGCATTATATTATCGGTTTCATCTAATCCTCCCGTACGTCTGCTCATCAAAGACCATGTGTTTGCCCAACCATTGGAATAGTATTTATTATAAAAAGCATCCGCTTCACTGGGACCTCTTACAGACCAATCCAAATCAGGGGTTTCATTCACATTCTCCACTCCCCAAACGCGCATACCGTCAGGACTGTTGACAAACACCGTTTTTATGGACATTTGCCGAATGGTTACAATAGCTTGATGATAACGTGACTGTCCGTCAGGAGAAATTTCATGCGACGTGTTCACCAGCAAATCAAACGTACGATCCGGGGAGTTGGCAAAGGTTTTCCACAAATTTTTATCCTTGGGAGCGTTCTCCTGCATAGGATTTTGTTCGTAGAAATATTCATTGGCATAAACAGTTACTTTACAAAGTCCCGAAGCCGCATTGAATACATAATCAGGTTCATTCATCAGCCTGTAAAGGAACTGCTCCAGCGAAAGCAGATTAGCACCCGTATCGGAGAAATATTGCATATCCTCGTTTCCATTGTCGGCCAGAGTGCTTGGATGGATATAGAATTTGAGCCAGTTCGTATCAGCCTTTTTTTCTTTAGAAGGAATATAATTGTTATTCTTCAACTGTTCCAATTCCGCTTTCGTATAAGAGATAATCTTATCACAGAACGGTGTGCGTATGGCAAAAGAAATCATGGCATCATCTTTCAGAGTACCGTCCGGATTGAAGATAGCAAGTTCATCTTTCTTAAAACGCATCAGTCCCTGTTCATAATGACAGTCAAAATTGAATGACCGGTGTGCGTCATACACCAGCCCCTCTACTCCGGGAGCGGGTTCCTCCTCTTTCGCCTTGTCCGATTTTGCTTCTACAACCAGATCATTCATGCCTTTAATGGTCACATTATAGGTATAATGTACGTTACGTTCTATATCATAATCATTGGCCGGATCGTTTTCCGCCGTATATCCCAGATAAATGCGGTAGGTCACCCTTCCGAAACGCTCGGTAGGAGTGTCACCGGTTGCAAGATTCTGACGTAACTCACCTGTAAATTCAATATAGGGAGCCAGATCCGGGGCATATTCCGTCTCACCGTTTTGCAGATTAGGTTTGTCAGTTGCACCTGCAACGGGAGACTTCAGTTGCTTCTGTCTCAGATCATATCCCTTCCTTTCCGCATTATAACCGGGGGAAGCCGGAGAAATAGCCTTCTTCGCGATCTTTCGGTTTTCGGGCATGTAGAATGAAGTGGTAATATTGTCGGCATCACCCTCGAACTGGAAATATTCCGAAACCCAGTATGATTTTTTGTCCACCCCGTCAGCATCCCATGAAGCAGTCTGATCGGTTCCTTTTGCATGTTCCGCAATGAAGGTCGATCCCGGCACATTACCAAGACGATATGTTCCAGGCTCAAAAGTGAGTCCGGCAATTGTTTGCAGGTTCAATGTGATTTTGGCTTCCGAGCGTTTCAAGGAGACTTCGATTTGTTTTGTAGCGGTAGAAACCGTTACTGTTTGGGTTAGCGACATCAATAAGTTACCATTCGGACGAAACAGGGTATGAACAGTCATGGCCGCTCTTACTTTTTCCAGGTCTGAATATTTTGAAATCCCGTTTAATACTTCAGGCTCCACATGAAACAACCCGTCAGCATCCGATTTATAGTTCGCCAGAAGAAACAGTGTCTTTTTCCCTGTGGTAAGACTGATATTTTTCAACAATCCCATGCTGGTGGGCGCATCTGCATCCACTTCACCTGTGGATGTTGTAAGATCAGTTGCAGCCTGAATAAGGTCGGCTCTTGAATACTCACGTGAGCATTCCACGTTACCGGAAGAATTGAAAACCCACAGATAAAGGTTATAGATTTTTCTCTCTTCACTTTCCAGTAAGGCGGAACGTGTCTTGGCCGTATTAACTGCCGTACCGACACTTATATCCACCGTCGTGGGAACTCCCTCCGTGACACCGCTCCCTTGAAAGATTTCTTCATCCGTACAGGATGCAAAGAGGGGTAGTAACAGCAGAATAAAATAAGTTATTTTCAGCTTGTATCGTTTCATAAATAATAAAAATTATCGTAATAAATTCTCGTATACATCATTGGAATGGAGGAAGGTCTACCTCTTTACTATTCCAAGGCTCAACCCGGTAAATAATCTCTTTATCTGAAGATTCCGGCAGGACTATGAATACTTTATAATCCCGATTCGGATAAATAGGACCGGAATATACTCCGGGAGAAGTCTCCTCACCAACATCAAGCAGGAAAGTCCTCGTTTTTGTTTGTGATGCATCTCCTCCTGTAAAATAATCCAATGTCAACTGTATTTTCGGGTGATTTTGCTTTTTCTGCCAGGAATTACTTTCCGGAATATAAGGGGCCAGATACTGGGGCGCAACAAACTGTTCGTATAATCGAGCTTCCATTGCCACATAATCAATCTCTCCCTCGGCAGTAAGGGGAGCCTCGTATACAGTCAATGGTGATCCTCCTTCATGTTTTACCCCATAAGAATATGTACCTGTATGTTCCATAGCCTTTCCTGTTCCTGGGGTGGAGGCAGCCAGCTGAGTTTTCTCGGAATCATTTTCCCTGAAAGAGGGAGACATCAATACAGGAAAGTTCAAAAAGGAAATCCCTTGGTAATTATACGTAACCTGACCGTAACGGGGTGCGCTTGCCAGATATACTCTGATACGGGCAAAATCACGGAATAGGGGAACTGTTATCTCTTGCGCCAGCTTTCCTGATGCAGGCAGAACAGATGCCACCGTTTTCCCCGAAAGCAAACTCAAATGTAGTCTGTTAGACACGCCGGGCAAATCTGCCCAAGCGACAACAGAAGTTCCTTTCCAGTCAATAATCTTTTCATCTGCTGGAGAAGGAGTTACACCGTCATAAGGATTATTCACAGGTAATCCCAAACTTCCATCCTGCTGTTCCTTAATAATAGCAGAAAAAGCAGCACCTGCAAATTCCTCTTTGGAGATTTCCTCCGTACCAGCTCCCAGGAAGTCCCATGGAATCTTATTCTGAAGATTGCCTTCAGGAGTATAATAAGGTAGATCCTTTCCTGTCTGGTTAGGAGCATACAATGCATAAAACTCGGTTTCCCCCTTAGGAATACGTATATTGATCTGATATTGTCCGTCCACCCCGGTTGAATTGAAGGGAAGCAGTTGATTATACACATACCGATTCAAATCTCTGTTAAAGATCATAAGTGCTATCCTTGGCTGGGCGGGAGCCTGAGGAAACAGAGTACCGGTCTTAAACCACTGAGAAGGATCAGAGGAAAGTTCATCCAGCAGATCGCTGTCACCGGTTTCAACACCTCTGGTTGTAAGATTTAGTCTGACAGTCACAGCATCCTCATCGAAAAACTGTTCCGAAACAGTATCTTCATTTCGGCAGGATACCGAAATAAAGCAAAGGACCAGTGACATCGTTATCATAGAGTACCTCACAGCCTTCATCATACGAATATATTTAATATTTTTCAACATAACATTAATCAATCAGTTATAGGAACCACATCAACAGCTTCCCATGGTTTTACACTTATACTCAGTGAGAGGGGATTCTGGCGGAAAAACAGTGGAAGAACCGCTTCTTGCCGTCCCGTTATCCGTATCTGCTCGGGATATTGTGCGATATATTGTGCCACATTTACAGTACAAAGAACCTTGTCACCCTGCATAAGACGGATCATTAGCGGGTCCTTGTCATCAAAGCGCAGGGTATTGAAGTCAAGCACGAAGCGATCATTCTCCTCGCCTGCGATAAACGGAAGGTCAAAAGAAGTTTCACCAGCCCGCTGTCCGGAAAGATAGAAACGTGCGGAAAGTGATTCCATTGTCAGGCGAAAACCTGCCTCCTTGTTCTGCTCAAACCAGGTCTGCGAATTGTTATCATCATCAGAAAGGACTACCGCATGGATTTTCACATGCTGGGAATAAAGGCGAACTACGTCACGGGACTCGTTCATAACTTTAGATGTAATAGCTGTTTCTCCCAGGTATAACCTGTCAAACGTACCGGATGCTCGTCCGTCCTTTTCCATTAGTTCGGGGCGGGAAACCGACGAACCTTTGTAGCTGTCCTCTTTACCGATAATCGTTTCTGTCAAAGCGTTGCCTACGGCCACCACTTTATAATCCCCTTCCGGAAGCGTGACCTCCAGTGGTGAAAGCAGCCGTTCTCTCTCCAGATGATGCTTTTCTATAAGAGCTTCGCCTTTGGCATCAAAAATAAAGACATCAATACCATCCACATATTCCTGTAAATGTTCCTGATTGTCATCAGCCAGATAAGAAAAGACAATCGTGTTGCCAAGACAGCCGCTCAAATCGTCATATACCCGATCACAGGCGGTCACGAGGTATAAAGTGAGTAGCAGCCCCAGCCAAGTGGGTATGTATCTTATGTTCATACTTTATACTAATTATTATAAATCAAATGCAGATAACTTCCCCAGAAGAGATAACGTATACTTCTCCCGGGAATAATAAAAAAGGGAGGAGATAACCTTTCCCCTCCCCAAAAGTCAGGCGGATTCCGGTATTGACCTGTCAGAGCCAACACGGGAGAACCGCTCCGGCAAGTGACTATTACTCTCCTATCTGTTAAAGGATAGGGAAGACGTTCACAGCAGTCCAAGCTTGTACTTGAACACGAACAATAACATTCACATTTTCATCTTCCAAATCTTCCTGACCACCCGGTTCTGGAGTCACTCCTTCCGGAATAGTCGGATCTGTATCCACCAGGATACCCTGTCCGTTGTTCAATGTGCTAAGATTCAGATTGATCAGGTAACCACCCTTACCGGCCGGAACATCAGTCGTACCGTCTGTTGCACCTTCTGTCTTCGCATAACCGGATATAACTACAAAACGTCTGTCTACAGATACGCCTGCATCACCTGTTTTGAAAACGAAAGCGAGTTTTGGAGCATTGTTAGTCTTTCCGTAACCGGTAATTCCATTTGAGAAGAAGTTAAATGCCGCAGCTTTTTTACCTGCTCCGAAATCAAAAGCAGTTGCTGTAAAGTAGGAAGATACATCGGACAGGTCTGTCTTGCCATCAGGTTTGAATGTTCCATTGGTAAAATCATATCTGTCACCTGCATAAGTCTTGGCCCAGAACCAGTTTGCTTCTTCTTCTACTGTAAGTGCAGGAATAGAAAGTGTTCTGCTGAAACGGTTCATCAGGATACCCTGGTTTGCAGAGGTCACGTCAACAACCTGCAACCATTTGCTCAAAGCGGCTTTCTTGCTAAGGTCAGACTTACCATCCCACACTTCGTTATTGAAGCCATCGGCAGCAGCCTTAAAAGCCGTCCATGCATCAGCACTGGTTTTTCCGTTGTTTTCAGCCTTACCCAGCCATGTCTTGCACCACTGTTCCGCCTCGGCCTTTTTTCCGTCTTTCCAAGTAACTTTGATAAATTTGGTTCCAGTCACTTGGAAACGGTTCATACTGGCAGCCAAGGTGAGTTCCGCTTTCTTGACGGTACGCTTATCCTGCTGGGGATCAACGCCATAAGATTCGGCACCAACAGTGGTAAGTTCTTTGGAACCTGCATAGATCACTTCATTAATTTTAGCCTTCAACAGTTGTTTGCTAACATCAGACACGGGCTTGTTCTCAACCAATGCACCTTGAGGGTTTGCAATAACAAGAGCTTTTGTTGCGCCTTTGTCCACGTTAAGGAATTTATAACCTCCTGTCGCTTCACCAGCTCCCACGGCGGTAGATGAAGTCAACTTAGTAAAATCATCAGACCCCTTCGTAAACTCCTTCGCAAAGACAATATCATCTCCCTTTAACAAGTACACATGCAGTTTTTCAACCGTTGCCGGATCACCATTGTTGGCAGTGTTCTGCAAATCGCCCATGGCGGCACGTGTACCGGGACCGGGCAATGCTACTGACATCATCACATCAACCGGCTGATTAGCACCCTCCGGTACAACCAGATTTTCTTCATTGTTACATGCAGCAAACAACGCCAGCGAAGCCACTGCAAAATACTTCATTACTTTCATGATTTGAATTGTTTTAAATTGAAATTACTAATACAATATATAACTGAGTTACATCCGCAACCCACGATTTATTCATTTACCCTTACAGCCTTGAATGCTTTCGCACGGTTACATCCCCGAGCCGCTGCCTCTGCCAACAGTTTCTCTGCCTTCCTCCAATCACCTTTCATATCATAGGCAATTGCCATTGGGAACAGGACACGACTGTCTTCTCTTACCACTTCCAATACCTGCAACGCACCGTCCGCATCCTTGCCATATTTCAACAAGGCATTGGCATAATTCAAAACCGCCACAATGTCCCCCGGAAACTGCTCGTATGCCCTCTTATATACCGGCAGAGGATTCTCCCCCCGGGAAGCATACAATCCGGCCAGCTGGTACATTTCGTACAGGCTAAGACATTCGGGCTTGGTCTCAAAAACTCCGGGGAGTTCCTCCGACGTATAAGGCCTTACATCAAAGCTGAGGCTGAATGTTGTACGCCGCAGAGCCGGGTAAAACTCTTCCAAAAGAATATGGTAAGTCTTATCATTATCCAACTCACGGATAGCCGACTCACGTTCCGTATCATTTGAGTTATGTTCAATGATAAAAAGGATTTTGTCCTTATTGGAAAGAGTGGAACCACTGACTGCTGCCTTAAGACCTTCCCAGTCTTCCCCAACCCCTTCGGTACGATAAACCGGTGCTTTCTTGAGGGCGGGATATTGACTGGAAATATAATTTGAAAGGGTTTGAGTCCGTCTTTGCGCAAGGGATTTGTTATAATTAAAATCTCCTTCGGGAGAAGCGTAACCTTTTATATACACATCCTTTAGCTCCGCCCCTTTAATCAATAGGTTTTCAGATACAAATTGGCCGAGTCCGGCAAGCTCTTGACGGTTATCCGCAAAGGTCTTGCGAAGATCGTGTTGTGCCACGGGAAAAGTCACTTTACAATCAAAAGAATCCTTGTAGCACTTGACCAGCACCTTTTCCGGTTCGATAAAATCGTAGGCATAATCTTTCGCTCCAAAGAGTGGAATACCGGCTTGCAATGCAATACCATCGTTTTTACTCATACCACATTCGGCACAACCATATAACTTTTCATCCACAACAAGATGACCATCTGCCATCCAACTTTCAAAAGGGAAACTGCTTTTGAATGTCAAGGGTGTTTCTTTCAGCTCCTTGACGGAATGCACCTCACCATAGCCAAGCTGGTCACTCTTCACATTATGCAGGGTCTTGCGACGTTTAACAACCTTATACCTCCTTCGGCCGGAAATGCATACAGGTTCCAGTTCCACACTTTTTTTTCCATCCACTGAAACAAAACGGGGAGAAATATACATCATTTGCTGGCTTTTCAACTTTTCGACAAGCCCTATCGAAAATTCTATATCCAATTTATCCCCGTCCGCGCTTCTCTCTACACGGCTTCCGGAATAATCCCCGTGCAGACCATTAGCTGACGATAAAGTTTCCTGGGCAAAAACCAACATGGGAAACATTCCCAGGCAGCCCATAATAAAAATTTGTTTCTTATAATATTGTAACGGTTTCATGATATACTTTTTTGCATAAAAAATAAAAAATCCGGGTACGTAAGAAGACTATTTCAACATATAAATAATGGAAATCGCCGCTCTGGTGGGACCGATATAATCAGCATCCCCCTTCCCCTCCTTTTTTCCGCAGGTAGTACACTTGTACTTATCATAACGGGTATGTACATAACCGATGCCCAAGGAGGCCTCTATATTGAAACGATTGGAAACGACCCACTGATAGCCGGCACTCAGACCACCACCCCAAAAATATCCTTCATAACGGTGCTCCTTCATTTTCCCGTCTCCCTTTTGAAGAACAAAAGGTACATCAATGCCACCAATGTTCATCTGCCCTCCATGCGCGTGTAACCCGAAGAACCAGCCATTGAAAACATCACACGTCCAGTAACGTAGCTCAGGCTGTACCAACCAATGACTAGCCTTCTTTGTTTTATACCGGGAGGAGGTAGCATCCTGCGTGTAGAAAAAGAAATTCATCCCCACTTGGGTGTCAAGCGTCCATTTCCGTCCCATTGAAAACTCAAGGGAAAGATTCGGAGTCTTCAGGGCATCATACGCCAAATTATTTTTTATTGCCACCTTCTGTGCAAAAGAATGGGTGCAAAAAAATAAAAAGAAAAGAAAAATAGTCCTCTTCATACTAAAGATTTTTATCATTATTATTAATACTCTGTTTCTCGTTTTTTTTGATGTTGCAAAAGTACTGCGCTGCTATCGCATTGGCATTATACAAAAAAGACAGAAATTAACAAATACATGACTATTTTAGAAAAAATGTCATTATTGTGTAAATGTATCATACTCACAGAACCCAATGTGAAGTCAAAAAGCCGGTCAATCAAATGTAAAGCAATGCAAAATATCTATTCTATATAAGAATATAACGAAACAGATAACAAGTATCTTTACTCGTCAAAATATCTTTATCTTTTAAGATTAGATATAAATCTTCACAGGATCGCTTGCCTACACCATGTAATTTGCCCAATGCGTCAAAACCATTTTTCTTGATAAACCGCAACAGGTCCTCCAACAGATAGATATTATACCTCCTAAGGTTCCGTAAGATTCTCGGTTGTATCTCCAAATATTCCAAAGGAGTAGAAAGTTTATCCACACATTCCGCAGGTATATCATATTCTTTGAGTGGAACAAAGACTTTAAATTGTCCGCAAACAACATTGTTCCTGTGTAAAACAGCCTTATAGTTTCTATACCGAAGATGGACTGATTGAAGCCTTTGCTGTTCTTGAACCAGACTTTCCCAACAACGACTTACTTCCCTTACGCCTTCCTCATACATGAAAATTAATTCTCGTATGGAAAGATTATACCTGTAGGACAGATCGGATATATCAGTCCCTGTCATCAGGGAATAAAAAATATCCTGCCTCTTTTCATCCCTTACATACATGGACATCATTTTGACAAGATCCTTATAAAGACGGAAACAATATACCGACAAGCCATGTGCACGAAGAGAAATAAAAGTCTTTTCCTTCTTGCTTACTTTTTGAATAGAAGATTCCATATTGCTTAATATTGTATTAAAAAAGACAGGTATTTATCATACGGTCAAATTTTATCTTTTTTGCTTTCGCTCCGCAATTCTGTCGGAGTTAGCCCAAACAGTCTTTTACAATAGCAGGTGAGATGGGCGGGAGAACTAAATCCAAATTCCATGGCTATTTCCCGGAAAGCAACATCCGGATCACAGACTTTCTCACGAACAATCTCAGCCTTCCGTTCCTGCATCCATTGATAGGGGCTCTGGTTAAAACAATCTTGGAACTTGCGGTTGAAAGAGCGTTCTGACACACAACACAAACTGGCAAATTCTTTCACAGATTTCACTTTCCGATAATTTTCCAGCACAAAATCTTCAAATTTTCTTCCTACTCCGGATGTTCCTGAAAAGAAGGAAGCAAGCTCGGGCTTGGTATAAAATCCCCTCAATACAAGTATTATTTCCTGTTGTTTGAGAATGTGCATATGCCTACATAATAATCCTGCATCCAGATAAATAAGCAACTGCCTTAACACGTGAAGCAGCGGTTTGCGAATTAGAAGAATACAGTTATCCCTCTCTCCCAACTTGTCACGGGAAATAGAATCAAAATACATTTTGTCACAAGCCGTTATCTGTTTGTTCCAAAACAATAAAAGACATTCTGCCGGTACAACACTTTTAATCCGGTTCTCCTCCCGCTGTGGAATAAGGAGCATCCTGTTTCTGAGAAGAGAAATATGATGTTCCTGCCCTATATCAACTAACAATTCTCCTTTCAACAGGAATAAAATACAAAAACAGCTGTCATTATCAACTTGCCCACATTCTTGTGCAGCCAATTTATATCGAGTAAACCCACTTGCAAAATTAAGCTGATAATTAAAGCAGGAGCGGTGCTCAGACAAATTAAGTAGTTTCATGTTATATCTTAAAATAATTATGTTTAGAAAACATCGTAATCAAGATGTTTGTTTTTAACAAAAAAGACATATATTTTCAGATATCAGACAATTAAAACATGCTTATAATTTCACGCCTGTTTCCCTGATTTTTCTGCAATCAAAGTTTTTTATTGCAGCTATTTTTAGATGTATCATTGAAAATAGTTATATTTGCGACTAGTTTATTAGGACAGATATGAGCCAGCATTAAAATCGGCATATAAGTTTCTGATAATCAGATATAAATATAAAATTACATGATTATTTCCAATTCTTAAAATATTCGTGTAGTTTTGCGCAAAACTTTAAAAATATGATACAGTCAATGACAGGTTACGGCAAAGCTACTGCCGAACTTCCAGAAAAGAAAATAAACGTAGAAATCAAGTCGCTCAACAGCAAGGCAATGGATTTATCCACTCGCATCGCCCCGGCTTATCGTGAAAAAGAAATAGAAATCCGTAACGAGATTTCCAAGGTTCTGGAGCGCGGAAAAGTAGATTTCAGCCTGTGGATCGAGAAAAAAGAGGGCGCCGAGAGTGCAACACCTATCAACCAGGCATTGGTGGAAGGATATTACAAACAGATTCAGGCTATCTCGGAAAACATCGGCATTCCTGTCCCTACGGATTGGTTTCAAACGTTGCTCCGTATGCCGGACGTGATGACGAAAACGGAAATCCAGGAATTATCGGAAGAGGAATGGAAAGTAGTGCACGCCACGGTGCTTGAAGCGATTAATCATCTGGTAGATTTCCGTAAACAGGAAGGTACCGCACTGGAAAAGAAGTTCCGCGAAAAGATTGCGAATATCTCGCTGTTGCTCGAAAAGATCGCTCCTTATGAGAAAGAACGGGTAGAAAAGGTGAAAGAACGCATCACGGACGCACTCGAAAAGACATTGAGCGTAGATTATGACAAGAACCGTCTGGAACAGGAATTGATTTATTATATCGAAAAATTGGATGTAAACGAAGAAAAACAACGCCTTGGCAATCATCTGAAGTATTTTATTAGTACTATGGAAAGCGGTAACGGACAGGGGAAAAAGCTCGGATTTATCGCACAGGAAATAGGCCGGGAAATCAACACATTAGGTAGCAAGTCCAATCATGCGGAAATGCAGAAGATTGTTGTCCAGATGAAGGATGAACTGGAACAGATCAAGGAACAGGTACTGAATGTAATGTAATTTCAAATAGAAAGAATCACATGACAGGTAAATTAATTATTTTCTCCGCCCCGTCAGGCTCGGGCAAATCTACTATCATCAACTATCTACTGACACAGCATTTGAATCTTGCGTTTTCTATTTCCGCAACAAGCCGCCCGCCGCGCGGAACGGAGCAACACGGGGTTGAGTATTTCTTTCTCACTCCGGAGGAGTTTCGTTGCCGTATCGAGAACAATGAGTTTCTGGAGTACGAGGAGGTGTATAAAGACCGTTACTACGGCACACTGAAAGAACAGGTGGAAAAACAGTTAAAAGAAGGTCAGAATGTGGTGTTTGATGTAGATGTAGTAGGCGGATGCAACATCAAGAAGTTTTACGGTGACCGTGCATTGTCGGTATTTATCCAACCGCCTTCGGTAGATGAACTGCGCTGCCGACTGGAAGGTCGCGGCACAGATGCGCCGGAAGTAATCGAAAGCCGCATCGCCAAAGCGGAATATGAGTTGAGCTTTGCTCCGCAGTTCGATTGCGTGATCGTTAATGACGATCTGGAGACGGCTAAGGCGGAAGCTTTGAAAGTAATTAAAAAGTTTTTGGAGGCCTAGTTAATTGTCTTTTGCCAGACAGAAAGATACAAATGAAGAAACATAAAACCGGAATCTTTAGCGGCTCATTCAACCCGATTCATATCGGACATCTTGCCTTGGCCAATTATCTTTGCGAATACGAAGGGTTGGACGAAATCTGGTTTATGGTCAGCCCACAGAATCCCTTAAAAACGCAGTCCGAATTATGGAGTGACGGGCTGCGTCTTAAATTGGTGGAGTTATCTATCAACGGTTATCCGCATTTTCAAGCTTCGGATTTCGAGTTTCACCTGCCACGTCCCTCTTACAGCGTGCATACATTGGAAAAGCTACGCGCTGCTTATCCCGAACGGGACTTCTATTTCATTATCGGCTCTGACAACTGGGCGCGTTTCGACCGTTGGTATCAGTGGGATCGTATCCTAAAAGAGAACAACATTCTGATTTATCCCCGCCCCAACTACCCCGTAAAAGAAGATGAATTGCCGGAAACTGTACGCCTCGTCCATTCACCTGTATTCGAGATCAGTTCTACATTTATTCGCAAAGCACTGGACACAGGAAAAGATATACGGTATTTTCTGCATCCGGCTGCTTGGGAATATATAAAAACAAATTTACAATACTACTCCGCCAACCGATGAAGCGTTATCATTACCACTTCTGCCGGTGCACCAATGCGAATCGGGAGTTGTGAAGTGCCGATTCCGTTTGTTATAATAAGGGGAATTTTTGCGGTGTTGTAGGCCAGCCCGGTTAAGAAGCGGTTTCCGTAATGAGAATTTAACACCGGGGCGACTCCAAAGACACGGACTTGTCCGCCGTGGGTATGCCCGGCCAGAGCAAGGTCGGTGTTAGCCACTGAAACATCTTCGATATAGTCCGGTGTATGTACTAATAATATGACAAAATCTTTGGGAGAGAGTGCCAATGTAGGCGACACGCCGTTGTGTGTCAAGTCGAAAGGATTGCGTACGCCTGCGATAATGATCTGCTGGCCGTCTTTCCGAAGAGTATCTACCTCATGTTCCAACACCCTCATCCCATAATGTTTCATTGTACGGACAATTTCGTCGTGACAGCGTTCGTAATCATTGTTTCCCATTACGCCGTATGTCCCCATGGGCGTTTTCACACGGGAAAGGGCAGCGAACAAAGGTTCCACATATTCGCAACCTTCCTGATAGTCACCTCCCATTAGCAGGACATCGGCCTTTTGGGCAATCAACAGACGGACAAGGTTGTTCAGTCCTTGTTCTTTCAACAGGCTTTTATAATGCAAATCGGAGACGAAGGCAATGCGGAAACCTTCAAAAGCTTCGGGAACATCCCGGTGAGTGAAATCATATTTCACGACACGGTCGACACCTGCATAAGCGGATGACACACTTTCGGTTGATGAAGTGATTTTGGCTTCACGAAGTACACGATCAGCAGATTCGGTTCCGGCAATGGTTTGTTTCTTTGCCGGTTCACTTTTCTTTTCTTTCGAGACATCCAGCTCTTTGAGTCCGGCATGATCCGGCGCAAAAACATCTGCCGGGACAGTGGCAGCGGTATCCGCATGAACGGAATCTGTATTTAAAACAGGCGAAGGCAAAGTGGACACCATATTTTTCTTCGACTTACAAGAGGCCAGCGAAAGCAGTGTCAACAAGATAACGGGATAAATTATTTTCTTCATTTTCTCTTAATTTGAAGTATTTTGAAGTATTTCGGGGGTGCAAAGATACGAAAAATCATCTATCTTTGTCCGTCAAAACTCTCTATAATATATTAAAGCATGAAAGAAATAAAGCGTAACTCACTGCAAGCATGGATATTAGCGGCACGCCCCAAGACTCTGACAGGTGCAGTTACTCCCGTTTTAATAGGTACTGCACTTGCCGCCATGGACGGGCATTTTGAATGGTTACCTGCACTAATCTGTTGCGTGTTCGCCAGCCTGATGCAGATTGCCGCCAACTTTATCAATGACCTTTTTGACTTCCTCAAAGGGACGGACAGGGAAGACCGCCTGGGGCCTGAACGCGCCTGTGCGCAAGGTTGGATTTCTCTTCAGGCAATGAAAACGGGAATCATCGTCACGGTTACCCTTGCCTGCCTCATCGGTTGCACGCTGCTTTTCTATGCGGGGTGGGAGCTGATTATCGTCGGCGTTCTCTGTGTACTTTTTGCTTTTCTCTATACAACCGGACCTTATCCCCTATCCTACAACGGTTGGGGAGATGTTTTAGTAATCATTTTTTTCGGTTTTGTCCCCGTAGGTGGAACCTACTATGTGCAAGCGCTAACATGGACGCCGGATGTTACCGTAGCCTCACTCGTTTGCGGACTGCTCATTGACACTTTACTTGTTGTCAATAATTACCGCGACCGCGAAGCGGATGCACGAAGCGGAAAACAAACCATTATCGTCCGTTTCGGTGAGAAGTTCGGACGCTATTTTTATCTGGCACTGGGAATAACAGCGTCCTTGCTCTGTCTCCGGTTCTTGAGTGAAGGACATTTTTATGCGGGACTGCTTCCGCAACTTTATCTGATCCCCCACTTCTTCACATGGAAAAAAATGGTACGTATATATAATGGTAAAAAACTAAACAACATATTAGGCGAAACGTCGCGTAATATGCTGCTCATGGGAGTCCTTTTGTCGTTAGGGCTATTATTAGGTTGAAAGTTGAAAGTGAAAATTACCGGGTTAGCATTATTAACAAGACAAGACATTAACAGTTATACGTTATTAACGACTTATTATACGTTATTAGTGACTTATTATTTAGCGACACAAGTGTTTTCTTATGGGTTCTTTGTCAAATTTGACGACAAGATAAATTAGGGAAAAATAATTCAACAGTTCATAGTCGATAGTATCCAATACTCTCCTCCTTCGGGAAGGAGGAGTCCCCGTAGGGGGAGGTGGTAGGTGAGTACATAAGTCTATTATTAAAACAAATAGGCGCACCTACCACCCCGGCTTTCAGCCACCCCTCCTTCCCGGAAGGAGGGGAATGGAGTTACCACCGACTTGTTAAATGCACATTATAATTATATCTAAAGAAAAACCTTCTTTTTTCTAACGTTCTTTTTCTATCTCCTATTATCAATCCTCTATTATCTTATTTTCTCCTACTATCTTATCTTCCTCTATTATCAATCTCTTACTATCTCATCTTCCCCTATTATCAATCTCCTACTATCTTATCTTCCTATTTCCCGTACATTTTTTCGTAATAGCCTTGATAATCTCCGCTAGTTACTTCTTCCACCCACGGCTGGTTATTCAAGTACCATTCGATAGTCTTCACAATGCCGACTTCGAATTTCGTTTCGGGATACCAACCTAAGGCATTGGTAATTTTGGTCGGGTCGATTGCGTAACGCTGGTCGTGTCCGAGGCGGTCTTTGACAAAAGTAATCAAATCCTCGTTAATCCAGTCGATTGAGATTTCTCCGTTTTCACCTTTCACTTTCTTTTTAAGCATTTGGCGATATTCGGGATGTTCCGTCATCAAGCGGTGAATGGTCGAGATAGTCAGTTTCACAATTTCGAGGTTTGTCTTTTCGTTGTGTCCACCTACGTTGTAGACCTCTCCCTCTTTGCCTTCGCGCACAACGAGGTCAATCGCCTTGCAATGATCTTCCACATACAACCAGTCACGCACGTTACTTCCGTCGCCGTAGACAGGCAGATGTTTACCTTCAAGGATATTCTTGATAATCAATGGAATCAGTTTTTCCGGGAAATGATACGGGCCGTAGTTATTTGAGCAACGGGTAATCGTAACCGGCATTTTATAAGTGTCGTGATAGGCCATAACGACCATATCCGCGCTAGTCTTGGAAGCGCTGTACGGGCTATGCGGACAAAGCGGCGTAGCCTCCGTGAAAAACCCTTCAGCACCTAGAGAGCCATACACTTCGTCGGTAGAAACCTGATGATAACGCACACCTTTCCTCCAAGTCGGGTAGCCCTGTTCGTCCTTGCCCATTACCCACGCGCGGCGTGCACAGTCCAACAAGTTCTGCGTGCCGAGAATATTAGTAATCAAGAACAACTGCGGGTTTTCAATGCTACGGTCCACATGGCTTTCGGCAGCGAAATTCACCACGTAATCGAAGCGATACTCAGCAAACAGACCGTCTACTACTTCGCGGCTGCAAATATCTCCCTTGATAAAAAAGCAGCGTTCATTGTCGATATCCTTGGCAATGGTTCCCAAATTTCCTGCATACGTCAAAGCATCCAGAATCACGACCTTCACGTCGCTATGTTTTGCCAGAATATACTTAATGTAGTTTGCGCCGATAAATCCTGCGGCACCGGTCACCAGATAAGTTTTCATATATTTCTTATTATGTTGATTTTAGGATTGTTTTGCCAGTTCAATAAGGTATTTGCCGTATTCCGTCTTTTCGAGTTGCCGGCCGAGCAGAAGCAGCTGTTCCGTCGGAATCCAGCCCTGACGCCATGCGATTTCTTCGATGCAACTGACATAAAAACCTTGACGGTTCTGAATGGTGGCAACAAAGTTGGAGGCTTCCAGCAAACTGTCACAGTTACCGGTATCGAGCCATGCAAATCCACGTCCGAAAAGTTCCACTTTCAGCGTGTCTTCTTCCAGATAGAGGCGGTTTAAGTCCGTTATTTCATATTCTCCACGGGCGGAAGGACGGAGGGCGGCAGCCTTTTCCGTCACGGTAGCGTCATAGAAATACAATCCGGGAACGGCATAATTGCTTTTCGGAACGGCAGGTTTCTCTTCCAGGGAAACGACTTTGCCCGTCTCGTCAAATTCCACCACACCGTAAGCGCGGGGATCTTTCACGTAATAACCGAATATGCAAGCTCCTTTCTCCACACTGGCAGCACGGCGGAGCATGGCGGAAAATCCCTGGCCGTAGAACATATTATCGCCCAAAATCAGACATCCCGGTTCACCGTTCAGGAAATCGGCTCCCAATACGAAAGCCTGTGCCAGACCGTTGGGTTGCTCCTGCACCTGATAAGAGAAGGACATTCCCAGTTCTTCACCTGTTCCCAGCAGATCGCGGAACATCGGCAAGTCACGTGGAGTAGAGATAACCAATACTTCGCGTATTCCCGCCAACATCAGTGTAGACAACGGATAATAAATCATCGGCTTGTCGTACACAGGCATGATCTGTTTAGAAATCGCCTTAGATAGCGGATAGAGGCGGGTAGCACTTCCACCGGCCAGAATAATTCCTTTCATGTTCGTCTTTGTTATTCATTCACTGGCTGCAAAGGTCGGAAAGAAATCCGAAATGACAAAAATAATGCGAAGTTATTTATCCGCCAGCTCGATAACTTCCAAATCCTTGAACGCTCCTTCGTCAATGACAAACCGCACCAATGTACGTACTTTATGAAATCCGGACATTCCCGCCGCTCCCGGGTTGATGTGCAGCATATCCAACGTTTTGTCATATTTCACCTTTAATATATGAGAGTGCCCGCTGATAAAGAGTTTCGGCGGCCGCGTCATCAGGCTTCCGACAATGGAAGGATCGTACTTTCCCGGATAGCCTCCGATGTGTTTTATGAGTACTTCCGCACCGTCCACCGTAAAACGGTTCACCTGCGGAAACAACTTCCGGATTTCCTGCCCATCAATATTCCCGTAGACTGCCCGTAACGGCCGGAAAGCCGCCAATTTTTCCGCTACCTCCAACGAACCGATATCGCCCGCGTGCCAGATTTCATCGCACGGTTCAAAATATTCCAGGTATTTCTCGTCCCAGTAAGCGTGAGTATCTGATAATAATCCTATTCTTGTCATAATTTTCTTTGTTTAATCCCGCAAAGATACTATATTTGGAAAAATCTTAAAGTACATGGAAAGCAAATATAATTATTTCAAGCGAGATATCAGTTGGCTCTCATTCAATTACCGCGTATTGTTGGAGGCAACGGATGAACATTTGCCGCTCTACGAGCGGATTAACTTCATCTCAATCTACTCTTCCAATCTGGAGGAGTTTTACAAAATCCGGGTGGCCGACCATAAAGCAGTGGCTTCCGGAGCGACGGAAAGCGATGAAGAAACCGTACAATCTGCCCGTGAACTGGTAGAGGAAATCAACCGGGAAGTCACCCGGCAGCTGGACGACCGTGTGCACATCTACGAACAGAAAATACTCCCCGCCCTACGTAGAAACCATATCATTTTCTATCAGGACAGACACGTGGAGCCGTTCCACCAACAATTTATCAAAGATTTTTTCCGGGAAGAAATCTTCCCTTACCTGCAACCCGTACCGGTATCGAAGGACAAAATCGTCTCTTTCCTCCGGGACAACCGCCTCTATCTGGCCATACGAGTTTATCCGAAAAAAGAGAATGAGACAGAGCAACGGCAGCAGCCGTATTACTTCGTCATGAAACAGCCTTATGCCAAAGTGCCCCGTTTCATCGAACTTCCCGCACATGAGAAAGACCATTATCTGATGTTCACCGAAGACATCATCAAGGCGAACTTAAACCTGATCTTCCCCGGCTACGACGTCGACTCCAGCTACTGCATCAAGATCTCCCGCGACGCTGACATCCTGATTGACGACACCGCCAGCAGCGCCGACCTTGTAGCCCAACTGAAGAAAAAAGTAAAGAAACGCAAGATCGGCGACGTCTGCCGCTTCGTCTACGACCGTGCCATGCCGCAAGACTTCCTCGATTTTCTGGTGGACGCCTTCCGCATCCAGCGCGACGAGCTTGTCCCCGGCGACAAGCATCTGAATCTGGAAGACCTGCGTCACCTCCCCAACCCGAACAAGTCGCTCCACAGCCTTGAGAAGCCAAAGCCGATGAAGCTAACCGTCCTCGACGAGAAAGAATCCATTTTCAACTACGTCGCCCGGAAGGACCTGCTCTTATATTATCCGTATCATTCCTTCGAACACTTCATCCATTTCCTTTATGAAGCCGTTCATAACCCGGAAACGCGGGAAATCATGGTCACACAATACCGCGTGGCAGAAAACTCCGCCGTTATCAACACCCTGATAGCCGCCGCCCAAAACGGCAAGAAAGTAACCGTATTCGTTGAGCTGAAAGCCCGCTTCGATGAAGAGAACAACCTTGCCACCGCCGAAATGATGCAAGCCGCCGGCATAAAGATAATATATAGTATCCCGGGACTGAAAGTGCATGCCAAGGTAGCCCTCGTCCGCCGTCGCGGACAGAACGGCGAGAAGCTCCCCAGCTACGCTTATATCAGCACCGGCAATTTCAACGAGAAGACTGCCACCCTCTACGCCGACTGCGGCCTGTTCACCTGCCGCAAGGAAATCGTGAACGACCTATACAACCTCTTCCGCACCCTGCAAGGTAAAGAAGACCCCAAATTCACGACTCTCCTTGTCGCCCGCTTCAACCTCATCCCCGAACTGAACCGCCTCATCGACCGTGAAATAGAACTTGCCGACCAAGGCAAGGGTGGACGTATCATCCTCAAGATGAACGCCCTCCAAGACCCTGCAATGATTAACCGCCTCTATAACGCCTCCGAACACGGCGTTCAGATCGACCTCATCGTCCGTGGCATCTGCTGTCTCATCCCCGGACAGTCATACAGTCGTAACATCCGTGTCACCCGTATTGTCGACAGTTTTCTGGAACATGCCCGCATCTGGTACTTCGGCAACAACCACCACCCGAAAGTATTCATGGGTTCCCCCGACTGGATGCGCCGCAACCTCTACCGGCGTATCGAAGCAGTCACCCCGATACTCGACCCCGACCTGCGTGCCAGCCTGATAGAAATGCTGAACATCCAACTGGCCGACAACCAAAAAGCCTGCTGGGTAGACGCCCAACTGCAAAACGTATTCAAGAAAAGAACGCCCGGTACCCCAAGCGTCCGCGCACAATATAATTTTTACGAGCAACTAAAAAACAGCCTGCTCCCACATAATCCCACATAACCCTATATAACTCTATATAACCCTATATAACCCTATATAACTATAACACATATAACGCCCCATGCCGCACCCACCCGCATGGTTTCCCCGGACTACTTTTTTATCCGTCAAGCGAGCTTCCGTAACGGAGCGGATTTTTCTTCAAGTTTGGTGGCAATTTAGCCAGTCGGTGGTATCTCCATTCCCCTCCTTCGGGAAGGAGGGGTGGCTGAAAGCCGGGGTGGTAGGTGGATACACAATGCTGATAATAACTGACTTACGCATTCACCTACCACCTCCCCCTACGGGTACTCCTCCTTCCCGAAGGAGGAGAATGGAGATACCACCGACTATAAACTGTCAAGTCATTATTTTACTAATTCACCTTATAACCAAATTTTTGTTTGTTTCTTTGTTTCTCTGTCTCTTTCTTTTGTTTCAAGACAAAAGAAAGAAAGTTGTAACACAAATGTAACAAGTATGACATCCCCCTGCAACCTCAAACTCCGTCCTTTGCAGGCGGAAATAACATACACACATTTATGGAGACAATTTATTTATGCATTATCATTTTCCTCTTCGTACTAGCCATATTCGACCTGATCGTCGGTGTGAGTAACGATGCGGTTAACTTCCTCAATTCGGCGGTAGGTGCCAAGGCGGCCTCCTTCAAGACCATCCTGTTTATTGCAGGCATCGGCATATTCATCGGAGCATCGCTCTCTAACGGCATGATGGACATTGCCCGGCACGGCATCTACCAACCCGAGCACTTCTACTTTGCAGAAATCATGTGTATCCTGCTTGCCGTCATGCTCACCGACGTTGTCCTGCTGGACGTATTCAATTCAATGGGAATGCCTACCTCCACCACCGTATCCCTCGTCTTCGAGCTGCTGGGAGGAACCTTCGCCCTCTCCCTCATCAAAGTCCGTAACAGCGACACCCTCGGGTTGGGCGACCTGATAAACACCGACAAAGCCCTTTCCGTCATCATGGCGATATTCGTATCCGTGGCAATCGCCTTCTTTTTCGGCATGCTCGTCCAATGGCTGGCCCGTGTCATCTTCACGTTCAACTACACGAAAAAGATGAAATACAGCATTGCACTGTTCGGAGGCGTGGCCGCCACCTCCATAATCTATTTCATGCTCATCAAAGGACTGAAAGACAGTTCCTTCATGACCCCCGAAAACAAGCAATGGATACAGGACAACACTTGGATGCTTATCAGTGTGTTCTTCGTATTCTTCACCATACTAATGCAGATCCTTCACTGGCTGAAAATCAATGTCTTCAAAGTAGTAGTACTCATGGGTACTTTCGCCCTCGCCCTCGCCTTTGCCGGCAATGACCTTGTGAACTTCATCGGCGTTCCCCTCGCAGGCTTCTCGTCCTTCATGGATTTCACGGCCAACGGCAACGGCAATCCGGACGGATTTCTGATGACCTCACTGCTCGGCCCCGCCAAAACTCCGTGGTACTTCCTCATCGGCGCCGGCGCTATCATGGTCTACGCCCTTTGCACCTCCAAGAAGGCACACGCGGTAATCAAAACTTCCGTCGACCTCTCCCGTCAGGACGAAGGCGAAGAAACCTTCGGAAGCACCCCGATAGCCCGTACAATCGTCCGTTTCAGCATGACACTTGCCAACGGCATCTCACGCATCACCCCGGACAGCACCAAGAAATGGCTGGACACCCGCTTCCGAAAAGACGAAGCGATCATCGCCGACGGAGGTGCTTTCGACCTCGTCCGCGCCTCCGTGAACCTTGTCCTTGCCGGCCTGCTCATCGCACTGGGAACTTCGCTGAAACTCCCGCTGTCCACCACTTACGTCACTTTCATGGTAGCCATGGGTACTTCGCTCGCCGACCGTGCCTGGGGACGTGACTCAGCCGTTTACCGTATCACAGGCGTACTGAGCGTCATCGGCGGTTGGTTTATCACTGCCGGAGCTGCCTTCACGATCTGTTTCTTCGTCGCCCTCGTGCTGCATTTCGGTGGAAATATTTCAATCATTGCCCTCATCGCTCTGGCAGCATTCATCCTGATACGCAGCCAGGTGATGTATAAGAAACGCAAAGCAAAAGAACAAGGCAACGAAACTCTCAAACAACTGATGCAAACATCGGACAGCGAAGAAGCGTTGCAACTGATGCGCAAACATACCCGCGAAGAGCTTTGCAAAGTTCTCGAATACGCAGAGACGAACTTCGAGTTGACCGTCACCTCGTTTATCCACGAAAACTTGCGGGGACTGCGCCGTGCCATGGGTTCCACAAAGTTCGAGAAACAACTTGTCAAGCAGATGAAGCGCACGGGAACGGTAGCCATGTGCCGCCTCGACAATAACACCGTGCTCGAAAAAGGGCTGTACTACTATCAGGGCAACGACTTTGCCAGCGAACTAGTGTATAGCATTTCCCGCCTTTGCGAACCGTGTCTGGAGCATATCGACAATAACTTCAATCCGCTGGACGCTATCCAAAAAGGAGAATTCAGCGATGTGTCCGAGGACATTACTTACCTGATTCAGCAATGCCGCAAGAAAATGGAGAATAATGAGTACAACGATATGGAAGAAGAAGTCCGCCGTGCCAACGACCTCAACGGACAGCTTTCGTTACTGAAACGCAAGGAGTTGCAGCGCATCCAAAGTCAGGCGGGCAGTATCCGGGTCAGCATGGTTTATCTGACAATGGTTCAGGAGGCACAGAACGTGGTGACTTATACAATCAACCTGATGAAAGTAAGCCGGAAATTCCAAGTGGAAACGGAAATGCCGTAAAAGTCAGACGGAAATGTTACAGAAGTCTCAGACAGAGATGTTACGATGAAATATATAAAAACACACAAAAGAGGGTTTATTCAAAGTGCAGAATTACTAAGTCATTTTTAGGTTGGGGAACCATAGATGTACAATGAGAGATAAACCCAAAAACAGGCAGAGGGTGACTAAACAGTCGGAAGTTTTCAGATACTCTTGACTTTTAGTCACCCTCTTTTTTTGTCCGTTCCACCTGCCCGCTTTCGCTTGGTGGAACTACGTGCGGGTGGCACGTTTTCGTTTTACGTCATACTTTTCTTTCTTTTTTCCTGCCGGTCTCTCTTTTTTTCTGCCGGCTGCTAGTCCTTCTCCGTCTTTCCGTTTCTCCGGCGACGGAAGCGCAGAAGCGCTTCGAGAATATCAAGCAGTTTTTCAAGAAATAGTTTCATCTTTTTCTTTTTTTAAGGTTAATAATTCGTTTAGACAGACGGGTCCGGCGTTACGCCACCGCCACCGGGTGTGTTTCCGCCGCCGGGTTTGTCATCGCCGCCCGGATTTTCCGTATCACCGTCGGCAATCAGACCGGCTGCTACGTCTTTGACGTGTACAAATTCCACTCCGGCAGTCAGTGCGCGGGTCGTGTTTCCGGCAGACCGGGTGTACTCCGGCGTGAACTGACAGCGCAGCGAAACGATTTGCGAGCTGCTGACTTTGCTTTCCTGTTCCACGCCTTTTCCGCAGGCTTTGGCAACCATAGTGAATGTTCCCAATCCTTCGAGACGCACTGTGCGGCTATTGAGCAACTGTTCGCGCATCACGGACATCAGATTCCGAATCACGTTGTGCACGTCGCCCGCCGTCAACGAAGCCTTTTCGGCAATCAATTCCGCCATTTTCTGCGTGTTGACCGTTCTCCCGATTTTCACCAGGCGGGGATAAAAGAGTTTCTGTCCTTCTTTGTTGGCAAGCGTTGCCTGGTAAGGTTTGTAAATTAATGGCATACTACTGTTTTCCTTTCTTTTTAATGATTAATGGATCAATTGTCTCTGTAACCGATTACGCCGACAAAAGTAAACGGGCCAAAGAAAGGCGGGAGACACGATGTGACAAGTCGTGACGGGAGAGAGCAAGTTCAAACCGTTTCGCACAAATGCTGCCTGTAAGTACTTCTGTACAAAGAAGTACCAGACAACAAAAAATCACGTACCTTTATAACCGAAACGAACAATCCAATAAAAAAAGCAGTAACAATGAAAACAACTACCACAGAAACTTCAATTCCGGAAGAGAAAACAACCTCCGCCCGCATACAAGCATACAGTAAAAGTCAACTGGCCGCCCTCTACCTGCCCCACATCCAGCCTGCCTCTGCCCGCCGGACGCTCCGCAGCTGGATTGCCAAAAACACGGAACTGCAAGCGGCACTCGCCCGTTCGGGATATACCGGAAAAGCAATCCTGTTGACTCCTGCACAAGTCGGGCTGTTCTTTCGATTTTTGGGAGAGCCTTAGAAAGCTCTCCGGTACCGGACGAACCCACATCGAGATTGATATACTCATATTCGGGACACATAAGGCAACGTGAACCAGAAAGTGCTGCCCTCGGCAAGCGTCCTGCGCAGCCATATCACGTACCATTTTTAACCAAAAACAATATTCCCAACCCGGATAGAACGGCTGTTCATCTCCGGGTCGGGAATATCTTCATTTCACAATGTACGGATTTGCGAACGAGTAAACCGGCATCAACAAGCGTTTTCCCGGCAGAAGATTATACCAAGTTCTCACAGTACTTATCTTATTTGAACTCATCATCAATATTTCTGCGTTCATTGTCGCCCACAGGTTCCTTCTCTCCCTTTTTAAATACCGTCACATCCTTTTTGAACTTAATTTCGATAAAAAACTTTCTATTCCCTTCGAGATAGAAATGTACCTTTGCGGCGTTTCCGACCAGATAAAGCAGCATCGTTCCCAAGAGGACGACCAAATGGTTGGCGTTGACACACTCATTGGAAAGACACTTGACCAGTTTGAAAATCGACGACCAGCTAGCCGCCGTTTTCTGCGTTCTGAACGAGAATATACGTCTGACCGTTGATATGGAGGTGTCTGTTTGTTTGGCAAAATAAACCTCTTTGTAATTGTTCTCATAAGAACAAATTTTCACCTCGTCGATTACTTTTCCTTTTTCCTGCCAGTCTTCTTCGTCGAAATCACTAGATCTTCTCCGATTCCTCTCATGCTTGTTTGTACCCGTTTCCACTTTACTTTTAGCTGCGTTTTCAACTACATTTTCAACACTTGTTTTAGTTCCATTGTCCACAGTATCAACTGTTTCACTAGATAATTGTTTTGTCATCATAATTAATATTTCGTAAATAATGCCGACAAATATCGGATATTATTTTTAACATTATGCGTCACGCGTGACACTTTCTTACTTTATCTCCTAAAATAACTCAAACATGAACCCTTTATGTGTTACCCTTCCTCTACCTTTACCGACGAAATCAATGAAAAATAATTGAATATAATGACCGAAATTAAAAAAAATCATTCCCTCCGGCGGATACGACTCATGAAGCGGGCCGCCGTTATTCGTCAAAACAATGGCATGGACAAACGCGAGGCACTTGTCGTTGCGCATCAGATAGACGTTTTAATTCGCAAAATGTACTTAGCTAACGTCAGTTTTTATTATACCAAGCAGGACGGAAGCATCCGTCACGCCGTAGGAACGCTCACCGGATACGAACATTGTTTCCACCGCCCGTATACGCCACGGCCGGAAAACACGTTCGTCGTCTACTACGACCTCGAAGCCAAAGGCTGGCGGACATTCCACGCCGAAAATTTCCTCCGTGCCGAATGAGGACGCCCGAAGAACGCAAAGAGTGGGAAAGGCTCTGCCGACAATACAACGTAGATTCGCTCTACGAGGCGATCGAAGGCTGCCGGGAGGAACTGGAATTCCTCGTCCACTGCGCCGAACGCCTCGAACCGCTGCCGGACGATGACACGCCGGCACTCCGCCCCCGCCGCGCAACGATTGCAGACCACGCCGTTTAACACATACAGTCCACGCCGTTTCTGTGTGCACGAAACGCCGTTTTATGAAGACAGGAAACGCCGTTTCTCTTTCCGCATCCGGCGGAGGAGGACTATTTTTAACAAAGCATAATTTTATTAACATTATAAACAACATCAAGTATGGAAAACTGGAGATTTATCAAAGAAAACAATGATTATATGGTGTCGGACCACGGGCGGATCATGAGCCTGAAGAAACCTCAAAAAAAGATATTGAGCAGCAGTCTCCTCCACAATGGTTATGAGGCTATATACATCTATCAGAAAGGGATTCATGCCGCGCGCTATGTGCACCGACTGGTAGCGGAAACGTTTATCCCCAACCCGAAAAAACTCCCGCAAGTGAACCACCTCGACGGAAATACGCTCAACAATCATGTGTCCAACCTCGAATGGTGCGACGCCTACGACAACTTGATGCACGCTATCCGCACCGGGCTTCGTCCCGTTAACGTGCCGCGCTCCATTCCCTGCGCCGTGACGGACGAAAGCGGGACGATCCTCCACCCGTACCCTTCCATGAAGTCAATGGTGAAAGAGGAAAAACTGAACAGCGCGCAATACAGCTGGTTGCAACTGAAACTCACGCATCCCGAACGGGTACGGCTGCATACGATGCGGCGGTGGCACCTGCCTTATCTGCCCATTCCTCCCGACTGCACCCCCGTCCGCCACTCCGTCACCCGGCAATATTACCGGCTCCTGTCCGCCGAAGAGGCCGCCGCGCTGGGGTTCAGCTACCGGAGCGTCCGAAGGGAGAAAGGCATTCACTTAATTATCAGCAATTTAAAATAAACAAAAGAAAGGAGATTTTCAAGATGAAAGACGCTATTATCATTCACTGTTCCGCCACCCGTGCGGAACAGGACATCACCGCCGCCGACATCGAAAGCTGGCACCGTGCCCGCGGATTCTGGACGATCGGTTACCACTATGTCATCCGCCTCGACGGAACAATCGAACCCGGAAGAGACGTCACCCTCGACGGCGCACATTGCATGGGGTGGAACAAACGGGCAATCGGCATCTGCTATGTCGGCGGACTGGACAAGGACGGTCGCCCCGCCGATACACGCACCGACGCGCAACGCACCGCACTCATCCGACTGGTGAAGGCGCTACGGCTTGTCTTCCCCGGTGTGAAGCAGGTGCTCGGACACCGTGACACCAGCCCCGACCTCAACGGCGACGGCGTTATCTCGCCCAACGAGTACATGAAAGCCTGTCCGTGCTTCGATGTTCAGAAAGAGGGATTCTGAACTGAGTCGTACACATCGGTGTCCTCTGCGATGAAATTCAGGGTGCCGCACCCACGAAACCCGAACTAATCATTAATTTTTAATTCAATCCAAATGGCCCGTATTTCCAAATCCGGTTTAGATTATTTTCCACTCGACGTCAATTTCCTGCAAGACAGAAAGGTGCGACGTATCTCCAGCCGTCACCACGCAGCAGGGATTGCCGCGCTCACTTCACTGTTCTGCCTCATCTACAAAGAAAAAGGGTATTATGTCCCGTGGAATCAGGACACATTGTTCGACGTTGCACAGGAAGCCTGTTGCGAGGAGGCGGAAATGCAGGCCATTATCGACGACTGTCTGGCGGTGGGATTATTCGACCCCCATATATATAAGGTGTATAGCGTACTCACTTCACAAGTTATTCAGGAGCAATATCACAAAATTATCACCGACAGCCGGAGAAAATACAAATTACCGTTGGAACATTTCTGGCTAATCACGGACGGAGAAACGGAGCAACAAAAGGACGAATACGGAAAGGAAAACAGCATAGCAAAAAGTGAAAACGAAAATAGAAACGGAAACCGAGCGGGAACCGGAAACGGAACTGTCAGTGATGCAGCAGTAAATGATATCTATGCTACAAAAACAGGAATTAATGCAGTAAAATCTCCCGAAATTGCTACAACAATCCCACAAACAAAAGAGGAAACAGACACCAAAGGTAAACAGGAAACGGAGAAGGAAAGAGATAGGGGAACTGAAACCAAAGCGGAAAGAGATAGAGATAGAGAGAAAGAGATAGAAAAAGACAAAGAGACAGAGAATAGGCGGAAAGCCGGAAAAGAGACAGAGAATGAAATGCCGCCCGTGCCGTCAAACGGCGTTTTTCAGGCTCCGCCTGTCGTTGTAAGTGGTTTGTCTTTTGGAAATTTCGGAAATTCTTCTGAAATAAAAGAATGTTATTCTGAAGAAAAGGGAACTTATCCTGAAGTAATAGAGAATCCTTCCGGAGAAAAAGGGAATCCCCAAAGAGATAACGGAAGAAACAGCATTCCCCCCCAAGGAGTAACCGCCGGAGGCAGCTCCGAAACTCTCCTGCACATGAACCTTCAAACAATCGGCATCCGGAAAGAACAGACCGTGAACGCAATCACCGCCCTCGCCCGACGCAAAGAACTGGGCGGACCGGGAGGCACTTTATGGAAGATTCTCAGCAACGAATACCGCCCCACCCTGCTCAAAAAAAACGAACCGGGAGATTACATCCTCTGGGCCCTTAATCATCCGACGGAATTTGAGAACACCTACAACGGGACATTGAAGAAACTGGTGAGAGGAAGGTGACGCGGGTGCAACCGCAATCACCTCAACGTTCCGAAGCCCCCTGTGCTATGAAAAAATCGGTTCTTCTTCAAATTTGGTGGTTATTTAGCCAGTCGGTGGTATCTCCATTCCCCTCCTTCGGGGAAGGAGGGGTGGCTGAAAGCCGGGGTGGTAGGTGGATACACAATGCTGATAATAACTGACTTACGCATTCACCTACCACCTCCCCCTACGGGGACTCCTCCTTCCCGAAGGAGGAGAATGGAGAATACTATCGACTATCAAATTATTATTGAATACTATCGACTATCAAATTATTATTTTCTCAATTAATTTTACCACCAAATTTGAAGAAGAATCAAAAAATCCCATAGTTGCCCCCTGTATGAAAAAAGAACTCTAATAATCCACCCCTATAATGAAACAAAACTCTAACAATAAACGGGAACGAAAAAAAAATAAACGGGAAGAACAAAAAATAGACCGACCGTAAAGTCCGCCTATTTCATTTTTCAAGTGCGCCTTGTGATACCCTATTTCTACTAAACGGTACCGGTCCCGCAGTTCTACCCTATTTATTCTTTTTAAGTATCTATTCTACCATTGCAAGTCGGGTAAGTATTTACTTAGGGTGGTACGGAGAATACTCAAAGTGATCGGTTTCACCAACACTTCGGTAGCTCCCGCCTTCATCGCGTTTTCCTTGTCGGAGCTGAAAGCATAAGCTGTCTGCATGATAATGGGGATTTCCGTATTCGACTCACGAATAATCTTCGTAGCCTCCAGCCCGTTCATCAACGGCATTTTGATATCCATTAGTATGGCACTCGCTCTATATTGGTGTTCTTGAAACAACTGCACCATTTCTTCGCCGTTCTTCGCCCATTCGATATCACATTTTTTACCTATGATAGCTTTAATCAATTTAAAGTTGCTGTCGTCGTCCTCAGCCACTAAAATGAGGGGTCTCAGTACACTCGTTTGTTCACTTTCCATATTGTTATTATATTGCTTTTTTTATTTGTCATTTTTGGTTAATATCTCTTTTCAGCCCGCAAGGTATAAAAAATATTCATATATTTCGCTATCTTTGCGCCTCAAAATAAAAGAATAATATGATTTCTGTTGACGGACTGGCCGTGGAATTTGGCGGCACGACCTTATTTAGTGATATTTCTTTCGTTATTAATGAAAAAGACCGTATCGCCCTTATGGGAAAAAACGGTGCGGGTAAGAGTACGCTGCTCAAAATTCTGGCAGGTGTACGGCAACCGACGCGCGGCAAGGTTTCCGCACCCAAAGACTGCGTTGTGGCCTACCTGCCCCAACATTTGATGACGGAAGACGGACGGACAGTGTTTGACGAAACGGCGCAGGCCTTTGCTCACCTGCACGAAATGGAGGCGCAGATCGACCGTCTGAATAAAGAGCTGGAAACGCGGACGGACTACGAAAGCGACAGTTATATGGCTCTCATTGAGGAGGTTTCCGCCTTAAGCGAGAAGTTCTATTCGATCGATGCCACCAACTACGAGGAAGATGTGGAAAAGTCGCTGCTCGGCCTCGGGTTCACCCGCGAGGATTTCCAACGGCAGACGAGCGATTTCAGCGGCGGCTGGCGGATGCGCATCGAGCTGGCAAAGCTGCTGTTGCAGAAACCGGACGTGCTCCTGCTCGACGAGCCGACGAACCACCTCGACATCGAATCTATCCAATGGCTCGAAGATTTTCTGATCAACAACGGCAAAGCGGTGATTGTCATCAGCCACGACCGCAAGTTTGTGGACAACATCACCACCCGCACTATTGAAGTGACAATGGGACGTATCTACGATTATAAAGTGAATTACTCCCAATATCTGACCTTGCGCAAAGAACGTCGCGAACAGCAACAGAAGGCTTATGACGAGCAGCAGAAATTTATCGCTGAGACGAAAGAGTTCATCGAACGCTTCAAAGGAACGTATTCGAAGACGTTGCAAGTGCAGAGCCGTGTCAAGATGCTGGAAAAGCTGGAACTGCTGGAGGTAGATGAGGAAGATACTTCCGCTTTGCGGTTGAAATTTCCGCCTTCGCCCCGTTCGGGAAGTTATCCGGTGATTATGGAAGGTGTCGGCAAAACGTATGGCAATCACGTGGTGTTCCGCAACGCAAACCTGACGGTGGAACGCGGGGACAAGGTTGCCTTTGTCGGGAAGAACGGCGAGGGTAAATCTACGCTCGTGAAGTGTATCATGAAGGAAATCGAACACGAGGGGACACTGATGCTGGGCCATAACGTACAAATAGGATATTTTGCACAAAACCAGGCTTCGCTCATGGACGAAAACCTGACGGTTTTCCAGACGATCGACGATGTGGCGAAAGGTGAGATCCGGAACAAAATCCGTGATTTGCTGGGTGCGTTTATGTTTGGCGGACCGGAAGAATCAATGAAGAAGGTGAAAGTGCTTTCGGGCGGGGAACGGACACGTCTGGCAATGATTAAATTGTTGCTGGAACCGGTCAATCTCCTCATTCTCGATGAGCCCACGAATCACCTCGACATGAAAACCAAAGATATTCTGAAACAGGCGCTACTCGACTTCGACGGCACTCTGATCGTTGTCTCCCACGACCGTGACTTCCTCGACGGACTGGTTTCAAAGGTGTATGAGTTTGGCAATCAGAAAGTGACGGAACATCTTTGCGGCATCTACGAGTTCCTTGAAAAAAAGAAAATGGATTCGCTGCAAGAACTGGAAAAGAAATAAAATAGCCGGTAGTATCCCTTTATTGCCGATAGTATACCTTTATTGCCGATAGTATCCCTTTATTGCCGGTAGTATCCCTTTCTCTTTCTTCCCGAAGGAGGAGGGTTCTTCTTCAAATTTGGTGGCAATTTAACCAGTCGGTGGTATCTCCATTCTCCTCCTTCGGGAAGGAGGAGTCCCCGTAGGGGGAGGTGGTAGGTGAATGCATAAGTCTGTTATTATCAGCATTGTGTATCCACCTACCACCCCGGCTTTCAGCCACCCCTCCTTCCCGAAGGAGGGGAATGGAGATACCACCGACTGGTTAAATTGCCACCAAATTTGAAGAAGAACAAATAATAAAAGATGTTATCGGCTTTTAACGGAGAAAAAGTTTTTGTATCTTTGTAACGTTCAAATAATCAAGCTGAAGCCGATACATATCCAAAAGAAAGGATGAAAAGGAAGAAACGATATATAGTAACATTGCTGCTTTTTATCAACATTATCATGTTGACGGCAGCCGTTATTCCTCATCATCACCACCCCAACGGAGCGATTTGCATGAAACAGGACTTGCCCGTAGAACAGCAATGTCCCAAACATTATCATCATCCGGCAAGCGACTCATGTTGCAGCAGCGAATGTATGACGCGCTTCCACTCTCCCATTCCTTCCTTCCACACAGATAGCGGACCGGACTACGTGTTCATCGCCACCCTGTTCACGGACGGAATCATCGAACATCTGCTAAAACCACAAGAGAGACGGGTCAAGAACTATTACGTCTACCGAGACTCGCTGCACGGGACGAACATCCCCCGTACCACCTCTCTCCGCGCCCCTCCCTATTCTGTTTTCGCGTAAGACCAACGTGAATGCAAACTTGTTGCATCCGCGTCACCCTATCTTTGTAACGTAAAAACAGTAAATTTTAGTAGGAAAATATCATTTATGAAAAAACTTATTTTTATGGGAATCCTGGGCTTATTCGTTTTAGGAGCCTGCAATAACAAGAATACACAAGGTCATGAAGGACATGGCCATAGTACCGTCACACACAACAACGATGAACACGACCATGAAGCGGAAGGTCACGACCATGAAGCGGAAGGACATACCCATGGAACAGAAGGAGAATGCAACGGCGATCATAAACATGATGCGGCCGACAATCACCAAGGCACTGCTGCCGGACACGATGAAACTGCCGAAGCCGCCCACAGCGACGAAATCATCCTCCCGAAAGCGAAAGCCGATGCTGCCGGAGTGAAAGTAAGCATTGTAGAACCCGCCCCTTTCCAACAAGTAATCAAGACCAGCGGACAGGTATTGGCTGCACAAGGCGACGAATCCGTCGCGGTAGCCACTGTGGCAGGTGTTGTCTCATTCCGCGGAAAGGTGACGGAAGGCATGAGTGTAGGCAGCGGCACTCCGCTAGTGACCATTTCCTCGCACAACATCGCAGACGGCGACCCGGTGCAACGTGCCCGCATCGCTTACGAAGTGTCGAAGAAAGAATACGAACGGATGAAAGCGCTTGTCAAAAACAAAATCGTATCCGACAAGGATTTTGCACAGGCAGAGCAGAATTACGAGAATGCCCGCATCAGCTATGAGGCGCTCGCAAAGAACCATTCGGCAATCGGACAGAACATTACCGCTCCTATCGCCGGCTACGTGAAAAGTATTCTGGTGAAAGAAGGGGATTATGTCACAATTGGCCAGCCATTGGTCAGCGTGACACAGAACCGCCGTCTGTTCCTCCGTGCCGAAGTGTCGGAAAAGTATTACCCGTATCTCCGCACAATTAATTCCGCCAATTTCCGGACACCATATAATAATAAGGTATATGAATTGGGAACATTGAACGGCCGGCTTCTCTCGTTCGGCAAAACAGCGGGAGACAACTCTTTCTATGTCCCCGTAACTTTTGAATTTGACAACAAAGGCGACATCATAGCCGGTTCGTTCGTAGAGGTCTACCTGCTTTCCTCCCAACTGGAGAATGTCCTTTCCCTTCCCCGCACGGCACTGACCGAGGAACAAGGAATCTACTTTGTATATCTGCAACTTGACGAAGAGGGATACAAAAAGCAAGAAGTGACTTTAGGCGCCGACAACGGCAAAAATGTGCAAATCCTCACCGGAATAAAACCAGGCGACCGCGTAGTGACGGAAGGAGCTTATCAGGTTCGTCTGGCAAGCGCCAGCAACGCAATTCCCGCACACAGCCACGAACACTAAGCGGCAAGGCGCCGCAGCCGGATTGCTTTGCGGTGCATCTATCTCATTTTTTATCACTCAATTGATGAATTATCATGCTTAACAAAATTATACATTACTCCCTGCATAACAGGTTGGTCGTACTCTGCGCGGCTTTCCTCCTGCTCATCGCGGGCACCTACACTGCCATGAATACCGAAGTTGACGTCTTCCCCGACCTCAACGCCCCGACGGTGGTTATCATGACCGAAGCCAATGGTATGGCAGCCGAGGAAGTGGAACAACTCGTTACCTTTCCTGTCGAAACAGCCGTAAACGGTGCTACCGGTGTACGCCGTGTCCGTTCTTCGTCCACCAACGGCTTCTCCGTTGTCTGGGTGGAATTTGACTGGGGAACAGACATCTACCTCGCCCGCCAGATTGTCAGCGAGAAACTGGCGGTAGTCAGTGAATCCCTCCCCGTCAACGTGGGCAAGCCGACGCTGGGCCCGCAATCTTCTATCCTGGGCGAAATGCTGATTGTCGGTCTGACCGCCGACTCGACCTCCATGCTCGACCTCCGCACGATTGCGGACTGGACGATTCGCCCGCGCCTGCTGTCCACCGGAGGGGTGGCACAGGTAGCCGTGTTGGGCGGAGATATCAAAGAATACCAGATTCAACTGGACCCGGAACGGATGCGCCACTACAGCGTTTCAATGGGTGAAATAATGGCTGTCACCCAAGACATGAACTTAAACGCCAACGGTGGCGTACTTTACGAGTTCGGAAATGAATATATCGTGCGTGGGGTACTTTCTACCCCTAAGGTCGAGGAGCTAGGCAAAGCAGTCGTAAAAACTGTAAACACTTTCCCCGTCACACTGGAGGACATCGCCGACGTGAAAATCGGCCCCAAAGCTCCGAAACTGGGAACCGCTTCCGAACGCGGCAAACCTGCCGTACTAATGACAGTCACCAAACAGCCTGCCACTAGTACCCTCGAACTGACCGACAAACTGGAAGCCTCTCTGAAAGACCTCCAAAAGAACCTGCCTGCCGACGTGAAAGTGTCTACTGACATTTTCCGCCAAAGCCGTTTCATCGAAAGTTCGATCGGCAACGTGAAGAAGTCGCTTTTTGAAGGCGGTATTTTCGTGGTGATCGTCCTGTTCCTGTTCCTGGCAAATGTACGTACAACGGTGATCTCGCTGGTGACACTGCCTATCTCACTGCTCGTCTCCATTCTTACGCTGCACTATATGGGATTGACTATCAACACAATGAGTCTCGGTGGTATGGCCATTGCTATCGGTTCACTGGTGGACGACGCGATCGTGGACGTCGAAAACGTGTACAAGCGCCTGCGGGAGAACCGGCAGAAACCGGAGGCCGAACGGCTCAGTACACTGGAGGTGGTATTCAACGCCTCGAAGGAAGTTCGTATGCCTATCCTTAATTCGACGTTGATTATTGTAGTCAGTTTTGTCCCCCTGTTCTTCCTGAGCGGAATGGAAGGAAGAATGTTGGTCCCGCTGGGCATTGCGTTTATCGTGGCGCTGTTCGCTTCGACGGTTGTTGCGCTGACGCTGACCCCGGTACTTTGCTCGTATCTGCTGGGCAGTAACAAGACGAACAAGGAACTGAAAGAGTCATTCGTAGCCCGTTGGATGAAAGGGATTTACGGGAAGGCACTGACTTGGGTACTGGCCCACAAACGGGTGACTTTGGGAAGTACAATCGGACTGTTTGTGGTCGCTCTCGGTGTGTTCTTCACTCTCGGACGCAGCTTCCTGCCTTCTTTCAATGAGGGCTCGTTCACAATCAACATCAGTTCGCTGCCGGGCATTTCGTTGGAAGAAAGCAACAAAATGGGACATCGTGCCGAGGAACTGCTGCTGACAATTCCAGAGATACAGACGGTAGCCCGCAAGACGGGACGTGCCGAACTGGACGAGCACGCGCTTGGCGTGAACGTCTCGGAAATCGAAGCTCCGTTCGAACTGAAAGACCGTCCGCGCAACGAGCTCGTTGCCGAAGTGCGCGAGAAACTAGGAACGATCACCGGTGCAAATATAGAAATCGGTCAGCCTATCAGCCACCGAATCGATGCCATGTTGTCCGGTACAAAGGCAAATATCGCCATCAAACTTTTCGGCGACGACTTGAACAAGATGTTCTCACTCGGCAACCGGATAAAGGACGCTATCGGAGATATACCGGGCATTGCCGACCTCAACGTGGAGCAGCAGATCGAGCGTCCGCAGTTGAAGATTCAACCGAAACGGGAGATGCTTGCCAAGTTCGGGATTACCTTGCCGGAATTCTCGGAATATGTCAACGTTGCCCTTGCAGGAAAAGTGATCTCGCAGGTTTATGAACAGGGAAAGAGCTTCGACCTCATCGTAAAAGTGAAGGATGACGCACGGGACGAAATGGAGAAAATCCGCAACTTAATGGTAGACACCAACGACGGCCGCAAAGTGCCTCTGAACTACGTGGCGGAAGTGGTTTCGGCCATGGGACCGAACACGATCAACCGCGAAAACGTGAAGCGCAAAATCGTGATTTCCGCCAACGTGGCGGACCGTGACCTCCGAAGTGTGGTAAACGACATCCAAAAGCGTATCGATACGTCTATACAGCTCCCCGAAGGCTATCACATCGAATACGGCGGACAGTTTGAAAGCGAACAAGCCGCCAGCCGGACATTGGCGCTGACGTCATTCATCAGCATTGTTGTCATCTTCCTGCTGCTTTACAACGAGTTCCGCAGCGTGAAGGAATCCGGCGTTATCTTGTTGAACCTGCCGCTTGCACTGATCGGCGGTGTTTTCGCACTGGTCATCACGACGGGTGAGGTCAGCATTCCGGCAATTATCGGGTTTATCTCCCTGTTCGGCATTGCGACCAGAAACGGTATGTTGCTTATCAGCCACTATAACCACCTCCAAAAAGAGGAAGGACTGAACGTATACGACAGTGTCATGCAAGGCTCGCTCGACCGTCTGAACCCGATTCTTATGACAGCGCTTTCGTCGGCACTGGCACTGATCCCGCTGGCGCTCGGCGGCGACTTGCCCGGAAACGAAATTCAAAGTCCAATGGCCAAAGTTATCTTGGGCGGACTTTTAACCTCTACGTTCCTGAACGGTTTCATCGTTCCGATTGTTTACCTGATGATGCACCGCCGGCCTACCGACGCTGCACCGGAGCAAGAATCCCTCGCGACACCCTGCTAATCATCAGCCAGACGTAATAGAAGAAACAAATAAAAGAAAAAGTATGAAACGGATTATCATTATAAGTTCTTTTGCTGCCACTGCACTCTTCACCCTGACGGGGGGTGTGCAGGCACAGAACAGCATAGAACAGGTATTAAAAAATATAGAAACGAACAACAAGGAGTTGCAGGCGAACGCCCAACTGATTACCTCGCAGAAACTGGAATCCAAAACGGACAACAACCTGCCCGATCCTACCTTGTCCTACGCTCACCTCTGGGGAGCAAAGGACAAAAACGAAACAATCGGCGAACTCGTCGTTTCGCAGAGTTTCGACTTCCCCAGCCTGTATGCCACGCGCAATAAACTGAACCGGTTGAAGGCAGGGGCTTACGACAGCCAGGCGGACGTATTCCGTCAGGACAAACTGTTGCAGGCGAAAGAAGTCTGTCTGGACATTATCATGCTCCGCCAGCAGAAACAAATTCTCGAAGAAAGGCTCCGCAACGCGGAAGTACTCGCTGAAATGTATGCCAAACGTCTCCAAACCGGAGACGCCAACGCCCTCGAGACGAACAAAATCAATCTGGAATTACTGAACGTCCGCACAGAAGCCTCACTCAACGAAACGGCGCTCCGCAACAAAATGCAGGAACTGAATACGCTGAACGGCAATATCCCGGTGGTCTTTGAAGAAAGCCGGTATCCCCTCACTCCTTTTCCCTCCGATTATCAGATCTTGAAATCGGAAGTGCTCTCTGCCGACCGTACCCTCATGGCGCTCGGCAACGAAAGCCTCGTTGCCCGGAAACAAATAGCGGTCAACAAATCGCAGTGGTTGCCGAAACTGGAACTGGGATATCGCCGGAACACAGAAACGGGCACACCTTTCAACGGGGTAGTAGTCGGCTTCTCTTTCCCTCTTTTCGAAAACCGGAACAAGGTGAAGATTGCGAAAGCACAAGCTTTGAACATCGACCTGCAAAAAGAAAATGCCACGTTGCAAGTTGAATCCGAATTGTCACAGCTCTATCGTGAAGCCAAAGCACTGCATAACTCCATGGAAGAATATAAAAAGACGTTCCGGTCGCAACAGGACTTGGCATTGCTGAAACAGGCACTCACCGGAGGACAAATCAGCATGATAGAGTATTTCGTAGAAGTATCTGTCATCTACCAGAGCCACCAGAACTATCTGCAACTCGAAAACCAATATCAGAAAGCAATGGCACGGATTTACAAAAGTAAGTTGTAGGCCTTATCCGGCCTTTACAACACGCGGATCTTTTCCGGCAAATACCCGCTACGGATACGCCATTCCTGCGGATAAAGATTATTAGCCCGGTTGCCGATATTCTTCACAAAACCCAGAGGAATATTGCGATAAGTGAGCAAAACATACCCGCGAGGGGCTGTCGCCGGCAAAGTGACAGCCTCTTTCCGCAAATAAGCGATTGCTTGTTCATAACTCACCGCCTCGGTTGCAAAAACATCCTGCCGCAGAAGAAGGGCACTCATGGCCAAGGCATGGGCGGGAATCAGATCTTTTCCTTTCACCTCGCCAACCGAAACGCCTGCCTGCACCACCCGCAAATGTTGTTTCATGGCAGCCAGTTCGGCTACGCATTGCTGAGGAAACGCGTGTATTTCAGCACCTTCTGCCGACAAGACGTACTTTCCGGCACACTCATCATTCAGCCATTTTCCGGCCGTTGCCATGTTTTCCTTGGAGACAGGCGAAGAAGAGGCTCCCCCACCTTTCTTACCTTTTTTCCCGGCGGATTTTCCTTTCGGAAACGAATAATAATCGGCATAACTGTCCTCCCCTGCCGTTTCCAGTTTGCGGAGTACGGACAAGAAAAAGCCTTCACCCTTCGTCTTATGCGGGAAAAAGTGATATACGGAAGCCGATTCGCCGCACAGCAGATTTCCTGTGATATTCCACTCTTCCCGAATATCTACCGCCAACGATTCCGCCCCAAATTCCTGCTGAATCCAACGGACATTTTCTTCGTCCTCTTTCGTGTTATATGTACAGGTACTGTATATAAGAATGCCTCCGGGTTTCAGACTCGGCCAAACGTCCGCAATAATCCTCCGTTGCCGTTGCCAGCAAATTTCCACATTCTCCGGACTCCATTCTTCAACGGCCACCGGATCTTTACGGAACATCCCTTCGCCGGAGCAAGGCACATCTGTCAGAATAACGTCAAAGAAAGAAGGCAAAGCCGAAAAATCAGCCGGGTCGTTATTCGTAACCACCACATCCGGATGTCCCCATTTCGTCAGGTTCTCCGCCAAAATCTGCGACCGGTTCCGGATTACCTCGTTGGCAACCAGCAAACTACCTTCGGGCAACACACTACGAGCATGGGTCGATTTCCCTCCCGGAGCGGCACAAAGGTCGAGCATCACCACCGGCTTCGTGACATGCTGCCGGAGCACCTGTTCCACGAACATCGAAGAAGCCTCCTGCACATAATAACACCCTGCATGAAACAACGGGTCGAATGTAAAAGTGAGCCGTTCGTCGAGGTAGATTCCCTCCGAAGACCAGGGAGGTTGAACCGATAGAGCATTTTCCACTTTCAACCGATGAACTTTCAACCGATTCAGTCTAATGCTCACGGGAGGTTCCTGCTGCAAGGCGGAAACCAGTTTTTCGTATTCTTCGACGCCCAACAAAGCGCGGGTATATTCTGTAAAAGAAGCGGGTAAATTCATTTTCATTTATTAATTTGCGCAAATATCAAAAATATTTCGTCTCTTTGCAACTTTCTCGGATACTAACTGCGTCTAACAGACAAAGAAACAAATTAAAAAATAACAAATATGAAACAAATTCTAATAGCATTATTGCTCGCATTCACCACTTCGACAGTAATTAATGCACAAAAACAGAGTAGCATTGAGAAGGATTCTACCGAAAATGTGAAAGTGACCCTTTCGAAAAAGACAGACACCAAGGCGGATGAATCCAACACAACAGTGACGGTGATCGGTGTAGATACAACGGACATGGATACGACGGCGGGCAAGGATGACAACGACCTTCCCTTCGGCAACCTCAGCGACACGATCAGCGGAGGGATTCTAATCTCTATTATCGCAATCGTCGCCGTCTTCGGACTGCCCGTATTTATCTTGTTTGTAATCTTTTTCTTCCGCTACAAGAACCGGAAAGCTCGTTACCGCCTTGCCGAACAGGCCATTGCAGCCGGACAACCGCTGCCGGAAAACTTTATCCGTGAAAACCGGCCGGCCGACCAACGCTCACAAGGCATCAAAAACACCTTTACAGGGATCGGACTTTTCATCTTCCTCTGGGCGATCACCGGAGAGTTCGGAATCGGAGCAATCGGACTGCTTATCATGTTTATGGGCATCGGCCAATGGATAATAGGCAGCAAACAACAGAAAACAGATGATGTTGATCCTTTCCGGATGAACGTTTCCCGGAAAAGAGACATCGACACAGCCGCCCCTTCGGCAACGCAGCAGGAAGAAAGAAACGGAGAAAAGAGCGACGAAAATAAATGAGCCAACTCAACGATATATCGCTAGTCGCACAGGTCGTAGTGTTCAAAAACACTAGGGCCTTCGACCAGTTAGTGAAGAAATACCAGTCGCCCGTGCGGCGGTTCTTTCTCAACCTGACTTGCGGCGACAGCGAATTGAGTGACGATTTGGCGCAGGATACATTCATCAAGGCATATACCAATCTCTCTTCTTTCCACAATCTGTCGAGTTTCTCAACGTGGCTCTACCGCATTGCCTATAATGTTTTTTATGATTATATTCGCAGCCGGAAAGAAATGGCCGGCTTGGACACAACGGAAATAGATGCCATTAACAGTACCGAACAAGAAAACGTCGGGCAGAAAATGGATGTCTACCAGTCGCTCAAAACGCTAAAAGATGTGGAACGAACCTGCATCACCTTGTTTTATATGGAAGATTTAAGCATTGACAAGATCGCAGGTATTACCGGAATACCGGCAGGAACGGTGAAAAGCCACCTGTCGCGTGGAAAAGATAAATTAGCAACGTACTTAAAACAAAATGGTTATGACAGAAATAGACAATGATAAACTCTTGCGCGACTTCTTTACCGAAAACAGGCAGGAGATAGCGGACAGGGAATTCAGCCGCCGTGTCATGCACCACCTACCCGACCGCAGCAATCGGCTGGCACGCATTTGGAACGCCTTCGTCATGGCTGTGGGAGCCGTACTTTTCGTCTCCTTAGGTGGACCGGAAGCTGCATGGGGAACGATTCGGGAGGTATTCATCGGCATGATTAATCATGGAACAACAAGTCTCGACCCGAAATCAATCATTATCGCAAGTGTAGTGCTACTGTTTATGGCTGCAAGAAAAGTAGCTTCATTGGCATAGGCGGTACGGAAATGTTAAGATGATACTATCGACTGTTTAATCAGTCCCCATTATTTTCCTCATAATTTTTCCCTTACTAATAAAGCTATCCGAGTGTTAAACAATAATAAATCTACCCTTTGTCCCCGATTAGCCCAAACATAGATGTTGTATCTTTGTTGCTCTGTAAACTAAAATAGAGAGAAAAGTTTTGAAATTACGTATATTCATTTTATTCCTGTTCCTGCCTTTATTGCGTGCCCAGGCAAGCGTCATCGACAGTTTGATGACCCACCCCCGGGATTCTATCGGACTCACGAGTGATTCCCTTGTACTGCATTTTTTAGAGGAATCGGGTATACCTATCTCCGATAATAATAAAGTGAAACTGCTGAAAAGCGGGCGGGAAAAGTTTATCGACTTGTTTGAAGCAATCCGTCAGGCCAAGCACCACGTGCATCTGGAATATTTCAACTTCCGAAACGACTCTATCGCCAACGCCTTATTCGCCCTTCTCGCCGAAAAAGTAAAAGAAGGTGTCGAAGTGCGGGCAATGTTCGACGCTTTCGGCAACTGGTCGAACAACCAGCCGCTCAAAAAAAGACACCTCAAGAAAATCCGTGAACAAGGGATTGAAATCGTCAAGTTCGACCCGTTCACTTTCCCTTATATCAACCACGCCGCCCACCGCGACCACCGGAAGATTGTCGTAATCGACGGAGAAATAGCTTATACCGGCGGCATGAACATCGCCGACTATTACATCAATGGACTACCCAAAATCGGTACATGGCGCGATATGCACATGCGCATTGAAGGCGATGCGGTGAACGATTTACAGGAGATTTTCCTTACAATCTGGAACAAGGAAACCAAGCAGAACATCGGTGGGGAAATTTATTTCCCCCAACATGAAGACAGTACAAATATCGTTGTCGCTATCGTAGACCGTACTCCGAAGAAAAACAGCCGTATGCTAAGCCATGCATACGCCATGTCAATCTACTCGGCACAAAAAAACGTACATATCGTCAATCCTTATTTCGTGCCGACTTCTTCTATCAAAAAAGCGCTCAACCGGACAATCGACCGGGGAGTGAACGTAACAATTATGGTTTCGTCCGCCTCCGACATCCCTTTCACGCCGGATGCCGCACTTTACAAGTTGCATAAGTTGATGAAACGGGGGGCAACAGTTTATATGTACAACGGAGGATTTCACCATTCTAAAATAATGATGATCGACGACTTGTTCTGCACCGTCGGCACCGCCAACCTGAACAGCCGCAGCCTCCGTTACGACTACGAGACGAACGCTTTCATCTTCGACAAGAAGACAACGGCGGAACTGAACACCATGTTCCGCAACGACATCGAGCACTGCACACAGTTGACACCGGAATTTTGGAAAAAGCGCTCACCATGGAAGAAGTTCGTCGGCTGGTTTGCTAATTTATTCACGCCATTTTTGTAATTTTGCACAAAGAGGATGACTAAAAAGCCAATAGTATCCCAAACTCTCCTCCTTCCCGAAAGAGGGGATTGGAGAGGCTACCGACTTTTAAGCACAGCCTTGCAAATGCATTAACGCTTTGATAATTTACTCATTATGAAACAATATCTCGATTTACTGAACCGTGTGTTGACTGAAGGCACGGAGAAAAGCGACCGCACCGGTACCGGAACGATCAGCGTGTTCGGTCACCAAATGCGCTTCAACCTCGACGACGGCTTTCCCTGTCTCACCACCAAGAAATTACATCTGAAATCAATCATATATGAATTGCTGTGGTTCCTCCAAGGAGACACGAACGTGAAATACCTGCAAGAACACGGCGTCCGCATCTGGAACGAATGGGCGGACGAAAACGGTGATCTGGGACATATCTACGGCTACCAATGGCGTTCGTGGCCCGACTACAACGGCGGATTCATCGACCAGATCAGCGAAGCGATAGAGACGATCAAACAAAATCCGGACTCACGCCGGATTATTGTCAGCGCATGGAACGTAGCGGATTTGAATAATATGAACCTCCCTCCCTGTCATGCTTTTTTCCAGTTCTACGTAGCGGACGGACGACTGAGCCTCCAACTTTACCAACGCAGCGCCGACATTTTCCTCGGCGTGCCTTTCAACATTGCTTCATACGCACTGTTGCTGCAAATGGTAGCGCAGGTGACGGGATTGAAGGCCGGAGACTTCGTTCATACATTCGGTGACGCACATATCTATCTGAATCATCTGGAACAGGTAAAACTGCAACTGTCCCGCGAACCGCGTCCGTTGCCGCAGATGAAAATCAACCCGGATGTGAAAAGTATCTTCGATTTCAAATTCGAGGATTTCGAACTGGTGAATTATGACCCGCATCCGCACATCGCAGGTGTGGTAGCAGTCTGACCCCGGCTGCAGACGGGAAAATATCAAACGAACTTAATCTGTATGAGTAAAATATCTATTATAGCGGCCGTAGACCGCCGCATGGCTATCGGATTCGAGAACAAACTCCTTTTCTGGTTGCCCAACGACTTGAAACGTTTCAAAGCACTGACCACGGGAAATACGATTGTTATGGGAAGAAAAACTTTCGAATCACTCCCCAAAGGCGCCCTGCCCAACCGCAGGAATGTCGTTCTTTCTTCAAATCCGGCTACGGAATGTCCGGGAGCGGAAGTATTCCCTTCACTCGAAGCGGCTCTGCAAAGTTGCAAGGAGGATGAACACGTATATATCATCGGCGGCGCAAGTGTCTACCAACAGGCGATTCCCTTTGCCGACGAACTTTGCCTGACGGAAATAGACAGCACCGCACCGGAGGCTGACGCCTTTTTCCCCGAAGTATCGCCCGCCGTATGGCACGAAAAAAACAGAGAAGCTCATCCTGCGGATGAGAAACATCTCTGCTCGTATGCATTTGTTGATTACGTAAAAGCGTAAAAAACAACTATTACAACTTATTAATCTTCGTCTTCTACGTCGACCATGATCGGCATCTGCCGTTTAATGGCTTCGTGGAAGGAGATTAGCGTTTCGGTACGCGCCAACCCCAACGGTTGCAGCTTATCGTGGATAATGCTCAGCAAATGGTGGTTGTTCTTAGCATAAATCTTGATAAACATATCATATTTTCCGGTGGTGAAATGACATTCTACCACTTCCGGAATCGCTTCCAAGGCTTTTGTCACCGAATCAAAGGACTCGGGGTCCTTCAGATAAATGCCGATATAAGCGCAAGTCTCATATCCTATCTTTTCAGGGTCGATCACATATTCCGAACCCTTTAATATACCGAGATTAGTCAGCTTCTGAATGCGCTGATGAATGGCCGCGCCGGAAACGTTACAAGCTCTCGCTACTTCCAGGAAAGGAATACGCGCATTGCCGGCTATTAACTTCAGAATCTGCTCATCTAAACTATCTAATTGATGATGTCCCATATTTGAATCAAATTGTTTTAATCGACGAATCTTTTATGCAAAGTTAGCGATTTTCCGGCAACAAATACTATAATTTATTACTTTTATTTGCAGAAAGCGGATAAGTCAACAATAGTTTGTACCTTTGTGGAAAACATAAATATACTATTTATATGAAACAATTTTGCTGTACACTGCTTTTTTTCCTTGCCACTCTGACAAGCTACGCGCAAAATTTTGCGGACTTTTTTCAAGATAAAACATTACGAGTGGATTACATTTTCACCGGAGACGCCAACCGTCAGGCGATCTATCTGGACGAACTCTCACAACTGCCTTCCTGGGCCGGACGACAACACCATTTATCCGAACTTCCCCTGGCGGGAAACGGGCAAATTATCGTGAAAGACGTTGCCACCGGACAATGTATTTATAAAACATCCTTTTCTTCACTGTTTCAGGAATGGCTGTCGACCGATGAAGCCCGGACAACCGCCAAAGGATTCGAAAATACGTTTCTCCTGCCTTTTCCCAAGAAAACGGTAGAAGTAGAAATTACGTTATATTCGCCCCGTAAGGATGTTATGGCAAACTTCAAACATATTGTATCGCCCGAGGATATTTTAATCCACAAACGCGGCACATCGCACGTCACCCCGCATCGTTATATGTTGCAAAGCGGCAGCGAGAAAGACTGCATTGATGTCGCCATTCTCGCCGAAGGATATACGGAAAAGGAAATGGATGTTTTCTATCAGGATGCGCAACGTACCTGCGAAAGCTTGTTCTCACACGAACCGTTCCGGTCGATGAAACAGAAATTCAATATCGTCGCCGTAGCCAGCCCGTCTACCGACAGCGGCGTAAGTGTCCCCCGTGCAGACCAATGGAAGCAAACTGCCGTCCACTCACATTTCGACACGTTCTATTCCGAACGTTATCTGACTACCAGCCGGGTGAAATCGATCCACAATGCGCTGGCGGGAATCCCCTATGAGCATATTATTATCCTCGCCAACACGGATGTATACGGCGGAGGAGGAATCTACAATTCCTACACGCTGACCACTGCGCATCATCCCATGTTCAAACCGGTGGTCGTCCATGAGTTCGGACACAGTTTCGGTGGACTCGCGGACGAGTATTTTTACGAGGATGATACGATGACCGACACTTATCCGCTGGATGTGGAACCGTGGGAACAGAATATCACAACACGGGTGAACTTCGCCTCCAAATGGGAAGATATGCTCCCTCCACACACACCGGTACCTACTCCGGTTGCCCAACAAAAGAATTACCCGGTAGGCGTGTATGAAGGAGGTGGTTATTCATTCAAAGGTATTTATCGCCCGGCGTACAACTGCCGCATGAAAACCAATGAGCATCCCGAATTTTGCCCGGTCTGCCAACGCGCAATCCGCCGGATTATCGAATTTTATGTGCCATAAAGAAATAACGTTTGTCAAACTTAAAAACCCAAGCCTTTATGATTAAGCTTCAACCGATCAGCACATCGGATTTACAACATTACAAGTTTATGGAAGAACTCCTCGTTGATGCATTTCCACCGGAAGAATACCGTCAATTGGAAGAGTTACGCGAGTATACCGACCGGACGGGCAACTTTCATAATAATATCATCTTTGATGATGACCTGCCTATTGGGTTCATCACATACTGGGATTTCGACCGCTTCCACTATGTAGAACACTTCGCCACCAATCCCGCCCTGCGCAACGGCGGATACGGGAAACGGACGTTGGAATACTTGTGCAACCACCTGCAATTGCCTATCGTACTGGAAGTAGAACGCCCCGTAGAGGAAATGGCAAAACGCCGTATTTGTTTCTACGAGCGTCAAGGATTCACCTTGTGGAAAAATGACTATTATCAGCCGCCCTACAAGCCCGGAGATGATTTTCTTCCGATGTATTTAATGGTGTACGGTGACTTGAATCCGGAAAAGGATTACGAAGATATAAGACATAAGCTCCACACTGTTGTTTACGGGGTAAAGGAGTAAAAGTAAAGTAAAGCAAAACAAAACAAATCAAAGTAAAACAAATCAAAGTAAAAATCAGTAAGACTCCGGTTAAGAGATTGACCGGAGTCGCTTTATAAATATATATTCTTCTTCAATTTTAGTGGTAAGGTTGATTGGGAAAATAACAATTTGATAATTGATAGTATCCACCACTCTCCTCCTTCAGGAAGGAGGAGTACCCGTAGGGGGAGGTGGTAGGTGAATGCGTAAGTCGGTTATTATCAGCATTGTGTATCCACCTACCACCCCGGCTTTCAGCCACCCCTCCTTCCCGAAGGAGGGGAATGGAGATAGCACCGACTGGTTAAATGACCACCAAATTTGAAGAAGAATCTAAATATACAAATAAAAAAACTGTTCCCAATAAAAAAGGAGGGCTTCCAATTCTGAATTGGAAGCCCTCCTTTTTTATATATCAAATTAACTATTTATTTCTCACCACGTTTAGTAGCTGAGTAGTTAATCTTCAAAGCGTATGACTTTCTAAGAGCATTTTTTACGTCAGTAACAATACCCATTTTAGTCTTCTGGTCTACTTTCAGAGACACAGTCATTTTGGCAGCGTCACCCTCACTCATACTAGCACGTTCCTGGAAGATGAAGTCCTGTACTTCGCCCACTTCAGCATAGCTGTCGTTGAGCTGAATACGGCTTTCAGTACCCATTTTCGCACGATATTCCTGAGTCGGTTCGCCCACATAAATGAATGTCACCAATGATTTCTTCTCCAGTTTTTCGAGTTCAGTACCTTGCGGAAGTGTAAACTGCACCTTTAATGTTACCTCACGCATTGTTGTTACAATCATAAAGAAGAACAACAAGGTAAAGATAAGGTCAGGCAATGAAGAAGTATTCAAAGCCGGCATTTCACGTTTACCAGTCTTATTAAATTTTCCCATTACTTACTACTTTTTTTCTCCGTATTTTTTAGGTTCTGCTTCAGAAATTCGTTGCGGATAGATTTCACGAACTGCCTTTTGCTGTTCGTCACTCAACTCCGAGTATTTAACTCCGAATTTTTCTGTTGCTAACTCGTCTCTCAATTCATTATATGCAGCCACCAATTCGTTCTGCACACTAATATATGCCTGATAAGAAGATCCACGGTCGTTCTGCAAAGAAATTACGTGCTTGTCATTAACCATATATGTACCGAAGAATTCCACATTCTTTTGTGTCTTTTCCGGCATGTTCTCTGCGTTATTAACGTTAGCGATAAATTCTTTGGCTTTCTGTCTCAACTGATCAACTCCGATATAATCATTTCCGCACATCAAAGCATCATCTTTATTCAGATAAACCTGCAGGATGTTACGTTCTTTAATCTTATCGGTAGTATCATCATTCTGTTCTTCGGGTGGTGGAGGCAAAAGTCTTGCCAAACCACGGTCCGTATCCATTGATGTCGTAATCAAGAAGAAGATCAGCAACAAGAAAGCGATATCCGCCGTAGAACTTGAGTTAATATCAGGAACTTTTCTTTTTCCTTTTGCCATTTTAATTACTTATTTAATCGAGTATCCTCAATTGATTACGATAATTTTTTCTTTATACCACTCACAATGATTGCAACAACAGTCACAAACAACAAAATGTAAATAGAATAAAGGAACATATCAGTCAGTTTCAGCCAGAAATAAACGTTATCTGTACCTTCATAACCCGGGATATTCATCGGCGTACCGCTACCCATAGCCCAAGCTATAATTAAAACAACAACCAAAAGAACCAAACCAAGCAAAGATTTGATAGCAGAAGCCGGATTATCTTTTAAAGCTGCACCAAATTGGAATACGGCAGCAATCACAGTAGCTGCGATAGCGATACCAAACAAAGCATACATCAAATAGAGTAAGGCGTCTGTTTGAGCCGGCTGCCACATTTCGGGATCTACTCCCGGAATCACTGCATCGCCCGTAGCGTCTCCTCCAAAGAAGAAGATACCCATTACGATGAGGATAATGGCAAACATCGCATACAGTGCGTAGTACGATGCCTTATATGTTAACTTACTCATTTCAAATTATTTTTTGTATTTCAGATCATATTTGATTACCATGTCAAGCAAAGAGATAGAAGAATCTTCCATTTCGCTTGTAAGAGCTTCAATCTTAGAAAGTACGTAGTTGTAGAATACCTGAAGAATCAAAGCAACGATCAAACCGAAGATAGTTGTGATCAAAGCGACTTTCATACCACCTGCTACAACCGTCGGAGAGATATCACCTACCTGCTGGATTTTATCAAATGCCTGCACCATACCGATTACAGTACCCAAGAATCCGAGTGACGGAGCCATTGCGATAAACAGTGTGATCCAAGAACATCCTTTTTCAAGGTAACCAGCCTGTACGCCACCGTAAGATACAACTGACTTCTCAACTACATCGATACCTTGATCGATTCTCATCAGACCTTGGTAGTAGATAGAAGCAACAGGACCTCTAGTGTTACGGGCAATGTCTTTAGCAGCTTCAACATCTCCTTTTTCCAAAGCAGCTTCGATAGATGCCATGAATTTCTTTGTGTTGATTTCAGCCAAGCTCAAATAGATGATACGTTCGATACAGAATGCCAAACCAATCACCAAAGCGATTGCTACCAAACTCATGAAAGATGCAGTACCTTCGATGAATTTAACTTTGATTTCCTTGTGAATACCACCTTCTTCTGCAGCAGGAGCAGCAGCTGTAGTAGCTTCAGCAGCAGGAGCAGCTTGTTGTTCAGTTTGTTCTGCTGCAGGAGCGTCTTGAGCCTGAGCAAGTTGAATTGAGCCAAATGTAAAGGCCCCAATCACAGCAACAATTGCAAATAACTTTTTCATTGTGTGTCTAATTTTTAAGATTAATTAATTGATTATTATTTATTGTATTTACTTCACATTTCTCTTTTCATTACGCGGAGAGACGGGGATTCGAACCCCGGATACACTTTTGGCGTATACACGCTTTCCAGGCGTGCCTCTTCAACCACTCGAGCATCTCTCCCAATGGGTTTCCCGCATTTTCAGCTACAAATGTATCCTTTTTTTTCTTTTCATAAAGCATTATCCGTTTTTTATCTTGAATAAATACTGCAAATTAATATAATTTAAAACCTTTCGGAGCTTATTTGCGGATTACAAACACTTTTAGCGCGTTTTCGGTAGTGACTTGTGCAACGTACTCCGGATTCATCTGATAAATCTCAGCTATTTTCAGAAAGGTGTCCCGCACATTGGCGCTCTCATTCCTTTTTCCGCGATTCGGGACGGGAGTCAGATAGGGGGAATCGGTTTCGAGCACAATACGCTCCAAGGGAACTGTCCGCAAAGTGTCCGGCAAAGTTGACTTTTTAAAAGTGACCACTCCGTTAATACCCAGCATAAACCCTTCAAACTCCAACAACTTCGCCGCCTCATCGGGCGTCCCGGTGAAACTATGAAAAATACCGGTCAATGGGGTGTTTTTATAGGTTTTCATTACCTTATATATATAATCGAACGCCTCCCTGGAATGAATAACAATAGGAAAATTATATTCAAGCGCCCACTCGATCTGCTTTTCAAGGACAAACAGTTGCTCGTTCAGGAAGGTTTTATCCCAATAAAGGTCCAGTCCTATTTCGCCGATTGCCACGAAGTTGTTCGGGGCCGACAGACGTTCACGTACAATTGCCAGTTCCCGCTCGTACGTCTCGTTGACCGAAGTCGGATGCAGACCGATCATCGGATAACAAAGGTCCGGATAATCGGCACAGACAGACAACATTGGTTCGATTGTCATACTGTCAATATTGGGCATGAAAATACGGGAAACGCCTGCTTTCCGTGCACGTTCCATTACCTGTGGCAAATCTTCGGAAAATTCTTCTAAAAAAAGATGAGAATGGGTATCTATCAGCATGTCAGTTCGTTTTCTTCTTTTACTTTTTCGCTGGAACGGTAATAATAGATCAATCCGTAATCACGGCATTTATCCAGTCGGACTTCATTCGGAGTGACGTCCTGATATTTAGTTTCCACCTGATTCCAGATGTCCAGAATTAATTCGTCGGCACGACCACGCATGGAAGCGAGTTCTTCCAAGCTGCGATTGGTTAGTGCCTGAAGGTTTTTCTGCCGTTCATAGCTGTCAAGGAAGATGTCGTAATGCACTTTCACGCGCGCAATGGTCGGATTGTAAATGGGTATGCCACCTTGGGCAGTCCGTTGCTGTTCGCCTTCGATTATTTTCTTTCCCCACTCCACCAAAGCGGCTTCGCTCAAGAGGTCGGGCACTACATTCGCTTCGGGCAACCCGTACATATTTTTATGCGATGTTTTAATTTCATCCCGCAGTACAGCCAGGTTGAGTACCTGAATAAAGTGGGAAATATACAGACGGGCCGTTTTTACATTAGCCTGATGTTTGCGGCTGGCCTTCGCCTGATTGTCATAACACTGTGTATAGTAAATCTGCGCCGCTTCAAACCTTTGCAGGAAATTGCGTGCTTCGAACAATGTTTTCAATGAAATAGCCAAATCACGGACACTATACAAATCGCCCTTTTCGACCGCTGCTTTCAGCGCCCGAACTCTGGCTTGGTCTGTATTTGGTAGTCTTCTATATGGCATATTATTCAAGAACTTAGCTACATTTCACGGTACATCAACAGCTTCACCAGGTTCTTTAATTCTTTTTTCCGTTCCTCGGCTACGGCAACTGCTGCCAGACTTTCCATAGCACTTGTGTAGTATTCACGCATTTTATTTTCGCAAACATTACGTATATCCAACTGATTATACAGTCCGGTCACCGCTTCTATTTTTTCGGCAGGCTGACAATCGTCCGCATTCAGCCAACGGTCCAATTCTTCCCGTTGCTTTTCGTCCGCGCGGTTCAAAGCTTTTATCAACATATACGTCTTTTTGTTGCAAAGAATATCTCCGCCTATTTTCTTCCCGAACACTTCCGGGTCACCATAGACATCAAGCAAATCATCCTGCAACTGGAATGCAACTCCTATCTGCATACCAAAATTATATAGATTTTCAGCATCTTCGGCAGTCGCTCCTGCCAGAATTGCACCAATCTTCAAACTGCCGGCAAGCAACACGGCCGTTTTGAGGCGTATCATTTCGATATATTCGTCTTCCGTGACGTTATCACGAGACTCAAATTCCATATCCAGCTGTTGCCCCTCACAAATCTCCAATGTAGTCAGACCGAATAATTCCATGACCTCCTTCAAGTGCTCCGACGGAGCAGCCGTCATCAGGCGGAATGCCAGAATAAGCATGGCGTCTCCCGACAGAATAGCGGTATTATCATTCCATACTTTATGCACGGTCGGTTTTCCCCGGCGCATATCTGAGCGGTCCATTAAATCATCATGTAACAAAGTGTGATTATGATATACTTCAATGGCAGCGGCAGGGTCATATATAGAAGCAACATCCTCCCGATACAGGTTATATGCCATCAACATTAATACTGGTCGTATCCGCTTCCCTCCCAGTGAAAGGATGTATTCAATCGGTTCATAAAGTCCTTTCGGTTCCCGGGTAAACTGAATTTCAGAAATATAATTATTTATCTTATCGAGTAGTTGAGAAGCTGTAAACATGATGAATTAGAAAGATTAATGAATAAAAAGAGGCTGCCGAAAGCAGCCTCTTAATTTATAGTGTATACAAATTACTGCAATCTGAACATTACAGGAACCGTAAATTTAACACGTACCGGTTTTCCACGCTGCATACCAGGTTTCCATTTCGGCATGGTGTTAATCACGCGGAGAGCTTCTTTATCCAGATACGGGTCAACGCTACGTACCACTTTCGCATCTACGATACTACCGTCTCTGTTGACAACGAACTGTACGATTACACGTCCTTGAGTTCCGTTTTCCTGTGCGATAGTAGGATATTTGATGTTCTTAGCCAAATACTGCATCAAAGCTGCTTGTCCGCCAGGGAAGTCCGGCATGTTCTCTACAACTTCAAAGATAGTCTGTTCTTCCGGCTCTTCTTCAACAACCTGTACCGGTACATATTTTACTTCTACCGGAGCAGCATTATCTTCATTGATAATGGTTGTTGTTTCATCAATTTCGGCTTTATCGTCGACGATCTCCAGCAATTCAGCCACTTTCGGAGCTTCAGGTGGTGGTGGAGCCTGTTGTTCAGGAGTTTCGGTAATAGGAATGATTTCCTCTTCAAACACAAGGTCAGCTACTGCCTGGCTTGTATCAATCTTCACGTCACGCTGGGTCCATTCGAACGCCACGAACATGAAAGCTAATACTACCACGTAACCAACGAGCAACCATGTAGACTTTCTGCCTTCCAGGTCGGCTTTGGGTGATTTTTTAACTTCCATAAAAATAATTAATATAATGATTAATAAAAAAAGTGTCTATCTATGTGTCTCTGGGCAAATATAGTACATTTTCAGATAACCCTTCTTCTCTCCTCCTCTTTTTATCCGACTTTTTAACTTTTTTAATTCTTTCAGACTTATTCCACTGCTTTTATAGGGGAAACGCATGGCTGATTTTCAAAATAAACGTATCTTTGGCGGACAAATCAGATGAACTGAATATGAAAAAGATAACAATAGCAATTGACGGCTTTTCCTCTTGCGGGAAAAGTACTATGGCAAAGGATTTAGCGCGTGAAGTGGGGTATATTTACATTGACAGCGGGGCCATGTATCGCGCGGTTACCTTATACAGCATAGAGAATGGTATTTTCGACGGCGACATCATCGATACGGAGAAACTGAAAAAAGAAATCGGGAATATTCATATCTCTTTCCGACTGAACAAGGAAGGACGCCCCGAAACCTATCTCAACGATGTTAATGTGGAAGATAAGATACGCTCGATGAGCGTGTCTTCCAAGGTCAGTCCGATCAGTGCACTCGACTTTGTACGCAAAGAAATGGTAGCCCAACAGCAGTCTATGGGAGCTAAAAAAGGAATTGTAATGGACGGACGCGATATCGGAACAACAGTTTTCCCAAATGCCGAACTGAAAATATTCGTGACAGCTACGCCGGAAATCCGTGCCCGGCGCCGCTATGACGAACTGAAAGCGAAAGGACAGGAAGCCAGTTTCGACGAAATTCTGGAGAATGTGAAACAACGGGATTACATCGACCAGCACCGTGATGTCAGTCCGTTACGCAAAGTGGATGACGCCTTGCTGCTGGATAATACGAATCTGACCATTGCACAACAGAAAGAATGGCTGTTTGATCAATTTAATAAAGTTACCAACTAGTTTTCAGTAGGAAGCCCCTTATCACTCTCAAATAAAATTTTATGATTAAAGTAGAAATAGACGAAGGTTCCGGATTCTGTTTCGGTGTGGTGACGGCCATTCACAAAGCAGAGGAGGAACTGGCAAAGGGTGAAACGCTCTATTGCCTTGGAGATATCGTACACAACAGCCGGGAGGTAGACAGGCTGAAAACAATGGGACTAATCACTATTAACCGCGAGGAATTCAAGAAGTTACGGAATGCCAAGGTGTTGCTTCGCGCACATGGGGAACCGCCGGAGACTTACATTATTGCCCGCGAAAACAATATAGAAATTATTGATGCAACTTGCCCGGTAGTGCTCAGATTACAGAAACGGATCAAACAGGAATTTCTGGAAAACGAACATCCGGAGAAACAAATCGTCATATACGGCAAAACGGGTCATGCCGAAGTGTTGGGGCTGGTAGGACAGACGGACGGAAAAGCGATCGTCATCGAAAAAGCGGAAGAAGCGAAAAAACTGGATTTGAGTAAGAGTATCCGGCTTTTTTCCCAGACCACGAAGTCATTGGATGAGTTTCAGGAAATTGTAGAATACATCAAACAGAACATTTCGCCGGAAGCCACTTTTGAATATTATGACACGATCTGTCGCCAGGTTGCCAACCGTATGCCCAAGCTACGGGAGTTTGCAGCGTCGCACGATTTGATATTTTTCGTCAGTGGCAAGAAAAGTTCGAACGGAAAAATGCTGTTTGAAGAATGTTTGAAGGTAAACCCCAACTCTCATCTGATAGATAATGAGGAGGAGATTGATCCTTCGCTCATTCAAAATGTAACATCTATCGGGGTGTGTGGAGCAACTTCTACTCCCAAATGGTTAATGGAGAAAATATACAAACACATTCAAGCATTAATATCTTAGTTTTTAATCAGAAGCAATCCGAAGAAGAAGATTTTAGAGAGCGACAATGTGTCAATATTCTTACAGTTTTCTTGCCACAAAAGAATAAAAAGAAAGTAAGAAAGACCAATTTGAGTATTTTTAATGTTTTCTTCACATGAAAAAGAACTTCCGGAACATCGCTTTCAACTTTTTATTGTACATTTGCCACGTCAAACAAATATTTAAGTTATGGGAACAGTTAAGTGTATCGGTATTTTGACTTCCGGAGGTGATGCTCCGGGGATGAACGCAGCTATCCGCGCAGTGACACGAGCAGCTATTTATAATGGATTACAAGTTAAAGGTATATACAGAGGATACAAAGGTCTGGTAACAGGCGAAATCAAAGAGTTCAAAAGTCAGAATGTAAGTAATATCATCCAACTGGGTGGAACGATTCTGAAAACAGCTCGTTGTAAGGAGTTTACTACTCCGGAAGGCCGCCAGTTGGCTTACGATAATATGAAAAGAGAGGGCATCGATGCCTTGGTTATCATCGGTGGTGACGGTTCGCTGACAGGTGCCCGTATCTTTGCACAGGAATTTGATGTTCCGTGTATCGGACTTCCGGGAACTATTGACAACGACCTCTACGGTACAGATACGACCATCGGATATGATACCGCATTGAATACGATTCTGGATGCAGTGGACAAAATTCGCGACACAGCCACTTCACATGAGCGCCTGTTCTTCGTCGAAGTCATGGGACGTGATGCAGGTTTCCTCGCCTTGAACGGAGCAATTGCTTCAGGAGCAGAAGCTGCCATTATTCCGGAATTCAGTACGGAAGTAGACCAACTGGAAGAATTTATCAAGAACGGATTCCGCAAATCAAAGAACAGCAGTATCGTATTAGTGGCCGAAAGTGAACTGACCGGAGGTGCCATGCATTATGCTGAACGTGTAAAGAATGAATATCCGCAATACGATGTGCGCGTAACTATCTTGGGACACTTGCAGCGTGGTGGTAGCCCTACGGCTCATGACCGTATTCTGGCAAGCCGTCTGGGTGCGGCAGCGATCGACGCAATCATGGAGGACCAGCGCAACGTTATGATCGGAATCGAACATGATGAAATCGTTTACGTGCCGTTCAGCAAGGCTATCAAGAACGACAAGCCTATTAAGAGAGATCTTGTCAATGTATTGAAAGAGCTTTCTATCTAACTCATTCTTCTTAAAAATTCTTTTTTATATTAGTATAAGATAGAGAGCGGTGGACAATTGGTTTTTCCAATTCATCCACCGCTCTTTTTATCATTCAATATCCAGACTTTTCGTATGGCCACTTTATGCTATTTTTCTCGCCTCAACGGAAGATAAAGAAATAGCTTTCTCACGTTTTCTCTTATTCATAAGTTTTTTTACCCATAAATAATAACCGGTCAACGGCAATGAGGCACCAATCAAAGCAGCAATAAAGGTAAGAATCCGAGTCAACATTCCTCCCCAGTTGCCAACATGTACAGAGTAAATCCAACCACGAATTTTTCCTGATTTATCCTGATGTTGATAAAGATTTGTTTCTGTAAATTCACCATTATCAGTGTTGAAAGAATAACGGTCAGCTGCACGCTGATTTCCGAAACGGTTGAAAGAGACGCTCGCCGTACCGGAAGCAACACTGATTTGTTTATATTCCGGATTCTGGCGGCTTAGCTTATCGTAAACTTCTTGCCAATAGACGAAAGGTGAAGTGACAGAGTGTATATAATTGTGACCGTTTTCCGAATGTTCCTTATTCCCTTCTTTTCTTCCATCACGCAAAGCCAGCTCGGTATCTCCCTTTTGAGAACCACCTTTCCGCTCCTGCCCATAAGCAGCCCGTTGTTGCACTTCCACACCGAACACTTTATAGAAAGCGGCCCGATACCACGGGAAAGACCATGTCAGCCCCGTCAACGACATAGCTAAAAGAAAGATTAAGGAATACATTCCTCCCGCTACGTGCAGATCATACCAGAACCTCTTCCAACCTTTTTTTGTTGATATTTTCAGACTGTTCTTCAGTGTCTTACGTGTACGTGGCCACCAGATAGCAATTCCTGAAATCAGCACAAAAACGAATAATAGCGTGCTGACACCCACAATCATCTTTCCCCAAAAGATCCCTTCATTACCCGGATTCATACTATCCAGCAACCAACGGTGCATCCGAAACATAAACATAAAAAAGCCGCTACGCTCACTTTTCCCTTTTACTTCACCCGTATATTGGTCTACATATAATGACGCACGACGTGGTTTGGAAAGGTTAACCTGATAAGCACGCTCGGAATCGGAAGAAATGCTGACACTAGTCACAGAAACACTGTCGGGCAATGTAGCTGTCACCTTTTCAAGCAACTGTTCGATAGGGAGTGGGACTTCTCCCACTGTTTCCACATAATAAAGTTCGTGGCGGAACAACTCATTCACCTCATCCTCGAATACCAACATAGCACCGGAAAAACAAATAAGGGTGATTATCAATCCGAAAGGGACAGAAAGCCACAAATGTATCTTTTCAAATATTTTTTTCATAATCTATTTATTACTACTATTTCTTGAAAAAGCCTGCAAAGCTTTCCGCTCGGCAGGCTTTCATCTAAAAAGAACTATTTTCTATTTAACAGGTATTTGTTACTTTGAAGGATATTTCATCTTACCTACTGTAGTGATAGCGTCAGCCTCTACCGTCAAACCTTTCACAGCCTTACCCGTTTTGGTATCAATTTTATAGAAAGCAGGGTGTTCACCAGTAGTCACAGTAACAGCCATATAAGCATAGCCATTTTCTCCATAAGGCTCGCCGCCAAACTTTCCTTCAGCAGGCAAACCCGTAACAGGAATAATCGTCCTATCTTCTGCCTTAAAAATAGCCAACTCGCTGACATCCGCACTTGTACCGCCATGAATCATATCATCCGCTCCTTTTTTATACAATTGAAGCAGGAAGTAATCTTCAGAGATGTGCCAGCAACGGAAAATAGGATGTTTAGTGCCTATCTCTTCAAAGTTCACATAGTAATCCGGATCGAAATCCGTTGCACCCGCTTTGATACGCATTACGCCTGAGGGTTTCTTTCCTGTCACTTTCTTCAAATCAGAAGATGAAACTGCCGTACGCCCATATCCGGGAGAGAACACATACACATCGCCATTATCAGCGGGCCAAATGGTCTGATAATATTGTGAACGCATACGACCACATGCATAACCGATTTTATCAGTCGTAGCAATCACGGGTGTCCCGTTGAAGTTAGTACCACTATAAATTGCTACATAAGCATTGTCCGGATATTGTGTGGAAGGAATTACGCCAGCCGTATAAGCACCACTACCACTACCGCCATCAGCTTTAGTGATAAGTTCTTGGTCGGTTACTTTGTCCGGCCATGCCTTAATACCGTACTTACTCATACCCATCGGAATGACAGAAGTATAAATTTTATTATTAGCTTCTACCAATCCTGCCCAAGTAACTTTTTCACCATTACCCAAGAAATTTTCGGCGATCAATGTGCCTTCTTCTTGCGAACCGTCAGTTGCGTCCAGATAATTAAACAACAAAGCCTGAGCTACATTCTGCTCATCGTCTTTCTGACTTGAGTCTCCGGTAGAAACAGTCACCACCTTGTCTCCCCATGTTCCATACGATGTGATACGATTAAAGGTATATGTATATTTTTCTTTCATTTTACCATCTGCTCCCAAATAATAAGAAGCTCCCGTACCGGCACCACCTTTATTATAAACTAAAGCAAATACATAATCCAACCCTTTATATACCCAATACGTACCGCCAATCACTTCGGTACCTTTTCCTTTTGTTGATACTGTTCCTTCATCAAGAGAACTAACTGCCACCAAATAACTTGCTTCACCAACTGTAGCAGCTACTACATAGGCTGTTTCTCCGTCAGTCGAAGGGTTATCCACCGGATTATCAACATCATCGCAAGATGCAACAAACACACCACCACTCAAACAAAAGGCTGCCGCAAACACACACAGCAAAAACTTTTTCTTCATATATTCTTTATTATTGATTTATACTAAAAACTTAATCTTATTATCTACCGAAAAACACTCTGAACTTTCCATAAAATGCACGTCCAGCCTTTTGTAGGCTGAAATTGTCAAACAGTTGCGCATCCGTGAAATTCTGACATTCAAATGATACGTTATAGCGCCCGTTCTTCATTGTATAGGACAAGGATAAATTATGAGAAAACTGTTCCGGCACCATGTTTTTTGAATCTTTATCGCCGATATTCTCCCAATAAAGAGGGAAATCGTGTTGCCAGTAGCTATCATAGCCTATCGTCAGTACATTTCCCTTAATAAACAGGTCATTCCAATGGAAATTAGCATTTATATTGGCGTAACGATAAGGGAGATTCGGCATACGCACCTTGTAATGCATACTTTCCTGCAAAGAGGTGCCTGCCAGGTACTTTTCATAGTCACGGGTATCAATACAATTAAATGTACCGCCTACATCGAACCAGTGCGAGAAGCTATAAAGCAGCGATAAATTATATCCTTTAGTCCTCACATGCCCATGATTCTCATAGTATCCGTAACTTGTTCCCCCCAATACATCCAATCCTCTTTTTATGTAATCTTTCGTATCCCGATATATCAAGCCGGCCTCGGCATACACCCCGTGTTTGCCAAACTGATAATTATAGCTGAAACTCAGATTCAGATTATCACTTTTCTCCGGCTTCAGATTTACTTTACCGGCTTCCAAGTCTTCATCACCAAACAGTTCGTCTGTCGTAGGAAGCCGAAAAGCCTTTTCATAAGAAAGTTTTACCTGAAAATCTTTCCATAAAAAATATGTACCCGCAGCACCGTATCCGAAAGCACTTACCGTATTGGATAAATTTATATAATTACCTATGCCATCCGTACTCTGTGACACCGGACCTTTGTTGTATTGCCGGTAATGCTTGGCAAATGCCGAAATATTCCATTTGTCCGACGGCATCAGGCGATAAGAAAGACCGCTGACATTCTTACGTGTAATTTTAGGAATACTAAAATCCGTAAATTTGGAAGAAGCACCTATGATAGAGCGGCTTGTACGTTCAAAATCACTTACCACATGGCTAAAAGTAAACGTATGCGCCTCTCCGATATGATAATTCATCCTCAGCGTTCCATTCCAGTTCTTGTTTTTAGATTCACTATTCTGATAAGACTGTTCTCCCCGGCTGCCCCTTTCGTAAAACTCACCACGCCAGTTGTAAGCCCGTGAAGCGGTATCGACATTATTAGTGAGGTTATGGTTATAATTGGCAGTCAGCAGTAAATCCAAATTCTTCACGAATAAGTTCTTTTTGTAGTATTCCAACGAAGGGGTCAATGAATGTCCTTTGCGGAATTTTTCACCGAACACGACATCTTGATAAACACCAGTTTGTATCTCTTTATAGAAATAGGAATAATTGAAGCTCAGAGCCAATCTGTCCGCCCATTTTTTTCCAACCACACCGATTTTTCCAATCACAGCTTCATTATGGTATTGGTCATTGAAACGTTTCAGATGGTAAATCTTACTTTTGTCGAGTGGCGGAAAACGCACACTTCCATCTTCTCTGATTTCAAAGTCACGTACATACGTATCTACATAATAATCATTATCCGAAAAATTCTGAAAAGCGTTCACTTCATACATAAAACCATTCTTGAATATTTGTCCGAAACGTACGTATGACTTATGAGTGTTAAATGAACCGTAAGAATAAGAAGCATCCAGAAACCACTTCCCGGGTTGTTTGTTAGTGACAATATTAACCACTCCCCCGATAGCATCCGTACCGAATCCTACGGGAACCACACCTTTGTACACCTCTATGCGATCTGCATAATTAATAGGAACATTATTCAAATCGAATGCAGCACCGGCCCCTTCTTGCGGTATTCCGTCAATAAAGATTTTCACATGCCGCCCGCTAAAACCGTCAATATACAACTGCATATCCGATCCTACTCCGCCTGACTCACGGAGTTTTACCCCCGGCACCTTAGTCAGTGCGCCGGCTAAAGTCTGTGTACTGTTATGCAACTTCTTCGCGTCAACGGCTACCGCATTAAAGGCTGACTTATTTACCCGGCCAACTCCGGAAGTTGTTACTACGACCTCTCCCAACTCTTTCACTTTCGGTGCAATGGTGACATTGACCTGTATCCTTTCTCCTTTAGCTAATTTAACCTTCTTTTCTACTGTTTGATAACCTACAGCCGAAACGACAAGTATATATTCACCTTCCACAGTTTTCAAGTGATAAATTCCCTTTTCGTTCGTATAACTGCCATAGTTCGTTCCTTTCAGATAGACCGTCGCAAAATCTACGACCTCCTTTTCTGTAGATATCACTCTGCCCGAAATCATACTAGTATAATGACGCTCGTGCTGTGAATATGCTGATACAGAAAATAAGAATACTAGAAAAACCAAAAAACATTTATTAATCATCTCCTTTTTACTTTATACCTATTCATTTACTTTAAAAGCGATGCAAAGGTAAGTAGAAACAGGAGTGCAAAACAATCCCTATCTATTGGTAAAAATTAGACAACAAAAACTAAACATATAGATATACACAATACCTATATATAAGTAATTACTAGATAAATTAAATAAAAAGAGAAAAAAATCCTACTCCAACCATTGCGCCAGCAAACGCTCCGTTATTTCCCACAACTGCTCTTTCTGTACATGGTTCACATACTTATCGGATAAGCTTTTCCGGTGATTATTGACATAGAGTTGCCCTGTCACACCGGCTTCTTTTTTGTCCAGCAACAGACCAATTGCCGTAGAAGCTCCTTTCTTCGGCTTACGAATAAAAGGACGGAAGAATATATCTGTCAGAGGGTCGAACCACTTATGCATCGTGATGATATCAGTAGAGACAATTCCCGGATCGGCAGCATTGACGGTGATTCCTTTCTCCCGAAGTTGCTCGGATAGTTCGAAAGTAAATAATAACAAAGCCAATTTTGTGTTACTATAAACAGGTATTCTCCAAAAGTTTCCCGTTTTCCCCCTGTGAAAGAAATCAGGAAAATCAAGACGGCCGATTGCATACGTACACGAAACCATATTTACAATACGTGCTCCGGATGCCATAGTCGGAACTAATTTACGAGTCAGCAGGTAAGGACCAACATAATTTACACTGACCGTCCGTTCAAATCCATCGTTCGTAATAGAAAATCCGGTTTCCATTGTCCCGGCATTATTCATCAACAAGGAAATGGAAAGTTTACGTTCCAAAATCCGATCAGTAAAAGAGGCTACGGAGTGCATCGAAGACAGATCAATAGCGAGTACTTCCAAATTCGGATTTCCGGTTTCTTTCATTAAACGTTGGCACACGTTTTCCGCTTTTTGCGGGTTATAACAAGCCATTATGACATGATAGCCGGCTGTGGCCACGGCACGGGTTATCTCCGTTCCCATGCCTCCGTCAGCTCCGGTAATGATCGCCCATTTCACTTCATTCATTGTTTTTCCAATTTTTCAATCTCCTTTTGCAGACAAGGAGGCAGTTCTTCATTCAAATGTTTATGACAAGCCATTTCGATCGTGTACATACGGCCAATGCAATAATTGCTATGCCCGCAATTACAACGTGCACGGTCTTCACGTGCCATACGGTTCACAAATCCCGGTTCATTCAGCAGGGCACGTGCCATTTGAACAGCATCAAAGCCGGCATCCAGCACTTCATCAATTTTCTCACGAGAAACAAGGCCGCCTACATAAATTAACGGAGCACCCGGAAGGGCCTCACGGAACTTCAGCGCATCTTCGAGAAAATATGCCTCTTTGAAAGGAACAGTCGGAATCATCCATTTTCCGAACATCCGAATGCCATATTTCAGCCACCAGCAATTCATATAATAAGCCATAGAACGGATAGGCATCGCCCCTCGCATCACATACATCGGCGCACGACTGACGAAACCACCGCTCAATACCAGCCCGTGAGCACCCAGTTCGAGCAGGCGTCGGGCTACTTGTATCGTTTCCTCCGACTCCATTCCACCTTTGAAACCGTCGCGCATATTCATTTTCACAAGAACCGCCATATCGCTACCGGCAGCTTTCATCACTTCTTTCATCACTATATCCATAAAACGCATCCGGTTTTCCAACGAACCTCCGTATTCATCCTTCCGGTGATTCGTGTAAGGGGAAAGGAACTGGCTAATCAGATATCCATGTCCGGCGTGAACCTCAACAGCGTCGAAACCAGCTTCTCTAGCCAGATTGACAGCCTTTCCATAAGCACGCGCCATTTCAGGAAGTTCTTCTTTCCTCATTCCGCGCACAAAGGTCGGAGAGTAAAGATTGAAACCGGAAGAAGCAGAGATAGGAGTTACTCCACAAATGTTCTTGTGGGACATATTACCGCAATGACCGATTTGTATACCTGCTGCGGCACCCTCATCGTGTATGGCGTCGGTCACTTCGCGTAAACCGGGAATTATGGAAGATCGTAACCATAATTGGCGGTCAAAAGAAAGCCCGCTTTGTGTCACGGCAGCATAAGCAACCGTCGTCATGCCAACCCCGCCTGCGGCTACCGAACGGTGATAATCCAACAACATTTGTGAAGGGGCGTTTCCCGGACACATACTTTCAAAAGCTGCCGAACGAATGGTCCGGTTGCGAAGTGTCAAAGGTCCAAAAGTGACCGGGGTAAATAACTTTGATTTCATAGTAGTATGATATATTTTGTCAAAAGATAGCCTTAATACAGAAAAGGGAATACACGTTTCCTATTTCCCACCTCATCACCGAATTCCTCGCGGTAACGGTGCCAGATTGCGTTGGCACGCGGGACAAGGTTAGCGATCGTCCACCAAAGAAACACAAGTCCGGAAAGTGAACAGGTGAGTATCGCCCAGCCTGCCCACTCTACTATTTCGCCGAAGTAATTGGCGGAAGTAACGTAGCGGTACATCCCTTTTTGAGGCAGATAGTGGCGGGTATCTCCCGGCTTTCGCAAATGCCGGATGATATAATCCGAGTGCCAGTTCACCAGCATACCAGTAAAAAAAAGCAGAGTTCCGAGAATAAACCATGGTGACATAAACCAATCAATGCCGTACATTCCTTCAGGCGCAAGATGAAATATCCATTGTCCTTGCATATATCCGTTCAACAAATTAAAAAGAATGCCCATTGACATAATAGCTAACGGCATTTTACTCTTTCCGGTCAGCAATAGAGGAAAAACGAATGCACGCTGGAAATAATGAATCTGGAAGAATATGAAGAACATCAGTATGACGGGATCAAAACGGCGTTCCGAATGCACCCACATCCAACACATAACTAAAAATACAGGGGCCTCCATTAATATCCAAGCCAACTTATTGGAAATAGCCACACCCCACGAAGCGGTACGAAAAATACCATATCCGGCTTTCACAAAGTAAAGGGCAATAAAAACAATCAGAGCGATCAGGCTCATTATGCCCAAAAACAGATTAAATGCATTCATAGTCATACAGATATTCTTTTACAATGTGCAAAAGTAACAAAAAAGAGGAAAATTGCAACGCAAAACTCCTTAAATAAAAACTCGATGACACACAGAAAGTTTTCTCTAAAAAACACTTATCCCCAGGCATACCTCCGGAAATGATCGGAATATACACCTGGGGACTACACTTATCTATTCAATAAAAGGATTGTTTCCTGTCAGCGTTTCTTTATTGGGATATAAGCCAGATCATCAAGCACGTTCTTATAAGCCGGACGGATAATACGTTTGCCTTCGAAGTTCAATTCTTCATTGCGGTGGGCACACCAGCCTACGATACGTGCCATTGCAAACAAAGGAGTGAAGATTTCCTGCGGCAATCCGATCATTTCATACACAAAGCCCGAATAGAAGTCAATGTTGCTCGATACTGTCTTGCCGTTATTCTTGATGCGTCCGAAAGTCGCGATCGCCCGTTCTTCCAAAAGTTCGAGGAAGGCAAACTCACGTTCCTTGCCTTTTTCACGTGCCAGATCACGTGCCAATTCTTTTAGTAAAAGTGCACGCGGGTCGGAAATCGTGTAAACGGCATGACCAATACCATAAATCAATCCGGTCTTATTATAAACCTCTTTATTCAGCATACGAGTAAAGTAGGTGTCAATCTCATCAACATTTGTCCAGTCCTTGATGTTCTCCTGCAAATGATGGAACATATCAGCAACCTGAATATTTGCACCTCCGTGAAGCGGGCCTTTCAGAGAACCGATACCTGCGGCAATGGCCGAGTAAGTATCTGTTCCGGTAGAAGAAGTGACACGGACAGTAAAAGTCGAGTTATTACCACCACCGTGTTCTGCCTGAAGAATCAGAAGCAGGTCAAGAGTACGTGCATCCAGTTCGGTATAGTCTTTTTTCAGCATATACAGGAAGTTTTCAGCGATAGAGAGTTTCTCCTGCGGATGTCGGATATGCAGCGAACGTCCGAAAGTAGCATGACGCAGCATATTATAAGCATAAGCAATAATGGTAGGGAATTTTGAAATAAGGTCGATACTTTGACGCATCAGGTTATCACGAGAAGTGTCGTCCGCATCCGGATCGAAGCGATACATTTCGAGTACGCTGCGTGCAAGGATGTTCATAATGTTGTTACCTTCCAACTCGATGATATTCATCTTCGTTTTCTGCTCCAGTGCCATATTATCATTAATCAGTTCGCAGAATGAAGCTAGTTCCTCCTTGTCCGGCAGACGACCGGAAAGTAACAGGTACGCCACTTCCTCAAAACCGAAACGTTTCTCTTTGATGATTGCATGAGAAATATCTTCCACATCATAACCGCGATAGAACAGTTTGCCGGGAATCGGTTTCAGTCCGCCGCCCGGAATACGTTCGTAGCCTACTACATTACCAATTCTGGTCAGACCTACCAGTACACCTGTGCCATCTTCATTACGTAGCCCGCGTTTCACGTCGAACTTGGGGAACAATGCTGTATCAATCCGGGTAGCTTCCTTCATTTCTTCGGACAGCTTGTAAATCAGGTACTCTTTCTTCATATTCGTATGTTTTTAATCATTATTCTTATTTTTCGATTCTTTCCACTATTTCACGGGTGAAATCTGTGGTTGAGAGAGAGGTTCCATTCGGCATAAAACGGGCAAGATCATGAGTGGCACGGGCTTCCAGAAAACTATTTTCAAGAGCTTTTTCGATAAGAGCGGCAGCTTCCGTCCAACCGAAATATCCGAGCATCATCACTGCCGAAAGAATGATCGAACAAGGATTCACAACGTTTTTACCTGCAATGTTAGGAGCAGTCCCATGCGTTGCCTCAAAGATAGCATGGCCGGTTTTATAATTGATATTTGCTCCCGGAGCAATGCCTATGCCACCTACCATTGCAGCCAACTGGTCAGAAACATAATCTCCGTTCAGGTTCAAAGTGGCTATTACCGAATATTCTTCGGGAATGAGCAGTGTATTTTGCAAAAATGCGTCGGCAATGCAGTCCTTTATCACTAGCCTACCATCCGCCAAAGCGTCACCAAACTCACGTTGCGCCAACTCATAACCCCACTTTTTGAATCCTCCTTCAGTATATTTCATAATGTTTCCCTTATGTACCAATGTCACGGAAGGCAGATGATGATCGAGCGCATATTGACATGCAGCACGCACAAGACGTTCCGTACCTTCGCGTGAAACAGGTTTCACACCGAAAGAAGACGTTTCGGGAAAACGGACTTTCGTCACACCCATTTCATCTTTCAAAAACTTATAAAACTTCTTTGCCTCCGGAGTACCTGCTTCCCACTCAATACCTGCATAAATATCTTCCGTATTCTCACGAAACACACACATATTCACCTTCTCGGGAGCTTTCACCGGAGACTGTACTCCCTGATACCAACGAACAGGACGAAGGCAGACATATAAATCAAGTGTCTGTCGCAAAGCAACATTCAACGAACGGATTCCACCGCCAACAGGTGTAGTCAACGGACCTTTGATTCCTACCAGATATTCCTGAAATGCCTGCATCGTTTCTTCCGGAAGCCACGAACCTGTTTCATTGAAAGCACGTTCTCCAGCCGGCACTTCCAGCCATTCAATATGACGTTTACCCCCATAAGCTTTCCGAACGGCTGCATCTACTATAATCTGCATAGAAGGAGTCACCTCAGCCCCTACCCCGTCTCCTGTAATGTAAGGTACGGTAGGCACATCAGGCACTAATAGCGTACTATCTTTTTGTATGGTTATTTTGCTCATTTCTTTTTTCTTTATAAATAACAGTTTTAAAAAGATTTACTTCAATTTTATCTCGCATTCAAGGCGGAACCAGCACGGAACCAACCTATCTGTTGTTCGTTGTATGTATGTTGCACTTCAAAACTTTCTTTTGTTCCGTCTTCGTGGTGAAGAACGACTGTCAGATTATGTCCCGGCATAAAGTCTACCAAACCAGTGACGGAAAGCATATCGTGTTCCTGAATTTTATCATAATCCGCCTTGTCAACAAAAGTAATGGCAAGCATTCCTTGCTTCTTCAGATTCGTTTCGTGAATACGGGCGAAACTCTTGGCTAGGATCACACGGACATTCAGAAAGCGCGGCTCCATTGCTGCGTGTTCACGACTGGAACCTTCTCCATAGTTTTCTTCAGCGACTACAATAGAAGAAATCCCTTCGGACTTATACATCTTTGCCGTTCCGGAGACTGTTCCATAAGTATTTGTAGAACGGTTCCAGACCTTGTTCGTTTCGCCATTGAAGACATTGACAGCTCCCATTAACATATTATCCGAGATATTTTCCAAATGACCACGGAAACGGAGCCATGGTCCCGCCATAGAAATATGGTCGGTTGTACATTTACCCTGGGCTTTTATCAACAGAGGCATATTAAGCAAATCAGTCCCGTCCCAAGCGGGAAAAGGTGTTAAAAGTTGCAGGCGCTGTGAGTCCGACTTCACCTTGATTTCCGTTTTAGCTCCACCCGGCGCGATATATCCGACATTACCCGGCGTAAATCCTCTCATCGGGAGTTCGTCTCCCACAGGTTCGGATAGTTTCACTTTCTCACCGTCATGATTGACTAATCTGTCCTTCAAAGGGTTGAAACAGAGGTCGCCGGCAATAGTCAGTGCCATTGTCAATTCAGGAGAAGCAACAAAGGCATAAGTATTCGGATTACCATCCGCACGCTTGGCAAAGTTACGGTTAAAGGAAGTCACGATTGAATTTTTCCGTGTCGGGTCATCGGTATGACGTTTCCACTGACCAATGCAAGGACCACAGGCATTTGCCATAATCGTTGCACCGATCTGTTCAAAAGTCTCAATCATTCCGTCTCTTTCGGCGGTAGCGCGAATCTGTTCTGAGCCCGGATTTACAATCAACGGAGAAGCAACACTCAGTTTTTTTTCCGCTACCTGTTTTGCCAAAGAAGCAGCACGACTCAAATCCTGATAAGAGGAGTTAGTACACGAACCAATCAGTCCGACTTCCATTTTACGAGGATAACCGTTCAACAATACTTTTTCCGCAAACTCGGAAATAGGAGTAGCCGCATCCGGCGTGAAAGGTCCATTAATATAAGGTTCAAGTTCGGACAGGTCGATTTCAATGACACGGTCGTAATATTTTAAAGGTTCATCCGTCACAACTTCGTCGGCACGGAGATCAGCTTCCACAGACTCTGCCAAATCGACAATACGATCTCTTCCGGTAGCTCGTAAATAAGTCGCCATACGCCCGTCGAAAGGGAAAAGTGAAGTAGTAGCTCCTACTTCCGCTCCCATATTACAGATAGTAGCTTTTCCGGTAGCGGAAAGTGATTCGGTTCCCGGACCGAAATATTCAATGATTGCATTAGTACCTCCCTTTACGGTCAATATTCCTGCCAGCTTCAAAATAACATCTTTCGGAGATGTCCATCCGTTTAGTTTTCCGATCAGACGAACACCTATAATTTTCGGCATTTTCAATTCCCACTCCATACCTGTCATTACGTCTACGGCATCTGCACCGCCTACACCGATAGCCACCATACCCAAACCACCGGCATTAGGTGTATGTGAGTCTGTTCCTACCATCATGCCGCCAGGAAAAGCATAGTTCTCGAGTACTACCTGGTGAATGATACCCGCTCCCGGTTTCCAAAAACCAATGCCATAACGGGAGGATACGTCGCGGAGGAAATCATACACTTCTTCGTTTGTTTTAGTCGCAGTAAGTATATCCTCTTTTGCGCCCTTATAGGCCTGTATCAAGTGGTCACAGTGTACGGTAGAAGGCACAGCCACCTTTTCCTTGCCCGCATTCATAAATTGGAGCAAAGCCATTTGGGCAGTTGCATCCTGCATAGCCACGCGGTCAGGACGAAAGTTTACGTAGTCTTCTCCCCTCTTGTAGTCTTTCACATCGGCGGCATCATAAAGATGCGCATACAGAATTTTCTCGGCTAACGTCAGGGGGCGTTTCAAGATCCCCCGCACATGCTCTACTTTCCCTTTATAGGCTCTGTAAAATGCTTCTAGCATAGTCATATCATATACCATATTACTTTTTGTTTTTTTAGTCTATCTATTAAAATAACGAACGGCGTTCGAGGATTGTTTAACAAAATGAAATATTTTTTCTATCCAAAAAGAAGATTCGTTACCTTTGCACTTATTATGAATAATAATTCGAAAAGCCCGGTCTCCGACCTTCAGTACCAGCAACTCCTGCTACGCATGGAGTATGAATACGAGAAAGAGGAATTCAAGCGACAAACCGAAACAATGGGTATTGCCCGTAAAGTGAAACGCGGTCTGTGCTGGTATCCCGTCTCTCCCGGTCGAAGCTACTACAATTCTCTGAATCAACTTGTAATAGATATTACACGGACCGAAAATAAAGAGATAGAACACTCTTTCGAGTTTGGTCGCCCCGTCTGTTTTTTCCACCAGTCTTTCGATGGAAAAGTGAAATATATGAATTTTATTGCTACCGTCAGTTACGCAGACGAAGAAAGAATAGTAGTGGTTTTACCTGGTGCAGGGGCAGTTATAGAGTTACAAGCGGACAGTTCATTAGGTATACAACTTTATTTTGATGAAACATCCTACCGGACAATGTTCGAAGCATTAGAAGATGCAATCCGCGCCAAAGGTAACCGCCTCTCAGAACTGCGTGATATCTTGCTGGGAACGCAAAATCCCGGATTCCGTGAATTATACCCTGTCCGTTTTCCATGGCTGAACAGTACACAGGAGACAGCCGTCAACAAAGTATTATGCACGCGTGATGTCGCCATTGTCCACGGCCCTCCGGGAACAGGAAAAACAACCACGCTCGTCGAAGCGATTTATGAAACGCTGCACCGGGAACCGCAAGTACTTGTCTGCGCTCAAAGCAACACTGCTGTAGACTGGATAAGTGAAAAACTGGTAGACCGTGGCGTACCAGTTCTCCGCATCGGCAACCCTACACGAGTAAATGATAAAATGTTATCATTTACTTACGAGCGCCGTTTCGAAAGTCATCCCGCCTATCCCGAGCTTTGGGGAATCCGAAAATCAATCCGTGAAACGGGCAGCCGGATGCGCAAAGGTAGTTATTCCGAACGGGAGGGTATGCGCAGCCGCATGAGCCGCCTCCGTGACCGTGCTACTGAACTGGAAATACAAATTAACACCGACCTTTTCGACAGTGCCCGTGTAATTGCTTCAACATTGGTCAGTAGTAACCACCGCCTACTCAACGGCCGACGTTTCCCTACCCTGTTTATAGATGAAGCTGCCCAAGCACTCGAAGCAGCCTGCTGGATTGCCATTCGCAAAGCTGACCGAGTGATTCTTGCCGGAGACCACTGTCAACTCCCTCCTACTATCAAATGTATCGAAGCCGCCCGTAGCGGACTGGATCACACACTAATGGAGAAAGTGGTACATAAGAAACCTTCTGCTGTCTCACTGCTCAAAATGCAATACCGAATGCACGAATCAATCATGCGTTTTCCATCCGAATGGTTTTACCACGGAGAATTGGAAGCTGCACCGGAAGTGCGTTACCGGAGCATTCTCGATTTCGACACGCCTATGAACTGGATAGATACCTCTGAAATGGATTTTCACGAGGAATTTGTAGGTGAGAGTTTCGGACGCATCAATAAACAGGAAGCCAACCTGCTTCTCCAGGAATTGGAGGCATATATCAACCGGATCGGAAAAGCAAGAATATTGGACGAAAAGATTGATTTCGGATTGATTTCGCCTTATAAAGCACAAGTACAATATCTAAGGAGTAAAATTAAAGTAAGCAGCTTTCTACGTCCTTTCCGTAGCCTTATCACGGTCAACACAGTAGACGGCTTTCAAGGACAAGAACGGGATGTTATCTTTATCAGCCTTGTTCGTGCAAACGAGGACGGACAAATAGGATTTCTGAACGACCTGAGGAGGATGAACGTGGCTATCACCCGTGCCCGTATGAAACTGGTCATTCTCGGAGATGCCGTCACACTTACCAAGCATCCTTTTTATAAGAGATTGATGTCATTCATAAAAAAAGAGGATTATGAGTAATCCTCTTTTTATCAAAGCCCCTTTTCTCACGAGAAAGAACTTTTTTAACACAAACAAAACAAACAATGTTTTCTGTCTTATATACCCTTTTTATCTTTCGCCACATCAGACTCAAGTCTTGGAATTAAAAATTCGAGATATTCTATCAATCGGCTTTTTCTTACCAGCAAAGGACTGTTGGTCTAACAGACACTTATAAACAGATATTGGGATATAGGAAATATATATATTTTACGTTCTTATTCCGGTATTTCATTTTTATAGTAGTTCTTCATTATTACAACTTGTTTTATTTTGTTGCCACAAAGATAACAACAAACTTGCATTATTTCTCTATAAAGACGGGGATATTTTGAAAAAAAGACGGAAAGAGTGTTTCTTCCCGTCTTTTTACGACATATATATTCAATCTGATTAGTTATTTTCAGGGCGAAGTTTGCGTACTGTTACAGCAGTCTGCCACATCTCGCTTTCGCGCAATGCTTTCAGTTCCACTTCCAGTTTCTCACGATAATCCGGTTTAGAGTTGGAATCAATAGAAATCTGTGCTTCGTTACCAGTCTTAACACTGTGATACAACTTTTCAACTACCGGTTTGATAGCATCGTGGAAGGGCCCCATCCAGTCGAGGGCACCACGTTGAGCAGTAGTAGAGCAATTAGCGTACATCCAGTCCATACCGTTCTTTGCAAACAACGGCATCAAGGACTGAGTCAGTTCTTCCACTGTTTCGTTGAATGCTTCAGAAGGAGTGTGACCGTTTTCACGTAATACTTCGTATTGTGCCAACAGCAAACCTTGGATTGCACCCATTAGCGAACCACGTTCACCTGTCAAATCGGAAGTAGCTTCTCGTTGGAAAGTTGTTTCGAACAGATAACCAGAACCGATACCAATGCCCAAAGCGATTGTCTTTTCATAAGCTTTGCCCGTAGCATCCTGATAGATAGCGTAAGAAGAGTTCAGGCCACGACCTTCGAGAAACATAGTACGCAATGAAGTTCCTGATCCTTTAGGTGCGACCATGATTACATCGATATCAGCAGGAGGAACTACACCTGTACGATCGTTCCAAGTGATAGCAAAACCATGAGAGAAATAAAGAGCTTTTCCTGCAGTCAGATAAGGCTTGATAGTAGGCCATACAGACATTACTGCTGCGTCAGACAACAGACACATTACGATAGTACCTTTCTCGCAAGCTTCTTCAATGCCGAACAAAGTCTCTCCCGGAACCCAGCCGTCTGCTACTGCTTTATCATATGTTTTTCCCGGACGTTGACCAACGATAACATTGAAACCGTTATCACGCAGGTTCAATGCCTGACCGGGACCTTGTACACCATAACCGATTACAGCGATTGTTTCATCTTTCAATACTTCACGAGCCTTTTCCAAAGGAAATTCGTCACGGATTACTACATTTTCAATAGTACCGCCAAAATTCAACTGTGCCATTTTCTTTTTTGTTTTTAGTTTTGGGGACTTACGCCACCCGTTATTAATTGATTTTATATTCTATGTTATTCAAATATCACTTTCGAACGACAAACGACTTCACTACCGTTTTTCTTCACTTCTACATGAAACTCGTTTGAATTAGCCTCGTCGCAGAAAAAAGAGAGTTCATCACCGAAATAACTTTCGGCTACGTATGCCATTTCAAAGCGGCGGATTCGTTTCGTCTTGTACAAGTCAATCGGAAACAAATCGAGGATATGCTCGATATAGCGGATACTATTTACATGACCGTTAATGTCAATGTCACTGTACTTTGCCGTCAGGGTAGCTACCGGTCGGTCGCTCGTCACTTTGATGCGCGAAGGTTTTTCAATAGGGCAAGGTTCGTCACATACGTAGTCTACGATACTTCCTCCGTGTAAGGTCAGCAAATCTGCCGGTTTGCGGGTATTGAGACTAATCATTGCCCATACGGAACGTGCGTATCCGATCTTTTTCCCATCTTTATCAATAATAGCGAAATTACGGTCAGTAAACAGACGATAGACATTTTCCACCCATGTCTGAACCGAGAAGTTCTCGTATTGATAAGGCATTTCGTCTAATTCTACAGCCAGGCGCGAGAGCACCCATGTGTAGTTATCTTCGTTCAGTGTCGCAATACCAAAGCCACGGTCACTTGCATGAAAACCTGCACAATTCAGTAGATGATTTCCCAACACCCCCATAGTCAGGCGACCGTTAAAGTCTACATGGAAAGGTTCCGCCACAAACTGATAAGTTCCTATTTTATTTTCTTCACTCATTATTCCTGCAGGTTTTTACTTTCGTTATATTTTGCCTCCCGTCCGTCGAGGAACTCATTCACCCGTTCAAAACAACTGGTGGTAATCGCCACACGCCCCGAACGAACAAACTGCAAAACACAATTCAATACCCGGAGTTCACCGTAAAGCGAGGTTATATCTTCACTCATCCCGTTCTTCTCAACAATGGAAAACACCGGGTTTACTTCCACTATACGAGCATTGTATCGACGGATTAACTTGGACGCTTCCGGATTCTCCTGAAAAGCAGGAGTAGACACCTTATATAATGCGATTTCATGGAAATATATTTCATCTTCCGTGAAGTAATGCGCCTGAATCACGTCGATTTTCTTCTCTATCTGTTTCACTACCTTCTCAATAGTGTCCTTATCTGTCCAAGCTGTGATTGTATATTTATGCACACCTTTGATAGATGAAGCAGAAACATTCAAACTTTCGATATTGATCTGCCGACGGGTAAATACAGCCGTCACCTGATTCAGCAATCCGGCAATATTCTCAGAATGAACAATGATTGTATATAATGTTTTATCACTCATAACTTTAAATTTTAAATACGAACTCTCAACTTCCCCTAACATTCCAACAACATTTGATTCACCGAACCGCCCGGAGGAGTCATCGGCAATACGTTGCCTTCTTCTATTACGCAGGCTTCAAGCAGGAACGGTCCGTCCGTTGCCAGCATTTCATCGATAGCCACTTTCAATTCTTCACGGGAATAGACACGTTTGGAAGGAATGTCATATGCGGAAGCTATTTTCATGTAGTCCGGATTCAACATCGGAGTAAATGAATAACGGCGGTTGAAGAACATAGCCTGCCACTGGCGCACGTTTCCGAGGAAGTTATTATTCAGGCAGATGATTTTCACCGGAGCTTTCTGTTCCATGATAGTTCCGAGTTCCTGGATATTCATTTGAAGTCCGCCGTCTCCCATAAACACGCAGACGGTACGCTCCGGTGCACCGAAAGTGGCTCCGATAGCTGCGGGAAGTCCGAACCCCATTGTTCCAAGCCCTCCGGAAGTAATAATACTGCGTTCTTTCGAATATTTAAAGTAACGAGCAGATATCATCTGGTTCTGACCGACATCCGTCACCAATACTGCTTCATGGTGGGTTGCCTCACTTACGGCACGTGCTACTTCGCCCATGGTCAGTGAATCCGTAGCCGGATAAAGTTCGGGACGAATTACTTTTTCTTCCTCCACCTTCTCATATTCTTTAAAACTATCGTTCCATTCGGTATGCTTGTTCTCTTTTAGTAATCCGGTTACGGCAGCTAATGTATTTTTGCAATCTCCCAGAACAGCGATATCTACTTTCACGTTTTTATTTACTTCCGCAGGATCTATATCAAAATGGATTACTTTTGCCTGTTTGGCATAAGTAGCCAGATTACCTGTCACGCGATCATCAAAACGCATACCGACAGCAATCAGGACATCACATTTGTTGGTATTGATGTTCGGACCTAAATTACCATGCATTCCCAGCATACCTTTATTCAAAGGATGATCGGTAGGCAAAGCGGAAAGTCCGAGCAATGTACATCCGGCAGGCATATCAGCTTTTTCAATAAAGGCTCTCAGTTCACTTTGTGCATTTCCGAGTTCTACCCCCTGTCCTACCAATACAAGCGGACGTTCGGCATTATTTATCAGTTCGGCGGCTTCCTTCACAGAATCTTCATCGGTATCAGGCACCGGAACATAACTACGTATAAAATCCAGCTTCGCCGGCTCGTATTTTGTCTTTGCATTCTGTGCATCTTTGGCGAAGTCCAATACTACCGGACCGGGACGACCGCTACGGGCAATATAGAATGCACGTGCCACCGCCCAAGCTACATCTTCTGCACGGCGAATCTGATAACTCCATTTAGCGATAGGCTGGGTGATACCTACCAAGTCGACTTCCTGAAAAGCGTCTGTTCCGAGAAAACCCGTCCCTACCTGTCCGGCAATAACTACGATAGGTGTACTGTCTATCATTGCATCGGCAATACCGGTGATTGTATTCGTTGCTCCGGGACCGCTTGTCACCAGACAAACACCTACCTCACCCGATACGCGGGCAAAACCTTGCGCTGCATGAGCAGCTCCCTGTTCGTGGCGAACCAAGATATGGTTCAATGTATTTTGATGATCGTACAAAGCATCGAATACCGGCATGATAGAACCTCCGGGATAACCGAAGATAGTAGTCACTCCCTGATGTTCCAAGGAACGCATCAATGCTTCCGCACCTGTTATTAAGTCTTTACTCATTCTTTATTTATATTGAAGATGAATATCAGTCGATGATTCTCACTGCTCCCTTATCGGCGGAACTTACCATGCTGGCGTATGCTTTCAGACTCTTTGGCACGTAACGGTCGCGAGTGACGGGAGTCATCGGGCGTGCAACCAGTTCTTCATCTGTTAGTCGCACGTTAATCGTCCGGGCGGGAATGTCAATTTCGATAATATCTCCGTCTACAATTTTTCCGATATTACCTCCGGCAGCCGCTTCGGGAGATATATGTCCGATACTCAATCCGGAAGTTCCACCACTGAAACGTCCATCGGTAATCAAAGCACATTCTTTGCCGAGGTGACGAGATTTTATATAAGAGGTAGGATACAACATTTCCTGCATACCGGGGCCACCCTTCGGACCTTCGTGCGTAATGACGACAACATCGCCACTGACGACTCGGCCCCCAAGGATACCTTCACAGGCTGCTTCTTGCGAATCAAAGACTTTGGCAGGTCCGGTGAATTTCCAGATACTTTCGTCCACACCTGCTGTTTTTACTACGCAACCATCTTGTGCTATGTTTCCTTTCAATACCGCCAGTCCGCCATCTTTGCTATAAGCGTGTTCGAAATCACGGATACACCCATTAGTGCGGTCTGTATCCAACTCTTTATAGTACATACCTTGCGAACCGAGTACAAGATTAAATTTATTTGCAGCTGCACTCGAATATTTCCTGATTGCTTTTTCGCTCACATTCGGGCTGGTGATTGAATATTCGTCGATAGCTTCCCCCAGCGTCATTCCATCTACCCGGCGAACGGAAGTATCCACCAAACCGGCTTTCGCCAGTTCATCCATAATAGCGATGATACCACCGGCACGGTTTACATCCTGAATATGATATTTCTGTGTATTCGGAGCTACTTTGCAGAGACAGGGAGTTTTGCGTGAAAGCATATCTATATCATCCATTTTAAAATCAACTTCCGCTTCGTGAGCTACCGCCAACAGGTGAAGAACTGTATTGGTGGAACCTCCCATTGCTATATCCAATGTCATAGCGTTCAGGAATGCCTGCCGGGTGGCAATGCTACGGGGAAGTATACTCTCGTCTCCTTCTTCATAGTATTTCATAGCGTTTTCTACAATCAGTTTGGCTGCATCTTTGAAAAGCTGTGTACGGTTTTCGTGAGTAGCTACAATAGTTCCGTTGCCCGGCAACGCCAAACCGATTGCTTCATTGAGACAGTTCATAGAGTTAGCAGTAAACATGCCGGAACAACATCCGCAAGTAGGACAAGCATTTTGTTCGATATTCGCTACTTCCTGATCGCTTACGCTTTCATCGGCCGATTTAATCATCGCATCAATCAGATCGAGGTGCTGACCGTTCCATTCGCCAGCTTCCATTGGCCCGCCTGATACGAACACGGTAGGAATATTCAGACGCATAGCCGCCATTAACATACCCGGAGTGATTTTATCACAGTTGCTGATACATACCATTGCATCCGCCTTATGTGCATTGACCATATATTCCACGCTGTCTGCAATGATGTCACGTGAAGGAAGTGAATAAAGCATTCCGTCATGCCCCATAGCAATACCATCATCGATAGCTATTGTATTAAACTCCGCAGCGAAGCATCCCAGCTTTTCAATTTCCGCCTTCACCTGCTGACCGATTTCATGTAGATGTACATGCCCCGGAACAAACTGTGTGAATGAATTTACGATCGCTATAATGGGTTTTCCCATCTGACTCTTCTTCATACCGTTGGCTGCCCACAATGCACGGGCTCCCGCCATCCGACGGCCTTGCGTACTAAACGAACTGCGTAATTGCTTTTTCATTTCAATCTATCTTTTAATTAAAGAGCCTCTCTCACATCAGTGAGAAAGGCTCTAAATTCTATCTTTTATGGTACGAACACATACAACACAAAACCTTTCTCACGCTCTTGATGGGACCACCACGACGCGAATAATATGCAAAACTGCTAGGTTAATAGATGTATGTAACATATTCATATCTTCTTTTCTTTATTTTCGTGATGCAAAGGTAAGGGCTTTTTTATTATCTCCAAACAAATCGAAGAAAAAAATCACTCAAAAACTAAAAATTGTAAGATAAGAGCGGCATTATTTCTCTATTTTATCACTTAACAGTTGAATTTGCAACTATTATCCAACCGTACACTTCTTCCCGTCTTTCTGACAAAAGCACTTAATAATCTGAAATTTACCTTCCCCATACCGGAGAGCAAGCAAATAATTCGTATCTTTGCCCACCTATCTTTTTAGGAATTTATTAATTTAGAAATAAAAATATCAAATGGAAACAGCAGAAAACAAGTACATTACCGTTGCATACAAACTATATACAATGGAAGATGGAGAAAAAGAATTGTTCGAAGAAGCAAAAGCTGAACATCCTTTTCAATTCATTTCAGGCTTAGGTACAACTCTCGAAGACTTCGAAAACCAGATAACTTCTCTTGCCAAAGGTGATAAATTCGATTTTACCATTCCGGCAGATAAAGCATACGGACAATATGACGAACAACACGTTATCGACCTTCCGAAACATATCTTCGAAATTGACGGTAAATTCGATAGCGAACACATCAAAGAAGGTAACATCGTACCTTTGCAGACTGGCGATGGCCAGCGTGTGAACGCCAGCGTAGTGGAAATCAAACCGGACGTTGTAGTAGTTGACCTCAATCACCCGTTGGCCGGTGCCGACCTGATTTTTGAAGGTGAAATCATCGAAAGCCGTCCTGCTACTAACGAAGAAATTCAGGAACTGATTAAATTGATGAGTGGCGAAGGCTGCGGTTGCGGATGCGACAGTTGCGGTGGCGGCTGTGGTGACAATGAATGTGGCGACGACTGTGGCTGCGAAGGCGGCCACTGCCATAAGTAAGAATTCACCGCCATTACCCAATGGTAAATAAATAAGAAATGGAGAATGAACTCATACAGTTTCATTCTCCATTTTTCTTTTCTAATGATCTAATTTTCCATTCAACATCCCTTATGCGTCATGATATCCAACACCATTTTATCCGTCTCATTCATGGCTTGCGAACCGATTCTTGTTAGATTACGGATACTCTGATCTACATCTTCGTCGATAATTCCTTCAACGGAAGTCACGCAACGGTCTTCCATTGCCATAATTGCTGATAATACGGCTGTTGAAACTCCTGTGGTTACTTTCAGAGCGCAGCTTGGCTTCGCCCCGTCACAAATCATTCCTGTCAGATTGGCAATCATATTTTGGACAGCGAAAGCTACTTGGTTGTAGTTTCCTCCCATCAGCCACGTAATCCCGCAACTGGAGCCGGTGGCAGCTACCACACAACCGCACAGGGCAGAAAGACGTCCCAAACTTTGTTTGATATAAATTACGGTGAGGTGACTTAACATTAAAGCACGAATAAGTTCTTCTTCTGTCTTACCATTCTCCTCGGCAAAGACAACAACGGGAAGTGTGGCGGATATTCCCTGATTGCCACTGCCTGAGTTACTCATTACAGGGATCATTGCACCTGCCATACGTGCATCACAAGCAGCCGAAGTATAAGAAAGAATATGGGAGAAAACACTGTCACCCATGACTTTATGTTCATAAGTTCCACGCAGCATCTTTCCGAGGGAGTGTCCGTAGTTGCCTTTAAAAGCTTGTTCGGCTGCCGCTTTATTGAGGCGGGCTGTATCGAGGATAAAGCGTATTTCATCCAGAGGAGCTGTCAGGGCAAAATCATAAACTTTGCGAAGATTCAGTTCGGGAGAGGTTTCTTCTTCCTCCTCGGCGGTAGCCTGCTGCTTGTCGAGCAGTACATTTTCGTTCATCGCTATATATATAAAGGTAGTATGTCCGCCGGAAATCACGGCTTTCGCAGTTTTGTCACCGGACTTACAAATTACTTCGATATACAGTTTTTCCGTAATATCTTCCTTTAAAGAAATACGAATTCTTTTTTCTGCAATAAATTGTTTACCCTGTTCCACCGCTTCCGGAGTACAGTCTCTCAACACCTCCAGTTGATAAGCTGACCGACCGATCAATGCACCCAAAGCAACGGCAATAGGAAGTCCCACCATGCCTGTGCCGGGAATACCTACTCCCATTGCATTTTTTAAGATATTGGCACTCAATAACACTTCAATTTTTTCGGGCTTCACGCCCAATGTCTCTGCTGCTTTGGCTACACAAAGTGCCACAGCAATAGGTTCCGTACACCCAATAGCCGGAATTACTTCTTTTTTTATCAGCTCTATAATTTGCTGTCTTTCAGATTCAATCATGCACTTCTTTAGTTTTGTTCCTACAAAAATAGGAAATTCTTTTTTATCATACATTCAATAATGAACAAATAAATTTCCATATTGTTATTACTCCTCGTGAGAACCAAACTTTAACTGAAAGAATAAGTAGAAAAATGAAAGCAAAACACGTGATTATCTATTTGCTGCTGGTTATTGTTACATCTTCTTGCATTCGCGACGAAGCTCCCAATGCAGAGGCAGACATTCTAAGTTGCCGGCTACCGGGAATAACAATGACGACTAGTCCTATCATCAATAATAATTCCGTAACCCTCTTTGTCACTCCGGGAACGAATATCTCCGCCCTTGCACCGGAATTTACACTTACTTCGGGAGCTACGATCACACCCGCCAGTGGTACAGAACGCAATTTCAATTCGCCGCAGGAATATCAAGTGACAGCCGCTGACGGAATTTGGAAAAAGACTTATGCCATATCAGTCATTGATACGGAACTTGCTACAATTTACAATTTCGAAGATACCATCAGCGGAAAGAAATACTACATATTTGTGGAAAGGGAAAATGATAAAGTCATCATGGAATGGGCCAGCGGCAACGCCGGTTACGCCATGACCGGAGTAGCTAAAACAGCCGACGACTACCCTACTTTCCAAATAGCAAACGGGAAAAATGGAAAATGCCTTTCGCTCGTGACACGCAGTACCGGATTTTTTGGCGGATTGGTCGGAATGCCTATTGCCGCCGGCAACTTGTTTATCGGTTCATTCGACGTGAACAATGCCATGAGCAATCCCCTGCAAGCAACGAAGTTCGGCCTTCCTTTCCGGCACGTGCCGACTTATCTGGCAGGTTACTATAAATACAAGGCGGGAGACCAGTTCACCGAAGGCGGCAAACCTGTCGAAGGGAAACGTGATATATGCGATATATATGCTATCATGTACGAAACGAGCGTATCCGTCCCCACTCTCGATGGGACGAATGCATTCACCAGTCCTAACCTGGTTTCTATGGCACGTATCAAAGACGCCAAGGAAACAGACGAATGGACTTACTTTAAACTCCCGTTCACAACCCTTCCGGGAAAATTCATCGACAAGGAAAAATTGACAATGGGAAAATATAATATATCTATCGTATTTACATCCAGTCTGGAAGGAGACCACTTCAACGGAGCTATCGGAAGCACCTTATTAATTGATGAAGCTGAATTGATTTACCGCTCGGACTTGGACCATTAAACCATAACGACTTTATACCGACAATGAAGATGAAAATTTATCCATACCTATTTAGTTTGCTTGCCTGTATCGGAATAACGCTACCCGGCTATTCACAGGTCGATAGAAACAAGACCCTTATCCGTTCCGCCCTTCACGGACTGGAATACGAAATAAAAGCGGGATTCAGTATTGGCGGCACAGCTCCGTTCCCTCTTCCGGTGGAGATTCGCTCTATCAATGGTTACAATCCGACACTTGCTATCAGTATCGGAGGAGAAGTAACAAAATGGTTTGCCGTTCAGAACAAGTTAGGTGTTATTGTAGGACTACGGCTCGAAAATAAGGCAATGACTACCAACGCCACCGTAAAGAACTACGGTATGGAAATTCTGGGACAGGGAGGCGAAAGAATCAGCGGCGTATGGACAGGAGGCGTAAAAACAAAAGTACACACTGCCGGACTCACCATTCCTCTAATGGCTACTTATAAACTGAACAATCGCTGGAATATAAAAGCCGGTCCTTATTTCTCATACATCCTTTCAAGAGAATTTTCGGGACATGTATACGACGGTTATTTACGTGAAGACAACCCGACGGGACCTAAAGTAGAGTTTACCGACAACAAGGTTGCCACTTACGACTTTTCGAACGATTTGAGACATTTCCAATGGGGATTACAGGCAGGTGCCGGATGGAGAGCCTTCAAACACCTTAATATATATGCTGATCTCACCTGGGGACTGAATAATATCTTTAAAAATGATTTTCATACCATCACTTTTGCAATGTATCCGATTTACCTCAATATCGGATTCGGATATGCGTTTTAATAAACAAGTAACAGTTATTGCTGAATTACATTCCCAAAAGAATATATCAGAAGAAGAATGCCTGAAGTTACTACTGGATTTCCGACGAAAGCACCTATGCATCAACCGGACTAACTATTGCAGTATCACCGGAGTAAACAAAACACATGCCATACTCCAATTGAACTCTTTCATCGAAAAAGGAATGATCCATAGACATGGAAGCGGAAAAGCAGTAGTATATATTCAGAGATAAAATTAGTCGTTACCGGATTCTTCCACCTGCTTCACTCCGGAATAAGTAACCTTTACGGTCTGTTGCAATGTAGCTACTTTTACATTGATATTCATAGTGAGAGCTCCACTTTCCACTGTTCCTTCTACTGTGGTGGCACAAGTGCCGAGAGCGGCAGCATCTCCCGAAAAAGTCAAATTCTGTTGACCTGTGAAAGTCGAGGCGTCAGTCTCTTTTTTCACCGTACATTTGTCTATTACAATATCGCCGAACTTCATGATCGTTCCGTTGAGAAACAATTCAAATTCTTTCAGTTCCATTTTTACTTCCGTATCGCTGACCTGGGAAATGGTGATAAACTTGGCTATCCCATTGCCAATCACTGTTTCCTGATCGGAATTATCCGGCTTCATTGATATATCCAGATTACCCCAATAAGTGCCCACTACATCAGGAGCTGTAACAACTGCTTCTTCTTCAGGAGGATTATTACCACTTATATCATTATCATCATCACTGCTACAAGCTGTAAAGAGAGCGACTGAACAGATTAATGCCCATAAATACAATAGATTCTTTTTCATACATTGTTGGTTTAGTTATTAAATAATCGTCAATTATAAACTAAAAAGGAGAAAAAAGGTTCAATTTGGTTCGTTTTTTGAAGATATTTTGAGATCGCAACATTCTTACCGAAAACTTTGTTATATTTGCATAGAGTAATTTTAAAAAAGCCACAACTATGTTTAATTCATTTGGCAATATCTTTCGACTCACAAGTTTCGGTGAGTCTCATGGCAAAGGAGTTGGTGGAGTAATTGACGGATTTCCCTCCGGAATTACTATCGACGAAGAATTTGTACAACAAGAGTTGAATCGCCGCCGTCCGGGACAATCTATCCTGACCACCCCACGTAAGGAGGCTGATAAAGTCGAGTTCCTTTCCGGCATTTTTGAAGGAAAATCAACCGGATGTCCCATCGGTTTCATCGTATGGAATGAAAATCAACATTCCAACGACTATAATAATCTGAAAAACGTATACCGCCCTTCACACGCCGATTACACTTACACCGTAAAATACGGAATACGCGATCATCGCGGCGGCGGGCGATCATCGGCACGCGAAACGATTTCGCGTGTGGTGGCCGGTGCGCTGGCTAAACTGGCACTTCGTCAATTAGGAGTCAGCATTACCGCTTATACCTCACAAGTAGGCGCTATCAAGTTGGAAGGCAGTTATTCAGATTACAACCTCGACCTGATAGAAACTAACGACGTGCGTTGCCCTGACCCTGACAAAGCAAAGGAAATGGCAGACCTTATATACAAAGTAAAAGGCGAAGGTGATACAATCGGCGGTACGCTGACCTGCGTTATCAAAGGATGTCCTATCGGACTGGGGCAACCCGTTTTCGGTAAGTTGCACGCTGCACTGGGCAATGCTATGTTAAGTATCAATGCCGCCAAAGCATTCGAATATGGCGAAGGATTCAAAGGACTGAAAATGAAAGGTTCCGAACAGAACGATGTTTTCTACAATAACAACGGACGGATTGAAACACATACCAACCACTCCGGAGGTATTCAAGGAGGACTCAGCAACGGACAGGATATCTACTTCCGTGTTGTATTCAAACCGATAGCCACTCTGCTAATGGAACAGGAAACGGTCAATATCGATGGAATCGACACAACACTGAAAGCCCGTGGACGCCATGACGCCTGCGTACTGCCCCGTGCCGTGCCTATCGTCGAAGCAATGGCCGCTATGACTATACTTGATTATTATTTGCTGGACAAAGCCACCCAGCTTTAATTATTATCTTTATATGAACGAAATTCAGAAATACATCGCAGCAAACGAACCTCAAATAATGGAGGACTTGTTCAGCCTCATCCGTATTCCCAGTATCAGCGCCCTGCCCGAACATCATGACGATATGCTGGCATGTGCCGAACGCTGGGCACAGTTATTACTCGAAGCGGGAGTGGATGAAGCATTGGTAATGCCCTCCCAAGGCAATCCGATTGTCTTTGCACAGAAGATTGTGGACCCAGACGCAAAAACCGTATTAGTTTACGCACACTATGACGTGATGCCTGCCGAACCACTCGAATTATGGAAAAGCCAACCATTCGAACCGGAAATACGGGACGGATATATCTGGGCACGCGGAGCAGATGATGACAAAGGACAGTCTTTCATCCAGGTGAAGGCTTTCGAATATCTCCTTAAAAACGGGTTATTGAGGAATAACGTGAAGTTTATCTTCGAAGGAGAAGAAGAAATCGGTTCTCCCAGCCTAGAGGCATTCTGTGAAGAACATAAAGAGTTGCTGAAAGCGGACGTTATCCTTGTTTCGGATACCAGTATGTTGGGTGCCGACCTTCCGTCATTAACCACCGGCCTGCGCGGACTGGCTTATTGGGAAATCGAAGTAACAGGACCGAACCGCGACCTGCATTCCGGACACTTCGGAGGTGCGGTAGCCAATCCTATCAATGTGCTTTGCCGGATAATCAGTAAGGTGACGGATACAGACGGAAGAATCACTGTCCCCGGATTTTACGATGACGTGGAAGAAGTACCGCAAGCTGAACGTGAAATGATAGCCCATATTCCTTTCGATGAAAAGAAGTATAAGGAAGCAATCGGCGTAAAAGAACTTTTCGGAGAGAAAGGATACAGTACACTGGAACGCAATAGCTGCCGTCCGTCTTTTGATGTATGCGGCATTTGGGGCGGGTATACGGGAGAAGGTTCAAAGACCGTGCTCCCTTCAAAGGCTTATGCCAAAGTATCTTGCCGACTGGTTCCGCATCAGGATCATCATAAGATTTCGCAAATGTTCACTGATTACATTCTCAGTATTGCTCCAGAAACAGTTCAAGTGAAAGTAACACCGATGCACGGCGGACAAGGTTATGTCTGCCCGATTTCACTTGCAGCCTATCAGGCAGCCGAAAAAGGTTTTGAAATAGCTTTCGGGAAAAAGCCGTTGGCAGTACGCCGTGGCGGCAGCATTCCTATCATTTCTACTTTTGAACAGGTACTGGGAGTGAAAACCGTACTCATGGGATTCGGTCTGGAATCAGACGCTATCCATTCGCCGAATGAGAACTTCTCACTGGATATTTTCAGGAAAGGCATTGAAGCTGTGGCCGAATTTCATCAGGAATATGCCGGACGGTAAAGTGGACACAAGAACCATTATTATAAACGGTATAAACAAAACGGCGGGCAGGCTTACAATCAAGCATCTGTCCACCGTTTTATTTTATAGATAACAAGAAACTACTACATGAGCGGAGTCTCAAAAAGGAACGTAAATGACTCACTATCTTTCAAATCCTTCACCGCATCTCCTGCATAAATCTCTCCCTTCGTCAAAGACAATTTCTTTATACCGGCTTTCGGGCTAAAGTCTATCTTTTTCAAATCAAGCCAAAACAAATTCGGCGTCAATGTGGATTCAAAATAATAGACCTTATTCTTCTGGTCGGAGACGGAACGCCAACGGGTAGAAGAAATATGAGGTTTCTCCGGAGTATTAATGCCAAATGGAACTGAAACATTACGCATCACACTCAGCACACTGGGAACAGCAATTTTTGCATCGGCAGTCTGCGGAATGGCATGAATGTAGAAAGAGGCACGGACAAAACGGTCGCTCGAACGGTTCGTTCCCGGCAACATCTGCAATCCGCCGACTTCTTTCCAGTAATCGTTGATAGCTAACTGGTATTCATACCGAGGAGAATTTGTCATTACCTGATATTCTTTCCCTTCGTGAATGCTTAACTTTCCATCCAGATATTCCAGCACAGCCGTATTGCCTGTTTCGTCGGTGATGGCCATGTGCAAAGTAGATTCCGGTCCTCCATTCGGCATACGGGGAGCGTCAATCCGGAAAGTCTCCTTTTTCAGTTCATCAACGGCCTCACGTACAGTGGCAAAGTTATCAAGCACGTATTGCGTCCAAATACTGATTCCCATTGCCGGACGGATATCACCGGGAAGCGAATAAATAGATTCGGGCAAGAAAAGTAGACTAGCCACCAAGCCCTTTTCATTCATACCGTCGCAAGTTCCTATATCATAACCGGTTGCAATCACACTTCCATACTTGGAAGTCCAGTTCACCGTTTTTTCCTTATTATGCCCAACACGCTGAATGCCACGCGGGAAAACATAGATATTCGACATAATGTCTTCTTTCCAGTCCATTGTACGCCCCGTTATCACCAACTGTTCCGGGCCGAGGTAAACGGCACGTGTACACGCCTCTACCGGCTGTATACTCATCAAAGAGAGAGCAGCCAACATCAATATAACCCCTGTCTGTTTCTTTTTCATATTCTTTTCAAATTAAATAATTGATACTCTTATCTATAATAACAAATATATAACGATTATTGCCGAAAATAAAGATGATTTTAATGAAAATAAGGGATTTGTCCAAAGAAGACTCCCAAAGAGATATTAAATAAATTTAAGACTAATGATTGCAGTTATTCTCATCTTCTATCGTCAAAAAGATAAACATAGAACTATCATGGAAAGAAAACAAACTAAGCGGATTATAATATTCCTTCTTCTATTGCTGGGTATTATATTACCCAATATGGCACAGAAACAAAAGATATGGAAAGCATTTTGCGATAAATGCCGGAGAGAAAAAACCATTGTCGGTGCGCTTCCTTCGCAGTTAGAGAAAGCTCTACGCTGGTCGCCCGGCATTAGTAATGAGCAAAAAGAAGTGATACGTTACATATTATGGAATATGGTTTACGTAGAAGGAGGGACAGCCAATCTCGGAGAAAACAACGATTATCCTGTGAATGTGGGCTCTTTTTTCATCAACCGCTATGAGGTAAGTCAGGATGAATGGTACGTCATTATGGGGGAGAATCCTTCCAACCAACACAGACGTAACTATCCCGTAGATCAAGTTAACTGGTATGACACTCAACGATTCACCCGAAAACTCTCTCAGTTATCCGGCCTCCCCTTCCGTCTGCCGTTCGAAGCAGAATGGGAATATGCCGCACGTGGAGGCTTGAATACCCAAAACTACATTTATGCCGGTAGCGATGACCCGACACAAGTCGCTTGGTTTAAAGAAAAATACTCCAATGAAAACACATATGTATCCAACGATATAGGAACCAAAAAACCCAACGAACTCGGACTTTATGATATGAGCGGAAACATCTACGAATGGTGCATGGACTGGTATGATAAAAAAGTTCCTTTCACCGGAAATATTGATCCTGACCTGAAGGGGATTGATCTACATAAAGTGCTACGCGGAGGAAGTTATTATACTATCGCCAAATACTGCAAAATCACCAACCGTTATGGAGTCAATCCACTGCGTTGGGACATTGACTACGGATTACGGCTAGTAATATCCTTTCAGGATAACACGGAGGAAAAGAGAGTAGCCCAATAAAAATATTCTACACTAATCATACACATAAAAAATCCCGTATACGTTGTTTTGAATACTCAAACTATCACATATACGGGATTTAAAAGAACAAGCCTTTACCTTGTTTAAACTAATCGTTCATTATAAACAAGCTTAATCGTCAGTAGGAACTTTCATGTTCTCATAAACCTCAATCCATGAGTTCCATTCGGCAGGTGCGTCATTGGTCGCAGCAGTTTTCAGTGTACGATATTTATAGGAAAGATAAAAACGGGTGACTCCGTCTACGGTGATGTATCTGTTTGCCTGCTGGACAGACAATGCTTCATCATCATCAGTTGTACCGGGTAATTGTACTACCTCTATCAATTCTGATTTATAAGGTTTTAGTATAAGAGTATTATATTTGGTACCATCGATATAAGTCAGTTCCTCCTCACCGATTTCCATGATAAGGCTCGACTTGTTTATTAATTCCTCTTCTGCTTTATTGGCACTGTTTTCAATGCCGGCATTCAATCTCACACCCCGTTTCGACAAGGGATATAGAATCTTATTCGCTGATATCTGTGTAGGCTTTGTATCATCTTCCCGCAGCTGAGTACCCCTCATAAATAATGTCAAAGGACTTTTCTGACTGGTAAAATCATTCTCAATATACACCTTATACAACACCCGCGACTTATCTTTATTCACTTCATAAGGAGTGCAACTGGCAATCCGTAAAGGAATCAGATAAGTGGAATCGGGAGACAATCCCTCGGTCCTAACTTCAATAGGCAACTTTACATAGGGGTCCTGATCGCCAACTTTCATCACCGCAGTATAACTTTTAATCGTATATCTGGAAGGATCCAGTTCTTTCGCGTACTTATCCTCATCCAAGTCAAAGTTATCATGATTATACTTATCAATCAAGTCAGGATCTTTTTCCAACGTTACGGTCACGTCCTGGTCAATAGCCCGTGTACCACCTGCGTAAATGGTTATATATCCAACGGAAACCGGAGTATTCAGCGAATGAGTGACCGGAAACGTCAAGTCCGTTTCACTCAACACATACACCACCTTCTTGTATAGCTCACCTTCAAATATTGAATTTTCATTGCACGCTGTCAATCCCATTAACACGGCACAATACATCATATATTTTGTTATTGATTTCATTCTCATATCAAATTTTAATTTATAGTTCCCGTTAATTATCCCAACCCGGATTCTGATCCATTAATGGCACTTTCCGCAATTCAGCACGGGGAATAGGCAAGAAGACCATTTTCTTATCGGCCACTCTGGTACGTGCAAAAAGATGATTGACCGTTGTTCTTTGGAAAAATTCATCTTCAAACCCGTCCGTATTCATACCTACAATCGGTTCTTTTTCCGTATCCAAATAAATACCCCAACGACGGACATCATAAAAACGTCTGTTCTCGTGAAGGAACTCAATCATGCGTTCTCTCACAATGATGTCAAACATTTTATCAGCAGAACTTAACTCATCGGTAGTCAAGCCCGGCAAACCCGCCCGATAGCGAACCATATTAAAGTATTTCGCCATTTCGTTCATATCGCGAGTATAAGTGCCCGTGCTTTCATCGCTGAAAGTCACCGTATGAGATCCGGTCAGATTATTCAATGCTTCTACATACGAAAGTAATATTTCCGCATAACGGATAATGGGGAATGATTTAGGTAATACGGTTGCATCGGTACCACTCCAAGCATCATCATTATGGACATATTTCTTCATCACATACCCGGTCACCGGATAATTGTTGGCGTCACCGGAACCTACCGCTTTATCCTTTCCGGAAGCCCCATAGCCACTCGCACCTTTCCAATAATAGACATAGACATTTTTCTTCACAGCTTCACTTGTAGAAGCACAAGGCCAGAAACAACCGCTAAAACCAATCGATGCATAGAAGCGCGGTTCACGGTTTATATACATATTATAAACACCGCTCTTTAACTGGTATCCGGAGAAAGACTTCACTTCAGAAGTGAATCCGTCTTCCAGATATGGATATTCATCGCTCGAATTGGTACGATCTCTACCATCAACCATATAGTAAGCATCAATAAACTTCTGAGGGACAGCCATTCCATTATATCCTCCCATTAGCCCCACCGGAAAAGCGTGCCGGGTATAACTACGAAGACTACCGGATGTTCTTCCCCATATATATTCCGGATTCTTAGTAGCGGTCGATTCGCCCGTAAACATATCGCTATAAGATTTATAGGGATCAATCCCCACAGCCCCTTCCGGGAAAGTTTTCGTATAATAGTTTACGTCTGATACATTGGTCGGCAATTCCGGCGTGTACTTGTCACTTTTTACGGTATGCAACTCATACATATCCATATCAATTACCCGTTTGGCAGCATGCGCAGCTACCGCCCAACGTTGCTCGTCATAAGTCTGGCTAACATAGGGAACATTGTCCGATTTACGTATCCAACCTCCGAAAGTCGTTTTCGCTGCACTTCCTCCATTGAACAAAGGACTTGCCTGTTGCAACCGTAAGCGAGCAATCAGCGCATACGCAGCTCCGCGTGTAGGACGCCCGAACTGAGATACCGTAACCCGCAAAGGAATATAATTTGCAGCAATTTCCAACTCGTTACAGATATAATCTACTGATTCATCATACGTTGCTCTTTCCTTATTATAGTATGCAGGAGATTCATTGGTATTCATCGGCTCATCTCCCACAAGAACGACAGGACCAAAGTTTTGAAGCAAATTATAATAAGCATAGCCTCTCATAAAATGTGCATAGCCCAGAATCTCGCGTTGTTCTATATTTGTAAGGTCTTTACATTCATTGATTCTACTGAAAATAATATTAACCTTACGAATGATTTTATACATCTGTGCCCAGTTATTCATCGTTCCCAAGTTATCGGGAGTCGTGTGCCCCAAAACAAATGTTACTCCGGGAAATTCGCCCGTGTTCCATTGCACAAAGGCTTCATCCGAACCGGTAACACCCGGTGTATAAGCACCACCCCAGATAGCGCCCTCATCGGGGAAGAAAGCAGCCGTAGCCCATAGATATTTCTGAAGATTCATTTTATTCTGAAAAATAGAATCGTATCCCAATGTATCAGCAAAATACTCATCCACATTCAAGTAATTGCAGGAGGACAGGCAAAAGTAGAACGCTGTACATAGCGTTATCATTAATCTTTTAAAATATTTCATATCATGCATATTTAGAAATGGATATAGGTTTGAAATGCGTAACGGGCAGGAATAGGATAAACACGCCCCATTTTCTGTGCTTGTTCCGGATCTACTGTTTTCACACCGCTCCAGACTGCCAGATTATATCCCACCAATTGAAAGTCGAATGACTGTATACCCAGTCTTTTTACAAATCCCTTGGTCTTCAGGTTATAGGTTAAGCTAATTTCCTGTAAACGTAAATAGCGCGCATTGTCTTTCCAGAAAGTAGATTTCTTAGTATTATTTTCATTCTTACCATAGGATAATCGAGGGAATGCTGCATTAGGGTTTTCCGTAGAGGGATCTCCTGAATACCAGGCTGGAGTCCAGCGATTTGCCTGAACGCCGGCTTCCACAGGTACATTACCTATCTTTTCACCATGGAAAGGAACATATCCCATTTCATATCCATTACCGACTTTAAAATAGGTTGTATTTCCCGTTCCTTTGAACAGACAAGCCAGTGTAAACGATTTGTAACGGAACTCTCCGCCGAATCCATACATCAATAACGGATAGTTAGAGTAGGCCAACGGCACTTGGTCGTCTTCCGTTATACGTCCATCACCATTCACATCTTTATATTTAATATCACCCGGACGGACAGTTCCAAACTGCGACGGACTGCTCTCCACATCTTGGTCATCTCTGAACAATCCCAATGCTATGTAACCACGTTGCACTCCATACGGCATACCGCTTATCTGCTGATAGGGATATTTTGGATCAGCCTGTTCCCAGTTCTGCACATCATTCTTCGAATAGGTAAAGTTTCCTCTGATCGTAAATGAGAAGTCTTTGCCTATATCCTGCGAATAAGAAATATTTCCGTCAGCTCCGTAGCTACGCATCTTTCCCACATTACCATAAGGCATGGTGATAATACCCGCGAAATCAGGAACCTGAGTTCTCTGCTGGAAAATACCATTTCGCTGGTCATTGAAATAATCGACCACTAAGGAGAGTTTTTCTTTGAAGAATTTCGCTTCAATACCCACATCCGCTTTGGTTGATTTCTCCCAAGCCAGATTGTCAGCACCTACGATAGACTCGTTCACACCATTGGAATCGCTTCCCCAGCCCGTAGCCGCATTAGAATTAATAATAGTCAGATAAGGGAAGCGTTTATTGGAAATACGGTCGTTACCTACTTGTCCATACGAGAAACGGATTTTAAGAAAATCCAGCCAAGGCACCGCTTTCCGCATGAAATCATAGTTTGTCGGCACCCAACCGATAGCTCCCGAAGGAAAGAAACCGAATTGCTTACCCGGCTCGAAGTTTTCGGAACCTGTATAACCGAAGTTTGCATCAATGAAATAGGTATCTTTAAAACTATAAGTAATTCTTCCGGATACTCCCTGATAACGTTTGGGAATAGCGCTCATACTGTCAGTGATGTCTTTAGTCGCCTTCTCGTCACTCATGTAATAGTAAAGCAAGGCTGTTGTCCTGTGTTTATCATTGAATAACCTTTCGTAATTGGCAGTAAACTCGAAATGATATTTACGCCAATGATTCAATGTCTTACTGAATGTAGCTGCTTGAGCGTCAACTTTCTTTGCCAATTGAAGTTCTCCGGAAGTCGTTCGCCCGATAGCCGAATACATCTCCGGCATTACAAAACGAGTCTCATCATAATATACGTCGCTATTCAACGCGCCCTGTACTTTTACTTTCAATCCTTTCAGAAGAAATGACAAATCCTGGTTCAGAGCGAGAGTCACCATATTTTTGTAAGTCTCGCGGGTAGCCATTCCCGTATGATTAAGCATTACATAAGGTGAATAGGCATCATTGACACCATAAGCCGGAAGTTGTCCTGTTGAAAACCTAGTAGGAATAGTCAACGGTGTCAACATTGACTGAGCATTCCAAAGTAAATCTGTGTTAGCCATTCCCGGCTCTTTTTTATTGGATATAAATCCGTCCAACCCCAAATAGAGGGTGGTTGACTTAGTAACATTGATATCCAAATTGGTTCGATAATTATATGTGTTGTATCCTGTGTCTGCCTTGTAACGGCTGTCAGGGTCTTGAATATATGCTGCCGACTCTTTCGACATACCCATACTCACAAAATAACGGGCAATACTACCACCTCCCTGTGCACTTACATAATAAGTCTGCTGGAAAGAAGTCTTATGCAGAATTTCGTCTTGCCAGTTTACATCCGGATACAAATCCGGGTCCAATTGATATTGGATTAAATCCATTTCCATAGGAGAATAGAGTTCTTTCTCTCCTGAAACGACTCTGGCTTCATTGGCCAGCTTGGCGTAATCATAAGCTCTCAAATATTTAGGTAACCGCTTCAACTGTGAAATAGTAAAATTGGCACGGGCTGTAATTTTGAGTTTTTCTACTGTTCCCCGCTTGGTCGTTACAAGAATTACTCCGTTAGCACCACGAACACCGTAAACCGCCGTTGCAGAAGCATCTTTTAAAACAGAAAAGCTCTCTACGTCAGCAGGATCAACCTGACTCAAATCGCCTTCCAAACCGTCAATCAACACCAAAGCCGAACTATTAGCACCAAATGTTCCTATACCGCGAACCCAAAATTCCGAGATATTTTTACCCGGTTCACCACTCGACTGGATAGAGATAACTCCCGGCACTCTACCTCCCAAAGAGTTATTCAGTGAAGTGGCCGGAACAGCAAGGTCACCAATATCCACGCTTGTGATAGCTCCTACTACGCTCACTTTACGCTGGGTTCCCATACCCACCACTACTACTTCGTCCAAAGCAGTAGCAGAAGGAGTCATTTTAAGAACCAGGTTTGTCTGGCTATCGGTAACGAAATACTCTATCTTATCATATCCGATATAATTAACGATCAGTACATCGCCTTTATGTGCCTGAACTTTAAATCTACCATCCAAATCGGTCGTTGTACCTACGCCCGGACGGTCTTTCAAGAATATATTAGCGCCGATAATCGGTTCCTTATCGGACGACTTATCGACAACTATACCCGAAATAGTCAGCGATTTCCCCGCTTTTTGAGCCATGACGCCCAAACAGCATAAAAGTAAAATTTGAATAATATATAATTTTCTCATGTTGAATTAGTGATAAACAGGTTACTGAATAGCAAGTTTTCTAATACACTTATTTTTAGTATCTGCAATGTAAATTGTACCTTCTTCATCCACAGCTACTCCCCAAGGCTCATCAAATAAAGCGTCATCCGGCGTACCGTCTACATAGCCGGCTCTGCCCGGGACACCAATTACAGTACTTACTGCTCCTTCCCGGTCAATCGAACGAATACAATGATTACTGGAATCTGCAATATACATGATTCCGTCTAAGTCGAAACATATCTGTGAAGGGAAATTAAATCGTGCGTTCAAACGTTTTCCGTCCTCATAGCCAGGATCTTCTCTTGCTCCTGCATACAATTCATAATTTCCGGTAGAAAGTTCATAGCGATAAATACAATGCTTGCTCCGATAACAAATATAGAGCACATCCGGATCGAGACTATCAAAACAACAGATAGCATCATAAGTCCAACCCGCATCCAGCCCCGTAGTAACTAGTTCTGCTTCCTTACTCTTAGGATCCATTTTAGCCAAGTTTCCATTTAATGCCTTTATATACACCAGTTTATCTTCCGGATTAACAGCAGCGGATATATATTGGTCTAATGTTACATTCTGTGGCTTCACCTGTTTTTTAGCCCATTGTGTTTCCGGATCAAATTGTAACAAATTACCTCCTTGTACCCAAAGCGGTAAAAAGACTTTCTGCCCTTCTGTTTCAACCATTGGAATAAATGGAGCTGTAATATTTGTAGCTAATGTAGTTACCATATTTTGTTGCTCATTTATCTGGCGTAAACGATAACTGGACCTTTCGCAAACAAATATATTTTTCTCACGATCTACGCAAACAAAATGAGTCAATCCGAACTGAGCTGCCGCCAATGTTCCGTCAACTGCATTTACTTCCGTTCGCGGCGTTCCCGTAATCGTACTTACAGTAACCTGTGTCTTATACGAAAACTGCTGTTCAAAACTGGCTTTATCTTTACCTACTTCTACTGTAATAGTGCAATTATCTCCCGGTTGCCGAGGAGTAATGACATAAATTTTAGTTCCTATGGAACGTACCACTGCCGCTTGTTTTTCATTGTAGAATACTTTTATCTGCGAAAGATCAGTTCCGAAATTTTCTCCATTAATAATAACTTTCGTTGCCATTCCCCCATTTTCAGGGTAAAAAGAGGTTAGTTTAATCGGTTGATTTGGATCATAAGGTTTGCCTGTTGTGCCACCTTCTTCTGAATCACTTTTACATGCTGAAAGAAAGGTTATCAGCATTGCAAATAAAATAGTTACCAAAGATGTTTTTCTCATTACTATTATTTCATTTATTAAATTAATGATCCTATTTAATAGTTTATCAGTTTTTTATCCTATGAAAGGAAGATCAAATAAACTTTTAAACCAAGATCAAAGGTTAACGATTAATCGAAATCCATCAGTTTTTTGGGGACCTGACTGGAATCAATTTTAGAGAATAAGCCTGTTAACACTCCTTTGAAGTATCAACATGTTTGCCTTTGTTTTTGAATTTTCATTTCCAAAATTCATAATTCATAAGATAAGCGGAGGTTTTCTTTTCATAAGCATTTCTTGATTTAGTTAATAAAAAATTAGTCGAATATCCTTTGCTTGTTACTAAGTTCTACTTGAACTTAGGTTATAAACTGAAAAAGAAAGCCCTGTGCTACTCTCACTTGAATAATACGGTAGATATATTAGATCGAAATATAGTCATGGACTATTTTAGGCATGAAAATCACTGGCAAAGTTCACAAAAGAAAAAAAATAATAATAAAACAATTTATTATATATTGTTATATAATAAAATATTGTATATTTGCATTCGAGAATATTAAATATTTGCACAAGACACAAGAAGGCTATATAAAAATAAATACAGAGAAAGTACATTTAAACATCCAAATAATATTTAAGGTACTTATTTTTTATTATTTATTACCTTTTACCTAAGTTCAAGTAGAACTTAGGCATTTTTTAGCATTTGATTCAGTGTACTCGATCAAAGTTTCATAGAATCGCGTTATCTTTTTGAATACCAACAATATACATTACGCGAACGTCTTAATCTTAATAATTACAAATATCAGAAATTAGTTACATTTTCCCTAAATGCTTCCACTATTATGAAAAAAAGTTCTCACTGTAGTGAGAACTTTTTTCCTTATCGCGACATTTTTTTCTTATTATGATGAAATTTACAACAACACACTATAATTTAGTAATAGTATTGGCTACAACTGAAACTCGTCTTTTACTTAAACCTTATAAGACTAAAACTATTCAAATGTTTTTCGGTATGTACATCCATTTTTCCATTCCGAACACCCGTAGGCTGTTTTTCCTTTTATGATAATTCCCTTACCACAAACCGGACAGGATTGTCCTACTAATGAGTCCGGAGTATTATTCAGAGAAGAAATAGGGGTAGCAACAGGAGACGGTGATACTTCTGTTTTTGACTCTTTTGATTCTCCTGCTTCGGAATTCTTTTTTTTCTCTTTCGGCGGCGTACTTACTTTCCGTTCACGTTTTTTAGGTTCCTTCTTTGCCTTCTCTTCGGTCTTGGCAGCTACCGCATCTTGAATAGTGATACGACGATTGGTATTATCAGAAAGTACACTCATTACAATTTCCGAAACCATTTGTTTCAGTTCTTCAAGAAATTGGCGAGCATCGTATGTTTTCTTTTCTATCTCACGCAACTTCTTTTCCCAAATACCCGTCAACTCCGCTGATTTCAAAAGTTCTTCGTGGATTAGCTGCACCAATTCTACTCCTGTCGGTGTAGCGATCAGATTCTTTCTCTCCTTGCGGATATAATTTCGTTTGAACAGCGTTTCAATAATAGCGGCACGGGTAGATGGGCGACCGATACCATTCTCTTTCAAGGCATCGCGAAGTTCATCATTATCGACTAGTTTTCCGGCGGTTTCCATAGCCCGGAGCAAGGTCGCTTCCGTAAAAGGTCTTGGCGGCTGCGTCCATTTTTCATTCAAGTCGGGGATGTGAGGACCACTCTCCCCTTTTGCAAAGGCAGGAAGGACATTTTCATCGTCATCGTCCTTTTCTTCAGTAGTGTCTTTCACATCTTTAGCGAATACCACACGCCAGCCTGGTTCTAAGATTTGCTTACCGGTGACTTTAAATTCTATTTTATCCACTTCACCCATCACGGTAGTAGTCGAAATCTTACAATCAGGATAGAACACTGCTATAAAACGGCGCGCTATTAAGTCATAGACACGACGTTCCATATCAGTAAGGTTTTGAGCATAAACTCCGGTAGGGATAATGGCGTGGTGGTCCGTCACTTTCGAATTATCAAATACCTTTTTTGATTTAGGCAACGTAGAACCATTCAACGGGGCAGTCAATACTTCGTAATCACGAAGCCCTTTCAGAATACCAGGACATTTCGGATAAATATCGTCGCTCAGAAAAGTGGTATCAACACGTGGATATGTAGCAACTTTCTTCTCATAAAGAGATTGGATCAGTTTCAGTGTTTCATCGGCAGAATAGGCGAATTTCTTGTTACACTCTACCTGAAGGGAAGTCAAGTCAAACAAACGCGGAGCATATTCCTTTCCGTCTTTCTTACCAACACTGGTTACCACAAAAGGAAGGTCTTTGATACGTTGTACCAAGGCTTCACCTTCTTCACGATTGGCGATAGGATCGATACCCGGATTGTCTATTTTCTTTTTTCCACCGTTTTTTTCTTCTTCTGCCGCTATTTCTTCATCACTTTTGCGGATAAGTGCGGAGAAAGTAGTATCTCGATAGTTTGTTTTTAGTTCCCAATATTGCTTGGGTTGGAAATTGGCAATTTCCAACTGACGGTTGACAATCAATGCCAAAGTAGGTGTCTGCACACGTCCGATAGAAAGCACCTGTTTGTTTTGACCATATTTAATAGTATATAAGCGTGTGGCGTTCATTCCCAGCAGCCAGTCACCTATTGCACGAGAAAGTCCCGCCTCATACAACGATTGGAAATCAGACTGATCTTTTAACTTGGAAAAACCTTCACGAATAGCCTCTTCCGTCAAAGAAGAAATCCACAAACGCCTCACCGGACAGCGTGCACCCGCCTTTTGCATCACCCAGCGCTGAATCAATTCTCCTTCCTGACCGGCATCACCGCAATTGATAATCTCATCTGCATTCTGCATCAACTGTTCGATAATATGAAACTGTTTCTCAATACCCGGGTCATGTCCAATCAGTTTGATACCGAAACGTGGGGGGATCATCGGCAAGCTACCCAAGCTCCACGATTTCCAATTGGGTGTATATTCATGCGGTTCTTTCAAGGTACAGAGATGCCCGAATGTCCAGGTCACCTGGTATCCGTTCCCTTCTATATATCCCTCTTTCCTTGTATGAGCGCCGAGTACCTCGGCTATATCGCGTGCAACAGATGGCTTTTCGGCTATGCAAACTATCATTCTTTCTCCTCTTGTTTTTATACTATCAGTCTACAAAGTTACATGATTATTTCTCACTGACCGCATGAAGATAAAAAAAAGTCTATCATAAGAAAAAAGTGATTGCCTCTATTATAAAAGACAATCACTTCGTTAACGTTCTAATCTAGATATATCAACTACAATTATTCTTCATCCATAAGAATTTCCAGAATTTGACAAGCAGCTTTCGCTACCGGAGTACCCGGACCGAAAATAGCGGCCACACCTGCCTTATACAAGAAGTCATAATCCTGTGCAGGGATAACGCCACCGGCAATCACTACAATGTCTTCACGTCCCAGTTTCTTCAACTCTTCGATAATCTGCGGAACCAATGTCTTGTGTCCGGCAGCCAGTGAAGAAACACCTACTACATGAACATCGTTTTCTACCGCTTCGCGAGCTGCTTCCGCAGGAGTCTGGAACAGAGGTCCCATATCCACGTCGAAACCACAGTCCGCATAACCTGTTGCTACCACTTTAGCACCACGGTCGTGACCGTCCTGTCCCATTTTGGCAACCATAATACGAGGTTGACGCCCCTCTTTCTTCGCAAACTTCTCAGCCAGTTCACAAGCACGCTTGAAGTCGCTGTCGTTTTTACTTTCTGATGAATACACGCCTGATATAGTTCTAATTATTGCTTTATAACGTCCTACTATCTGTTCGCAAGCAAATGAGATTTCACCCAATGTCGCACGAACACGAGCCGCTTCCACAGCCAGTTCCAGCAAGTTACCCTTACCGGTCTTCACACATTCGGTAATTGCAGCCAATGCCTTGTCCACTTCAGCCTGGTTGCGTCCTTCTTTCAAACGTTTCAGGTTTTCAATCTGTTCAAGACGAACGGCAGTATTATCAATTTCAAGAATATCAATCGGAGCTTCTTTATCCAGACGGTACTTGTTCACACCCACAATAGTCTGCTGACCACTGTCGATACGAGCCTGTGTACGTGCGGCAGCTTCTTCGATACGCATCTTCGGAATGCCGGTTTCGATAGCTTTCGCCATACCACCCAGTTTTTCGATTTCCTGAATGTGCTCCCAAGCCTTATGAGCCAATTCGTTCGTCAAAGACTCTACATAATAAGAACCGCCCCACGGGTCAACATTCTTACAAATGTAAGTTTCTTCCTGAATATAAATCTGAGTATTACGTGCAATACGTGCGGAGAAATCTGTCGGAAGAGCGATAGCCTCATCCAATGCATTGGTATGCAGAGACTGAGTATGTCCCAAAGCGGCAGCCATAGCTTCGATACAAGTACGTCCCACGTTGTTGAACGGGTCTTGTTCGGTCAGTGACCAACCGGAAGTCTGTGAGTGAGTACGCAATGCCAGTGATTTCGGGTTCTTCGGATTGAACTGTTTCACAATCTTCGCCCACAACATACGTGCGGCACGCATCTTGGCAATTTCCATAAAGTGGTTTGTACCGATTGCCCAGAAGAAAGACAGACGCGGAGCAAACGCATCAATGTCGATGCCTGCGGCAGTTCCGGCACGAAGATATTCCAAACCGTCAGCCAATGTATAAGCCAACTCGATATCCGCCGTAGCACCTGCTTCCTGCATGTGGTAACCGGAGATAGAGATAGAATTGAATTTCGGCATCTTCTGTGAAGTATATTCGAAGATATCGGAAATAATCTTCATAGAGAATGCAGGCGGATAAATATAGGTGTTACGCACCATAAACTCTTTCAGAATATCGTTTTGGATTGTACCTGCCATTTCTTCCAGTTTGGCACCTTGTTCCAGTCCGGCATTGATATAGAATGCCATAATAGGAAGTACCGCACCGTTCATTGTCATAGACACGGACATCTTGTTCAAAGGAATGCCATCGAACAGGACTTTCATGTTCTCTAAGGAACAGATAGACACACCTGCCTTACCTACGTCGCCCACAACACGTTCGTGGTCGGGGTCATAACCGCGATGAGTAGCCAAGTCGAATGCTACCGACAGACCTTTCTGACCGGAAGCCAAGTTACGGCGATAGAAAGCATTTGATTCTTCAGCAGTGGAGAATCCGGCATACTGGCGGATAGTCCAAGGACGAAGCGTGTACATTACTGAATACGGACCACGCAGATAGGGCGGAAGTCCGGCAGCATAGCCGAGGTGTTCCATTCCTTCGAGGTCTTCTTTTGTATAAACAGGCTTCACTTCAATGTGTTCCGGCGTTTTCCAGTCAGCGGAGATACCGTTAGCCTTTTGCCATTCAGCACCGTTAGCAGGCTGAAATGCGGCATATATATCTAAGTTTTTAAAATCTTTTCTCATCTTACTTCAATAGTTTGGCGTTAAACTCTTTCAAGGTATCCAGTACGTTGACACGGACATGGATGAAGTTTTCGATACCTGCTGCTTTCAGTTCGTCCATACAAGCAGGAGCACCGGCAACGATAAACATAGCGCGGCCGTCCAATGCCTTGAATGCAGGAATTGCATATTCCGCATATTCATCATCACTTGAACAGATTACGACAATATCAGCTTTGGCAGCCATAGCTGCTTCTACTCCAGCTTCTACCGTTTCAAATCCGAGATTATCAACCACTTCATAACCGGCACAAGCCAGGAAGTTGCAAGAATACTGTGCACGTGCCTGACGCATAGCCAGATTACCGATAGTCAGCATGAATGCTTTCGGACGTTTGCCGGATGCTTCCGTTTCGAGACGCAATGCTTCAAACTCGCTGGCAGCACGGTCGAATACCAATGTATCCACATCTTTCTCACAAGTATGGTCTTTTCCACCACAGCAGCATTTTGCTTCAACCGGTTGCTTATCTCCGGCCTTTTCATTGAAGTTCGGGAATTGGTTAGTACCCAGCAATACTTCACGACGTTGGGCCACCGCTTTATGACGGGCTTTATTACTTTCGTTGACAGCAGCCTGAACAGTCCCCGCCTTCAATGCTACATAGAAACCACCGGCTTCTTCTACAGACAGGAACAAGTTCCATGCTTGCTGTGCAATAGAAATTGTCAGGTTTTCAATATAATAAGAGCCGGCAGCCGGGTCAATTACTTTATCGAAATGAGATTCTTCCTTCAACAATAGTTGTTGATTGCGTGCCAGACGTTCGGAGAATTCATCTGGAGTCTCGTATGTCTTGTCAAACGGAGTCACTGTCATAGAATCCACACCACCTAATGCAGCGCTCATCGCTTCAGTTTGTGTACGGAGCAGGTTCACGTGTGCATCAAACAAAGTCAGATTGAAAGTGGAAGTTTCGGCATGAACCGCCATTTTTGCCGCGCAACGACATTCACCGTTAGCACCTTTGTTATCACAGTCGCGCAAACATTCCGGATTGTAAGAAGCTACAATATTCGCCCACAACAGACGTGCTGCACGGAATTTAGCAATTTCAAGGAAATAGTTGGAACTGATACCGAAGTTGAATTTGATTTTTTTAGCCACTATAGCAGCAGGAACACCGGCATCGGTCAATTGGCTCATGTATTCATTACCCCAAGCCAGTGCATACCCCAATTCCTGAGAAATATAAGCTCCGGCATTGTTCAGCGATAATGCGTTCACATTCAGTACGCGGTAGAAAGGAAGCGGTTGGATAGCTTCAATCAGTGCTTTAGCAGTTTGCACCATATCACCCTTTTCCTTGCCGCGGGTCAGCATTTTGTTGAAGAAATCATAGTTGATAGAGCCTTTCAGCTTCTTCACATCATAATCCTTCTTCCGGAAATAAGCTACCAGCAGATTAGCCAGTTCAACAACGTGTCCCTGACAAGTAGAGAAGTTCAGTTCAACACACTCAGCTTGAATATCATTCAACAGAGTCTCAAGATATTCCGCATTGAGTTCTTTTGCCTTTACATGGAAAGAAAGTGAATCGACACCTTTATTCAGGATATCCAGTGCTTTCGCATTGGCCTCTTTAGGACATTCCACTTTGATTTCCTGACGTACCAGCCATTCATTGTTGTCCTTCTTGGTTCCTCTTAAATAAGGGAATTCTCCGGGAAGTGCGTCTGTCGTCTTCAACCCTTCCAAGTCCTCCATCCGGTAGAAAGGTTTCACTTTGAATCCTTCGTTCGTTTTCCAAACGAGCTTCTTCTCAAAATCAGCACCTTTCAAGTCGGCTGTAACCTTCTCCATCCATTGTTCGGTGGAGACAGGAGAAAAGTCTGAGAAGAGTTTTTCTTTTTTGTCTGCCATAGTTTATCTAAAATTAAAACAAGAATTAATATTGTCTCTATTTTTATCTGTCTCTTTCCAAATGTCTGTTGTTCGACTTGCAAATATAATTAATAAGTTCAAACGAAACTTCTTTTTATAGAAAATTCGCACACCTCCACTTTGTATAGAATCTGTATGGAAATTCTTCTTTCCCGCAATTTTTAGTTCTTCTTTTATTTGATTAGCTCCAATGTTATGACTAATTTTGCACCCGTTTTTAGAAAAGACATTATAAAAACTACTAAATTATGGATTGGTTACAAAGTTTATTGTGGGACCCCAGTTCCGTGGCACACATCGTGTTCCTCTACGCATTCGTAGTGGCAGCCGGCGTGTATCTCGGTAAGATAAAGATATTCGGTGTATCTTTGGGCGTCACATTTGTTTTGTTTGCCGGCATCCTAATGGGACATTTCGGCTTCACGGCCGATACACACATCCTACATTTCATCCGTGAGTTCGGATTGATTTTGTTCGTATTCTGTATCGGTCTTCAGGTGGGGCCGTCTTTCTTCTCTTCTTTCAAAAAGGGGGGAATGACATTGAACCTGTTGGCTGTAGGCATCGTAGTGTTAAATATTGCTGTTGCATTGGGGCTCTATTACCTTTGGAACGGTCGTGTTGAATTGCCGATGATGGTAGGTATTCTCTACGGAGCTGTAACGAACACTCCGGGACTTGGTGCTGCCAACGAAGCACTGAACCAGTTGAGCTACAACGGCCCGCAGATCGCATTGGGTTATGCCTGTGCTTATCCGCTCGGCGTAGTAGGTATTATCGGTTCTATCATCGCTATCCGCTACATCTTCCGTGTCAATATGGCAAAAGAAGAAGAAAGCCTGAAAATGCAGAGCGGAGATGCACACCATAAGCCGCATATGTTGAGCCTTGAGGTACGCAACGAGTCTATCAGTGGAAAGACACTGATTGAGATTAAAGAATTTCTAGGACGTCAGTTCGTTTGCTCCCGCATTCGTCACGAAGGACACGTAAGCATTCCGAACCATGAGACTATTTTCAATGTAGGCGACCAGCTATTTATCGTCTGCTCTGAAGAAGATGCACCCGCCATTACCGTATTCATCGGTAAGGAAGTAGATATAGACTGGGAGAAACAAGATCTCCCAATGGTATCCCGCCGTATCCTGGTCACCAAACCGGAAATCAACGGAAAGACGCTGGGTTCTATGCACTTCCGTAGTATGTACGATGTCAATGTAACCCGTGTCAATCGTTCCGGTATGGACTTGTTTGCTGATCCCAACCTGATACTGCAAGTAGGCGACCGTGTTATGGTAGTAGGCCAGCAGGATGCAGTAGAGCGTGTAGCAGGTGTCTTAGGTAATCAATTGAAGCGCTTGGATACTCCGAATATCGTAACTATTTTCGTAGGTATTTTCCTGGGTATCCTTTTGGGTAGTCTTCCTATCGCATTCCCCGGTATGCCGACACCATTGAAACTTGGTCTGGCAGGTGGTCCGCTGGTAGTTGCAATCCTTATCGGACGCTTCGGTCATAAACTCCACCTGGTGACTTATACCACCATGAGCGCCAACCTGATGCTTCGTGAAATCGGTATTGTGCTATTCCTTGCCAGTGTGGGTATAGATGCCGGCGCCAACTTCGTACAAACGGTTGTCGAGGGTGATGGATTACTTTATGTAGGTTGTGGTTTCTTAATTACCGTCATTCCGTTACTCATTATCGGTGCTATCGCCAGACTATATTATAAAGTAAACTACTTTACCCTCATGGGATTGATTGCCGGTAGTAATACCGACCCTCCCGCATTGGCGTACGCCAATCAGACAACATCCGGAGATGCTCCGGCAGTAGGTTACTCTACTGTTTATCCATTATCTATGTTCCTCCGCATTCTAACGGGACAAATGATATTACTGGCAATGATGTAAATCAAGCTTAGTTTATATAAATGATAAAGCCGGCCAACTCCATAAAAGGAATAGCCGGCTTTATTTTATTTACTACCTAGTCAGTTTCTCCGAATCAAAACCTTAATTGTAACTTCTTAGCCACAAATTCTTCTACAAACCGTACTGTTTCTTCAATCCCTAAAGAAGACGAATCAATACACAGATGATAAGTAGCTGCCGCTCCCCATGTCTTATAACTATAATAATTATAATATTCCGAACGTCTTTTATCGGCTTTCTCTATCATCTCTTCCGCCACTTCTTCATTCACATTATGAATCCGGCAAAGACGTATGATACGGTCTTCTTTGGAAGCCGAGATAAAAACATTGGCACAACGGGGATGTTCCCTTAAAATATAGTCAGCACAGCGTCCTACAAACACACAGGATTTTTCTGCCGCCAAACGACGGATAACGTCACTCTGTACCTTGAACAGTGCATCATTACTCAAACAATTGTTACAAGGCATGGCTCCCTCACTGATAAAGGGGAAACGCATACCAAATAATCCGCCGATAATTCCCTGCGAAGCTTTCTCGTCCGCCTTCTCAAAAAACTCTTTGCATAATCCGCTCTCCTCAGATGCCAGATTAATCAGTTCTTTATCGTAAAAGTCAATGCCCAGACGAGCAGCCAGTTTCTCTCCTATTTCTTTTCCGCCGCTACCTAGTTGGCGACCGATATTAATGACATAATTACCGTTCATAGTAAACTTAATTTTATGGTTGTGTAGCAAACATACGACTTTTTTCTAAAACTCACATCATCAAACGAAAGTTATATTTAAAAGTGACGATGAAATATCCCTTTATTTCCTGCGTACGATACTCATAAAAGCCATCAGAAGTAGCCATACGCCCATAACTTTTTTTCTTTCCCAGAATATCCGCCCAATAAGCCGACAATTCCGCTTCCTTCTTCTTCAGGAAACGCCATGTAGCACCGGCATTCCACAATATTTCATCATCTTCCCCTTTCTGAATATTCGTTCCGCTACGAAGATTATACGTAGCATCCGTGCGTAACTGCAACCCGAAAGGAAAATCAACATAACCATTCAGACCGAAATTATAATAACGCGTATAGGTATCATTATCGTTCAAAGAATTAAGCGAGTATTGGTAATTCCAAGAAGTAGATAAGTCAATGCCTCCCCAAGAAGGTTGATAAGATGCCTGTGCCTCACAATTCAATCCGGTATCACGGGTTGTACTCTTTTCCGGCTGTAAGCTTTTATCTTCATTAATCATACCTACACGGTTACTATGATTACCGGACATATCCAATCTTAAAGAGAAATGTCCAAAACGTTTCCACCAGCTAGCCCCTCCAAACAAATTCCAATTACCGTTTATATTGACCGGATACGTTTCGCGTCCACCGGTCTGCACGTCATATATCATGACTTGTGTAACACTGTTTTGCTCCACCTGTCCGCCTAGGTTTGCAGATATACCTTTAGGTGAGTTCTGAAAATTCAGACGTATATTATGACTAAACATCTGCTTCAAGTCAGGATTTCCACGGGTGATATACAGCGGATTGCTATTATCCGTCAACGGCATCAAATCCGACAAAGAAGGCTGCCGGGTGTTACCGTTATAATTCAGGCTGACACGCATCTCTTTCTTCCGCCAACTCATCCATATCATAGGTTGGAAATCAATCATATTCATGGCAGTATCCGCATAAAGTTTCCCTACTTTCCGGTCAATGGTACGCCTTTGCGGCGTAACCCCCAGTGATGCGTTAAACATCCATGTGTCATCCGAATAGTTGACTCCTACATTCAGGTCGTGCCCATTACTGCGGCTGTGGCTACGGTTGCTCAAACTATCTACATACCCCGCCTCGTAACCGGAAGGTAACTCACCGTAAATATCCGAACTCGCCAGGGAAGACAATTCATAAGTATCGCGGTTACTCCGTTCATACCGGGTACTCCAGTTATATGCCACCCGCAGACGTACCTTCTTTCCGACAGGTTGAGTAAACGAAAGTCCCACCCTCCAGGAATTATTGCGCTGGGGTGACTTCAAATACTGGTTACGATAAAGTACCGAGTCATTCCCATTCTTATCCTTCAAGCGAAAATAGGTAGTCTCGGAAAGAGAGAAACTTTCATTATTTCCCCACGAATCGGAATTCTGAATATTCAGTCCCAGAGTTGTTCCTTTTTCGTTCAGGCGTCTCATCACTCCCATTGCCCAATGGTAGCGGTGGGATTCATTTTCCGACCGTGACCGATTCTCACTACGGTTCACCTTTATATCCCGGGGAACAGACTCAAAATCACTGAACAAGTTCTCATGGTTTACGCCGGGAGGAGCGTCAAAAGAAGCACTCTGACTGTTACTTTCATTTTGATTAGGAGTATACCCGAAATTTCCACTGAAGTTGACACGCGTGCTTTTATCTACTTTCCACTCTCCCATCAAGCTGGAATTGACCGACCGTCCTTTAGAGTTTCCTTCGTTGGCAGAGGCCGAATATTGGTTGCCACCAGTCAAATACTGCTCCTGATACATAGAAGATATATTCCCGTTCCTGTTAAGATTATAATTCACATGGCCATTCAAAGAAAACTTTCCGCCAAATTTATGTGCCATATTCAATCCCAGCGAATTATTGATATTATCTTTGTATGTACTGTTCTGATATCTATTAGTAGAACGGGCTATAAAAGATAGGTTTTCCCCATTCTTACGGAAATAATTCACTTGTGCCTCCAGATCCTTCTTCTTATTATTGCCATACCCTACCGTCGCATTTGTCAGCCAAGTCTTATTCAGTTCATCCTTGGTTTGCAAGTCAAGCACATATTTCTTTTCTCCCGAACTGATTCCTGTAAATTCTTCCTCTTTTGATTTCTTGTCGTACACCTTTAACTTGCTAATCAAGTTTGCCGGCAGATTCTCAAGCGCGGTCTTTTTATCTCCTGAAAAGAAAGACTCCCCATTTACATTAATTTCGCTGATAGGCTGACCGTTGTAAGTCAATGAATGGTCTTTTTTGTTATACACCAGTCCGGGAATACGTTTCACCAAGTCTTCCAGATAAGCTCCTTCGGGAGTTTTGTAGGCAGAAGCATTGATAACAGTCGTATCTCCTTCCATAACCACTTCCCTCAATTTTCCGGTCACTACCACCTCATCAATCTGAAGGTCATCATCCTTCAGTACGATAGTGCCCGCATTTATAGATACGGAATCTCCCAATGCACGGTAGAAAGACTGCATTCCCATAAATGAAACCTTCAACAGATATTCTTTCTTTTTCTGTGGCTGATAAGTTAGAGTAAATCGACCGTTTTTGTCACTTGCCGTACCTTTTACAAAAGCAGAGTCCATCTTTTCCAAGACGACAATACTGGCAGAAGGCAAAGATTGTTTCTTTTCACTTCCGGTATCCAGCATTTGTACCCTTCCCCTGACAGTCCTCACCTGTTGCGCATACACTATTGTATGCATACAAAATAACAGTAAAAGTAATCCGCCCAGTCTGCAAATTTTCATGTCAATAGCAGTATAAGTCTATATTTTAGTTTGAGTCTTAGTAAACAATGTAAAATTAAGGAGTTTCTTTAGAAAGCTTACTATTTTATTCATTTTATTAAAACAAATTACATTCCAATCACACAAGGTCACAATATAAACTAACAAAAAGACTTCCTCCACATATAAAAATATACTCTTTGAGAAGAATATCCTTTTTATAGAGGAAGAAGTCTCCCTATCAACAAAAACTATCAATTAGAAACTCATGATCACTTAAAATTCTCCGTAAAGAAAACTCCTGCCGGAAAACTATTCTTATTTTTTATATCAAACTGTAAAGCCGGTGTTTTATTGAAATCAAAAATAGCAATATCATTGGTTTTATAATCTGCATATCCTTTCAGAGTGGCAAAATAAACTTCCCCGCTCACCGGATCAACTCCCAAACTATTATAATAGATCCCTGCATCCTCCACATACTCTTTTATATCAGCAACTTCTTCCGTCTCATTCTGAGAAAAAATATGCCGATATAGCTTAAAGCCGGCATTACTGAAATAGATAATATCATCTTTAGCAGAAAAAGCAGGGGCAACTCCCCACCCGGCACCAATACTGACATTCAAAGTATGAGAATCAATAGTCTTATAATCAACCGGACTGACTTTTATAATACTCGCAGGCTTTGTACATGAAACCCACAAATTTCCATCATATGTTTTAGCAACACCGGATAAAGCGCTTTCAAAAGAAACAGTATGTATAACAGCCCCGTTTTGAATAACAAAAAGTTGCTTATTGCCCATCACAAAAGCTTTGTCTCCAACCACAGCCATACGATTTTTCAAAGCGCCTTTCGTCCCCTCAACAAAAGTCAGAACTTCGGTGGAAGTATCCAGCATATAAACTCCATTATTATCACGAATATAAAGATTCTCTCCGACTACAGCCAAATTGGACGGCCAGGACAAAGTAGTATTATCATAAACCTTTTCTTTCTCCAAACTAGTAGCATTCGCAATAGTCAGCAGCCCTTCACCACCATTTTTGGCTCCATTTTGAGAAAGTATATACATCTTATTATCACTGATAAACAGGTCTTGACAGACATTACCAAGCAAAGTTTGATTTACCCGATAATATGCACTATCTACCGCTATGCCTTTTGAATCCACAAAAGTCAAAGTTCCGGTTTCATTCCCCATATTTCCTTCATTCAAAATAAAGGCACCTTTGCCAAACCGCCCTTCCACCTTGGCTGTCATAGTCGTTTGAAGTTTTTCTCCCTTATCATCCGATACCGCCAGTCCTATAACATACTCTCCAGTCTTAGGCTGTGAAAACTTATATGTTGAAGCGGTTGAAACTTCCTTCCCGTCTACTGTCCACAAATATCTCATCGCCCCAGACAGATTTTCAATCCGGGCATCCAGATACAATGTATCTAACTGCGCAATCACATTACTTTCCGATTCACTCCCGATCCATACATATGAGTTCAAATTTTCCTCCTCATCACATGCTGTAAAAACCAGTCCCAAGGCAACAACTGCCAATACAAAATACCTTTTCATTTCAAATTCTTATTATCAATTATTTCTTAACTTATTTGCGGGTATCGATATCAACTCCTAAAACATGCAAATCCTCAACCCCTGATATCTCAGTAGAACATTCACCTAACCAACCATTTTCCTGATTGACACCGGTATATATCTTTATGAAATCAATTCCCGGCAAATGTACCTTCTGACCTTTTGAATTTACTGCCCAATCTATATCAATAGCAGACTCATCTTTAGTGTTCACCTCATTATCAGCATAACCATAACGGAATTTATACAAAACAAAATAATTACCTTGTCCACTTTCATCAACAGCATTTTGAGGTAAACAAGTCCCTTTAAATGTTATCTTATCTTCTTTTATCCATTCCGGAAAATAACACTGATTATGAAATGTATTTTTCACTTTATATCCCGAATTTCCTCGGTTATCTTCCCACCGGATATATTTCTCTCTTTCTTCCGAAGTTTCCGGTTCTTTTTCCGGACGATAATAAGTGATTTCATAGTTTCGATAAGTCTCCACATCATTTCCCGCAGCTACAGCCTTGTCATACCATAATTCCAGTGCAGCGTCTTCATGAGCACTACCGGCAATCTCATACCATTCGTCCTCATCCGGCATACCATTCTGATTTTTATCATAAGCTACCATGATCACTCCCGGCTCACAACTTCCTCCCTCCGGTGCATCAGAGTCCGGATTGGCCGCAGAATAAAAAGCATTGCCAAGTACCCGGAAATCGCGTTTTCCGGTAACATTAGTTATTGTATGGTCAAAACCTACTACGACATATCCTCCGAACCCTCCTAAAGAAATCATCCCCTTTTTATTGTTACCGATAGCTGCCAATACTTTTTCGTTCATAACCTCTTGTGTGTCTCCTTCGTCATATGCCGGCAACGCATTAGTAAATTGTCCCACGGCCGGAACAAAATCAAGAACTTTAGTGATATAAGCCGTTGCTCCTTCAGGAGCCGGTTCGATATTATCAAAAGTTACTGTGACCGCAAAAAGATAATCATAATGATTCTCACCTTGTGACGCACGTAGAATCAGTTCGTATTCTCCTACCTCCTCAAACATATACTCCAAATCTTTTGTCCGGGCAATTTCACTGCCGTCCAGCAACCATAAATAAGAGATCCCTTCATCCGACTCACTTTCAACCCGTACCTTCAACAGTTGATCAACAACAACCGCAAAGCCACCCTCCGGTTGCGACACACGGATGTCTTCCTTTTTCAGTAGGTAAGGCTCCGAAGCATCTTCTCCATCATTACATCCTGTGAATACAGTTCCTACAAACAAAGAAACTGCAATGACTAATGCTAGTCTTAAAATTTTCCTGTCCATTTTTATTCATTATTAGTTATTGAAATGTTTTCGTTGTAAAAGCAAAATGAGCCGGTATATCCCCCGCCCTGACTTTCCATCTTTTCTTTCCTTCAGGACTGAAACAGTAGAGATAACCGGGTACAACATAACTTTTTGCATCCGTTACAAATATTTCTTTGGTCTCGGGATTTACAGCTATCCCATACGGAATTGTTATTTCTGTTTCAGTTCCATCAGTAATAAAATTGCGGGATACTATTTTATTTTGTTTCACGTCATAGAGGGCGTAAGTAATAGTATTACTTTCCGTCACATAACTCCATTCTACACTTGTCATGTAAATCGAATCTCCACTCAAACACATTTCACTGGCAGCAATTCCCAAATTTCCTGTCACACGATCTGTCTGAGTATCTATAATAAAAACATCCGATCCCGTTCCATAATAATCTCCTCTCGAACTCACATATATACGGCCGTATCTATCCAGTTTCATACGGTGAAGATTTATAGCTACATCAATTGTTTTAATAACTTGAAAAGTCTTCAAGTCAATCACCGATACCGTCCGGTCATAGTCCGGAAAACGATAACCGCCGGAATTGGCAACATAAAGTTTTCCATCTTTTATTACCATTTCTTCCGGTTGATAGCCGACTACCACTTCACGGGTTACAGCCAAACTTGTCGTATCCACTTCAACCACTTTTCCCGGACGCGCATTGGGATCTATTCCGACAGGGCCTGCATAAGAACTTACATAAGCCTTTCCATCATTAAAAGTGATATACCGGCAATTTGTCACATTTATTTGCCCCAGATGTTGTGCCGTTTCCACATCCATCACCTCTATAAAATTCGAGCAATTGATTACGGCATACAGCTTATCTCCATAAATCTGCAAATCATTTCCAACATCCCCCAGTTCTTTCACTACGGACGGATTCCGCTCGGCATAAATATTACGATGATACTTACCGGTAGTGCTGTCATAAAAATCAAGCGTACACTTATTACTTCCCATATTTCCTTCATTGAGAAGATACATTCCTTTAATACTGACGCCCCCTAAAGGATCCTTGCCAACATCTATCTCGTCAGAAGGTAGAACCGGAAGCTCGCCCCGACAAGCCAGTAAACAACAGCCTGTTAATATACCAAGCAAGACACGCGAAAGAATATTATTCACAATCATATCGTTAAGTTTAAAATGAATTTAAAGTTAGTTCCGGGCATCGGATAAGACCTCACCACCTCATATTGTTGATTAAAAATATTGTTTACTTCCAAGGTCAACTTGAAATCATACTTTCTCCAACTGAATTTCTTTGCCAAAGAAAAATCACTTGTATACCAAGGAAGACGATAATTCTCCGGAGTATTGGCCGAAACGTCATAGCGCTCTCCCGTATATATAAAGCTATAATTCAATTCCCATGATTTATATCCGGCATTTAATATAGCCGAGCCACTATGCCAGGGAATATACGATATTTGCCCCCCATACGTATCTTTATCCGACTTATCAGTAAAATCCTGTGCTTTCTGATACGTATATGATAACCGGCTGTCAAATACCCAATCGTTACCAAACTTCCAAAGTCCTTGCAAAACGACATCCACTCCTTTTATTTTAACAAGTCCCATATTAATCATTGTCCAACGAAAGAAATTATTGGTAGGAGTAGCTATTATTTTATTTTCCACCTCATTATAATACGCATCCAATTGCACATTCAGTGCTTGCAGCCAGGTTCCGGAAGATAATTTCTGATAAGTGAATCCTACGTTATACTGATTAGTATACTCAGGTTTCAGCTTTATATTCCCTATAAATGTATAATACAAATCGTTCAAAGTCGGCATACGAAATATCCGTTTGTAAAAAGCACGCAGACTTAAATCAATATTCTTGAAAGGTTTATAGGAAGTGATAACGGTAGGAGTAAATTCCATTTTATTCCCGGCCGAAGTAGTATCTGAAGCAACGTTCTCATTTACAAAAGTTCCCAAGACACTGGCCTGCAACTTAAAACGCTCAAAATGCAAAGAGGTAGCTGCCGCTACCAACGCCGTATTTCTCCGGGGATAAGGAAAATCTGTCAAATTAGCGTTCAGCTTATTCCATTGGTAGTCCGCTGAAATATTTATATCCCAAAAAGGAAAAAGAGTAACCCTGTTAGCCATTGACAAGTAAACTTCCTGTTGGCGATATGTATTATTTACATACATGGTAGCCTCCTCCTTTTGGGGATCTGCCAGATAATGCAGATAATCATACGCGTATTTGGCATTCAACAACAGACTGTACACATCACCGAAATCTTTTTTGAAAGAAGATTGGAAAAAGAAATTTGTATCCCATTGGCGATCCTCATGTGAGAAACGATTCCGCACAACAGCACCAGGATATCCACGTTCTGAATTATAAAAATAAGCTTTCGTACGCCAGTAGCCACTTTTTATCTTGCCATATAAGCCACTCTCAGCACGCAATGCATTGACATCCCCATTACGGCGTATTGCCGTAGTATCATATCCTCCATCCACCGCATAAGTAAATTTATACTTTCCGGTTGTATACATATATTCAGTACTAAGTGACGCACTCACATTCTCACTCAGTTTCTGTTCCCAAAGCAAAGAAGGATTGACAACTCCGAAAGAACCCGTCTTAAAAGTCGCTTTCACATGATAAGCCCTATCCTCCCGAAAAACGGGTGTTCTCGACTGGAGATAAATAGAACCTGCAGAACCAAAATCTTTCGCCGGTTGGAAAATGGCACTTTTCTGACCATTATATAAAGTGACAGCTTCCATATTATCCAAAGAGAAACGTCCCAAATCAATCACTCCATTCTGCGCATTACCCAGTTCAATACCGTCATAAAACACTCCCACATGATTCGTTCCCATACTTCGGATATTAACGGTCTTCAGCCCGCCTATTCCACCATAATCTTTTATTTGTACTCCGGAAAAATAACGTATAGCGTCCGCTACCGAATGTGCAGCCAGTTTCTCCAACTTATCCCCTGATAAAGATTGCACCGGAATTACCTCCTTATTAATTCTGGCAGTAACCACTACTTCATTAAGATGATGCAAACTGTCCAGTTTGCTTTGTGCTGACGACAATAAAGCCATACTCAAAAAGCATCCTATCCCCAATACCCTAAAATAAATCTGCCCGAACATAATCCTCCTGTTTATTAATTAAAATAATAAACTTTCATAGGGTTACAGTGAGGATGCAATTTTCCATACACTCAAACATATACACGTGCTTCTCCCCGCATAATGGAACACTCAAAAAGGCATATTCCTCCTTCCTGAAACTTCACATCACCAATCAAAGATGTATTTTGAATAAAAAACTGCACTCTTCAAACTCTAATCCCGGAAAGTTTCAAGAATTCAATTTTGGCAGGTCTTCTGACTTACTCCATTTTCCTAACGCCCTTCCCATTCCTCCAAAGCGGAACAGTGGATTTGAGTATTGTAGGAAAACTTTTGGCGGAGCTTACAGCAGCGGGTCTGTTCAGGATTTACACCTGATTCCCTTTTCACCACTCTTTCCGTAGAATCGGAAAAGTGACACCAAAATTTCTGGGGACAAAGATACACAAATAGGAACAAATCGAAAGAAAAATCCAACTAAAATAAAAACAAACTAATAATTAAGTCCTATCTTTGCCGTTCAAAAGGACCCACTATTATTTTTTTCTAATTAAACATCTTATAAAAGTGAAATCTCCTGCTCCGACTATCACGTTACTTTGCCTGCTCTTTTTGGCAAGCTGTATCACCCGTAATAATACATCTCTGGAAGCATTCAACCAAGATGTATATACCCCTGAATACGCTTCGGGATTTAAAATCCTGGGTGCTGAGAACGCTGCCAGTACGCTTATACAGATTACCAACCCGTGGCAAGGCGCCAACGACGTAACAATGTCTTATTTTGTTACACGCAACGGCGAGCAAGCGCCTGCCGGATTCAACGGTCCCGTCATCCCTGCCGGAGCCAAACAGATTGTATGCATGTCTTCTTCCTATGTTGCCATGCTCGATGAACTGGGAGAAGTCAACCGGATTGTCGGAGTTTCGGGCATTGATTATATCGCCAATCCCTACATCCTTGCCCACAAAGATTCAATCAAGGATATGGGTCCTGAAATGAACTACGAACTGCTGATTGGATTAAAGCCCGACGTAGTCTTGCTCTATGGCATAGGTGACGCCCAAACCTCTGTAACGGACAAACTGAAAGAACTTTCCATACCTTATCTATATATGGGGGAATATCTGGAAGAATCACCGCTCGGCAAAGCCGAATGGATGATTGTCCTTTCCGAACTGACAGACAAACGGGAAAAGGGAATAGAAATATTCCGGGAAATTCCCCAACGTTATTACGCACTGAAAGCCCTCACGGATTCCGTCAGCCAGCGTCCTACCGTTATGTTCAACACTCCGTGGAACGACAGTTGGGTAATGCCTTCCACCCAAAGTTATATGGCACGACTGATTGCCGATGCAGGCGCAGAGTACATTTATAAAGAAAACAGTTCCAACAGTTCAACCCCAATCGGACTGGAAACAGCCTATGGCCTGATACAAAAAGCCGATTACTGGATTAATGTCGGTTCGGCAACTACACTTGAGGAGCTGAAAGCTGTCAACCCTAAATTCGCAGACGCAAAAGCCGTGAACGAAAAGACTGTTTATAACAACAACTTACGGTTGACGCCGACAGGCGGAAACGATTATTGGGAATCGGCAGTTGTACGTCCCGACGTTGTGTTACGCGACTTGATTCATATTTTTCATCCGGAGCTTGTATCCAATTCACTTTATTATTACAGGCGTCTGGAATGAAACAACCCCGCAAACATACTGCACTTTTATTTATCGCGCTAGGCATAATCGCCCTGCTATTGCTAGTCATAGATATGGCAACCGGAGATACGTATATCCCTGTCTCCAAGGTATGGGCTGTGCTCACCGGAGGCGAATGTGATGAAATGACACGCAACATTCTTCTTTCTATCCGGTTCATACGGGTAATAGTGGCGGCACTGATAGGCGTGGCACTCTCCGTAAGCGGTTTGCAGATGCAGACAGTTTTCCAAAACCCATTGGCGGATCCCTATTTGCTGGGAGTAAGTTCCGGTGCAGGATTAGGGGTTGCCTTGTTTATATTGGGAGCTCCACTGCTCGGCTGGTCTGAATTTCCACTGCTCCAGTCATTGGGCATCGTCGGTTCCGGTTGGATAGGAACGGCTGTCATTTTACTGGGAGTAGCCGTTATCAGCCGGAAAGTAAAAAATATCCTCGGTGTATTGATTATGGGAGTCATGATAGGTTATGTGGCAGGCGCCATTATCCAGATACTGCAATATCTGAGTTCTGCCGAACAGTTGAAAATGTTCACGCTCTGGTCAATGGGTTCTCTCGGGCACATCACCACCACCCAACTGGGAATCATGACACCGATGTTATGCCTGGGACTGCTCATTTCCATAGTCTGCATCAAACCGTTGAACCTGTTGCTTCTTGGAGAAAACTATGCACGGACAATGGGAATGAACATCAAGCGTTCACGTACACTCATCTTCATCTCCACCGCGCTGCTGACAGGAACGGTGACCGCATTCTGCGGCCCGGTAGGTTTTATCGGGTTGGCAGTGCCGCATGTCACACGGTTGCTGTTCAACAACGCCGACCACCGGATACTTGTCCCCGGCACTATGCTGACGGGACTTATCAGCATGCTTCTTTGCGACATCATCGCCAAGAAATTCCTGCTTCCGGTGAACTGTATCACCGCCTTGCTCGGTGTTCCGGTCATTTTATGGGTAATAGCTAAAAACTTGCATGGATTCAAATGATTGAACTTAAGGAACTGACATTAGGATACGGACAGCGCACGCTGTTGAAAACGGTAAACGCCCGAATCACAGGCGGACAACTCGTTGCACTGCTAGGACGCAACGGAACAGGAAAAAGTACTCTCCTGCGTGCCATAATGGGGCTGGAAAGTCCTCAATCGGGAGAAATCAATCTGCAAGGAAAAGACATTGCTTCACTGAAACCGGAAAAATTAGCTCTGAGCATTAGTTTCGTAACCACCGACAAAGTGCGCATCGCCAATCTTCGCTGCAAGGATGTGGTAGCGTTGGGGCGTGCTCCCTACACAAACTGGCTCGGTCAGCTTCAACCGGAAGACCGGAAAATTGTGGATAATGCCATTCAGTTGGTCGGTATGTCCGGTTATGCAGAAAAGACAATGGATAAGATGTCCGACGGCGAATGCCAGCGAATTATGATTGCCCGTGCGCTTGCGCAGGACACCCCGGTAATCCTGCTCGACGAGCCGACTGCCTTTCTTGACTTGCCCAATCGTTATGAACTCTGCCTGCTACTGAAAAAGCTGGCACAAGAAGAAGGCAAATGTATCTTATTCTCCACACATGACCTTGACATCGCATTGTCGCTTTGTGACTCTATCATGCTGATAGATAACCCATATATGTACACTTTGCCCACTTCGGAAATGATAACCAGCGGACATATAGAAAGACTTTTCCGTAATGAATCAGTGACATTCGACGCTCAGGAGATGAGGGTGCGCATCAAATCAGTATAGTCTCAAACTTTTCTTTATATCAAAATAATTGTTACCTTTGTTCCTATAAACAGAACATACGTAGTATGTATTACCGTATCCGCAACAAAGAACGCTTGCTGCATCCTTGCGAGCAAGAACAGATTGCGGCTATCTTTTTGAAACATGGTATTAAAACCAAACCCGAATTTGACCGGTATATTGATAAATACGACTGGTAAATCGCTGTTCCGGTATGTTCTGACAAAGGGTTATTCTCACCATAGTGAGAATAAATACTCATTACTATGAGAAAAAGTTCTCACCGTGATGAGAAAAAGTTCTCATCACGGTGAGAATACTTTGAGAAAAACACTATCTTTTTTCGAAGGAAGCAATTAGTCGGTCGGATGCAGTTGCCCCGCCGCTTTCAGATAAGCAATATAATTCACATACAATTGGAAATGAGCGTCTACACGTGTCTGGTAAGCCTGTTGCCAGAGCATTTGCGCTTCCAAATAATCCGAGAGAGTTTCCAGTCCGACCTCATACTGTTTGCCGCTGACTTTCATATTTTCTTCCGCCTGTTCCAGTGAACGATCGGAAAGTTCCGTTTCAAGACGCGCCTCATCCAAGTTATTGGCTGCCTGCATTAATTCCAGCAACATCTTTTCACTGGCATTTTCTTGTTCAAGACGGGTTTGTTCGAGTTTCGCTTTGGCGGATTTTACCTTATTGGCACGTTCACCAAAATGAAACAGGGGGACGGAGACATTCAAAAAGACGGAGAAAGCTCCTTTTTTCATAAATGTTTCGTCGTTGATTTCCAGCCCGTGAAGATAGTCGTAGCTGCCTCTGACGCCGATACGAGGAAGCAATTCACTACGGTTCAGCTTCACTTCCTGCTCAGCGATAGCAACTTGTTTGTTCAGTATTCCATATTCCGGACGGGCGGTAATATCGGAAACCTGGATTTTCCACTCCTGTTCCACTTCGGGGAAGTCATCGGAAATATCAATTTGCGTTGTCAAGGGACGTCCGATGTAATGGCAAAGATTCATGGAAGCAAGGCGAAGGGCATTGTCTGCCTTACGCAAAGAAAGTTCGCTGTCGTTGAGCTTCACTTGCACTTTCAATACGTCATTCTGAGGTTTCATGCCATGTTGGTGGGCACTTTTCACGTTCCGGGACAGTTCCGTCAATAAAGCGTGATATTTCTCGGCCACTTTCTTCATTTCTTTGGCTTTCACTAGTTGGACGTAAGCTTTGTCCGTATTCAGAAGAACTTCCGAGGTAGTCAGCGCTTCGTTCAGGTGAGCCATCTCTTTACCCAGCAAAGACATTTTATAGGCCGCACGAATTTTGCCGCCCATATAGAGAGGCTGCTCCATTTGTATGCCGCCGGAATAAACGGTTCCTACTTTATAATCCAGGTTCAACCCGGGGAAATAGGCGAAACCGCTGGATACCAGTTCTCCCGTAGTGGGGTTGGGCATGAAAACAGGGAGATTACCGCCCGGAATGCCGAGACTTCCATCGGCAGTGCTGTAAATCCCTGTTCCGTTGGCGGTAAAGTTCGGGAAAAAATTGGCTTTATAGCTGAGGGACATCAACCGTGCTGCTTCTGTCTGCCGGTCGGCAGCAGCCATTTCCTTATTGTATTTCAACGCCATTTCGCGGCATTGTTTCAGGCTTAGTTTCTCTTGTGCGGAAAGAGAAAGCGTTGTGCCGAACAATATGTCCGCTATTATTCCAATGGCTGAAAGAATCTCTTTTTTCATTTGTCTGTCTTTTTTATATGAAAGAATAGTGCATACAAAATAGGAATAAACAATAAAGTAATCAGCGTACCGAACAACAGTCCGCCCATAATGGAAGCCGCCAATGAGCCGAACATGGCATCCGGCAACAATGGAATCATTCCCAGAATGGTAGTGAGCGATGCCATCATCACAGGACGGAGACGGCTCTGCGAACTATCTATCAGTGCCGTTACCGGTTCCACTCCCCGACTGATTTGCAGGGTAATTTCATCCATCAGCACAATACCGTTTTTGATAATCATACCGATAAGTCCCAGTGTACCGACGATAGCAACAAAGTTGAACGTCTTTCCGGTCAGCAGCATTACAGCTACCACACCGACAAATACCAAAGGAATCGTGCAGAAGATGATAACCGGCTTCCGATAATCCTTGAACAGCATAATCAAGATAGAAATCATCAGGATAATAGCAAACGGGAAGTTCTTGAACAAATACTGCATGGATTTCGTACTGGCATTTCTTTCGCCTTGCCATTGCAGCTTGTAGCCGTCGGGAAGCGGAATCCGTTCAATCTGCCCGGCAATAGACTGCCGGGCTTTCTCCGTTTCCACGCCCGGAACAGGGGAACATTGCACGCGCTGGCTACGTTGCCCGTTATAGCGGGGGACAACCGGGTCTTCCCATTTCACGTCTATCCGCTTGCTGATTTGTTTCAGCGGAGTAGTTCCCATTAAAGTTTCCACAAGTTCCTCTTTAGAGAGTGTTCCCGTTTTCAGCTTCATCATCATCTCCTGTGTCAACAAGCCGTTGAGGGAAGGAAGGGAAGAAAATATCTGCGTGTTATCCAGATTCTCAATAGGTTTTCCATGTTCGTCAAGACAGCGCAAGTAGATGTTATCCTTATGAATTCCTTCGTAGAAAGAACCAATCGGGATACCACTCGTAGCCGTGAGCAGGGAAAGACTCACGTCATTTCGGCTCAGTCCGATAGCACGTGCCGTAGGCTGATCGTATTCAATCGTCAGGACGGGAACCTGCGGTTCCCAGTCGGTGGTAATCAGACAGACGTCCGGGCAATTTTCCATGATTTTCCGGGCACTGTCTGCCAGTTGATGTAGCACGGCAGGGTCGGGACCGGTAAATTGCGCTTCGATAGGATATTTCTTGAACATCAGGTTATAGCGGTTCAGCTTCACATAGGCGTCCGGATAATGGGAAGAAAGATACTGTTGAATCTCTGCCATGTTGTCGACCAGTGCATCGGGCGAAGTAAAGTCGATTATCAGTTCACCGTAAGATAAAGAAGGGTTGGCTATATTACGTACCAAGTTGTAACGGGCAGGCGTCCCGCCGATAGAAGTGGTGACGTGCGTGATTTCAGGACGTTTCTTCAAGTAAGCCTCTATCTCTTCCAAGTCGCGTGCCACCCGTGTGGAATTAATGCCTTCGGGAAGTTTATATTCCATGTATAGCTGGTCGTAGACCATATCCGGGAAGAAACCCTGCTTCATAAACCGGTAACTAAACCCCGAAAGTACCACCAAAGCAATCATGGCAAAGACAAAGCTCCAGCGATGTGCCAGGCTGAATCTCAATAATGAGCGCAGCACTGCATATATCTTTCCTTCGTATACCCGCTTTCCGGTAGTGGCAGTAGCTGCGGATACGTCCGGATGCAGAATCCGGTTCGCCATTAACGGGACGTGCACCAAGGCGAGTACCCAACTAAGCAGCAGGGAGACCGCCAACACAATAAACAAGTCGCGCGTGTAGACTCCTGCCGTATCGGGAGACATGAATATAGGAAGGAAAGCGATAATAGCAATCAGGGTAGCGCCGAGCAGAGGCATTGCCGTCTGCCGCCCGATAGCGGTCATGGCTTCCATGCGACTCTTTCCGGCTTTCAAATCGACCAGAATACCGTCTATAATGACAATCGCATTATCCACCAACATTCCCATGGCAAGTACAAAGGATGCCAAAGATACACGCTGCATCGTGCCGTCCATAAAATACAAAAACAGGAAAGTGCCGAACACTGTCACTACCAGACTGATACCGATAATCACCCCGCTCTTGAATCCCATTGCAATCATCAGGATGACAACTACAATAATCACGGATTCTATCAGATTCAGGATAAATGTCCCCAAAGAACTTCCGACACGTTCGGGCTGATAGAATACCTTGTGGCATTCCATTCCTGCCGGCAGGCGTTCGGCTTTCAGTTGTTCAAGTTTCTGCTCCACCCGTTTGCCGACTTTGATAATATCGGCATCGGGAGAGGCGGCAACCATGATTCCCATGGCACGCTGACGATCATAGAACAATTCGTTGCGGGTGGGGTCTTCGTAGTCTTTTTCAATGCGGGCGATGTCGCTCAGACGCAGCTGGTCGGCATCGTGTCCCTGAATCAGCATACGTCCGATGTCTTCCACCGTCTTGAATTTATCGCTGACCGTGACCCGGATACGGCTGTCACCGTTGTCGTAATAGCCGGTATAGGTTGTTTTATTCTGTCCGTTCAGGGTGGCAAGCACTTCGGCAGGTTTCACACCCAAGTTGGCCATTCGGTCTTGCAATAGGGAGATGTTGATACATTCCGGACGGTTGCCGTATAAATCGACGCGTTCCACACCGTCCAATTCGCTGACTTCACGTTTGATTAATTCGGAATAGTCGGAGAGTTCCCTGTCAGAAAGTCCGTCGCCTGTCAAGGCAAAAAACATTCCGTAGACATTACCGAAATCATCTTTCACGATAGAAGGGCTGGCACCTTCAGGAAGTTCCGCCTGTGCGTTCGCCACTTTACGGCGCAGCAAGTCCCAGCACTGTTCCACGTCGGTTTCCTTGACAGTCGTTTTCAGTTCTACCTGAATCAGGGAGAGGTCGTTGTAGGAATAGCTTTCCACATTATCTATATTCCCCATAGAACGGATATTCTTTTCGAGTACATCCGTCACTTCCAGTTCCACCTGATGCGCGGATGCACCGGGATAGGTAGTAATCACCATGGCGAGCTTTACCGTTATTTCAGGGTCTTCCAATTTACTCATCTCGTAGCTGGAATAAGCTCCGCCCGCAATCAGTACAGCAATCAGGAAGTAGATTAACTTCTTGTTCTCAAATGCCCATTTACTAATATCTATCATAGCAGTCCTCCCACATTCGTTTCGGCAGCCGGAAGAAGAGGTTCCACCTGTTGCCCATCTTTCACATGATGCACTCCCGAGACAACAATCAAGTCACCCGGTTTCACTTCGTCCGAAGTTATAAGGCATCTGCCGTCACTAAGCAAGCGAGTAACGGTCACATCGCAACGACGAATCGTTTTATCGGACGGATTATAAAGAAAGACACCCGTATTCCCGTTCTGACGGAGAATCGCTCCGCCGGGAACGGACAGGTTACGCATTTCCCCTTCGGCACATTCGATAGTGACCATTGTATTCATCCCAGGAGAAGGAACCGCCTGCTTGTCTCCGCTTTTCAATTGAAGGCGCATGGTATAGAGCTGGTTGGCATTCGCTTTGGGAGTGACGCTAATCAAATCCAGCACATATCTCTGCTGCGGATATACATCGAATGTGCAATAATAGCGGGTAAACTGCCGGCGACGGATATATTCCACTGCCGGTAGATTAATCTCCACTTCCGGCGTTCCCTCGCTGATTACGGAAACGACAGGCATTCCGGCAGCCACCGTCTCATGGGAGTCGAAAAGGCGTTTCTGTACATATCCGCTGAAAGGGGCATACAGGCGGGTATATTCCAACTGGTCCTTAGCATGGTTGTATTTGGCGGTAATCTGCCTCAGTCCGTACACGGCTTTGTCGTTTGCGTCGGGAGTGGTTACATTTTCCTTATAAAGAGCCATTACACGCTCCGCTTCCGCCTTGACACGCTGGTATTCGGCTTCCGCCGCATCCAGTTGAATCTGATAATCTGTAGGATCAAGTTCGGCAAGCAGTTGTCCTTTGCGCACATAAGCACCGTCATTCACATACATACGCTGGATAGTTCCGCTCACCCGGAATGCCAGGCTTATGTCCTGAGCCGCTTTCACCCGTCCGGGAAACTGCAAGGCAGTCTGTTTGTCAGCAGAAAGTACGGTATCAATCTTCACTGCCGGCTTATTTTCTATATTCTGCACACGCTGATTGCATGACGCCAGCAAAACTGCAAGAAGTCCTGTCAATAAGAAGTTTAATCGTCTCATATTTTCATTTGTTATTTAGTTATTACAAAAGTATCCCAAGCAAACAAGTGGGGAAAGGTTGATATAGACGAAATATTGTTCTATTTGTAGGTTATCGGAGATAAAAAGCCGGAATAGTTTGTTATTTGTAGCTATTTGTTTGTTAATTTGCAGTGAAACCCATTTGAAACGAAAAGATACATGGAGCCACTGATGCCATTCAATTATGTTATAATAACTCCGGAAGATACATCTATGAGTGAAGGGTGTATGTCGGCATCTCTCCCAAGGAGTATCGCAACAAGCCCGTCAAACAGACACTTTCCTGAATTGCTTGAACTGCCACCAAAGCATTGTCCCGGCAATCAAGCTTGCTATAAGATCGGAAATCGGCATACTTATCCAGACTCCCAGTTGTCCGTAGAACTGTGGAAGAATCAGCAGACAAGGTATCAGGATAAGAACCTGGCGGGAGACAGACAAAAATATCGCCTTGCTCGCCATGCCGATACTCTGGAAGAAGTTGGAAGTCACCATTTGGAAACCCACAATAGGAAAGAACATCACAACAATACGCAGCCCTTTGGCAGAAATGCGTACCAGTTCTTCGTGTGTCGTAAAAATCGAGACTGCTAGCCGGGGAATAAACATTCCCATCAGGAAGCCTGTAGTGGTAACAATGGTTGCTGCATAAATAGTTATTTTCAAGACTTTTGTCACACGCGGATATTGCTTGGCTCCATAGTTGTAACCGGCGATCGGCTGCATACCCTGGTTCAGTCCCATTACAATCATGACAAAGAGGAATACCAATCGGTTGACAATACCGAACGCTCCGATAGCCAAGTCACCACCGTGATGCTGCAAACCTTGATTGATAAGAATAACGATGAAACAGGCTGCCAGATTCATAAGGAAAGGCGCCATACCGATTGCTAAAGAATCGACTACGATTTTCTTCTTCAACCGGAAAATTCCTTTATGGAAGTGCAGCAGTTCTTCTTTGTTAGAGAATAGCTTGAACTGCCATGCCAATGCGATGACCTGTGCGGTAATGGTAGCGATTGCCGCCCCTTGTATTCCCCAGCCGAAGCCATAGATAAAAACAGGGTCGAGTATCGTATTAATCACCACCGTGGCAATCGTGGCAACCATCGCTTTCTGCGGATGCCCCGCCGAACGGAGTACGGCATTCAGACCTAAATAAAGGTGAGTGACGACGTTACCCAATAAGATAACGACCATATAATCACGGGCATAGCCTACCGTGGCGTCACTACCACCGAAGAAATAAAGAATAGGGTCGAGAAATATCAGTGTGACAACCGTAAAGGCAAGTCCGATGATAATATTCAGTACCAGCACATTGCCGAGTACCCGTTGTGCGGTGTCGTAATCTTTTTGTCCCAGTTTCACCGAAACCAATGTAGCCGCTCCCACACCGACCAGCGAGCCGAAAGCGGCAGCGAGATTCATCAGCGGAAAGGTCAGCGCCAATCCGGAGATAGCCATTGCCCCTACCCCGTGACCGATGAAAATACTGTCCACCATATTATATAGAGAAGATGCCGTCATGGCGATAATTGCCGGAATGGCATACTGCATTAAAAGCTTCCCGATCTTTTCCGTTCCCAACGCAGTGGGTGTCTTTTGTCCTGTCATACCTATTAGTTTGAGGGCGCAAAGATACAAAAAAGAGACAGATTACGGGATATATGAGAAAAGTTTCGTATTTTTGCCCACAAAATTGAGTTAATACGTAACGAAATGAATATACTAGAACTAAGTGAACAGGAAATCATTCGACGCAACAGCCTGAATGAGCTTCGTGCAATGGGTATCGACCCATACCCTGCAGCAGAGTATGTAACCAATGCTTTCTCTACAGATATTAAAGCTGAATTCAAGGACGAGGACGAGCCGCGCCAGGTTTCTGTAGCCGGACGTATCATGAGCCGCCGCGTAATGGGTAAAGCTTCTTTTATCGAATTACAGGACTCTAAAGGTCGCATCCAGGTGTACATCACCCGTGACGACATCTGTCCGGGAGAAGACAAGGAACTGTACAACGCTGTATTCAAACGCCTGCTCGACTTAGGTGACTTTATCGGTATCGAGGGCTTTGTATTCCGCACCCAAATGGGCGAAATCAGTATTCACGCAAAGAAGCTGACCGTACTTGCAAAATCCATCAAACCGCTTCCTATCGTAAAATACAAGGACGGCGTAGCTTACGACTCTTTTGAAGATCCCGAACTCCGTTATCGCCAACGTTATGTAGACCTGGTGGTAAACGACGGTGTGAAAGAGACATTCCTGAAGCGTGCCACCGTAGTGAAAACACTGCGTAACGCTCTCGATGAAGCCGGATACACTGAAGTGGAAACGCCTATCCTGCAATCTATTGCCGGTGGAGCAAGCGCCCGCCCGTTCATCACGCACCATAACTCGCTGGATATAGACCTTTACCTGCGTATCGCAACGGAACTTTATCTGAAGCGACTGATTGTAGGTGGTTTTGAAGGTGTATATGAAATCGGCAAGAACTTCCGTAACGAGGGTATGGACAAGACCCACAATCCGGAATTTACCTGCATGGAACTCTATGTTCAGTACAAGGATTACAACTGGATGATGAACTTCACCGAAAAATTGCTGGAACGTATCTGTATCGCTGTAAACGGCTGTACGGAAAGCGTTGTCGACGGAAAGACTATCAGCTTCAAAGCTCCTTACCGCCGTCTGCCTATCCTCGACGCTATCAAGGAAAAGACCGGTTACGACCTGAACGGCAAGAGCGAAGAAGAAATCCGCCAAGTCTGCAAGGAACTGAAAATGGAGGAAATCGACGACACAATGGGTAAGGGCAAGTTGATTGACGAAATCTTTGGCGAATTCTGCGAAGGTACTTATATCCAGCCGACTTTCATCACCGATTATCCAGTTGAAATGTCTCCGCTGACCAAGATGCACCGTTCCAAACCGGGACTGACCGAACGTTTCGAATTAATGGTAAACGGCAAGGAACTTGCCAACGCCTACTCGGAATTGAACGACCCGATCGACCAGGAAGAACGCTTCAAAGAACAGATGCGTCTGGCTGACAAGGGTGACGATGAAGCAATGATTATCGACCAGGACTTCCTGCGTTCTTTACAATATGGTATGCCTCCTACATCGGGTATCGGCATCGGTATCGACCGTCTGGTTATGTTAATGACCGGTCAGACTACCATTCAGGAAGTGTTATTCTTCCCGCAAATGCGCCCGGAAAAGGTGGTGAAGAAAGACGCAGCCGCCAAATATATGGAACTGGGTATCGCAGAAGACTGGGTGCCTGTTATTCAGAAAGCCGGCTACAACACCGTAGAAGACATGAAAGATGTCAATGCGCAGAAGCTACACCAGGACATCTGCGGCATCAATAAGAAATACAAATTAGAACTGGCCAACCCGTCGGTAAACGACGTAACTGATTGGATACAGAAAATTAAATAAGTTCTTCATCCAAATCCATACAAATGAAATTACCCGGTAAGATAGCGATAATGGGCGGTGGAAGTTGGGCCACAGCTATTGCGAAGATGTGTCTGGCTCAAGAAGACTCTATCAATTGGTATATGCGACGCGATGACCGCATCGCTGATTTCAAGAGATTGGGGCACAATCCGGCTTATCTGACAGGAGTGAAATTCGATACCAAGCGTATCTCTTTCAGTTCCAACATCAACGATGTTGTGAAAGAATCGGATACGCTGATTTTCGTCACTCCTTCCCCTTATCTGAAAGCTCACCTGAAAAAGCTGAAAACCAAGATAAAGGATAAGTTCATCATCACCGCTATCAAAGGAATCGTACCCGACGACAACGTTATCGTATCAGAATACTTTACCAAGGAATACGGTGTTCCTCCCGAAAATATCGCTGTACTGGCAGGTCCCTGCCACGCAGAAGAAGTAGCTTTGGAACGCCTTTCTTATCTGACCATCGCCTGCCCGGACAAAGACAAAGCACGTATCTTCGCGCGCCGACTGGGAAGCAGCTTTATCAAAACATCTGTTAGTGACGACGTATCAGGTATCGAGTACAGTTCGGTACTCAAAAACGTATATGCTATCGCCGCCGGTATTTGCAGCGGACTGAAATACGGCGACAACTTTCAGGCCGTACTGATTTCCAACGCTATCCAGGAGATGAACCGTTTCCTGAATACGGTACATCCGTTGAACAGAAACGTAGATGAATCTGTTTATCTGGGTGACTTGCTGGTGACCGGCTATTCGAATTTCAGCCGTAACCGGACATTCGGCACAATGATCGGTAAGGGATATTCCGTAAAGAGCGCACAGATTGAAATGGAAATGATCGCTGAAGGTTACTACGGTACGAAGTGTATCAAGGAAATCAACAAGCATCATCATGTCAATATGCCGATACTGGACGCTGTGTACAACATTCTATACGAACGTATCTCGCCTATGATCGAGATTAAATTACTAACTGATTCTTTTAGATAACCTTTAAACAAGAAAGATATGATTAGCTTGAACATTGAAAAGACTTTTGGATTTATCTCCAAAGAAAAGGTTTCTGCCTACGAAGCAGAGGTAAAAGCCGCACAGGAAATGCTGGAAAAAGGAACTGGAAAAGGGAACGACTTTTTAGGCTGGCTGCACTTGCCTTCTTCTATCAGCAAAGAACACTTGGCTGACTTGAACGCTACCGCAAAGGCCTTGAGAGACAACTGTGAAGTAGTGATCATTGCAGGTATCGGCGGTAGCTATCTGGGCGCACGTGCCGTAATCGAGGCGTTATCTAATAGCTTCACTTGGTTGCAGGAAAAAAAGACAGCTCCGATCATGATTTATGCCGGACACAATATCAGCGAAGATTATCTATTCGAACTGACTGAGTATCTGAAAGACAAAAAATTCGGTGTTATCAATATCTCCAAATCGGGAACTACTACCGAAACTGCGCTTGCCTTCCGCCTGTTGAAGAAACAATGCGAAGACCAACGCGGTAAAGAAACTGCAAAACAGGTAATCGTAGCTGTAACAGACGCCAAGAAAGGTGCAGCACGTGTTACTGCCGACAAGGAAGGTTACAAAACATTCATCATCCCCGATAATGTAGGCGGACGTTTCTCTGTACTGACTCCGGTCGGTTTGCTGCCGATTGCTGTTGCCGGGTTCGACATTGAGCAACTGGTTGCCGGTGCTGCCGACATGGAAAAAGCATGTGGCGCAGACGTTCCGTTTGCAGAAAACCCTGCTGCTATCTATGCTGCTACCCGTAATGAACTGTACAGAAACGGAAAGAAGATCGAAATCCTCGTCAACTTCTGTCCGAAACTGCATTATGTAAGCGAATGGTGGAAACAGCTTTACGGAGAATCAGAAGGTAAGGACAACAAAGGTATTTTCCCCGCATCAGTAGACTTCTCTACCGACCTTCACTCTATGGGACAATGGATTCAGGAAGGTGAACGTTCTATCTTCGAAACTGTCATCTCACTGGATAAGGTAGACCATAAACTGGAAGTTCCTTCTGACGAAGCCAACCTGGATGGTCTGAATTTCCTAGCCGGCAAACGTGTGGATGAAGTGAACAAAATGGCGGAACTGGGAACTCAATTGGCTCACGTAGACGGTGGCGTACCTAATATGCGTATTGTTCTTCCTTCATTGAGCGAATACAATATCGGTGGCCTGCTTTATTTCTTCGAAAAGGCTTGCGGTATCAGCGGTTATCTGCTGGGCGTGAATCCTTTCAACCAGCCGGGTGTAGAAGCATACAAGAAGAACATGTTTGCGTTGCTGAACAAACCGGGTTACGAGGAAGAATCCAAAGCGATCCAATCAAGATTGTAATAGAATCTATACATAAAAAAGAAGCGGTCTTAATAAGACCGCTTCTTTTTTATGTTGTCTATCGACATTCCGTTCTTAATCTTTCTCCTCTACCTCTTTGGTTTTCAAGCCGATTTCCTCTTGTGCGCCTTCACATTCAGCCTTGGAGGAAAGATAGAAAGCCAGCTTCACATCACCGTTCTTATCTACATGTTCAATAGTAGCTTTCACCATGACCCTGGTTTGCGTCACACCGTCCTTAAAACGTAACTGACCTTTTTCCTCATCCGTCAGGTTTCCTTCGGTAGAGACTTCGGCTTTTTCATAACGAAGTTCGGCTTTCACCGCTTCGTCATTCTGAAGTTTAAAGGTTTTAAGTTCAGCTCCATTCCCATCCAAGAGCAAAAAAGCATTCACCTTATCCCCTACCTTTAAAGCCGGCAGATTATCTTTCTGATTAGTATAGTCTTCCCCTTTAGAATCCTCACTGTCCGGATCAGTATTTACATACAGTCTTTCTATCGTGATAACAGGACTCTCCCCACTATCGGAACAAGCACCTAAAAACAAAGGTAGCAACAATAATACTCTCTTTTTCATGCTATCATTGAGTTTATAATGCTACAAAAATACACATAATCTTCTAAATGACAAATAATTGGATACTTTATTGCTCAAAGAGCCCGCTTGCAACTATCCGTCCGTTTTGTCTTATCTCTCATTTTTTATAGTTATCTTTGCCTCGTATATGTTTCGAAATAAGAAGATTAAACTCTAAACAGATAATGGTTCACTATTTATAAAGTATGAAGAAAAAACTGAAAGCCGTCCTGTTCGATATGGACGGCGTGCTTTTTAATTCCATGCCCTATCATTCCGAAGCCTGGCATAAGGTGATGAAATCACACGGGCTTACTCTTAGCCGTGAAGAAGCCTATATGCACGAAGGACGGACAGGGGCTGCCACTATTAATATCGTATTTCAGCGTGAACTGGGAAGGGAGGCCACGCAGGAAGAAATAGAAAGTATATATCAGGAGAAAAGTGTCTTATTCAACTCGTATGCAGAAGCTGAACGTATGCCCGGCGCATGGGAACTGTTGCAAAAAGTAAAAGGTGAAGGACTCACTCCAATGGTGGTAACAGGTTCCGGACAACTTTCATTACTCGAACGGTTGGAGCATAACTTTCCGGGAATGTTTCACAAAGAACTAATGGTTACGGCATTCGATGTCAAATACGGAAAACCAAACCCGGAACCGTATCTTATGGCCCTGAAAAAAGGTGGTCTGAAAGCCGATGAAGCGGTGGTAGTGGAGAACGCACCTCTCGGGGTGGAAGCCGGACACAAAGCCGGCATTTTCACAATCGCTGTGAACACGGGACCTCTGGACGGACAGGTATTGCTGGACTCCGGAGCCGATTTATTACTACCGTCCATGCAAGCGCTCTGTGAAGCTTGGGATGGACTTGATCTATAGAAATTCTAACCAACAAACGACGATTCTATCATGCAAAAGTTATTATCTTTACCCCCAAACCTGATCCACTGTTTTCACGAACTGGAAGAAGTTAATCATAACGAATGGTTTTGTACATCCGATCCCATAGGCAGCAAGCTTGGCTCCGGAGGCGGAACAACCTGGCTCTTGCAAGCCTGCCACCAGGCATTTGCCCCACAAGAGTCTTTCAATGATTGGATAGGACGCGAAAAAAGGATATTACTTCATGCAGGAGGACAAAGCCGCCGCTTACCCAGTTACGGACCTTCCGGTAAGATACTGACCCCTATCCCGATCTTCAGTTGGGAAAGAGGACAAAGACTGGGACAGAACCTGCTGTCTTTGCAACTCCCGTTATACGAAAGAATCATGCAGCAAGCGCCGGCCGGCATGAATACATTGATAGCCAGTGGAGATGTATATATCCGTTCGGAAAAACCTTTGCAGGACATTCCCAATGTGGACGTCGTATGCTACGGCTTATGGGTAAATCCTTCTTTGGCCACTCATCACGGAGTTTTTGTCTCCGACCGGGAAAGCCCTGAAGTACTCGACTTCATGTTACAGAAGCCCTCTCTGGAAGAATTGGAAGGTTTATCCAAGACTCACCTTTTCCTAATGGACATCGGCATCTGGATTTTAAGTGACCGTGCCGTAGAGGTCTTAATGAAGCGCTCGCTCAAGGAAGGAACGAATGACATCAATTACTATGACTTATATTCCGACTATGGGCTGGCTTTGGGAGAACATCCCAAGACGGAAGATGAAGAAGTCAACCAACTATCCGTAGCCATATTACCGTTACCCGGCGGCGAATTTTACCATTTCGGTACAAGTCATGAACTGATTTCTTCTACGCTAGCTATACAGGACAAGGTACGTGACCAAAGAAAGATCATGCACCGGAAAGTAAAACCGAATCCGGCAATCTTTATCCAGAACTCCAGTACACAAGTCTCCCTCTGTGCAGATAACGCTAACCTATGGATTGAAAACAGCCATGTAGGGGAAGGCTGGCATCTCGGATCACGCCAGATAATCACAGGTGTTCCCGAAAACCAATGGAATATAAATCTGCCGGACGGTATCTGTATTGACGTGGTTCCTTTTGGCGACAACGCATTCGTTGCACGTCCTTACGGATTGGATGATGTATTCAAAGGGACACTGAAAAATGAAACGACCACATATCTCAATATCCCTTTTTCACAGTGGATGCAGGAAAGAGCCCTTACTTGGGAAGACATAAATGGACGCACGGACGATTTACAGTCTGCTTCCATTTTCCCGGTAACAGCTTCCGTAGAAGATTTGGGTATATTGATACGTTGGATGATCTCCGAACCCCAACTGGAAGAAGGGAAACAACTTTGGCTAAAAGCAGAAAAAGTCTCTGCCGATGAAATATCCGCACGCGCGAATCTGAAACGACTGTATGAGCAGCGTAGCGCTTATCGCCGGAGCAACTGGAAAGGGCTGGCCGACAATTACGAAAAGAGTGTATTCTATCAACTCGATTTGCAGGATGCTGCCAAAGAATTTGTCCGCTTTGATTTAGCCACGCCTGACATATTAAAAGAAGACGCCGCGCCAATGGTCAGAATCCACAACCGAATGCTACGGGGACGTATCATGAAGCTACACGGCGACAGCAACTATAAAGAAGAAGAACAATCGGCATTCCAACTTCTTCGCGACGGATTATTGGGAGCTATGCCCAGCCGGAAGAACCAGCCCCGTCTCGATGTATATTCGGACCAGATTGTATGGGGACGTAGCCCCGTCCGCATCGACCTGGCAGGAGGGTGGACAGATACCCCTCCCTACTCTCTCTATTCGGGAGGAAGTGTTGTCAACCTGGCTATCGAATTGAACGGACAGCCACCCTTGCAAGTATATGTGAAACCATGCAAAGAATATCACATCGTACTTCGCTCCATTGATATGGGTGCTGTGGAAATCATAGAAAACTATGAAGAACTGCAAGACTACAAGAAAGTCGGTTCTCCTTTCTCTATTCCCAAAGCGGCCCTTACTTTAGCCGGATTTGCACCGGAATTTTCCGCCGAGAACTACGCTTCGCTGGAAGAACATCTGAAAGCCTTCGGCGCAGGACTCGAAATTACCTTATTAGCGGCAATTCCTGCGGGTTCGGGGTTAGGAACCAGTTCCATTCTGGCTTCCACCGTTCTCGGAGCTATCAATGATTTCTGCGGACTGGCATGGGATAGAAACGATATTTGCAGTTATACATTGGCATTAGAGCAGTTGCTGACCACCGGCGGTGGTTGGCAGGATCAATATGGCGGTGTTTTTCCCGGTGTCAAGTTGCTTCAGTCCGAAGCCGGTTTCGAACAGAATCCTTTAGTGCGCTGGCTGCCCGACCAACTATTCACCCATCCCGACTATCGCGACTGCCATTTGCTTTACTACACAGGCATCACCCGTACAGCGAAAGGAATATTAGCCGAAATCGTCAGCTCCATGTTCCTCAATTCCGGTCCGCACCTCAGCTTATTAGCCGAGATGAAAGTACACGCAACGGACATGAGCGAGGCTATTCTACGTGGTAATTTCGAGAACTTCGCCAGTCTGATTAATAAAACCTGGGCACAAAACCAGGCGCTGGACAGCGGTACAAACCCTCCGGCGGTAGCAGCCATTATCGAGACAATCAAAGACTATACATTAGGATATAAATTGCCCGGTGCAGGAGGCGGCGGTTATTTATATATGGTAGCTAAAGACCCGCAAGCCGCAGGACAGATACGACGGATACTGACAGAGCATGCTCCTAATCCACGAGCACGTTTTGTTGATATGACTCTTTCCGACAAAGGGCTGCAAGTTTCACGAAGCTAATAAAAGAATAGAGGTTGTGTCAGCATTTTTGACACAACCTCTATTCTTTTAAATGTAATTATTTTATAAGAAATATATCAACGATCTTCACAGACAGTTGATATATGGGGTAAAAAAAGCATATCGGAAATCAAACCGATATGAAAGTGTCGGTTAAGATATACCGCTGTATTCTTCTTAACCAACGAAAAATGTAGGGTTCTTCATCTTATAGTATGAAGTTAGGGACCTACATATAGCAATTCAATATAAAATGTAACATATAATACTAATATTCAGATCAATATGCTATTTAAGGACTATTTAAGAAGATAGCTTCTCATATAACATAACTGCTTTTATCAACTGTAGATTCTCCCTGCAAAACCAAGGAAAGTCAACACAACGGAAATCAACACGATATTCATTAAGCAGATCGTAAAAGCGAATATCCTGTATCAACTCACGAACTGAAATGAACAGAAGCAAATACTTCTTCCTTTTACAATAAAACAATGCTTTCTGCAGTTCTGCATAGGCAATATTTTCTCCTGTTTTACATTCTGAGGTTTCTTCATCACAAAAAGACAATTGAATCTTTAACGAATTATTCCGTTCCAAATATTCAGTCAATCGTTCTTGTACTACAGGAGAGGAAGTATTACCATATAATACAACATCTTTATATTCCATATCCGATATTTCCCCAGAAGGAGTGCTTTTCAAGTCAGAACACAACATATTATATTCTTTAAAGAGGCTTTGTTTCGTAGGTCTTCGTAATTTTTCAACAGAATAGAAAGCATACCTGAATACAAAATGTGTCCCCCGCTTCTCTATTGTTTCCTGTTCTGAGAAAAAAGCATGTAAACGCCTTTTATTGGTTTGAAGAGATTGCTTGGGAATATCTTCAAGCGTATTGGTGATATATTCGACTACCGTCTTTTTCATATATCACAGATTTATCTGTCACTTTTCTCCATATCCATAGCCGTAGCCATAACGTTTACCATAACCGTAGTACTTACCGTACTTGCCGTAGCCGTAGTAATAACCGTATTTTCTCTTTTTCAAGTCCACACCGTTGATTACGGTACAAAGCTTAGACAACTTCTTCTCAATAGCCAACTCATTGATCAATGTATATTCGGCTTTATGAGTATAGTCGGCACGACATACGTATACTGACAAGTCAGCCACACGACCTACCAATAAAGTATCGGTTACCATACCGATAGGGGCAGTATCCATTATCACATAGTCGAAGTTCTGCTTCAAGATTTCTATGGCTTTATCCAGACCGTTACGAGCTAACAACTCCGTTGGATTAGGAGGCACAGCACCACCCGGAAGAACAAACAGATTCTTATTGACATCAGAAGGTTGAACAAGTTCCATTAGATCCGTTTCAGGATTGGAAAGATACTGAGTAATGCCTTTCTCTTTATTGGAGAGATGGAATACTTTATTCAGTCCCGGCTTGCGAATATCGAGTCCGGCAATCACGACCTTCTTTCCCAAAAGAGAAAGACTGATAGCCAGGTTTGCCGAAACAAACGATTTTCCTTCTCCGCTGACTGTTGAGGTTACAAGGATAACCTTCTGATCATTATCGAGCATAAACTGAAGATTGGTACGAATATTACGGAAGGTTTCACTCATCAGATTATTCTTGTTCTCGAAGACAGCAATAGAACCATTCTTATCATTCTTTTCGTCAGTCAATGGAATATCACCTATAATAGGAACACTCGTCAGTTTTTCTACGTCGGCACGACCTTCTATCTTGAATTTCGTCAGTTCAATCAGGTAAATGATACCAACAGGAATCCCAACACCCAACACCAATGCAATTAAATAAATCATAGAGCGTTTGGGAGACACCGGAGTATCATCAGCTATCGCTTCATCAATAATCTTCGCATTATTTGCAGTAGCAGCTAACGCAATTGCGTTCTCTTCACGTTTCTGCAACAACATCAGATACAACCCTGCTTTAATTTCCTGCTGGCGGGCAATGCTTACATAAGCACGTTCCTGCCCCGGAGCGTTACTGATACGACGAGAGTAGCGGCTTGCCTCACGGTCCAGATTTGACTTGGTTATCATCAACCCCTGCAAAGTTCCTTCAAGAGTAGCCTGTACATTAGCTTTCATAGCACGGATACTCGTATCCAGATTCACAATAGCCGGGTTATTCTCTGTTGATGTACGTAGCAGACGTTTACGTTCCACCAACATTTCATTATAACGTTCAATCGCACCAATCAAGGCAGCATCCTGTAAACCAACATTACTTGGTAATACTTCATATTCATTACCTCTCAAGTATTTACGCAAGTCATTCACCAGACTGATTTGAGTACGGTTCTCCACACTCTTCTTTTCATATTCAGCATTACCGGCTAAGGCTATCTGAGCTTCACTCGTCAAGTCCGTGATACCAGCATCACGCTTAAAGGTTTCCAAATCCGCTTCTGTACTTCCCAGTTCTTTTGAAATAATACTAATACGTTCATCAATAAACTCAGCAGTCTTCTGGGCGATTTCGTTTTTATCATTATTCGTATTACGATTATACATCTCCAGTAATTGGTTGATAAAATCCTGTCCACACTGCAAACTGGAATTTTTTAATGAAATCACAGCCACAGAAGTAGTCTTGGAGGTTGGCGCAATAGACAAGCTGCTGCAATACCCCTTTGCCACTCTCATCGGTTTGTTGATAGTCGCAGTTATATGACGTACGTTCTTCTCTAACCGAGGTACTTTCGTGCCATCCTGCAAAGTTACCGAGTCAACATCTTGAAAGAAAGCCAATGTACCTTCATCAGTCGGGAAGATAGCAGGTAGTTTCTCAAAATGCTTCTGATATTCTTTCTCACCAACAGTCACATTCACATCTATACTTCCTTTAGGCTGCAGCATCATTTCCACTACCATCGGAGAACTTAGTTTCTCAGCCTCCTGAGGTGTCAAACTTACTTGTACCGGAGATGTCTTGTATAAACTTTTAGCCGGAAACTCATCCTCGTCTTTATAAGTTATATACAAGTTCAATTGATTAACAACTTCTTTTACAAGCGTTTTTGAGCGTAGGACTTCCAACTCGTTATCAATGTTCTTAGAAGAAGTCATCAGACCACTTAACCCCATATCCTCCAATTCCGAAGAAACTCCCGAACCTCCTCCCTTCTTCTCATCTTTTATTAGAACGGTGGCTGAAATATTATAAATGGGGGTAGCCCAATGCAGATAAAACCATGCACCAACAAGGCAGAGCAACACTGTCCCTACAAACCAAGGCCAATGAATAATATATTTAAAAAGCAATGTCCGGAAATCTATTTGTTCTTCAGCCATTTGGCGTTCCTTCCCGTTTTGATTTTCTTCTTTCATGACTCTTTCTTTTTATTTCAAGATGTTAAACAACAAGCTGGCAATAGAAACAAGGATAGAAGTAGCAGAGAACCATAAGCTTGTACTATTTCCCACGTCTGAATTTCGTGCTTTCGCCTTATTCGGAGTAACGTATATGATATCATTCTGCTGCAGATAGTAATAAGGGGAAAGAATAGTCTCAGCCTTATTCAGATCCAATGGAATTATTTCCTGCTTGCCATTAGCATTCTCCCGTATTAGTTTTACATCATCACGCAGACCATAGACGGTCATATCACCTGCCATAGCCAAAGCTTCCAGAATGTTCACTTTTTCATTGGAAATCGTGAATGTACCGGGACGGGCAACTTCTCCGATCACAGAAATCTTATAATTTACCATACGTACTGTTACAATAGGAGTTTCAGTAATATAAGGTTTCAGCTTTTCAACGATCATTTGTTCGGTTGCCTTCTTGGTTAGGCCACCAACATGAAGTTCACCCAATACGGGGAAGTTGATATTACCGTCATTATCCACTAGATATTGTTGCAATACAGGCTGAGTAGTTGTATAACTCAAAGCAGCATTATTCTGCGTAGCCACTGTTAAGTTGAAAGGTGCTGCCAATTCAGGACTGGTACATGACACTACAATAGTCAATAAGTCTTTTGGCATAATCTTTGCATCATAAAGCTCTGCATCTTGGGTATTGTACAATACCACCTCAGCATCCTGCAGGTAAGGTACTTTTTTGTAAGACTGACAAGCTGTCAACAAAAATGTTGCCAATACGTAATATCCTAATTGTTTCATTTTCTTCATATTATTTCTTTCTATTGTTTTTTATTCTATCTTCATTAAAATTTAATCATTTTTATCGATCACCTCTCTTATATGCCCCATCTTTTGCTTCAAATATAACAGAAGGTTCTATAACATTTATTGTATGCCATGCCCCTGCAGGTATTTGGATACCAAATTTACCTTCTGCAGGAGATAATATTTGACGTGAAACCTCTTTAAAGTTTTTTTGTCTTATCACATCATCACAACAGGAAGTTGCCTCATGAACGTATTCATTCACTTCTTCATAGATGATTTCTTCTAATTTACCAACAAGACATATTACAGTTTCTGCCGTCTTTTCATGTCGATGAATAGGCACCTCTGTTCCTGGCTGCAAAGCGTTGAGCATACGTTGGCTAGTATCGGCAGATGAAGTACGCAAGTCGAAGTTCTGACGTAAACGTGGATTCTCCATAGCCTGTTCTAATAATTTCCCTAAAAATTCTTTATCAAAATCCATAACTATTATTTTTTCAATGATGCGAGATATTCCTCATGTAAATGGTAGTATTTTTTCATAAACAAGATGTAAGCAATAACCAATACAACCAATGTAGTAACCATATACAGCCAATGAGCAAGCACTGTATTGGGACAGAGATAGATAAATCCAAGAGAAATCAATAACTGCATAATCATATACAGAGATGTCACCTTTACATGTCCAATCTTTAATTCATTAGCCATAATCTGATAAGCATGCTTACGATGAGCCTCACCCAAGTTCTCGTGCAACATAATACGATGTACGATAGTCATACAGCCATCCACACCATATACTAACAAGAATACCAGCCAAGTAATATCCGTTGTCCTGATCATCACATTACCTAACAGAAACAGTATGATAAAAGCGATGCTGATAGAGCCGACATCCCCTGCAAAACATTTCGCTTTACCCTTCGGACGAAAATTGAAAATACAAAACACCAATGAAGCTAGAATCGTTGATATGATCAAACTCTGTTCTACAAAAATACCATTCATATTCACTAGAGCCAACGAAACCAATACAACCAAAGAGTATCCCGCTGTGATGCCATTGATTCCATCCATGAAGTTTATTACATTCGTGGCACCAACATATACTATTAGTGCCAACAGTATTATCCACCACATTGCCCAATGTAATATACCGAGCTGATAAAACGCCATTGCGGCAGCTGAAAATTGAGCAACTAATCTTACAGAGTCCGGTAATGAATGGATGTCATCTACAAAACTAATGCCTGCTACAAGTGTCAAGCCTACCAGAAACCAAGGATATTGAAATCCGAAGAAAGCACTCCAGATCCATACACCGATCAAGAAGATTATACCTCCACCGCGCAATACAATAGTAGAATGTGATGAGCGTTCATTGGGTTTGTCTATGATATTACACTTATTCGCAATACGAAAATAGAGGAGTTCTGCAATGAGAAGCAGAACAAAAATAATAATATATATTATCATATGAATTAGCTTTGTCTGAATATATCTGATAAGACCTAATGATTCGTTTCTTCTTCCACTTCAAATTTTATAATTCGTTAGTACATCCAATGGTTCCCATCCAAGCTCTTTACGTGCCTTTTCATTACTAAATGTAAGGTTCTTGGTCATCTTTTCTAATTTATAGCTATTGATAGGAACTTTAGAACCTAAAAAATCACCGACAAAAGCCATACATTTAGCCATCCACATCGGAATACTCATAGGTTTCCTCTTACCCAATTGATTTGCTACCGATTCACTAATTTGGCCAAATGTTGGCTGAAATGTATCACATACATTATATACACCACCTTTCTTAACCAAAGCAGGCATGATACGAGCAATATCTTCTGCCATTAAAATACTTTTCACGGCCCTGCCTCCGGCAATATTCAGATAATACCCTTTCTTCACACCATTTACCATAGCACCCAAATTACCTGGAGCACCTTTACCTGCAAGAAGTGAAGGACGAAGGATTCCGAGAATAACATTATGCATCTTACACCATTTAGTCAAATATTCCTCGGCCAAAATCTTACTTTTAGCATATGGAGTATCACCATCCAGTGAATGTTCTTCGGTGATCAGTTCACCAAATTCACAACCATATACGGCCACAGTACTAATAAAAACAAGAGCCTTAGGTGTACCCACCTTTTCTAGTGCATTACACAAATGAATTGTACCGATATAGTTTATATCAAAGAATAGCTGTTTCTCAGCTTCAGTTTTAGGCACCACATGAGCCTTACCACAAGCATGTAACACTACATCATAATGATGGGGTAAATCAGGTACATCTTTAGCCAAATTAGCTTTTATATCATCATGTGGAGTAATACCACATGTGGTAACATTATACATTTTATCCAGAACTGGCCCTATGTTCTTACCCAAGAACCCTGTACCACCCGTAAATAATAATTCTTCCATTTACTTTTCAAACAATTTCACCAAACACATCTCAGTAGCATGCCCTCCCAAATGTATCAGTTTTTCTTTAATCATTATACGAGTCTTTTCACACTCTTTTTCGTAATCCATATTCTTGATATATTTCAACACATCATCTTCAGTTCTCAATATCCCACTTGGCATATCTTTGTCGAAATCCAGATAAAGCCCCCTTTCATCGCGATACTGTTCATAATCGTAAGTAAAGCAGAGAACCGGACGTTCTAAAATAGCATAGTCAGACATTGATGCGGAATAGTCAGATATAAGAATATCCGCAACTTTGAATAAATCGTTCACATTAGGATATGCTGAATAATCACGAATAGTATCATTAAATTCAAGCCCCAATAATTGATTAGTATAAGCATGCATACGGAAAAGAATTATATAATTATCTTTTAACTCTGTTTCCCATTTCTTTGTATTAATAGGTGGTTTGATAGCACAAGTCTTCCCGTTATCTGTACTCTCACGCCATGTTGGTGCATACAATATTATCTTTTTGTCTCGTGGCAATCCCAACTTATCTTTAAGACTGCCTATTTCATTAGGAGTTACATGATAAAGTTCATCATTACGAGGAAGTCCGGTTGGTATCATTGCATCTTCTCGAGTCCTGAAAGCATTCATATATATTTTTTTTTCATACTCGCTGGCGTAGCAAAAATAATCTACACTGCTAAAGTCAAAATCCTTTCTAACACCAGCATCATTACCTATATGCTTAAATGCAGTCCCATGCCATGTATTGAGATACCGACATTTTCTCTTCTTGTAGTGAAGACTTCGTTCTATATTTACGCATGTCACCCAATATTTTGCTTTCAAAGTATATTTAAAGTACTTAGGAGTATCAGATTTTACTTTGATTGGATTCCCCGGGATATCTACATTCTCCGGATCTTCAAGAGCCCACACACACTTATATCGACCAAACTTTTCCGGATGAGCTAACATATATTCGTAAAGAGTACGAGGACTATCATTATACCTTCTTGTGTGTCCACTGAAAATTACCATCTCATCATCCAAAGGTATAAAATATCCCCATACTTTCATAAAAGAACTAGCCGTCCAATTAAATATACGATTTATAGCATAATTATGCTTTAATATATAGTCTAATCTTGCACGGAAACCATGCATTTTTTGTTCCGCCATATCGAATTACTTATAGTTATACCCACCATTCACTTCGATTAAACTACCATTTACAAAAGGATTGTCAATACAAAAACGGAATGCATCTACAATCTCATCAATAGTAGCAAAACGATGTATGGCTGTTTTCTTGTAAATATTCTGTTTGATATCTTCTGGCTTTTCCTTTTGCCAAGGAGTTTCCACAAATCCAGGAACAACAGTGTTAATCGTAGTTCCTGTACCTTCAAATTCCTTCACAAGATTCTTGCAAAGAGCGTGAACCGCAGACTTGGTAACCCCATAAGCCAACACCATTGCATGAGGGTCAACTCCCATTTGTGAACCAGTAAAGAGAATACGGCTTCCTGGAAGAATGATTGGAAAAAATTCACGACACATAATATAATGAGAATTTACAGCTACTTCCATCATCGCATCCCAATCTTTATCCTCGTACTCCGTGAAAGACTTACGAATAGATATACCCGCATTGCAGTGCAAACAATCTAAATGGTCAGTCTTACTCTTTACATAATCAATAAACTTATACACCTCTGTTCGATTTGTCTGGTCGATTTTAAGAGCTTCAAAGTTTTCAATTTTCTCTGTAAAATCAGAACCTACGTAAGTTGCAAATACATAATATCCTTTACTAAGGAGCATTTTGGCGACTCCCAATCCCATCCCAGAAGTACCACCAGTCACTACTGCATATTTCATTGTCATATCTCCTTATAATTTTCTCTTAGATTAAACTTCTCAATTATCTCAGCAACAGTCACACTATCCCTCCTACGAAGCTTATACGAACTCTTACGATGGTTCACAATCATTGACATGAATTCCTGTATTTCATAACGGAGACCATCACCGTCATAGCTATAGAAAAACTTCTTGTTCTTAGCCTGATCCTCATAACGAACCTCAAAGAAAGAAGTCAACCACCATGGAGCAGGAACATACACATAACCCTTGGTTCCCGAAATCACCATGTTGCCCTCTGTCTTCACACCGATACCCAATGTTGCAGAGGATGTAGCATGTGGATAATTCAATACAACCTTCGTATATACATCTACTCCATTTTCAACCTTTGAATGGAAATCAAAATCAGAGTACTCTTTTCCGAGAAGTTTAATAATTGCCATCAAAGCAAGAGGAGCATGCTCATTCATAGCTCCACCCGCCTGGACTACATCCAATTCACGAGTAGGTGCAGAAACCATTTTGGAGAGAGAAGTCTTCACATCTACTACATCTCCAATCACACCACTCTTCACGAGAGTCACAAGATGATTGAATGAAGGACAAAAAGCAGTTTTGCTGGCCTCAAGGAGCACAAGATTATTAATTTCAGCATAATCATAAAGTTCATAAGCCTGAGCAGCAGACAACATGAAAGGGATTTCACAGAGTACATGCTTACCTGCATAAAGCGACTGCTTTGTGTAATCGTAATGAGTCAAATGTGGAGATGCTACATACACAGCATCGACATTTTCTAAAAACTCCTCATACTTATCAAAATAAGCCTTCACTCCAAATTGTGCAGCAAATGCATCAGCACTCTCCTTATTCGGATCAAAGACCGCAGTCGCTTTTACGCTATTAACCACCTTTGTCTCAGGTACAAATCGTCTTGCAATACGTCCAGAGCCAACGATACCAATACGATAGACCTCCTCGGTCTGCTCACGAAGCATAGTAGAAGATATGCCTTCGGTTCTAGGAAGATAGATCACCTTGCAATACTCATTTAAATAATCAAACTTCCCTACCCAATCTGAACCAATAGCAAAAATATCCACATTATAACGCTGAATATCGTCAATCTTCTGCCCAAGATAATCCTCAATGATTACCTCATCAGCATATCCAGTCGCCTTAACTGCTTCTACACGTTCCAATACATTGTTGCGCACGTTTAGTTTACCTCGCCCTCTGTCGAAACTGTCGCTGGTAACACCTACTATTAGATAATCTCCAAGTTCCTTTGCACGATGGAGAAGATTGAGATGCCCCTCATGAAGAAGGTCATATGTACCGTATGTAATTACTTTTTTCATTTTCCCCAATTTCCCATTTCCACATATAAGTCATTATAGAGTTTTGTATTTACTGTTCTTGAATAATATGCCTTTCCATAAGACTGTGCGTTATTAGCAAAGTGTTCAATAAGGGTTCTATTGTTGTAGAGTTTGAGGATAGCAGCAGTTACTGCATCTGAATCAAGATTAGATGCTGAAATCCCCATATCCTCACGCTCAAACATCTTATAGTAATCCGACCATTCATCTACTGAATTGACAATCACACGACGACAAGACATTAAAAGTCCAGCCTTACTTGGAACTGAATTTCCAATAATATCTCGTTTCAATGGGATAAAACAAATAGAACAAGCACTATATACGTGTGGTACCATAGGTTGAGGTTCTAACGGATAGAACACAATATTATCAAGTCTCCGCTCCTTTGCCTCCGCAATGAACTGATCATACTGGCTGCCAAAACCTATCATTTGAAATATAACATCCTTATATTCTTTCAAGTTCTCAGCTACCTTGAGTACCATTTTATAGTCAAAGACAAACCCCATGGTTCCGGCATACTGTACATAAAATATATCCGGACTCATATTATACTTCTTAACAAATTCATTCTCCTCCCAAGGAATTTCTTTAACAAAACTATCATCATACCAATTTACAATCACTCGCACCTTATTTTCCGGTACACCTTGAGTAACAACTCTAGTCTTCATATCATCTGAAATTACTGTAATAATATCAGCATTCTTATAAGCCACTCTTTGGAATCTATAAAAGAACTGCTGCATCCATTTCTGAGGCATCACACCACTTGCGATAGAACTCCCAGGGAACATATCCTGTACATTGAACACTGTAGGAATCTTAAGAATGTTCTTCACTATTGACACCAAAAAAGGAGCCCAAGGACATGATTGAACATGAACAACATCAAACTTTCCTTTACAACGTTTCAAGTACTTTTTCGCTCTAAAGCTATATAGAACTCCTGACAGATAACGCTTCACAAACTGGTTCTTCTTCGCTATAGTGAGAGGAATCAGTTCATAAGAGAAATTTGGGTGTTTCTCAATACTATCAGGAATAACCGGATCTTTACGGGTAGATACACTTTCAAGCAAATGAATCGTATGCCCAGCTTTGAGTAAATCTTCAAACAAAGCTTTGTAAAGATGTAATGATGGTCCATAAGTATCGAACCCACTGTTGAGCATGAATAATAGTTTCATATTGATTATTTATTGTCATTTCGTCGCTAACTTTCTCAATCAAACAGAAATAGAAAATAGCTGATATATACCTTGAATTATCTTTTTTATAAGCTATTTGAAAAGATTCCAGAAATGATTTCACACCCTCGGTTGTACTCAAGCAATATACGATTTAATTCAACATCACAAAATCGATTAAAAGAAACTTTATCAATCTGATTATAGTAATTGCATAGCGTATCACAAAACCCAGAATCTCTTGGATCCAATGATATGCCTATTTGGGCATCATTACTCATCTTTGCCATCTGCGAACCCGGAAAACAAATCTGAGGAATTCTGAAAATAACCCCATCATAGTATTTATTGCCCATAGCACGTAACATATTATCATCCAAATATATATTATGAATTATATCTGTTTTTTTTGCAAACTCATAACGATCTTCTGGTTTGTATTCACCATGAAAGAAAATATTACTGTAAGTATTAATACGTACATACTCCTTGAGAGTATAGGCATCTATCTGTTCACGTCCATAATAATGCAATTCAAAACGTTCGTCATTTCCTATTCTGTCTATAAGAAACTTATTCAACTCTGCATGACGTATAAATCCCCAAAAAGCTATACGAATCTTCTCGGAGCATATTCTTTTATAATCTCTATGTTTTAGAGAATCTTCCAAAAGATTGTGTGATGTGATAATCTTGTCTTTACAGTCTTTAGGGAAATATTCTCTAAAACCATCACTGCTTGTAAAAGTTATCCGAGAGCATCTGATAATATTGCCGACAGCTCTTTTGAAAAACTTTACACGAGGTTCATATGTCGAGTCACGATAGTCAAAGATATATTTGCCCCCATATCGTTTCACCAACCAATCGTAAAGAACAACTCCTGGTATAGAATGTAACACTATTAAGCAGTCAAAATCGTGTTTTTTTATGAGCTTTACACAGAACCTGCGAAAAGAATAGAAAAGACAAAGTTTTGTTTTCAATGGAGCATCATTTACCATGAATCTTTTGAATTCATGCAAATGTAAACCCTCGAATTGGGACAAGTTCTCGTCTTTTTCATCACGATTCCAATAAGCCACATGCATATCATGTGCTTTCCAATTTATATTGTCCAAGTAGAAATGGATATATGGCATATATTTCATTTTTCCCGGACCGATTATCAGTATCTTCATAGCTTAATAAGTTCAATTACACGTTTCGCCTGTTCAAAACTATTTTTCTTTTCAAGAACAAAATCTTTCGCTTTTTCTCCAAATACATAGAGTTCTTCATCTGACTGAGCTAATACGCTTTCTAGTGCCTTTGCATAACCTTCAACAGACTCATTTTCTATCAAAAAGACATATGGATAGTATTCCTTTGGCATTCCTGGTAGTTTAGTAGTGAGTAGAGGTGTACCGGAAGCCATATATTCAATATTCTTTGAAGGAAAAGAATACTTCGTAAACTCCTCATGAGTAGGACGTGGATTAACAAGCAAAGAAGCATCTAATTCTGCAGCCACCACTTCTGCATTCGGAGCAACTCCCATATATTGAATACGTGAGTCCTTCTTTGTATATTTTGTTTTTAGTTTTTCAACGAAAGGACCTGACCCGAATAATTTCAAACGAAAATTCTCTTGAGGAAGCATCATAAATGCCTCCGTAAGCTTTTTAAGGCCATAACGCTCATGTAGCCCACCGGCATACATTACAACTTTGATATCCTTTGCTTCAAAAGGTCTTTTATACGTAGCCATAAAACGATCACTCATTCCTTCCATTACAATATAAGGGCGCTTACGTTCATTTACTACATTCATCGCTTCTGTAAGAAATACATATTTCTTAAAATTATTCAAGCACCACTTGATAATACCTGTAGCTATACGAGTTCTCCACGGTAACCTCTGCTCACGTTCAAAACGAACCATCAATCCTGGCATATCCGTCATCACTCCCAAACTCTGAATTCCAGTTATCTTGCAAGCCATAATAGCAGCTACACAAATACTCGCATTTAATACATCACATACAACTGCACTCTCAGTCTTTTTCTTTCCTATTGACCAAAAAAGTGTCTTAAAGAAAGCTTCAACAACCAAGCAAATCTGACGTAATCCTGAAAAATTAATGAAGTTGAGGTAACTGTATGTGATTTCTTTCTCTGTTTCTCGTAGCCTATGCCAAAGGACTTTTGAAGAGTTATGCCTTCCTACTGGAGGAGCTGACAATACCGTCACTTCTACTAAATTCTCTATTAGACCACTAACCAACAACCTGTTAAACTTTTGAACTGCAAATCCAGGATCTACCTTATTTTGCTGATAAAGTCCATCTATCAATCGTTGAGATGACAGTGCTGAGAGATATAGTATTCTTTTTTTCATATTAGACACTTTTTCTTTTTAAGTTTATTTTTGTCTTCTATCAGATTATCAAGTCCCCAATGTGCAAAACATGAGTAGATGAATATCATAACTACACTATAGATGTTAGGACGTTAATAGGTATTAGCCACTAGTACAAGTATAAAAGCCTTATTATTTATTTTATGTTTTTTTAGCTAATATCACAAAAACAATAAATATAAAACAAGGAAAATCATGCCACTATTAAGTACAATTACTTTATATGAAGATGTCTCCCCTACTAGTTTCTAAAACCTTTCTACTTCGGATTTTGGAGAACCAAACCAAAAAGCTTTTTTTCAGTTCATCATAGAACTTATCAACCGCATCATTTTCCCTATTATCCTCCTTAAATTTATGATTTGTCTCATCCCATTCAAAACGTTGCCACAATATATTATACAATACAGGGGCTTCTTTTGTCTGAACATAAAACAATGTAAAACATATCGTAAAGAGAACAGCTATCAATTTTTTTTCTTAGAAAGAGCAAGTACACAACACCATATCCAATTACAAGAGCCAAAAAGAACAAAAACATAAACAAAACTCCTGAAAGTAAGATAATCAAAGTTCTCCAGTTCTTAAAATTAAATTTTTGAGTACAAAGCAATACAGCACAACACCTAAGCCCCCGATTCATTAAGTGGGCCATAAAATCGTAAAATATCACCACTTTTATCAAGAACAAGAAGAAAGAGGGTATACTGTTTAGACCCTATTATGCTATGCAATGGTTATTTGGTCAATAGATAAAATATATCACAATTTTGCATAAATGCATACTAATAATAAAATAGCAATAAATACTACATAAATATTCAAAGACAGATAATCCATCATTCCATACTGATATACCCAACCACCAACTTTCACTTCCTTCTTAAATCGGGATAGATTCTTGACGAATGATATAAATCTAAACTTTCCTGCAAACCAGCCATCATTCTCCCATAGGTTTACAACCTTCACTCTTGGTATATTGATACTAGGTTTGATTCTTCTTCCATTACTTATTTGATAATAGATCTTCACATTAAACTCTAGTTCTGCCCCTCTTACATAAACTAACGCACGATTGGTTCAAACTCCACTTGGACAATACCGACGATTAAATATGAGTAAACGATTACTCATCAGATTTAAGAATATGAGAAAGACAAAAACCTCTGATTAAAAAAACATTCAACTAAGAGAGATTAGACTACAAAATTTAAATTGAATATTAGACAATTTCTATTGACCAACTACACTTTCTTTTTTTACATTCCAATTTAAATATCCCCAAAATATTGCAATAAGTAACAAATACCACTCATAGTAAAAAACATGTGAAAAGCAAGAATTTATCAAAACAACTACAAATGTAAAAGCTGCAGGAGCTGCATAGTTTGACTTTTTTCGTATCAAGCCAATAACTAATCGCCCGAATTTTAGCATAAAAGAGAGTAATAAAGCCAGCCCTATCACACCATAATCATACAAGAACTCCAAATAATCATTATGTGCAGAACAAGCTAAAGGCGAATTTTTTAATACTCCTCCATAACCATGACCTATGACAAAATCCATAATGCTGTTTTCTCCTATCAATTTCCAAGTTGCTTTATAAATTTCGTCACGTCCAGAACCACTATCATCTAATTGAGTAAATCTATTCGACAACAAATCAGCTCGTTCTCCTAAAATGCTCTGTAAAAGAACTAAAGAACTATACAAACAAATGCAGATAAAAATTAAATAAATAAACTTGTTCTTTTGAGTAATTGAAGTTTTAATCGTAAAATACAGAAAAGCAACAAGACCAAGAGAAAAAGCAGCAATACCTGAACGCTTAAGCGAAAAGAACAATGCGATACCTGTCAAAAACAAAACAACATACCTGATATACTTATTGTTTATGCATAATAAGATTGGAGCAAAAAACAGCACTGTGTAAGCAGAGTTATTTTGACTATCTATATCAATAAAAATATTGTTTTGATAATTATGAAAATAATAGAATAGCAACAATACAAAGACTACAATATTACCTCTATCAAAATATTTCTGATTAAAGTTACTATTCAACAGCTTTTGTGGTAAGTACAAACATATAGAAGGTAAAATCAATGTTACATAACAGTACTTTGCTGGCAATGGAGTAAAAACACTATGCAATAAGGTTATGATATATAACCAAACCACAAGTAATAGTATTCCTCTATTGTTTCTATCTAAAAAAACACCTCCTGATTTAACAATAAATAAAGAACATAAGAGCACACCTATAGGATACAGAATAGAGAAGTGGATAGATGTATCAACAACAAACATTCTTGATGCCTCCAAATAAAACAATCCTATTAGTAGGAATATGAATACTACGGCCCTTAACAACTTCATAATATCTAACCAAATGTATTGTAATTATTTCAATAATTCTGCAAATTGTTCAGCTATATACTCTTCAAAAAATACTGGAGCTATCTTTTTATTTGCAACAGGCAATTGGTGCTGTAAATGATCATTTAACATTCTTTTTATTTGGGAAACAACATCGTCAATGTTATCAATATCAGAAATATAACCTACGTGAAATTTTTCAACAATATCCCTCAGTGTACCAATTTTGGGACTTACGCAGAAGATAGGTTTGCTACATTGAAAGGCATCAACACATTTAGTAGGAAGGTATATGCCCTCTTCACAAGTAGTTTCAATAATTAAAGAAACATCACAAGAGGATATTAAGTCCATACATTCGGAGTATCTCTTTGGAGGTATAAACTCAACAATATCTGAAAGTCTCAACTCTTTGGAAAGGCTTTTCAAGCTATCACTATAAAAGCCAACAAAAAATAGCTTCAATTTCACATTAACTTCTTTCAATGCTATTGATAAGGCTTTTAAAAACACCTCTGGTTTTCTTGGTACACCTACACTTCCACAACTTACAATTTTAAGAATAGATTCACTGGCATTTTTTTTATTAAAGAATTGCGTTAATTCTGAATGTGCCATGTGATGGATGACTCTTGTATTCTCCTTCTTAACATGTGTAAAACACTTGAGCATATAATCTCTGAGTCGAGAACTTGGAAACGTGTGTATATCCGCATATTTTTGAATAGCTTCATAAACCCTATTCTCAAAGAATGGTAACTTAGCATCATAACCTTGACCGTATGGAGCAGGAAAGCGTTTCAAAGGGAATGGGTCGTTCCAGTTTGCAATCCAAGTGACACCATATTTCTTCTTCAAAGTTATACCTACGACATCTGTCAGAAATCCCCTTGTAATCATAACATCATAATGAAATCCACCTTCGCTCTTGATGAGATCCTCAATGGCTTGTAGAACCGCAAAAGGAGTTGAGATACCATTATAGTAAAAGCCTGTTTTAAAAAATACTTTGAGGTTATGCGGAACACATTTAAGATTGGAGGTGATAGATGCTGTTCTATAAAAGTTCTTTTTCGAAGGCCTTACTGTAAAAATTCTCATACTGGGAACTTCCTGCAGGAACTGATCTATCTTTGAGTCCTTGGGATATGTAGAAGAATCTGAACAAGCAAAAACATCAATCTGATAACCCATAGATGCCAACACATAAGCAACCTTCGAGTTACAAATAGATTCCGAACTCTTTATAGGAAAAGAGTGAGGAGCTATATATAATATTCTTTTCATACGATTATACCATAAGTATATTATTCATCATGTTATTATAATCACCAAGCATTTGATTTGCTTTTAGAGTACACATTTCTTTATTAAAACCTAGCACACTGGATACTACTTCAACTGGTGTAGCAATACTTGAAGGGAGATTAACATTGCAATAGTTATCCAACAACCCAAACCTACTAATAATCTGGTAAGTCTTACTCGATAAAGGGTTAATACCATAAGGTTCTCTTTTCTTGGTAAATCCATAAGTATCAATCACATATAGTGGAATAGAATTATGCAAAGAACACAAAACAGGATGCATAAGTTCGCCAACATATCCTTTGGAAAATTTTATCAAGCAATACCACTCCATAGGGTCAATAGGGAATTTAATCCTATGAGACAATACATGCTTTGCTGGTTTATTTGCTTGAGGCAGCTTATAAACAGTAAAGTTTTTTTTAGCGAATTCAACTTCAACTTGTTTTTCCCACTCTGCAGATATTGATTCATGATCAACAGAAACCAATACATAATTCTCATCAAGTCCAAATTTCTCCATGATATATTCCTTGGAAAACTGTGTCTTTACATTTTGATTAAACGCAAAAACAGGATCTGGGGTTATAACTGGAGTCAACTTCCCATTGCTCAACTTCTGTATCATGCTCTGTGTCCACACATCACGCACTGAGAAGTACGAGAATCTATCTATTGCTTCCTTAAACTGAGACTTCTTGAACAGTATCTTTGGATAATTTGTATTCTGGGCTGAACCAGACATAACGACAAGTTTCACTGATTTGCCGAGATATTCAACGAAATCCCCCCAAAAGGCATTTGGAAAATCGGAATCTATACATGGCTTTTTATAAACAAAACCTCTCCTTGTAAGATGGAAACGACAAACAATTGGTATGTATGTCAAAACTGCATCACTTCCAATCACTACAAGTTCAATGTTTTCATCTTCTATCACCCTTGCAATATCCAAACTATTACGACAAACTTTCGTTATACTCGAATATCTGTCTTTAGCAAACTGATGAAAAGCTACATTCTGTTCTATAGGAACGACCTTTTCATAATACTTTTCCAAATCTTCTGGAACCCAGTTTATTATAATGGGGTCATGCCCTACATTTTGGAAATATCCAAAAGTTGATAGTGTCTGAAGATTTGCTCCAAAATTGGAAACGAAATGATATGTTAAAATTCCTATTTTCATGAAATCTTCTTAAGCATTTTATTAAATATTGATTTTACAAATTTTTTTTCACTCTTGTCCAATCCAATAAACAATGTGATTACTGTTGATATGGCAGTTGTTCCAATAGCAAGCAATATTGTATTAATAGTGGACGTACCATATCCATAAAAGATATATGGAACAGGAATAGAAAGAACTGTTACCACACAACATGGCAAAACAACCTTTTTGATATATTGGCTTATATGATATGGAACAAATTTTCTGATATAAAACAAACGATATAGATAAGCAAGTACACCGATAATCAAAGTTATAACAAATGCTGTCGTTGGATGCATTCCTAATTTGAAGGCAACATACACTAATGGCACGTCCAAAAATACAATTAGACTAACTAATATTTGATATTTCTGAACCTTACCAGTTGCACCAATGGCTGTCCATAAAGGAGCCGATAGTGCTTCGGTAAATGATGCTATAATTACAAGTTGAGTGAATACAACTGCATAATCTGGAACATTAACTAACCAAATGGAAAGAATCTCTTTGCAGAAAAGCAGTATTGGAAAAGAGATTATAAACAACAAATAATATGAAAACTTCGAAGATCTATAAATCAATGCAAGTAGCTGCTCTGTATCTTTTGCAGCATAAAGTTTAACAATCTGTGGATTAAAGGCTGTTTGAAAACTTGTTATAAAACCAAAAACGGCATTACGAACCTGATTGGCAACTCCAACTGCAGCATTGACTGCTACATTATAGAAAATGTTAATCAAAATATTTATACCCTGCTTTGCGCCCACCATTGCCATTCCTCCAAAAAGATACCAACTGGAAAAGGACATCATTTCCTTGTACTGGCTTTTATCCCAAACAAAATGGTATTTTGTAAACGATAACTTTCGCCTACATTCTATTTGGTAGATGAAAAAATTTAACAGAGCTACTAAAGTTAGGAGAATGGAATACATCACAAGGTTGTCAAACGACATATATGAAAGTACGAGCACAACCACAAGTTTGAGAGCGACCTCAAGGATTGACACATACGCAAAAATAGACATTCTCTCTGCTGCAATTATAGAGGCTCTATAAGGGATGACCATAATGCCAATCAATGTGGTAACAACAGACATTTGATAGACCCACATAGTAGCAGTTTCTCTTCCTACAGGAATGTTAAGTTGTGTCATAACAAACCATAACCCTACAGTTTCTGATAATAAAAGTACCAACAAAAATATTGTAAAGTGCGTCAATATCGACACATTAAAAATATGTGAAACTTTACTTTCATTCTTTAAACCGAAGTTATAGTTAAGAAATCTTTGGGTGGATGATGTCATTGCGTTCGTTAAGAACGAAAACAAAACAACAACTCCACCTACTACATTATAGATTCCAAAATCATCTGCTCCTAACACCTGCAATATAACTCTTGAAGTATAAAGTGATATTACCATTGTGAAAAGCATACGAATATACAGCAAGATTGTATTAATTGCTATTCGTTTGTTATTTGCTGAATTATCTGCCATTAATTAGAATATTTCATATATTAAAATAATTCTGAACACCTACTTAAGAATATATGAAAACTGCTTTCCTCATGCTTTTGGATACACTTGGCTCGACTTTTAGAATGCTTCTATATTTTGGCACCCCATCTCCTTTTGCTGAAAACGGCATTGCTGATGTACTAAAAAGGTATTTTAATCATCCTATCTCGGTCGGAGTAAACATACATCCGACCGAAATATGCATTCATTGTGACCACCGGGAGACAACTTGACAGTAGAACATTAGACTAGCAACCCACAACAATGCAACCTGCAATGTCTACTTATCGTAATAGTTAGTCTCCTTACCTGCCAGAATATCTGTAATACGATGACACGCATTCCCATCACCATAAGGGTTTATGGCCTTACTCATTTTTTCATATACCTCTGTATCATCAAGCAATATGCTTACCTCATTCATAATCTTGTCGTAATCCGTACCCACAAGATGAACAGTTCCGCTTACTAAAGCTTCAGGACGCTCCGTTGTGTCACGCATCACGAGAACGGGCTTGCCAAGGCCTGGCGCTTCTTCCTGTATGCCTCCTGAATCGGTAAGAACAATTGTAGCTTTTGACATGAGATGAACAAACTCCAAATATTGCAGCGGTTCAATGAAGAAAAAGTTTGGACGAGTCAAATCTTCACCAAACACCTCACGAATAGGCTTGCGTACATTCGGGTTGAGATGCATCGGATAAACGAAATCCACATTAGGATATTTTTCTGAAAGGTCCTTCATGGCTGTCACCATGCGAATGAAACCATCACCGAAGTTCTCACGACGATGACCTGTAATCAACACAAGTCTCTTATTTGCTTGAAGTCGAGTAACATCATAACCTGCTTGAAGAAGAATCTCATCTTGTTCTTTGGAAAGCGCTGTATCTGTTCTAAGTTTCCCAACTACCATATGGAGTGCATCAATCACGGTATTACCTGTTACATAGATATTACCATGCGCTTTTTCCTCTTGCAAGTTCTTTGCAGACAATGGAGTTGGAGCAAAGTTATATTCTGCAATACGTCCCGTTATTTGACGATTCATTTCCTCTGGCCATGGACTATATATATTATGTGTACGGAGTCCTGCCTCCACATGCCCCACAGGTATCTGTTGATAGAAAGCAGCAAGAGCGGCGGCCATTGAAGTAGTGGTATCACCATGCACCAATATCACATCGGGCTTACATTCCTTAAACACATCACGCATACCTGTAAGCACACGTGCCGTCACATCATATAAGTCTTGTCCCTGCTTCATGATGTTGAGGTCATAGTCAGGCTCTACATTAAATATTTTTAAAACTTGGTCAAGCATTTCACGGTGCTGACCTGTCACGCACACTATGGTATTGAACATATCAGCATGCTTTTGCAACTCCTTCACTAACGGGCACATTTTGATTGCCTCTGGACGAGTTCCGAAAACGAGCATTATAGTCTTCATATTTAGCTTTTTATAATGAGTTAACTTTTTCTCCAAACCATTTTATTGACAATACCTACATATGACTGTACAATCTTCACAACTTTAGTTGAAACATTCTCGTCCACATAGTCGGGTACAGGAATACCGTGTTGATCATCTTTACACAGTTCAACTGCAGTATCTACAGCTTGCAAAAGACTCTTCTCATCAATACCTGCAATGATAAAATCACCTTTATCAATTGCTTCCGGACGCTCAGTAGAGGTTCGAATACAGACAGCAGGAAATGGATGACCAACACTTGTGAAGAAACTAGACTCTTCAGGAAGTGTGCCACTATCACTAACTACAGCAAAAGCGTTCATCTGAAGGCAGTTGTAGTCGTGGAAACCGAGAGGTTCGTGTTGGATGACACGTGAATCAAACTGGAAACCAGATATTGCAAGACGATTACGAGAACGCGGGTGACATGAATAGAGAATCGGCATATCATACTTCTCTGCCATCTTATTGATAGCTGTAAAAAGCGAAAGGAAGTTCTTCTCGGTGTCGATATTCTCTTCACGATGGGCAGAAAGCAGAATATATTTACCTTTTTCTAAACACAGACGCCGATGCACATCGCTCGCTTCTATTTCTGCGAGATTGTTGTGAAGTACTTCCGCCATAGGTGATCCCGTGACATAAGTACGTTCCTTGGGCAAACCGCAATCGGCAAGGTATCTTCTCGCATGTTCCGAGTATGCCATATTCACATCACTGATGATATCAACGATACGACGGTTGGTCTCCTCCGGAAGACATTCATCTTTACAACGGTTTCCAGCTTCCATATGAAAAATAGGTATATGGAGACGCTTGGCTCCAATAACGCTCAGACATGAGTTGGTATCACCGAGTACAAGAACCCCATCAGGCTTGGTCTGTACGAAGAGTTTATAGGAACAGTTAATGATATTACCGCAGGTAGCTCCCAAATCATCACCTACAGCGTCCATATAAACTTCCGGCTCTGCTAATTTCAAGTCCTTGAAGAATATGCCGTTGAGATTGTAGTCGTAATTCTGACCAGTATGGGCAAGAATCACATCGAAATACTGACGACATTTGGTGATGACAGCAGCCAAACGGATAATCTCGGGACGTGTGCCGACAACGATTATCAATTTCAACTTACCGTTGTCCTTGAATTTTATATCCGAATAATCAAGTTTGGGTTGTTTTTCCATATTATTTTTCTACTTTATCAAAGTACGTATCAGGTCTATCCGGATTGAATATCTCATTACAGTACATAACTGTTACCAGATCTTCCGTGTCGGAAAGATTGATGATATTATGGGTATAGCCGGGAAGCATGATAACGGATTGTATTTTGTCACCGCTCACCTCATAGTTCAATATTTCATCTGTTCCCTCCTTGCGGAGTTGGATGAGTCCATGTCCGCTAACCACAATGAACTGTTCCCACTTCGTATTGTGCCAATGTTCACCTTTGGTAACGCCCGGTTTCGAGATATTAACGCTTACCTGACCGCAGTTTAAGGTATGTACAAGTTCTGTGAAACTGCCACGCTGATCCACGTTCATTTTCAAGTCGAAGATCGCTTTTTCTTCGGGCAAGTAACTCAAAAAAGTGCTATACAGACGTTTGGCAAACGAGTTGGCAGAAATTTCCGGAATCATCAATGTCTGGGGCATTTCCGCGAATTGGTGCAATAAATCAACGATTTCACCAAGCGTTACCTTATGGGTGACAGGGCAATAACAATATCTGCCGTCAGCCTTCGGATGTACATCAAGCCCCTCGAACTCGCAATGATGTTCCTTGCCTTTCAGAGTACGAATCATTTCATCCACAAGATCATCAATATAGAGCAACTCAAGTTCTACATTCGGATCATTGACCTGTATAGGCAAGTCATTAGCAATGTTATTGCAGAAAGTAGCTACGGCACTGTTATAGTTTGGACGGCACCACTTGCCATAAAGGTTCGGAAAGCGATAGACCAAAACCTTGGCTCCTGTCTCTTTGCCGTATTGTAGAAAAAGATCTTCACCCGCCTTTTTACTACGACCATATTCGCTGTTACCAAAACGACCAGTCAACGAGGCTTGTGCACTAGAGGAAAGCATGACGGGACAAGTGTTATGATATTTCTTCAAGGTATCAAGCAATGTACTTGCAAAACCGAAGTTACCTTTCATGAATTCATCATTGTCCTTTGGACGATTCACCCCAGCAAGATTGAATACGAAATCGGATTCTTTGCACCAATTATCCAGTTGTTCCGGAGTAGAGTCAAGATCGTACTCGAATACGTCACTAATCTTCAGTTCACCATAACAACGAGCCTTACCGTCCTTGATGTTATTAAGTTGGGCGCAAAGATTCTTCCCTACAAAACCTTTGGCACCTGTTACTAATATCTTCATAATTTTATCACTGTACGAAGTTACCCTCACCATTCAACTCCTTCTTTATATAATCCAAAGCTGCAATTTTAGCTTTAGTTTCTTCCACGTTAAGGATTCGCGTATTATTTGAATTGAATTCTGTAAGCGTGTTACGTTCTGTCTCACCCTCTTTGAAATATTTGTCGTAATTCAATCCACGGTTATCTGCCGGTACACGATAGAAGTTGCCCATATCCTCTGCCTTGGCACATTCTTCATTGGTGAGCAATGTCTCATACATCTTCTCACCATGACGAATACCGATAACCTTGATGTCTTCTTTCTTACCACCAAAGAGTTCACAAACAGCCTCTGCCTGAGTCTGGATAGTGCAAGCCGGAGCTTTTTGAACAAGAATATCACCATTCTGTCCATGTTCGAAAGCGAAAAGTACAAGGTCGACCGCCTCTTCCAACGACATAATAAAACGGGTCATTGTAGGCTCAGTCAGAGTAACAGGATTACCATTTCGGATTTGCTCTATCCACAGAGGGATTACAGAACCGCGAGAACACATCACATTCCCATAACGCGTACAGCAAATTTTGGTTTTACCTGAGTAACGGCTCTTAGCTACAGCAATCTTCTCCTCAACAGCTTTGGTGATCCCCATAGCATTGATAGGATAGGCTGCCTTATCTGTAGATAGACATATTACAGCACCAACACCAGCCTCAATAGCGGCTGTCAATACATTATCAGTACCAATTACATTCGTCTTTACAGCTTCCATTGGAAAAAATTCACAACTCGGAACCTGTTTCAAGGCAGCAGCATGGAAGATATAGTCAACACCAGGAATCGCGTTCTTACATGACTGTAAATTACGCACATCGCCAATAAAGAACTTAATTTTATGTGCCACATCAGGATACTTTACCTGATATTCATGCCGCATATCATCCTGTTTCTTTTCATCTCGTGAAAAAATACGGATTTCACCGATATCGGTACGAAGGAAACGATTCAAGACTGCATTACCGAAAGAACCTGTTCCACCGGTAATCATAAGGGTTTTACCCGCAAAAATGCTCATAGTTTTACATTTTTATTATTTTATTTCTCCGTATTATAATACTTTATATACCACTCTACAAAGTTTCTTAGTCCATCTCTCAAACTTATACCTGGTTTAAAAGAAAATCCTGTTCCGATAGAGTAGTATCAGCATAAGTTACAGACACATCACCCAGTTACATAGGTACAAATTTCTTATAGAACTCCAATCTTTCATATCCATTGTTGATTTATGTTAGTGTTATAGATTATTCTGATTATTTATCCAGAACCTCAAACCGCGGTGAGTTCTTCGATTTAAACTCCGGTACCACTTTCTTCATCAACCTCACCGTATCCATGATCTTTACTGTACGCGACAACTTCTCAAACTCCGCATAAGTGTCAAGAATATCAGCATATTCATAATGACGTACCTTAGCTATCATAATTTTCTTATTTTCAGTAGGAATCGTATTCTCCTTATCACTCAGGACTTCCTCATAAAGTTTCTCACCCGGACGTAATCCCGTAAACTCTATTTCAATATCTTCACCCGGACGATAACCGGCAAGTTCGATCATACGAGTAGCCAAGTCAACAATCTTCACAGCCTTGCCCATCTCAAAGACAAAAATCTCATTGCCCTCACCCATAGTAGCGGCCTCCATTACCAGGCGACAAGCTTCGGGAATAGTCATAAAGAAACGGATGATATCGGGATGAGTCACTGTGACAGGACCACCATTCTCGATTTGTTCCTTAAAACGGGGAATTACAGAACCGTTACTACCCAAGACATTTCCAAAGCGGGTAGTGATAAATTTGGTATGACCTTTCACTTTTCCCTCACGAATAGCACATCCCAGACTCTGTACATAGATTTCTGCCAAACGTTTCGAGCAGCCCATTACATTGGTCGGATTCACCGCCTTATCGGTAGAAACCATGATCATTTTCTCAGCTCCGTATTCTACAGCCATATCAGCAACCTGACGCGAACCGACCACATTGACCAGCACAGCTTCACAGGGATTTTCCTCCATTAACGGAACATGCTTATAAGCAGCAGCATGGAAGATTACCTGAGGGTGATAGATATCGAACACCATACGAAGACGCTCTTTCACGCGGACATCTCCAATGACAGGAACAAAATCAAGACCGGGATAATTCTTCTCAAATTCCAGACGGACATTATGCAGAGGTGACTCGGCAGAGTCAAACATGATCAGTTTCTTGATATTCATCTGAGCCAATTGCCGGCAAAGCTCGCTACCAATACTACCGGCAGCTCCTGTCACCAACACAACCTTGCCACAAAACTCAGTCATCACCTCCTCCATATTAATATGAATTTCTGAGCGACCCAGCAAATCCTCAATCTTGATAGGACGTACCCACTGGTGGAAACTTCCGTTTTCGTCAGCCTCACTAATACTCGGAGCTATCAGTGTTTTCAACCCGTTTCTTTTACAATACTGAAGCAAACGTCCCTCCTCTTCACGGGTATTCTCATAGCGGGCAAACAAGATGCCTCCGATACATTTCTTATGAATCAGTTTATTGAAGCACTCTTCATCTTTAAAAGAATAAACAGGAAGATCAGCCACACGCCGAATAGAATTACCTGTTCCGTAAATACAAAAGCCTACAACTTTATAATGAGAACTGTTCAGTAACCGGACTTTCAATGCCACACTCTTATCATCAATGCCATAAATCAGAATACGCATATTCTTTTTATTCAGTACATTCAGCAAGAATTCATAAACAATAATCAACTGTATACGAAACCCAACCATAACAATAAAAGTAAGCATAGCATCAAACAGTACAAAAATTATTTTCTGACTGTTATGTAATCCCGTCTGTGGCAGGAGAAACCAAATGACAATGGCTATGCAGACAGCCTTTATAAGCACACTTCCCGCCAACCTCCATAATTCCTTCAACTGAGAAAAACGAATCGTATTACGATAAGTATGAAATAGAGTAGCCCCCAAAACACTCGATATAACTGAAACCGCCAAGATATGGAAAAGTGAAACTATTTCTTTGGAAGTTTCCGTAATATAATGAATGCCAATAAATGACACCCAAGTACACAGTAAAGCTATGAATGTATCGATTCCCAATACAACCCAATAGCTAAAGTAGTTTTTCTGTAAATAATGAATAAAACGGTCAAATGCGTGTTTCATAATTTAAATCCCCCCAATTAATTATCATATATTATTACAACGCTGATTATAAGCAACTAGAATAATAGTATAAATCGTACATAATTATATTATTTCTATCAAATCAGGATTTACTTCTACACCCACCGAAAAGAAATTAGGCAGTTCGACAAGAAGACGTTTGACTTTAGAGCCACGGGTAGTAAGCAGACGGCCTTCATAACCTTCAAAAGGACCTCCAATAATACGGATCATACGACCATACATTGTATCGCTTATCTCTTCAGGTAAATAATATTTAGGATTTTCCGAACCTCGGACAGCACGTATAAAACGCTCCATATCCAAATCGGCAACCATCATAGGCTGACAATAACCGCCACCTTTCTGGTAACGATATTGAAGGGTCGGTATTTTACGAACAAACAGATCTAGAACTTCTCTTGTATCGTGGATAAAAAGCAGGTCCTGCATAAACGGTACTTCTTCACGGATTCGTTTGCCATTTTTCAACTTTAACCGCCATTGCATAGGAGTAAATACTTCTAGATGTTCATCACTGAGCTGTTTATAAGCAGGCAATTTTGCATTGGGACGTTTGAGGTCACGCATTACATACCAATGCATCCGTTGTTCATTCTTCAGAAGCGCCATAAAACCTCAAGACAATTATCCTAGTCCTGCCCGATCATATATAGAACTATATATCAAGCAGTTACAATCAAATTCTACAAAAATAAGAGATTCCTCCCCGTTATTATCAGACTGTTTCATCTTCACCATACAAGATGCATTCAAGGTCTATTTACAACCTTACTTCTTATTTCTCTCTATAAGAGAAATACTAACGGGCACAAAGGTACGTAATTTATTGGAAATAACAGCATAAAACAGATGTAATTTTGGGTAATTGCTTCTTCTAGAGAAGGATTTACTTAACAAATGTTAATTATCATTAATTATATAATGATTGTAATTATCTGATATCTAAGTTGTTAAATTAAAACTTACACCCTATTATTTATCTTATAGAGAGAACTATATTTTGCTAAACAAATTTAGTTTATATCAATATTATCCCTTCTTGTAGTTTCTCTTTAATAACCAGCACGATATCATTATAGAATTAAGAATGATGTATAATGACTATTAAATCGTATCCGGATCCTGTTTTACTTTGTTATATCCTTACTTTAGGAAAGTTTTAATGTGCAAAAAAAGTAACAGTAAATCATACATATCCTTTGATACATATTTCCGATTTACAGTTTCATGGCTATATGGTAGATTATCTTATCTCTACAATGATTTAAGAATAAGACTATTTGCCTTATCTACCAAAGAAGTATCCAATGAGGCGAGATAAATGCGGGTAGTGTTCTCCGAGTCGTGTCCCATAGCTTCACTGATAACAGACAAGGAAATATTTTTACTCTTGGCAATGCTAGCCCAGGCATGGCGGGCAACATACGTAGTTAAAGGTATAGATAACCCCAACCGCATCCCAAGTTTTTTCAGTTTTTGATTCACCAAATGGGCAGTTTTCTTGTACTGTTTCCTTCCGTCTACCTCCATATCTCGTATAATAGGTAGCAGGTAAGGGCTCCCCTGAGTATCATACCTGTCAATTATTTCTTGCATTGGCTTCTCCCATTTGATAAATAATTGTTGCCCCGTCTTCTGCCGGCGATAAGACAGAATTCCGTTCTGCAAATCTTTCTTTCTCAAAAAAGCCATATCAATGAATGACATACCACGGGTATAAAATGAAAACATGAAAATATCTCTCGCATAAGCCAGAGAAGGACTCTTTGTCAGATCAAGTTCCTTTAAACGGCGAATCTCCTCTAACGGAATAGCACGTTTGACCGTCTTGTCTATCCCTGTATAAACATATTTAAAAGGACTTCGCTGAACCGTCAAGCCCTTCTCCACAGCACGATTATAAATAGCCCGAAGATTCCGCATATAATAAGAGGTGGTATTCGGACAAATACCGGTAGACTTCAAATAACTCTCATATTTCATCATCAAACTGGACTCAACTTCTTCCAGCAGGACATCTTTCCCTTTCCGGAAACGTACAAAGCTGTTTAATGTAGTCATATAAGTTTCAGCGGTACGGTGTTTGCCAATTTGATTTAACTCCTTGATAAGATGAAGAGTAAAGGATATGAAACCACTATGCTCTGTGGATGCACAATAAAGTTCCACCAAACTATCTGAAGTATAAGCAATGCCTGAACGCTCAAGACGGGTAATAATATTCTTCAGCCTTACACTATCCTCCAACAGAGAATTTTTCAAAGAAAGCAAGTAATCTCTCCGACTTTCACTGGTTACCGAAGACAGAACAACCTCCGAATGTACCGCGTCCCATTCCGCAGGAAACAACTTGTATCCGGTATGTATTTGTCTTACTATACGCTTATGAATCACTTGATAGAAAAGTGTACCTTCTTTCGTAGCGACGGAAGATGCACGGAATTTTACTTTTACTGTTGCCATACAAAATTATTTCTCAAAATCAATATAACCAAACGTAAACTCATAGATATTGAATGATCCGAATAAAACGTTTTATCCGAATTTTACAATAACCACTCTCTATAATTCACATTCCACTATTTCTTCACTACAGAACATACAATTATCGAAATAACTTGCCGCTTTACCTTATTTTAATAACTAATTCTTATTTTTTATGCAATATGTAACACTATCAGCGCTTAACAACAACACCACTAAATGCAAAAATCCCTCAATAATCTACTGATTATCAAGGGATATCCATGTGACCCCGGTGCGATTCAAACGCACGACCTTCAGAACCGGAATCTGACGCTCTATTCACTAAGCTACGGGGCCATTCTTTTTATGCGAGGACAAAAGTATAAAAAATCTTCTCATCTTCCTAATGATTCTTCTTTTTTTATAGTTATTAAGGTACCCACACCTGTTAACACTCTGTTATTTTGAAATGCTTTATAGCACATACTTTATCAATTTGACAATCTTTTAGAGAAATCTCAATACATATATCATTTTTATTCCTATCTTTGCCGACAATTAACATTTAACAAACCTATGAGTTACTTGATAAAACCTAAGAACTACAAACCGCTTCTCGACCTGAAACAGACCGAGCTGGGAATCAAGCAAATAAAAGAGTTCTTCCAATTAAACTTATCATCCGAACTACGCCTGCGACGTGTGACAGCCCCCCTGTTTGTGTTGAAAGGCATGGGTATCAACGATGATTTGAATGGAATAGAACGACCTGTTTCTTTCCCGATAAAAGATTTGGGCGACGCACAAGCAGAAGTAGTTCATTCACTGGCTAAATGGAAAAGACTGACCTTAGCCGATTATCACATTGAACCGGGATACGGTATCTATACCGACATGAACGCAATCCGCTCCGACGAGGAACTGGGTAATCTACATTCACTCTATGTAGACCAATGGGACTGGGAGCGTGTTATTACCGACGAAGACAGAAACGTAAACTTCCTGAAAGAAATCGTTAACCGCATTTATGCAGCCATGATTCGCACAGAATATATGGTATACGAAATGTATCCTCAAATCAAGCCGTGCCTGCCTCAAAAGTTACATTTCATCCACTCCGAGGAGTTACGCCAACTCTATCCGAACCTGGAACCTAAATGTCGTGAACACGCTATCTGCCAGAAATACGGTGCCGTATTCATTATCGGCATAGGCTGTAAACTGAGTGACGGCAAGAAACATGACGGCCGTGCTCCGGACTACGACGACTACACAACAAACGGCTTGAACGGCCTGCCCGGACTAAACGGCGACCTGTTGCTTTGGGACGATGTACTGCAACGTTCTATCGAACTTTCGTCTATGGGTATACGTGTAGACAAAGAGGCCTTGCAACGTCAGTTGAAAGAGGAGCACGAAGAAAAAAGACTGGAACTCTATTTCCACAAGCGCCTGATGAATGACACTCTCCCGTTGTCTATCGGTGGAGGTATCGGACAGTCACGTTTGTGTATGTTCTACCTTCGGAAAGCACATATCGGAGAAATACAGGCCAGCATCTGGCCCGAAGATATGCGCAAAGAATGCGAGGAACTTGATATACACCTTATATAATTGCTATGAACGTACAGATAGAAGAAAGTTGGAAAGCACATTTGCAACCGGAATTTGACAAGGACTACTTCCGCACACTTACAGAATTTGTAAGAAGCGAATATAGCCAATATCAGATATTTCCTCCCGGAAGGTTGATATTCAATGCTTTCAACCTTTGTCCTTTCGATAAGGTAAAAGTAGTAATCATCGGACAGGATCCGTATCACGGACCGGGTCAGGCACACGGACTTTGTTTCTCCGTTAACGACGGAGTACAATTCCCGCCCTCACTGGTGAATATATTCAAAGAGATCAAAGCAGATATAGGAACAGATGCTCCTACCACAGGAAACTTAACCCGCTGGGCCGAACAAGGTGTACTGCTGCTCAACGCAACACTGACTGTACGTGCACACCAAGCCGGTTCTCATCAAAACCGCGGTTGGGAGACATTTACCGACGCCGCTATTCGTGCCCTGGCAGAAAGCAAGGAGCACCTGGTGTTTATCTTATGGGGCTCGTACGCTCAAAAGAAGGGAGCTTTCATTGACCGGAACAAGCATTTAGTGCTTACCTCTGCACACCCTTCTCCCCTATCCGCCTATAACGGTTTCTTCGGCAACAAGCATTTCAGCCGGACAAATGATTATTTAAAGGCACATGGAGAAACGGAAATCAACTGGTAGTTGAATACAAGTCGAGAGTTGAAAAAGAAAATGGCTGCGCTATTACCCAATGAATAGCACAGCCATTTTCTTTTTCCATAATATTGCAACAATGCAATTATATATCTTTCAACTCTACGCTTATCCTAGTACCACTGGATATTACTTTGCGTCTGGCTTCTCTGTTCATACTTCAAATCCTGAAGAATGCTTGCATTTGCCCGGATAGTAACATTATAATATCTCCACCGTCCGAAAGGTGAAAGACTGGCGGACAAGTTGAAACAGTGCAAATCGCGGGAAATCGTACAAGAAGTTTGTGTGATCTCCTTTGCCTGGAAGTCGTAACCGGAGTTGAATGAAAGCGACCAGTTATTGGATATTTTCACGTTTCCGTTCGCGTTGATATTATGTGTATACGTATAAGGATATCTCATAGAGTGGCGGTTAATAGGCTTCGTTCTATCTTCACGGATATTGAACGAATAACTAAAACTCAAAGACCAAGGCATTTTGAATACCTGATAACCGTCCGAGTCCGCTTGCGCATTCTCGACCTTCTTAGTGACAGTTCCGTCTTCCTCCGAGCCTTCCGAATCTTCATCATCACCTTCCGGTTTCTTCTTATCCTTATCTTCATCCTCTTTCGGTCCGAACCACTTCTTCCAAGTATCATTATTGAAAGTATAGTTAAATGAAGAACCATATCCCTGGAAACGTCCAAAGCGACCATACGACCACTCCGTCCGGTTACCGGTAACTACATTACCGCTTTTATCAAAAGTATAAGCATACGTAGCAAATGACGCATTCATATTAAAGGTATAACTCTTGGTCAACTTCAAACGCAGATTTATGTTCAAATCACTCCACGGCCGTTCCTTTGCCGCCATATTATAAGACATATTTGCACTCAAGTCATCAATAAGGCTCACTTTCTTGACCGTATCTTCTTTTGCGTCGTAATACTTCATTTCCAAGTTATTGGCAATCGAGAAACTGACTGTTCCCGAACCTTCACGGGAAGGAACGCCATAAGGCTGTCCGGTAAAAGGAGAATAATATTGTGTATCACCGTTATAATCAGTATACTCCTCCCAATACTTGCTAAATCCCGGAGCACCGCTCAGGCTAACTTGTGGCGTAAACACATGACGAATCTGTATTTCCTTTTTCTTCATGAAAAGAGGTTTGTACATACCATACAATTTGGTGCTCAGACTCAAACTTGCCGAATAGTTGGATACCCGGTAGAAACCGTTAATCGTATCGCCCGGCAATGCCTCCAGTCTACGCGTTTCCTCATTATATTGCTGATTTACCTTACGGGTATACCAACGTTCCGTATAATTCACCGAAGGATTAACCTGCAAATATTTGAACAGAGTAAAAGTAGCGCTGATAGGGATATTATGATTCATCGCATTTTCCCATTCGCTCAGTCCGGCTTTGAACAGACGGTCGTCTTTCGTACGGATACTGTTTGTCAGACGTCCTGTATAGCTAAGAGAAATCTTTTCATACCAGCGTTCTTCCCCGGCCGCTTTCTTGCGTTTGAACGGGAAGAGACGGCTCAACGATATATTCAAGTCGGGCAACGTCACCGCAATGGAAGAGTCACGCATGGTCTGTGCGATATTGGTCGTTCCGGAAAGCGTCAGACCGATATCAGGGAAACTGCGTGAATAACTGATACTTGATGTTTTGGTATTCTGAGTCAACAACTGTGAATTATAAAGGTTGTTGATATTTGAGCGTTCGTAGCTACTGGTCGAGAAGTTTACACTGGCAGAGAAAGTACTGTTCGGACTCGCCTTGGCATCCTGGCGATGATTCCAGACAATCTTAAAGTCCTTGGCAACTGCATAATCCGGCATCCCTTTGTCCCCCGTCTTAGTGACCTGATAATCCGCTTGCAGCGTACCGGAGTATTTATATCGTTTATTATAGTTGGTCAATCCGGAAAGTCTCCACGAACCTTTGGTAAAGATATCTCCCGTCATTTTCAGGTCCATGATGTCACTGATAGCAAAATAATATCCGCCTTCTGCCAGACCGAAACCGCGACTGGAGTCGTCCATATAAGTCGGCATGATGAAACCGGAAGAATAGCTGCTGGAGAACGGGAAGAAAAAGAACGGAACAGCCAACGGCAAAGGTACATCTTCCACCACCAGATAGGCAGGTCCCGTCACTACATTCTTTTTAGGACGCACCTTGGCCCTTGTCAACTGCATATAGAAGTGAGGATGGTCATGGTGGTCACAAGTCGTATAGCGCCCATGCTCCATAAAAATTTCATCATTGGCCCCCTTCTTGGCTTTGCTTCCGGTCACGTATCCTTCCCCCTGTTGAGTTACGATTTCGGTGATTCCCGCTTTTTTAGTTTTGAAGTTATACCGGATAGTTTCCGTATCATAAGCGGTATCTCCCTCTTTAAATACAGGTTTACCTTTTTCCACTCCCAAAGAGTCTTTGATACCGTAGGCGTGCACCGTGCTGCTATCCAGATTCATTGAAATAACTTCCGCTGCCAACTCTATATTCTGGTAATTAACTTTTCCGCTACCATACAACGTAGCGGCTCCGCCCAAAGTAAAAACTGTGGAGTCGTTAGATTCATAAATAACCGGTGCGTCGAGCGGTTGTTTCTTCTTAGCCGGTGCGATAGAGTCCATGCGTACCGTAACCGTATCTGCTTTCAATGAATCATTTCCGTGGAGGGAATCATTCTGTGCAGTATTGGGGGCAATCATTCCTCTTCTTCGACGTTGAGACGTAGCCTCATCGGGAAGCATCAGTAAGACAATCAGCAGTATAGATGATATAAGTATTTTTGCTTTCAATGGCGCCATTAACTAATAGTTTACGCTTGAAGTGGCAAAAGTACATAAACTTCACCAATTATGAGTTAGAATCTTCGTTATTTAATTATTTTTTAGTGCTATAAAAAGAGAGAACACCATCTGTCAAAACGGCTTAGGCCTTCTTCACCATATTTAGCAATACTATGACGGGCTTTCTCTACCGACTTTTCCTCGTCCAGGTGAGTCTTAGAAAAGAATTTATCGGCAAAGCAGATTAACTGTTCTTCCAAAGTTATGGGCAACATCTCGCGATGGGGTACAGGAAGCTGCTGGTCGACAATGTCCTGCAAGGATAGTCCGGCCCCTGTATGGCGTTCGCAAACCAGTGCATGCTGTGGGAAACCTTCTTCACGCAAGATTTCAGCTCCCAAATAGCCGTGAGCTATATAAGGATGCGAACCGAAACACTGAATCGTAGGCGCATTGGTCTGAAAAATACCGATATCATGTAATAGGGCGGCTTCTTTCACGAAACTCCGGTTCAAACGTAGTTCGGGATGCGCATCCAGTATTTTCATGGCCTTTCCGGCCACAGAAAGACTGTGTATTACTAAGATTTGCCGCTGCTCCGTATTTTCCGGATAATACTTATCAATGATTTCGTATGGATTCATGTGCTCTATTTTTTGTTCTCTTGATGAGAAATTAATATTTTTGTGCAATATTACAAAAAATCACCGACATGAGAAATAGAACTTCCCTCATTCTTTTTTTTCTGTTTGTTACAGTCTTTCCTGAATGCATTAGCGGCAAAGTTGTCGCAGGCGCCGGACGCTTCGAACAATATCTGCCGTTCATTCAAGGCAAACGTGTCGGAATGGTGGTCAATCATACCTCTGTTGTAGGAACGGGGCAGACTCATTTGCTCGACACTCTGTTGAAACAGCATATCAACGTAGTCAAGGTATTTGCCCCCGAACATGGTTTCCGTGGAAATGCAGACGCGGGGGAGACTGTGAAAGACGGCAAAGACTCCCGTACCGGAGTCAGTATCGTCTCTCTTTATGGAAACAACAAAAAGCCGACTGCCGCCCAACTGAAAGATATCGACGTTATTTTATTCGATATTCAGGATGTGGGAGCACGTTTCTATACCTATATCAGCACAATGTACTACGTAATGGAAGCCTGTGCAGAAAACAATAAGGAAATGATTGTACTAGACCGGCCCAATCCGTGCGACTACGTAGAGGGTCCGATACTCAAACCGGCCTACCGGAGTTTTGTCGGTATGCTTCCTATCCCGGTACTCCACGGATGCACTATCGGCGAACTGGCACGAATGATTAACGGAGAAGGCTGGATTGCCCACAAGAAAAATCCTTGTTCATTAAAAGTAATTCCAGCCACGGGTTGGATACACGGAGACCCCTATTCGCTTCCCATAAAGCCCTCTCCCAACCTGCCGGACGATCAGTCCATTCGCCTGTATGCGTCACTCTGCCCGTTTGAGGCTACCCGCGTCAGCGTAGGGCGGGGAACGACATTTCCTTTCCAAGTATTGGGCGCACCCAACAAGAAATACGGAGATTTTACTTTCACTCCCCGCTCTCTCCCCGGTTTTGACAAGAATCCGATGCACAAAAATGTAGTCTGCTACGGCGAAGACCTCCGGAACGCAGACGATGTGAACGGATTTACACTCCGCTATTTCCTGCATTTCTACCGTTTATCCGGCGAAGGTACCGCTTTCTTCTCCCGTGCCCGGTGGTTTGACTTGCTCATGGGCACGGATAGTGTACGCAAAGCTATCCTCAGAGGTGATTCGGAAGAGACTATCCGGAATAGTTGGCAAAAGGAGTTACAGGATTACAAGAAGATGAGAAACAAATATCTTCTTTATGAATAAAAAAACAAGTATCATACTTTCATTCTTTTTCATAAATCCCTTATAACTAAAGATATAAGTATGATAGATAACTATTATCTCCGGTATCTATCATACTTATACTATTAAAATGAAGTATCTATTTTACCTCCAAAGGTACGACATGATAATACGTACCATACGTTTTCCGTCTGGATTTCACCCCAAGCCGTTGCAAGATACGTCCGAAATAAGAAGCCTGTCTGGTAGAGAATGTCATCTTACTTGCTTTCTGAATCCGTCGCAGGATGTCGATAGCCAACAGCCATTCACCTTCCTCCTCTTCTTCTGCCCCACGATAATAAACCATAAACAGCTGTTCAATAGCGGGTGATTGTTCAAACTCACGATTGCTTTCCGTCATGATAGCCTCTTCTTCGGAGTCAAACCAATAACGTTCGTTATGATAAAGCAGTTCCAACGCCTGTGCATACAATTGTTCATAATCAATGGGACGCGACACATCTATGCCTCCCGTCATATAAATGCCGATGAAACGACGGCTACCGGAAGTATCCGTCAACAAATCCCGATGATTGCTTGTAGCGATGAACGAAGCATACCGGCGAAGTTCTTCCACCGCCGAAGCATTCGGACGGCGCGTGTTCACCACCGGTTTTTGCAGAATATGCTTCAGAAAAGCCTGCTGGGTGGGACTTATCTGGTCGAATTCATCCATATTAATAAGCAAAAAGCGATTCAGATACAACTCCGCATCCCGCTTCCGACTGAAATCAATGCTGTCCGTATAGTACGCCTGTAAAGCAGGAGGAAGAAGCATTCTGCAAAAAGTGGACTTCCGGTATGCCTGCGGGCCAATCAGCAAAGGCGAAGTACTGTTCGCATGTCTTTTATCCATCCCCATCCAATGGGCAGTCATGCTCAGGAACCATCGCCGGAACAACGGTGCCCAGTGCGGATTATCACAGGGAACGCGGTTAGCCAGTTCCAGAATCCGGTCTTTACCATCCCAGCGAGGCAAGTGGTACAAGAAATCCTCCACAGGATGATAGATAGGCACATGGTCGGAATCCAGATAACGGATGACATCCCTGTCCCACATTTTCACTCCTTCACACATGGCGTTCATCGTAATACTCGCCAATACCCGCTTGTCTACCGGGCGAAAATAGAAGTTGAAACTATGCCGTTCGCGATATTCCACCTCCGTGGTCAACGCATTGTATCGGAATTCATAACGACGCTTCATAAATTCATCCATCTGCATGGCGAAAAGCTGTTCGGCCGTCAAACTGCTCTTCTTTCCGAATCCTTTGGCAGTCCGGTATACACTTTTCACCGTTTCGCGAATCAGCAACTCGTCCGAAGGGAGCCTGTAATGCGCCTTCGTCCACCGCACAGTATCTTCTTCGGGAATACCCGCCCGGAAGCAATGCTCCGCCAGACACACCAGCAACGGTTGTATATCGTCTCCCTCCCGATATCCGTCCAGTTCCTCAAGCGCCCTGTTGAATGCAGCGGAGAAAAGCACCGACAACGCTTCATAGTTCTCATATCCGGGCGCCATTCGTTGCAAAGGAGAATCGGTTTCCCGCGTTCGCCTGATGAAAGCCGTTTCGGAGGGAAGGCTGACGGGCTGCTTCATGTAAATGGGCATCGCTTCCGGATTGAAATAAAGTTCGGGATCGTACGTCAACCGACAATATTGTTCGAGCAACGGTTCTTTCAGTTCAATATCAAAAGGCAGTTGCGGCTGATAATATTTCACGGCCGTCTGATAAGCATGCGCATGAAAAAGCTCTACCTGCTCGCGTGAGACCGGCAAGCGATCGTCCGGATAAGTGAACCGTACCCATATTTTGACTGATTTACCGGAGGAGCCTGTGAAAGCGAGGAACGTTTGCGGAAACTCTTTGACTAATTCCTTTATCTCGTCGGCTTCCGTCCTTCCCGAAAGATGATTGACTTCCATCATCACTATGCCGTTATATTCGTTCAAAGTCATCACTCCTTCTTTACGGACAAAAACTGCGGCAGGAATCACTTTGGGAACCTTACGCACCCCTTCAATCGAATTTCCCGGAAGAGTATATCTCAAAGCTTCCCTCATTTTGGAGACAGGTTGCGCCTTGACTTCCGTTTTCATCTGCTCCAGAAGGAGCTCTATTTTCAACGTCCGTAAGGTATTTACCTTGCCATCGTCTCTGACTAATGTTATTTTCATCTTTTTTTATTATTCATTCTAGTAAAAGGGAAAGCTGCACTATAACTATACAAAGATACAACAAGCACTTCGTCCAAACAAATTTCCGTATCTTTATTTGCCGCATCATACGGCTTTATTTTACAGAAATAATACTTACTAAATTTGCAAATAAAGCCGGGATAATGTATCTTTGCAGGCAGTAAGACTTCAGCCCGCATACGTGTGCCGTACAGCCCATGTATGCGGGCTGTGCAGTTTACATTCGCGGGCTGTACAGCCCACAAATGTGTGCCCGAAAAAAGCAGCTGCTCCAAGCTGATTATTCAGGCAGCAGAGGTAGGTTATCTTACTGCAAAACAAGCATTAGAGCGCCTTTGGAAAGGCATTTCACCCACATTAACCAATAAAAGAAAAGAGATGTACGCAAAGTATGATTTTCGCAAAAAGCCGTCTTCAAAAGAAGATGAAGATAAACAGCCGTTGTATCCCCGCATCGTATCGAACGGGACTATCGACTTTCAACGCATTGTAAAAGAGATCGCCCAGGCTTCCAGTTTTACCCCGGCAGACATCGAAGGAGTTCAGCTGGCTATTGAAAATAAAATATCTGAATATTTAATCAGTGGTTATCACGTTCAATTGGGCGACCTCGGATATTTTTCAGCCAAGTTGAAAGCACGTCCGGTAATGGATGCCAAAGAGATACATGCGCAGTCCATCTATTTCGACAATGTAAATTTTCGTCCTTCATCTTCTTTCCGAAAGAAGGTTCGCGGATTTGTAGAAAAAGCGAAGTCGGGATTTGCACATTCTGCCGAAATTCCGGTGGAAGAACGTCGTCGCAGGTTGGAGAGATTTCTGGATGAACGTCCGATGATACGACGCAAGGAATATACGCAACTGACGGGACTCCTGAAGAACAAAGCGCTGAATGAGTTGAACGGTTGGGTGAAAGAAGGGGTACTCGACACCATTGGAAGCGGTAGCCATATAATTTATGTGCGGGCAAATACTGGGAAAGATTAAACAATAAAAGCAGTAAAACAGGAATGACAGATGCTCATTTTTCATGAAGAAAGTATGATAGATACCGGAGTTCGGAATGATATATCATACTTATTTATCAGGATACCAGCATATTAGCAAAAAGAATGAGAGTCATGAAAGTTATTTTTTGCCTTAAGATTCTTCTTCAAATTTGGTGGTAATTTAACCAGTCGGTGGTATCTCCATTCCCCTCCTTCGGGAAGGAGGGGTGGCTGAAAGCCGGGGTGGTAGGTGGATACACAATGCTGATAATAACCGACTTACGCATTCACCTACCACCTCCCCCTACGGGGACTCCTCCTTCCCGAAGGAGGAGAATGGAGAATACTATCGACTATCAAATTATTGTTGAATACTATCGATTATCAAATTATTATTTTCCTAATTAATTTTACCACCAAATTTGAAGAAGAACCGCCTTGAGAAACGGTACAGTTGGAAAATAGCGGCGAAAATCGTGACAGTAGCTCCTAAATATCAGTTATTCACCGATGCAACTACAATGTACTGCAACCATTATTCCATTTCCTTCTTTCTCTTCTTCCACAGTTGCCACGAATTAATAATATTCTGCCACAGCACATACGATCCCGGAGCAACAGAAGACAACGGATTGAGATAGGTATGTGCCATCCAAATAGCCAGAATCGTATTCTTCTGCCCCAATGCCTGACCGCCACTGATACGGTCATTATAGACAGAGCCGATTGTTTTCCCTAAGAAAAACTGCAAACAACAAGCAACCAAAGCCCCGACTGCAATCATTATTTCGGTAAAGCCGTCCGCAGGGTCATTCAACAGCGAATACAACGTTTGGGCTGTAACAATAGCCAGAGAGACTGCCCACAAATAGAAAGCAAGTTCATGATAGCCCAACAGCTTCTGATGCACTTTCGGCAGACATTTGCCCAACAGCCACGCAGCCAGAAAAGGACAGATTAATAATGGAAATACTTTACTCAATATAACAAAGAACGCTCCCCAAAAACTAACATCGGGATGTACTTCCACCAAAGGAAAAAAAATAGGGACGGCAATAGCTGCTCCAATATTCCCCAGCAATGTGTAAGTAGTCAGACTCGCCGCACTCCCTCCCAATTTGGAAGTAATCACTGCCGCAGCAGTAGCCGTAGGGCAGATAATGCAAACCATGACCCCTTCCGCCACAATTTTATTGAAACGATAAAGCAGCAAGTAAGCAGCCAGCGCCCCCGCAATCTGGATCAACAACAGCCATGCATGAAGTGGCTTTGGTTTCAAATCATGCGGAGATACTTTACAAAAAGTGAGCAGCAGCATCGTGAATATGAGATAAGGAGTCAGGAAAGATAGACTGATGAACAAAGGATACCCCACAGCGCCTACCAACATAGCGATAGGTAATGTCCAATTCTTTAAAAACTTAAGCATCGGCGTACATTTTAACTTCGGGGTGCAAAGTAACGGAGATTTCAGGAGAAAAGCTACCTTTAAACCGAAAAAAACACAAAACTTAATGGCAAATAATGAGTTTTCTACAAAATTCTACTACATTTGCAGCGTATTACAGATATGAAACTGAATAGACCATACATATTATATATATGCATTTGCCTCTGGCTACTTTTCCTGCCCTCATGCACCAACCGTTTATGGGGGAAAGATTTCGTCGTAGTCATTGATGCCGGACACGGCGGACACGACCCGGGAGCTATCGGCAAAATCTCTAAAGAGAAGAATATCAACCTGAACGTTGCCCTGAAAGTAGGAAATCTGATAAAAAAGAACTGTGATGATGTCAAACTGATTTATACGCGCAGCAAAGATGTGTTCATTCCTCTGGCACGACGGGCGGAAATCGCAAACAACGCGAAAGCCGATCTTTTCATCTCCATTCACACCAACGCACTGGCAAACAACCGTACAGCAAAAGGTGCTTCTACCTGGACCCTGGGTCTGGCCAAATCAGAAGCCAACCTGGAAGTTGCCAAACGAGAGAATGCCGTAATTCTCTACGAAAGCGACTACGAAACAAGATATGCCGGTTTTAATCCGAATTCTGCAGAATCTTATATCATATTCGAATTTATGCAGGATAAATATATGGAGCAGAGCGTGCATCTGGCTTCACTGGTGCAGAAACAATTCCGACATACTTGCAAACGAGTGGACCGGGGCGTGCACCAAGCCGGATTCCTTGTATTAAAAGCAAGTGCCATGCCCAGCATTCTGGTGGAACTAGGATTTATCTCCACTCCCGAGGAAGAACGTTACCTGAACTCGGAAGCAGGTGCCAATACAATGGCGAATGGAATTTACCGTGCTTTTCTGAATTACAAGAGAGAACATGAACTGCGCCTGACAGGAGTCAGCAAGACGATTATTCCTGCCGAAGAACAGGAGGAGAAAAATGCTCCGGTAATCGCACAAGCTTCTCCCCAGCCTGCCGTAACAGCGAAAACAACGCCCAAACGTCCTATTGTAGTAGAAAGTGCAACCAATGACAGTGAAATTACGTTTAAGATACAGATACTCACCTCTTCCAAGCCTCTCACTAAAAATGACAAAAGGTTGAAAGGACTGAAAGGAGTGGACTATTATAAAGAAAAAGGAATCTATAAATATACGTATGGTGCCTCTGCCGACTATAATAAGGTATTGCGTACGAAACGTAGCATCACGGCACAATTCAAGGATGCCTTTATCATCGCTTTCCGGAACGGCGAGAAAATGAACGTCAACGAAGCGATCGCCGAATTCAAGAAAAGAAAAAATAAATAAAAATATAAAATGAAGTACATTACAAAAGAAGTCAGAATAGGTATTGCAGGTATAATAGCACTATGCGTACTGATTTATGGAATTAATTGGCTGAAAGGTATACACATGTTCCAGCCTTCCAGTTATTTCTATGCCAAATTTCAAAACGTAAACGGACTGACCAAATCAAGTCCGGTATTTGCAGACGGTGTCCGCGTAGGTATTGTACGTGACATCTATTATGACTACGTGAACCCGGGAAATGTGATCGTCGAAGTTGAACTGGATACGGAACTGCGTATCCCCAAAGGAAGTAGCGCCGAACTGGTATCCGAGTTAATGGGAGGTGTACGCATGAACATCCTTCTCGCCAACAATCCGCGCGAAAAATATGCCGTAGGAGATACGATTCCCGGCAAACTGAATAACGGAATGATGGAAAGCGTGGCACAGCTCATGCCTAAAGTGCAGGAAATGTTGCCCAAGCTGGATTCAATTCTGATCTCCCTGAACAATATTCTGGGAGACAAGAGCATCCCCGCCACCCTGCATTCAATGGAGACTACCACCGCCAACCTCGCAGTAGTCAGCTCACAGATGAAAGGACTAATGAGCAAAGACATCCCCCAGCTCACCGGGAAACTTAATACAATCGGAGACAACTTCATAGCCATTAGCGGTAATTTAAAGGAAATAGACTATGCAGCTACTTTCAAAAAAATAGACGAGACTTTGGCTAACGTAAAAATACTTACAGAGAAATTGAACAGCAAAGACAACACGCTTGGGTTGCTTTTCAACGATCCGTCATTATACAATAATCTGAACGCAACGACAGAGAATGCCGCCAGTTTGCTTGAAGACCTGAAAGCACATCCGAAGCGTTATGTTCACTTCTCATTATTCGGTAAAAAAGATAAGTAAGTTTTCATCGTTATATAGATTTTATCTAAATAACGAGAGAGCGTAAAAAGAATGTGGATCACTCTGCAAATGTCTATCTACAAACCGAAATAATATTCCCGTACAAACAGATAAATGAAAGAAAAGCTACATAATTTAGGGATATAAAAAGCTATTATACAGATACTTATAAAAATGCAATAGCCTTCAGAGGCATCATGTTTTTATAGAAATGTATAAGTCACTGAAAGTAAACACATTATTGTTTTCATGAAATAAACAAGAAAAAATAGATTTGTTTTTTCCAAATAAGATTCCGAATTTTGCAAGCGTAGAAGTTTTGCTTAATTAATAAATGTATTAAAAGTTACTATGATTGAATCAAATCATGCCGTACTTTGGAACCGCTGTCTCGAGGTAATTAAAGACAATGTTCCCGGGACGACATATAATACTTGGTTTGCCCCGATTGTTCCATTAAAATATGAGGACAAAACATTGATCTTGCAGATCCCGAGCCAGTTTTTCTATGAAATTCTGGAGGAGAGATTCGTAGATCTAATCCGCAAGACATTATATAAGGTCATTGGCGAAGGCACCAAGTTGATGTACAACGTCATGGTCGACAAGACTTCGATTCCGAATCAAACCGTGAATCTCGAAGCAAGCAATCGTTCTACCGCTGTTACTCCCAAAAGTATATTTGGTGCCAACAAAGCACCCAATTTCCTGCAAGCTCCTGCTGTTCAGGATTTGGATCCACACTTGAACCCCAACTATAACTTTGAGAACTTCATCGAAGGATACAGCAACAAACTGTCAAGAAGCGTTGCCGAAGCCGTAGCACAAAAACCGGGAGGTACCGCTTTCAACCCGTTATTCCTCTACGGAGCTTCCGGAGTAGGAAAAACGCACCTTGCAAACGCAATCGGCACGAAAATCAAAGAAATATATCCCGAAAAAAGAGTTTTATATGTTTCGGCGCATTTATTTCAGGTTCAATATACAGACTCAGTACGTAACAACACGACCAACGACTTTATCAACTTCTACCAGACTATTGATGTACTTATCATTGATGATATTCAGGAGTTTGCCGGAGTTACCAAAACTCAGAACAACTTCTTCCATATCTTCAATCATCTGCATCAGAACGGCAAGCAGCTCATTCTGACTTCCGACCGCGCTCCAGTGTTGCTGCAAGGTATCGAAGAACGTCTGTTGACCCGTTTCAAATGGGGTATGGTAGCCGAACTCGAAAAGCCGACCGTAGAACTTCGCAAAAACATCTTGCGTAATAAGATACACCGCGACGGATTGCAATTCCCACCGGAAGTGATTGATTATATTGCTGAAAATGTGAATGAGAGCGTACGCGATCTGGAAGGTATCGTTATTGCGATTATGGCACGTTCTACCATTTTCAACAAGGAAATAGATCTGGATTTGGCACAGCACATTGTGCATGGCGTAGTTCACAACGAAACAAAAGCTGTAACAATTGACGATATTCTTAAAGTCGTATGCAAGCATTTCGACTTGGAACCGTCTGCTATACATACGAAATCCAGAAAAAGAGAAGTGGTTCAGGCACGCCAGATTGCCATGTACCTGGCTAAAAATCACACAGACTTTTCAACATCCAAGATAGGCAAATTCATTGGTAACAAAGACCATGCAACAGTACTTCACGCCTGCAAAACAGTAAAAGGCCAACTGGAAGTAGACAAGAGCTTTCATGCAGAAGTACAGGAAATTGAATCACTGCTGAAGAAGAGAAACTAAATCAACGATAAAAATAGCAGGTATTAAGTATTATCCATGCGTGTGCATATAAAGCAAATGTAACTGCGATAATACTTGATACCTGCTGTTTATTTCAAGTACTTATTTCAAAAAACCTTGTTGACGAAGTACTTTCAACAAGTTATCGGACATAAATTCATTATCTTTCTTTGTATAACGTATATCTGTAAAAACCTGAGCAAGCGTTTCTTTCTGATTCTCTTCGATGAATTGTTTATTTTCAGGCAACGATTCCTTATAGGCATACAGTTTATCAATATCTTCGGATGTGTAGTCATGATAGGTTTCCTGATGTACAGCCGCTTCCAAAGGTAAACGGTCAACTTGTGCAGGGATACTGTCCGGGTAGCCTACCGTTACAGTTGTGAGAGGGAATACCAGCTCCGGAAGTTGCAGAGTATCAATAATCATCTGCGGATTATAAGTAGTTGTTCCCAAATAGCAGATTCCCAGTCCGGCTTCCTCTGCCAACGTACAGAAGGTCTGGGCAACAAGCAAAGTATCCATGGCGGCATTCATAAAAGACATTAAATTGTCATAGCCCGGTACAGCTTTTCGTTGTTCGCACCACTTACAAAAACGACGGAAATCGGCACAAAAAGTAAGCACGACCGGTGCATTTTTTACCATTGGCTGGTTAAAATGTGCAGGCGAAAGTTTCTCCTTCATTTCTGTATCACGCGTGACAATTACACTATAAAGTTGCATTCCTCCCATTGTAGAAGCACGGAAAGAGGTTTCAAGCAAATCATTTAACAAATCGGGAGCGATATCTTTTGGTAGATATTTCCGAATAGTTCTTCTGTTCTTTACGGTTTCAAACATATATTTTTTTTGCAAAGATATAAAAAGAAAAATTCATTCCGCTATATCGACAGAAAAGAATAGTTTTCTTTTTGGAGAACTTTAACCTTTAAACCTTTCTGCGATTTCATTGTTTATCAATTACTTAGCAATAACAAATGGAAAACTTGTAACCTGTTAATAAATTATTTCATTTTTATTTTGATAGATGAAAAAACATTCTTAGATTTGCAACCACATTTGTTAATGATAAGTAAACTTCTACACATTACTTATTAAAAATAAAATCTAAGACACATAACATCGTGGAAAAACAAATTTATTCTTATGATGAAGCCTATGAAGAATCTTTACGATATTTTCAAGGCGATGAGCTTGCTGCCAGGGTTTGGGTAAACAAATACGCAGTCAAGGACTCTTTCGGAAATATTTACGAAAAGTCTCCGGAAGATATGCATTGGAGAATTGCAAATGAAGTGGCACGTATCGAATCTAAGTACCCGAACGGACTGACTGCAAAGGAACTATATGATCTATTGGATCATTTCAAATATATCGTTCCCCAAGGCAGCCCGATGACAGGCATCGGTAATGATTATCAGGTGGCTTCATTATCCAACTGCTTCGTAATCGGAGTGGACGGCGCCGCAGACTCTTATGGTGCTATCATCAAAATCGACGAAGAACAAGTGCAATTGATGAAAAGACGTGGTGGTGTAGGTCACGACCTGTCTCACATCCGCCCGAAAGGTTCTCCCGTTAAAAACTCGGCTCTTACTTCTACCGGCCTTGTTCCGTTCATGGAACGTTATTCCAATTCGACCCGTGAAGTTGCCCAGGACGGCCGTCGTGGCGCGTTGATGTTAAGTGTGTCTATCAAACATCCGGATTCCGAAGCATTCATTGATGCAAAAATGACGGAAGGAAAGGTTACCGGAGCAAATGTATCAGTCAAACTGGACGATGCTTTCATGCAGGCTGCCGTAGAGGGCAAACCTTATGTACAGCAATATCCCATTGACGCTGCCAATCCTGCATTCACAAAAGAAATCGACGCTTCTACCCTATGGAAGAAGATCGTACATAATGCATGGAAATCAGCAGAACCGGGTGTATTGTTCTGGGATACGATTATCCGTGAATCTGTGCCCGATTGTTATGCTGATCTGGGTTACAAGACAGTATCTACTAATCCCTGCGGTGAAATACCATTGTGTCCTTACGATTCTTGCCGATTGCTGGCTATCAATCTATATTCTTATGTAGTGAATCCGTTCAAGCCGGACGCATATTTTGATTTTGATTTATTCAAGAAGCACGTGGCTCTGGCTCAGCGCATCATGGATGATATCATCGACCTCGAACTGGAGAAAATCGAGCGTATCATGAAGAAGATTGATGAAGATCCGGAAAACGAAGAAGTGAAACGTGCGGAACGTGTACTTTGGGAAAAGATATATAAGAAGAGCGGTCAGGGCCGTCGTACCGGTGTGGGTATCACTGCCGAAGGCGATATGCTTGCTGCTTTAGGATTGCGTTATGGTACGGAAGAAGCAACAGAGTTCTCTGAGAAAGTACATAAGACAGTGGCTTTGGGTGCCTATCGTTCTTCTGTCGAAATGGCAAAAGAGCGCGGTGCTTTTGAAATCTACAATAACGAACGCGAACAGAATAATCCGTTCATCAAACGCCTTGCCGAAGCTGATCCGGAGCTATATGCAGAAATGAAGAAGTACGGACGCCGTAACATTGCGTGTCTGACTATCGCTCCTACCGGTACAACCAGTTTGATGACGCAGACCACTTCAGGTATCGAGCCTGTATTCCTGCCTGTTTACAAACGTAGAAGAAAGGTCAACCCGAATGACACCAATGTACATGTGGATTTCGTTGATGAAACAGGAGACGCATTCGAGGAATACATTGTATTCCACCATAAGTTTGTTACATGGATGGAAGCGAACGGTTATGATCCTGCCAGACGCTATACACAGGAAGAAATTGACGAACTGGTTGCCAAATCACCTTACTATAAAGCTACCTCCAATGACGTAGACTGGTTGATGAAAGTGAAGATGCAGGGAAGAATCCAGAAATGGGTTGACCACTCTATCAGTGTAACTATCAATCTGCCGAACGATGTAGACGAAGATTTAGTGAACCGGTTATATGTAGAAGCATGGAAATCCGGTTGCAAAGGCTGTACGGTATATCGTGACGGTTCACGTTCCGGAGTACTGATTTCTACAAAATCAGAGAAAAAAGAGGAACTTCCTCCTTGCAAACCGCCTACGGTAGTAGAGGTACGCCCGAAAGTTTTGGAAGCTGACGTTGTCCGTTTCCAGAACAACAAGGAAAAATGGGTGGCATTTGTCGGATTGTTGGACGGACATCCTTATGAGATCTTTACCGGTTTGCAGGATGATGACGAAGGTATCTTGTTGCCTAAGAGTGTGACTTGCGGGCGTATCATCAAGAATGTAGACGAAGATGGAACAAAACGTTATGACTTCCAGTTTGAAAATAAACGCGGATATAAGACTACTATTGAAGGGTTGTCCGAAAAGTTCAACAAAGAATACTGGAATTATGCCAAATTGATTTCCGGCGTACTCCGCTACCGGATGCCGATTGAACAAGTAATCAAGCTGGTCGGTTCGCTCCAGTTGAACAGCGAAAGTATCAATACCTGGAAAAATGGTGTGGAACGTGCATTGAAGAAATACATTCAGGACGGAACGGAAGCCAAAGGAAAGAAATGCCCGAACTGCGGCAACGAAACTTTGGTTTATCAGGAAGGCTGTCTGATTTGTACGACTTGCGGCGCTTCCAGATGCGGATAAACATACTCGTATGTTAATTAATATATAAACAAAAGGTTAAAAGGAGTCCGGTGCGGCTCCTTTTATTTTTTATTCAAAAAAATGTCTTATACTTGCAGTATCATTAGTATCCAATCAAAATCTAATATATATGATTTTATCATTTAATATAGAATACCGCACCAACTGGGGAGAAGAGGTCAGAATTGCCGGGCTGTCTCCGGAATCTGTCCCTTTGCATACCACAGACGGTATCTACTGGACGGCAGAACTGGAATTCGAAGTTCCCAACGAAGGATTGACAATTCATTACAATTACCAGATAGAACAGAACGGAATTGTGACCCGCAAAGAATGGGACAGTTTTTCCCGATGTCTTTTCCTGTCCGGTACCTCCAAGAAGAAATATAGAATCAATGACTGCTGGAAGAATATTCCCGAGCAATTATGCTTTTACAGTTCTGCTTTTACAGAAGCCCTGCTGGCACATCCTGAAAGGGAAGAAATTCCGCAAAGTTACAAAAAAGGGCTGATTATCAAGGCTTATGCTCCGCGTATCAACAAGGATTACTGCCTGGCAATCTGCGGCAATCAAAAGGCATTAGGCAACTGGAATCCGGAGAAGGCCGTCCTCATGAGTGATGCAAACTTTCCGGAATGGCAGATAGAACTGGATGCAAGTAAACTGAAGTTCCCGCTGGAATATAAGTTTATCCTCTATAACAAACAGGAAAAGAAAGCGGATTGTTGGGAGAAGAATCCTAACCGGTATTTAGCCGATCCGGAATTAAAGACCAACGAGACACTAGTAATCTCCGACCGGTATGTCTATTTCGATATTCCTGCATGGAAAGGAGCAGGTATGGCTATACCCGTATTTTCCTTAAAATCAGAAAAGAGCTTCGGAGTCGGGGATTTCGGTGATCTGAAACGGTTGGTTGACTGGGCTGTATCTACTCATCAGAAGGTGATACAGATTCTGCCGGTCAATGACACAACAATGACACACGCATGGACTGATTCTTATCCTTATAATAGTATTTCTATCTATGCTTTTCACCCGATGTACGCGGATATAAGGCAAATGGGAACACTCAAAGACAAAGAAGCGGTAGCAAAGTTCAACGAAAAACAAAAAGAATTGAACAGTCTGCCGGCCATTGACTATGAAGCAGTCAACCAAACCAAATGGGAGTATTACCGCCTATTATTCCGGCAGGACGGAGAAAAGACATTATCTTCCAAAGGTTTCAAAGAGTTTTTCGATGCCAATAAAGAATGGCTGCAACCGTATGCTGTTTTCAGTTATTTACGGGATGCCTACAAAACACCGAATTTCCGTGAATGGCCTAAATATTCTACTTACCATGCAAAGGAGATAGAAAAGATGTGCCAGCCGGAGACGGCAGATTATCCGCATATCGCCCTTTACTTTTATATTCAGTATCATCTGCATTTGCAGTTATTGGCCGCTACCCAATATGCTCGCGAGCAAGGTGTCGCACTGAAAGGAGATATCCCTATCGGTATCAGCCGGAATAGTGTGGAAGCCTGGACGGAGCCTTATTATTTCAACCTCAACGGACAAGCAGGTGCACCTCCCGATGATTTTTCGATAAACGGACAGAACTGGGGATTCCCTACCTACAACTGGGATATCATGGAAGAGGACGGTTACCGCTGGTGGATGAGACGTTTCCAAAAAATGGCGGAATACTTCGATGCTTACCGGATCGACCATATTCTCGGCTTCTTCCGTATTTGGGAAATACCGATGCACGCTGTACACGGCTTATTAGGACAATTTACCCCTTCTCTCCCTATGAGCCGGGAAGAAATTGAGAGTTTCGGTTTTACATTCCGTGACGAATATCTGCTTCCTTATATCCATGAGTCTTTCCTCGGGCAAGTGTTCGGACCGCATACCGAATTCGTGAAACAGAACTTTCTTCAAACAACTGATGTATCCGGTATCTACCACATGAAACCGGGATTTGAGACTCAACGGGAAGTGGAAAATTTCTTTTCCGACAGAAAAGATGAAGACAGTATTTGGATTCGGGAAGGACTTTATTCTTTAATTAGCAACGTACTTTTTGTTCCGGACAAGAAAGAGGAAGGAAAATATCATCCCCGCATCGGAGTACAGCGCGACTTTATTTTCCGTTCATTGAGTGAGGCAGAAAAGAATGCTTTTAACAAGCTCTATGACCAGTATTATTATCACCGGCACAATGCATTCTGGCAGCAACAGGCAATGAAGAAGTTACCACAACTGACACAATCCACCCGTATGTTAGTTTGCGGAGAAGACTTGGGAATGATTCCCGATTGCGTTGCATCGGTAATGAACGACTTACGCATCCTTAGCCTGGAGATTCAGCGAATGCCTAAGAATCCGTTGCACGAGTTCGGACATCTGAGCGAATATCCATACCGGTCTGTCTGCACGATCTCTACTCACGATATGTCCACTTTACGTGGCTGGTGGGAAGAAGATTACCAACAGACCCAACGTTATTATAATACGATTTTGGGACATTATGGCATTGCTCCAACTGTTGCAACCCCCGAACTATGCGAGGAGGTGGTACGTAACCATCTCAACAGTAACTCAATTCTCTGTATTCTTTCCCTGCAAGACTGGTTGTCGATTGACGGAAAATGGAGAAATCCCAATGTGCAGGAAGAACGGATCAACGTACCGTCGAACCCGAGAAATTACTGGCGATATCGAATGCATCTCACATTGGAACAACTAATGAAGGCTAAAGAACTTAATAAGAAGATAGGCGAACTTATCAAATATACAGGGAGAGCTCCCCAAAAATAAGACTAAAATAATGGGAGATACCAAGAATAACATGAAGATAAACAACAGTACTATTTTTTTAAAAGATATCCGTTGCTACGCCTACCACGGAGTAGCACCACAAGAGAATCTTATCGGAAATGAGTATGTCATTGACCTGAAACTCAAAGTAGATATCAGCAAAGCCGCACAAACGGATGAAGTGACAGATACAGTCAACTACGCCGAAGTACATAATGTGATAAAAACCGAAATGGCGATTCCTTCCAAATTGCTGGAACATGCCGGTGGCAGAATCGTACAAAAACTTTTCGAGACATTTCCTGATATTGAGGAAGTGGAGCTTCGCCTTTCTAAGCGGAATCCACCTATGGGAGCAGACATTGATGCCGCAGGCATTGAGTTGTATTGTAGTAGAAAATAAAAGGGTATCCAGCTTGGGATACCCTACAAATTATATTCTTTCTGCAATTAATCTCCCGGAAGTTTCTATTTCTTCTTCTTTCTTCTATTCACAGATTCCACAGCCTCCGTCACGACAGGCTTATTCTCGAAACGTTTCGTATAACCGGAATAGTCGGGATGAATACGTTCGTAATCAGGATCCATAAATAAAGGACTGGAGATTATATGGTCAGCCGTCGAACGGTTACAACAGAAAACTATGTTTTCCACACCTGCCAGACGGGTTAATGCTTTTACATCCGTATCATGCGGTTGCAGTGTCATAGGGTCAGTAAAGAAGAAAAGATAATCAATCTGACCATCTACAATGCGCGATCCCATTTGCTGGTCACCTCCCAAGGGACCGGATTTTAGAATCGTAAAATCCCATTCCTCATCCGGATGTTTCTCCTTCAGTGCTTTCAATATTAAGGTACCGGTAGTACCTGTACAATAGAATTTATTTCCCATTAATAGTTCTGAATTCCATAATACCCATTCGATGAGATCTTTCTTCATGGCATCATGTGCTACCAGCCCGATACCTTTTCTAACTTTTGATTCCATTTCGTTATCCTTTTAAGTCCGACAATTGAGAGAATCGTTTGCATCCTCTCACATAAAACTGCCACAAGATACTATTTTTTGTCCGTTCAGGTATCAGATCCAACCTTTTTTTTCTCATATTTTCTTCACGGGAAGAAGAAAATGAAGGACGAATCTGCTTATATTCTTTCCTTGCACGCATCACGGCACAAGCATTATCCCAATCGCCTTTCAGCAAAAAAACAAATGCCGCCACATAGTCCAGGCAAGCCCGGATACGCATCACTTTATTTAACTCCTCTGCCGGGAGATTTTTATACAACATGACAAGGTTATTACGGAAATTAAGAAAGGTCTTTCGGGGGTTCTCTTTTTTAAGTGTAGCCCCACCTACATGATAGACCTTACTTTGAGGGACACAAACAATCTCCCGTCCGCGAGAGCGTAACCTCCAGCACAAATCAATTTCTTCCATGTGCGCAAAGAAACGTCCGTCCAGTCCGCCCACTTCCTTATAATCGGCACGACGAATAACCAAAGCCGCGCCTGTTGCCCAAAAAACGGGAATGACCTTATCATACTGGCCTTCATCCTTCTCAACCACTCCCATTATACGTCCACGACAAAAGGGATAACCATATTTATCCAGAAAGCCACCTGCCGCCCCGGCATATTCAAAATGATCTTTTTGCCGCCAGCTCCGTATTTTCGGTTGGCAGGCAGCAACTTCCGGATGAATATCAAGATACGCAATCATCGGTTCCAACCAATGTTCCGTTACTTCAACATCCGAATTTAAAAGAACAACATAGTCGGCTTCCACCTGCTGTAAAGCCAAGTTGTATCCGTCTGCAAAACCATGGTTCTGATCCAATAGAATCACCCTAACCGAAGGAAAATCCTGTCGGAGCATCTCCACCGAAGCGTCCGTAGAACCATTATCAGCCACACAAACCTCTACCCCCTCTCCTTTCGAATACCGGACTACCGACGGAAGAAAAGTGCGAAGCATATCACACCCGTTCCAATTCAAAATGACTACTGATACTTTCATTGCTTTTGCTTCTCTTTCAGCCTTTCTTTCTCCTGTTCCACGATGTCCGCCCATTCTTCTCTGGAGGCTTTCCAACGCTTATGCGACCACAGCCAATAAGCCGGCTCCCGACGGATTGTCTGTTCCAGATACCGGGCAAACATTTCAGTAATTTCTCCTTCGGCTGTATCCTTAGGAGTTTCCGTCATCAATTTAAATTCCGCTTCACAGTATCCTCTGCGTTTTTTAGTCAGTTCACAGTAAAAGACCGGGAAATTCATCATCTTGGCAATCCGTTCCGCCCCATTCAAGAAAGCTGTTTCCTGACCTAAAAATGTAGTCCAATACCTGTCATTACCACTAGGCCACTGGTCGGTTATCAAACCGACAACCATTTTCTTTCCTTCACGTTTCAACTTTATAATCTCCCGTGCAGTAGAATGCTTAGGAATATTGTATCCCCCGAAACGAGAACGGATACGTTTAAACAGTTCATCCAGATATTTATCTCTTAATGGCTTATAGACCTGTACGGGTACATCTCCCGGCTTCATTATTGCTCCCATTCCGATCAACCACTCATAATTGGCATAATGCGGAATCATCACAATAATCCCGCCATACTTCTCCGTCAGTTCGAGATATTGTTCCGTATTCTTGTAAATCATCCGTTGGCAAAGATCTTCAGCCGACATGTGCAGAAGTTTTAAGTCTTCAAGCATATAATCCGACAGATAACGATAGAATTTACGCTCTATCTGCAACCTTTCAGCGGGAGTCTTTTCCGGGAATGACTTCGTCAAGTTTCCTCTGACAACCTTACGGCGATATTTTCCCACATAATACATCAACAGATAATTGAAATCCGAAAGTATATACAGAACCCGAAAAGGAAGAGCTGAAAACAGCCACATTCCAGTGGATACCAGCCAATAGATAAATCTCGATTTCATACTTATATCAGAATTGTACCTTTAAGTGCTGTCTTATCTTCGTTAAAATCTCCCAAACGGACATTGATTACCTGATTATCCAATGAGTTGTCCGCTTCCACTTCAACACGGATATAGTTCTCCGTAAACCCATGCATCGGAGTCCCCGCTTTTGATTTTTCCATTAAAACCGACATTGTCTGCCCGATATGTCGGGCGTAAAAAGCCTGCGTTTTCTCATCAGAAAGCGCTAACAGCCGCTGACTGCGCTGATGTTTTTCTTCCGGAGAAACAACATAGTCTATTTTCAATGCCTGCGTGCCGGGACGTTCGGAATAGCTAAACACATGCAACTGTGTCACATCCAATCCGGCGATAAACTGATAAGCCTCCTCGAAGTATTCCTCCGTCTCGCCGCGAGTACCCACAATCACATCAACACCGATAAAAGCATCCGGCATCACTTCCTTAATCTTTTTCACCTTCGATGCGAAAAGAGCGGTATCATAACGACGACGCATCAATTTCAACACCTCATCGCTACCGGATTGCAACGGAATATGAAAATGAGGCATAAAACTACGCGAACGGGATACGAACTCAATAATTTCGTCTGTCAGCAGATTTGGCTCAATGGAAGATATACGGTAACGTTCTATGCCCTCAACCTGATCCAATGCTTTTACAAGATCAAAAAAGGTTTCTCCTGTTGTCTTACCGAAATCTCCGATATTGACACCTGTCAATACAATTTCTTTTCCGCCTTCGGCAGCAGCTTGCCCGGCCTGTTCCACCATAGAAGCGATTGTTCCGTTACGGCTACGCCCACGGGCAAAAGGAATCGTACAATACGAACAAAAATAATCACAGCCGTCCTGCACTTTCAGGAAAAAGCGGGTACGGTCTCCACGGGAACACGAGGGTGAAAATGAACGGATATCTTTGGTTGCAGTAGTAAAAGCCTCTCCTTCTTCATGTTTTTGCAGGTTGCCGAGATACCGGAGCAAATCACTTTTCTGTTCAGCACCCAACACGACATCCACTCCTTTTATCTGTGCCACATCGCCGGGTTTCAGTTGCGCATAGCATCCGGTCACTACCACAAAAGCACCGGGATGTTGTTTCACCAACCGATGAATGGCCTGCCGGCACTTCTTGTCCGCCATTTCCGTCACCGAACAGGTATTTACCACACAAATATCTGCTTTTTCTCCTTTACGCGCAGTTCTGACCCCTGCTTCACGCAAGATTTTACCGATAGTTGAAGTCTCTGAAAAATTCAATTTGCAGCCTAATGTATAATAAACGGCTGTCTTATTTTGAAACACAGTGGTATCTATCATAAGCTGTTATAAACACATATTTCGTGCAAAGTTACACATTATTATTAGTAAAACACTTTAGGATACGAAAGTTTATTCCTATTTTTGCACAATTCACTAAAAAACGTGCAATGATTAAAGAGAATTTCATTAAACTATACGAAAACAGTTTTCGTGAGAATTGGGATTTGCCCTGTTACACCGATTATGGAGAAAATACCCAATATACGTATGGTCAGGTAGCCGAAGAAATCGCCCGTTTACACCTGTTATTCAAACATTGTAGCCTCCGAAGAGGAGATAAGATCTCCGTTATCGGCAAAAATAATGCCCATTGGTGCATCGCCTATATGGCAACAATTACATACGGAGCAATTATTGTCCCTATCTTACAGGACTTTTCTCCAAACGATGTTCACCATATTGTCAACCATTCCGAATCAACTTTCTTATTCACCAGTGACAATATTTGGGATAACCTGGAGGAAGAAAAACTCACCGGATTGCGTGGTGTATTCTCATTAACCGATTTCCGTTGTCTCTACCAACGGGACGGAGAAACCATACAGAAATTCCTGAAGAATCTTGATAAAGAAATGCATTCTTCTTATCCGCAAGGATTCAGCCGTGAAAATATACAATATACCACTTTATCCAACGATAAAGTAATGCTCCTAAACTACACTTCCGGAACGACCGGTTTCAGCAAAGGAGTCATGCTGACAGGTAACAACCTGGCAGGAAACGTCACTTTCGGTATTCGGACCGAGTTACTGAAAAAGGGAGATAAAGTGCTTTCTTTCCTCCCGCTCGCTCATGCATACGGCTGTGCATTTGATTTTCTGACAGCGACAGCAGTCGGAACCCATGTCACCTTGCTCGGTAAAATCCCTTCTCCCAAAATCATTATGAAGGCCTTCGAGGAGGTGAAACCCAATTTGATTATCACTGTTCCATTAGTCATCGAAAAAATATACAAGAACATCATTCAGCCGCTCATTAATAAGAAAGGTATGAAGTGGGCACTCAACATCCCCTTGCTTGATACGCAAATCTACAATCAGATACGCAAAAAACTGATTGATGCGCTGGGTGGCCGTTTCAAAGAGATTATTATCGGCGGCGCAGCTATGGACAAAGAAGTGGAAGAATTTTTCTACAAAATAAAATTCCCTTTTACTATTGGTTATGGAATGACAGAGTGTGGGCCCCTTATCAGTTATGCTCCATGGAATGAGTTCGTTCTAGGCTCCTCCGGAAAGATTCTGGATATTATGGAGGCACGCATCTACAAGGAAAGCCCAGAGGCAGAAACCGGAGAAATACAAGTCCGGGGCGAGAATGTAATGGTGGGATATTATAAGAATCCCGAAGCTACAAACGAAGTATTCACCGAAGACGGCTGGCTACGTACCGGCGACCTCGGCACAATGGATGCAAACGGCAACATCTTCATTCGCGGACGATTGAAAACAATGATTTTAAGTTCAAGCGGGCAGAACATCTTCCCCGAAGAACTGGAAACCAAACTCAACAACCTGCCTTTTATCCTTGAAAGCCTTGTTATCGAGTACAACAAGAAATTGGTGGCACTTGTTTATGCTGATTATGAAGCATTGGACTCTCTCGGGTTGAACAATCCGGATAATCTGAAAACAATTATGGATGAAAATCTGAAGAATCTGAATAACAGTGTGGCTGCTTATGAAAAAATCAGCAAAATCCAGCTATATCCTACAGAATTTGAAAAGACTCCGAAACGGAGTATCAAAAGATATCTATATAACAGTATTACAATAGATTAGCATGTTTAAAAACATAAAGTGAAGATATATTAACCAACCTTCCGAAAAAAAACATAAAAAAAGTTGGCTTTTAGAGAACAACATATTGAAAAAGTACATACCTTTGCAGCGTTTTAATAAAGCAATTGATTGTATTACGTTTTTAAAAAGCAAAGAAAATGAAAAAATTAGTTTTAATGGCAGTAGCTATCGTAGCTGTATCATTCGCATCATGTGGTAACAAAGCAGCAGACGCTGCAAAAGCAACTGCAGATTCTATCCGTATCGCTGACTCAATCGCAGCAGTAGAAGCAGCAGCAGCTGAAGAAGCAGCAGCCGCAGCAGCAGCTGATACATTGGCAACTGATAGCGTAGCAGCTGAAACAGCTGAATAATTCAGAAACTGCTAGAGAGAATTGAAAGTCTGACATGCGAAAGCATGCACAGACTTTTTTTTATATCTTAAATCCAAGTAATTACGCTATTTAGTATAGGACTTCTCTACAAAAGGAGCATTTAATAAATAATCAAGGCTCACCTCTACGCTTTCCTCTACCGGCATACTATATTTTTCTATCTCAGCAACAAGATATTGAACTCCCGCTGTCTTTGTATTCTTAAAGATAGCATCAAAACCGACCATTCCACTTTGCCCGATTTCTCTATGATCTTTGATATGGAATATCTTGAACCTACCGGGATACTTATTAAAGTAATCTACCGGACTGTTTTGTCCGCGAACGACCCAATAAACATCCATTTGGAAGAAAACATATTCAGGATTCGTATGTTCCAGCATATAGTCATACATCACCTGACCTTCCACTTTCTGAAATTCATGCGCATGATTATGATAGCCAAACCGCAAGCCTTGTTGGTTGCAGCGCTTACCTATTTCATTGTAATAAGCACAATAAGTTTCCAAATCCTTCAATGTTTTAGGAACATCCATCCAGGGAGCTACGATATATTTCATTCCTGCTGCCTTATGGTCGGCGATACACTGATTCCACCATTCAAGTGATTTTGAATAATCACCGGAAGCCAGTTCCTCTTTCGACAATCCACGTGTGCAATGCGAAGACAAAACTTTCATTCCGGCCGATTCGACATCCTTCTTGAATTGTCGGGGAGTTCTATCATAAAATTTTCCATTATTATAATTAGCCGCTTCAACACCGGTATATCCCATTTTTGCCAATTTCGCGAGAATGGCAGTATAAGCCGGATCACATTTTCCGTCCTTATTGTCTACCCTATTCAATATATCTCTAACAGAATAGAGCTGAATAGCCACTTCTTTCTTAGTTTTTTTAGTCTGTGCCGTCACTGCAACCGGAATCATCAGAAGAGCAGCTAACACACATAAGCAAATTCGAGTCTTCATATAATTAGATATTAGGAGTTTACAATGATTCAAATTCCACAAGCAAACAAACATAAATTCATTCACTTGCGGAATTTCGAGTTATCTATGTGATTAGTCCAACACCTTCACGCGGATATTACGGAACCAAACATCATCGCCGTGATCCTGCAATCCGATAAAACCTTCGTGATTATCACCACCACAGTTATTCAGCAGTTCAAATGCCAAAGGCCATTTTTCTTCACTAAATTTACTTGCCTGCAACATATCAGTCCATTGTTTTGTCCACAGATGATACTCAAGTACATTCTCATCATTTTGTCCATGGACAACTGTACCTTTATAAACCATAATCTTAGCCTTGTTCCATTCACCGAACGGCTTGGAGTTTTGAGGAACTGCCGGAATCATGTCATACAAAGAAGCCGACTGACGATTGTTATCCTTACCCAATTTTGCATCCGGATGATTGGCATTATCCAAAATCTGATATTCAGGTGCAGAAATATAGATAGGTTCAAGCACATCATTCCCGTCTTTATCCTTAGAAGTAATTTCCTGAGCTAAATACAAGATACCGGAATTACTACCTTTAGCAACCTTCCACTCCAACTCCAATTCAAAGTTTTTAAACTTATGAGCAAAAATCAGGTCGCCGCCATCAGCGTCTTGCGCTTCACCGCCACCGGTTCCGTTAAATTTGATACAACCGTCTTCAATAGTCCATTTAGCAGGAACTTTGTCTTTTCCATAACCACGCCATCCGTCAAACGTCTTACCATCAAAGATCGTGATGTAACCGTTTTCATCAACAGGCAATTTCAGACTATCCGTTTCGGGTGCTTTCAATGATTTTGAATATGCCAATGCTACTTCATTGGGTTGATCGGCCTGAGCACTTCCTGATTTCTGACCACCGCAAGCAACCAAGGCTCCTGCTGCAAGACAAGCTAAAGGGTAAAATACTTTCTTCATACTAATAGTTATTTAATTTTTAATCTTTTAATTTCTTTCATCTATTCTTACCGAGGCATATCGGGCAATCTCCACCCTTCACGATAATTATGTTTCACCAACTCGGCAGCAAACTGTTTTGCATTAACCGGATCTGTCCAAGTCTTGTCAAATGTCGGGTGACCGTCGTGAATCTTGAATCCGTCTTTTACACAAGTTCTAAGAGTTTCCGTATCACTGATATTCGTAAAGCACATATTGACACCGTCCCATTCCAACGTTTTGTTCAAACCCTGCAAGCGGATAGCCAATACTCCCATCACTACCATTTCATTCATCGGACCTGCCTCCGAGAAGTCAGACTTAGTCATGACGCGGCTTGACTTATCTTCTTTACAGGCACGTACCCAATCCATTTCGTGACCACCATTCATCGCATTCGGTACACGGCGGCAAACTTTCGGAGCATTCGGCACGCGGCCCGACAACAAGAATGGCTGCTGACCGTAACATCCACAGATCAATGTATCTTTTGTTCCGTGAAAAATAGTCAGCCCACCACCAGGCCCCATTAGCTGTTTTCCTTCCGGAAATCCTTTCGGACGTTCAGGCATCATACCACCGTCATACCAATGAACTTCAACTTCCGGCAACGCAACTTTCGGCATATTATCACGGGCAGGGAAAATCATTTTCACATGCTGTGCCTGCGGAGCACAAGCACTCAACAACAAAGTAGAAGAACCTTCCACCTTTGTAGGGTAACCCAGTTTCAGAGCTCTGAACGGTTGATGCAGGATATGACAAGCCATGTCACCCAACGCACCTGTTCCATAGTCCCACCAGCCGCGCCAGTTCCAAGGATGATAAATTTCATTATACGGATTCAACTTAGCCGGACCGGTAAATAAGTCCCAGTTCAAGGTACCAGGAATACGGTCCGCCTTTTCTGGAGCATTTAGTCCTTGCGGCCAGATAGGACGGTCAGTAGCACATTCCACCTTAGTCACTTCACCTATCTCGCCATTCCATATCCATTCACAAACTAAATCTGTCCCTTCATCGGATGCTCCCTGATTACCCATTTGAGTGGCTACACCAGTCGAAGCAGCTAATTTAGTCAACAAACGAGATTCATAAACAGAGTGAGTCAAGGGTTTCTGGCAGAATACATGTTTACCCATTGTCATTGCATCGGCAGTGATGATAGCATGCGTATGATCGGCAGTAGCAATAATTACCCCATCAATGGATTTACCCATTTCCTCATACATCTTACGGTAATCCCAGTATTTCTTTGCTTTCGGAAATTCATCGAATACCCTTTTTGCATATTTCCAGTCCACATCACAAAGAGCCACAATGTTTTCCGTACCCTTTACTTTATTGATATTGGCATGCCCCATGCCACCAATACCTACGGCTGCAATATTTAATTTATCACTGGGAGACACGTGTCCGTGGCTCATACCTAGAATAGAGCTTGGAGCAATGGTAATGCCTGCCAAAGCCATAGCGCCCGTTTTAAGAAAATCTCTTCTCGAAATGTCTGACATAATTAGTAATTTTAAGGGTTTGTTATTTGTGGTAGATTACTATGTAGCAATCCGTATCCATTTTTCATATTTTTTCTTCGTTCCCGGATTTGTTCAAGCGTACGTAGATCACCGATAGCCGGTAAATCGTGCATATGTGCGTTTTGGAGGAATTTCCATGCATATTCGGATGCAATAGCAGAGTCGCGCAATAATGGTAAGCGAGGGTCCCGTTGCCCGGCTTCGATAGAATCGGCAAACAAATCACACAATACATCAATATTTTTGCCACCGAAAGGTTTCTCAACGCGAAGTGTCTGGTTCACCCCATGCAAATCGACTACAGCGGTAGTAAAGTCATGTGTCATGCGTACAATGCCCTCTGTTCCGATAATATCGACGTATGAATTATGTGTCTGGTCTTTAGATAATTGTCCATAAACGAACCCCTGCGTAATATCAAAAACTACTCCATTCTGAAAAGTCCCGTGACATTGAATCCACCATGGGTCTTTGTAATTCCACATATTCACTCCTTGGGCGTTCCATGTCCGATATTCACATCCGGCATACGAACGGGCAATATCTACATAATGCATGCCACAATCATGGAAAGCAGGACCTTCATATTCATGCCCTTCACCCGGTGCTAATCCAGGCGTCATGTGGCAAATACGAATAATAGCCAACTCACCGATTTCGCCCTGCCGAATATATTCTTTCATCAGGTTATGATACCAGGAATTTCGCAGATACAAATTCACCGTAGAAAAGACATCTGAACTTTCGGCCATTTCCACGACTTTCCATTCATTTTCCATTGTATCTGCAACAGGCTTTTCTGCAATGATATGTTTTCCATATCGAATGGCCTTTTCTATTTGTTCCATTCGGGAGTCAGCTAATGTAAAAAGCCCGACAACCTGCACACTTTCATCTTCAAAAATTTTCTGATTATCTTCTATTACATAAGATTCCGGAGATAATTCTTTTGCCAATTCACGTGATGCAGGATTCGTATCACAAATATAGGCAATATCCCATCGCCCACTTTTCCGCATCGCATCCCAGTAGAATCTTCCCATTCTACCAAAGCCGATTATTCCTACTTTTATTTTCGTGCCTAGCGAGAATTGTGTATTCATAAAACATAGCAAATTTAAGTGCAAACAATATAAATCGGTCAATTTTCATTATCAAGCTAATTAACCGGAAACTGATATTGCAAAACTAGCCAAATAAACAATACTTCATTTAGCTTACACGAATTTATGTAGACTTAAAAAATATACTATCACTTAATAATCAATACATTAAGTATTCAAAGGAGGGCTAAAAATGTAGAAAGATTGGAATTTTTTTTGTGTGATTCGAGGTTTATCTTTCATCTATGAGACAAATTTTCATAATTTCATTTTCAAATTCATCCCGATCAACAGCAGATTTATTCCTCATTTTTGTACGATAGTTGTAAACAGTACTAGTAGAGCAACGAAGGAAATTTGCTATCTTCCCACTATCCGAAATTCCCAAACGTAACAAGGCATAGATACGAAGTTCCCTATTCAATAATGTATCAGTTTTTAAGACAATCCGTTCTTCTTCTTTCAACAAAGCATTGAAATCGGAAACAAAAGTGGGATACAAATTAAGAAACACCCTATCAAAACGGGCATATAATGCGTTAAGTTCCTCATCAATAAGTGCCGACGATTTTAACTTCTTAATTAGTTCATCATAATATTTATTGATAGCATATTTATACAGAACATTCTGATATTTCTCCATTTTACTGATATAACTGAAACATACATCAAAAAACTCAGCTATATAATGTTCCTTTATATTATTAGTTTCCGACAACTGATTATTCTGTTCGTTCAACTGATTATTCATAGTATTCAGTTTCTCGTTCAATCGCAAAAGTTTTTCATTACTCTGCACCAACGCCCGCTTTATCTTCAGAATCTTTCTCATCTGAATATAAATACATATCACCAACAAGACCAAAAGAAAAAGAATGATACTGGTTGAAATAAGAAAAGTAATCAAATTTGATTTTGACCGGGCCTCCTCTGTCTGGTAAGCAGTATTAATAATAGAATAGAACTTATAAATTTCCATTGCACGGAAATGAATACCGGAAGAAACAACATCATCAATAGCAGACTGTGTAAACTTAAAAGCGTCAGACAAATTCTTTTCTTCGTACTGTATCAATGCCAATGCTTGCAAGGAAGCGGTTTCCCGTGTTGCGTTCCGGATATCCGCAATAGCAGACATCATCAGGTACTTTTTTCTCTCATCCATTTTTTTCTGATGCCAGCAGAAGGATGCATACGCATGAGTAATCATGGCATAATGAGGCGTCCCCACTTCCTCCGTATCTAATAATTCCTGAAGGACTGTTTTCGCTTTTATGGAATCGCGCCCTCCATAATAATATGCCCGGGATAATTTATAATCAAAAGAAGTTTGATCCAGAAGAGATAGTAATGAATCCTGATATACTGCCCGCTGCTTCCCATAGCGACTATTGGCAGTGATAGAGTAATACTCCCAGAAACGGGAATAAGTTTCATAATAAACAGATAATAAATCTTTGGAAAGTTCTGAGGTTTTTATTTTTTCCAAAATCAACTCCGCATCCCTATACCGACCGCACATAGAATATAAAAGACTAAGCTGCAAAGATGACTGGTTCTTTAAATCCCTGTTATTCAATTTACGGGCAATCTCTAAATTCTGATCGACATAATGAATGGCCGAATCAACGACAAACTTCTTATATTCGTTACATAACTGAAAATTTATCTTATATTTTTGTTCAAGAGTCAGGCCTGATCCCTTCAGCAGACATTTAATCCGATTGATCCGTTGCTCTTTTTGTTGAATGAAGAGTGGTTTTTCATCTATCATCCTGCGCAATGAATCCGCTAGAGACTTCAATTCATCATTCGCATAAAGAGCACTGCCAATTCCTAAAGTAATCAGCAGAAGCAAAAATTTCTTCTTCAGAAAACGACATTTGAATCTCATAATATTAGCAGGAATAATAAAAAAAGCGATTTATTCATCAGAACAAATCGCTTTTCGTATATGAAGTAAATTTGCTCTTATTCTGCAACTACTTCGAAAGGAATTTCAACAGAAACTTCTTTGTGAAGTTTCACTACTGCTTTGTAGTTACCTACTTCTTTCACAGCGTCTTTTACAACGATGATCTTTCTGTCAACTTCGTGACCCAGCTTAGCCAAAGCTTCAGCAATCTGGATATTGCCAACAGAACCGAAGATAGTACCGGTTGAACTTACTTTAGTTGCAATAGTCAAAGAAACACCTTCCAACTTAGCAGCTGTTGCCTCAGCATCTTTCTTGATTTTCTCAAGTTTGTGAGCACGCTGTTTCAGTTCTTCAGCCAACATTTTCTTTGCAGAAGGAGAAGCGATCACCGCTTTTCCGGTTGGGATCAGATAATTACGACCGTATCCGGATTTCACGTTTACGATATCGTTCTTATAACCCAAGTTTACAATGTCTTCTTTTAATATAATTTCCATACTTTTCCTCCTTCTTATTTCATCATGTCAGTTACATAAGGCAACAATGCCAAGTGACGAGCTCTCTTCACAGCCTGCGCGATACGGCGTTGAAACTTCAAAGAAGTACCCGTGATACGACGCGGAAGGATTTTACCTTGTTCATTCAAGAATTTCTTCAAGAATTCAGGATCTTTGTAGTCGATGTACTTAATACCGCTCTTTTTGAAACGGCAGTATTTTTTCTTCTTAACGTCTACTGACGGCGGAGTTAAATATCTGATTTCTGATTGAACTTGTTGTGCCATGATTAATCCTCCTTTTTGTTTGATTTAACACTTCTTCTTTTAGCAGCATATTCTGCAGCATACTTATCCATCTTAAAAGTCAAGAAACGGATAACGCGTTCATCACGACGGAAATTAACTTCCAACTTGTCAATTACAGTAGGATCTGCATTGAACTCAATCAGTTGATAAAAACCTGTAGACTTTTTCTGAATTGGATAAGCCAATTTCTTCAGTCCCCAGTTTTCTTCATTGATAATCTCAGCACCTTCAGCTTGAAGAATACCTTTGAATTTTTCTACCGCTTCCTTCATCTGAACATCAGATAAAACGGGAGTTAAAATGAAAACGGTTTCGTATTGATTCATACTTCGTTTAATTAAATAAATAAATTATTTGATTTTAAATGCGGGTGCAAAGTTAGACAATTTATTTTGAACTACAAACATTTAATCTTTTTTTGTATCCGAATGTAGGAATTATCCGAGAAGTGGCTTACCTTTGCAAAGTTGTTTAAACAATAATTTCATGATAGAGCAATTTAACTTTGATATCCGGCTTATATTCGCCATACTGAATGGCAAAGTTTCCGCAGCAATCAATCGGAAACTATACCGTAACTTCCGTCAGAACGGATTGGAGATCAGTCCGGAACAGTGGACAGTGCTTATTTTTCTATGGGAAAAAGACGGTGTTACCCAACAAGAGTTGTGTAATGCAACTTTTAAAGACAAACCCAGTATGACCCGCTTGATAGATAATATGGAACGCCAACACCTTGTCGTGCGCATTTCCGATAAAAAAGACCGTCGTACCAACCTGATCCACCTGACCAAAGACGGGAAGGAGTTGGAAGAAAAGGCGCGTATCATAGCAGGGCAAACACTGAAAGAGGCACTCCATGGTATCACCCTCGAAGAACTGAGTATCGGGCAGGAAGTGTTGAAAAAGGTATTCTTCAACACGAAAGATTAAACTGTAAAACAACCACACAATTCATAAAATCCACTAAATCCTGTCTTTATAATGGATTTTTTATCCAAATAATTTCGCCCGTTAAAGAATTATGCTTTAATTTGTGACTGGAATATAATAATCTATTAAAATACACACACATGAAAGGCTTATTAAAGAACTTAGGATTGATATTAATCTTGATCGGAGTAGTTATCCTACTGGCTTGTTCATTTACAGGCAATGTAAACAACAACGCCATTCTGGGTACCTCAGTAGTACTGGTAGTACTGGGACTCATTTCTTATATCGTTATTAATAAGAAGATCGCTGATTAATTTCGTAGAAATCAATAAAAAATCCCGAAAACAAATGTTTCCGGGATTTTTTATTTCCAGCTATCGGATGTCTTTTCATTAAGATTCAACCTCCGGTGTAATTAACTTGTAACCCTTTCCGTGAATATTGATAATCTCAATAGAATCATCTTCTTTCAAGTGCTTACGCAATTTCGTAATATACACGTCCATACTACGTGCATTGAAATAGTTATCGTCAATCCAAATTGTTTTCAAAGCAAAGTCACGTTGCAGAATCTCATTTGCATGTGCGCAAAGCAAGCCTAGCAATTCAGATTCTTTCGTAGTCAACTTAGTTTGTTTACCTTCCGTAGCCAGAATTTGCTTCTGAGTGTCAAAAGTAAACTTACCAATCTTATAGATATTGCTTTCTTTGTTCTTCTTTCCACGAACACGTCTCAAGATTGCTTCAATTCTAAATGTCAATTCTTCCATACTGAACGGTTTGGTGATATAATCATCCGCACCAATCTTAAATCCTTCCAGGATATCTTCTTTCAGCGTTTTAGCTGTCAGGAAGATAATAGGAATTTCAGCATTCGCTGCACGGACATCTTGTGCCAGAGTGAAGCCATCTTTTTTAGGCATCATAACGTCAAATACACACAAGTCATATTTATTCTTCAAGAAAGCCTTATAACCGGCTTCTCCATCAGGATATAACTCAGCAGAATAACCTTTTGCCTGTAAATATTCTCTTAAAAGCATGCCAAGATTTTCGTCATCCTCGCATAATAAAATACGCAGTTTCTCGTCCATATCAATTATTTTTTAATAAAGGTAATGCAATAATAAATTTAGTTCCCACGTTCAGGTCACTTTCCGCCCGGATCGTCCCCTTATGTTCTACGATAATTTTCTTCACATAAGCCAATCCTAAACCAAAGCCCTTCACATCGTGCAGATTACCTGTATGTACACGATAGAACTTTTCAAATATCTTTTTCAGGTTCTCCTTCTTGATACCAATACCGTTGTCCTGTATCGAAATCATCAGTTTACCCGACTCATTCCACGTTCTTACTTTCAGTTCCAAATCCTCTTCCGGCTTCTTATATTTCACCGCATTATCCATCAGATTAAAGATTACATTTGTAATATGCATCTCATCCGCAAATATAACAGGATCAGTAGCCTCAAGGTTCGATGTTATCTTACCATTATACCGTTCCACCTTCAATGCAAAAGTGTTGACAACTCCCGTAATCAATTCGTTCGCATCAATCTCTTTCATCTTCAAAGTCGCCTTCTGACGGTCGAACATCGACATCTGAAGCACTTTTTCCACTTGGAAACGTAACCTCTTGGTTTCATCATTAATGACTCCCGATATATGCTGGAACATCTGTGGAGATTTACCTACCGCCGGATCTTTCAACATTTGTGCCGCCAAGGAAATGGTCGATATCGGTGTCTTAAATTCATGTGTCATATTATTGATAAAGTCATTCTTCATCTCCGTCAGCTTCTTCTGCCGGAATACGATATAAATCGTAAAGATAAATGTCACCAACAATACCAGCGTAAATATCAACGACGGAATCATGAAGCTCACCGAATCAAAGAGATAATCCCTTCTCCCCGGAAAATGAACTTTCAAAACACTCGTCTTTGCAGGTGGATCATTCTTAAACAATGCCTGCTGATAAGCCTCATCACTTCCTTTCTCTTCATAGTCCGCACAACGATAAACACTTCGTCCTTCTTTATCAAGCACTTCATAATGGAAAGGCAGATCTATACCATTATTATATAAATTCGCTTGCAAATAACCGTTCAAATCCCCGAACCGAACCCGTTCTCCAATTGATTTGTCACTTGCACGCCTAATCATATCCAAGACCACCTCATCCAGCAAAGCCCGCTGATACATATAGCGATTCTTAATAGCCTCCAACATCGAATTAGAAGTCTGGGGAATCGTATTTCGCCCACGTACCATTACTTTAGGAAGTTCGGACGGTTTGATAGTCATTACTCTCATTTCAAAATCAGAAATAATTTTTCCATCCCGTGACTTCACTTTGAATCGTTGTGTTGACTGAACCACATCATCCTGTCTTAATGAAGAATTATTCTCAGTCAGAGCTTTTCTTTCTGCTTCTGTAATATCTTCAACCAACCAACGCTGGGTTTCAGCATATTCTACATCCTTGGAAACCTGGCTCAAACTATTGCGTACAGCCGAGTCAAACTGTTCCTTCCGGGTTTTCATCATTTCCTCTATATAACTTACCTGCAAATACAGCAGGCTAAGGAAGGAAAGCCCCATTACAATACCTAATATCCAAATTGTTGACTTCTTCATAGCAACAAAATTAACACTCCCTAATTAACACTCCTAACACATTAACTTGATTTAACCGGAACTTTCCGGAAATTAACCGTAAGAGGCTATTTAGGTTGTATTCTGATTACTACAACAATAAAACCCCTTCTTTGGTTTGCAAATTTAATAAAAAATTAAATCTTTTCCTTGCGTTTTTCTATCTTTATTAATCATAGTTAAACAAAAACCGTCGTCTTTTACTTAAAAAAGACGACGGTTTTAACAGTATCAAGAGAATTACTAGTTATTCTTCTGTCTGTTTAGCTTCAAAATCCTTAATCAACTTATCCTGAACATCTGTCGGAACAAGCTCATAACTAGAGAACTTCATAATGAACGAAGCACGGCCGCCGGTCAGCGAACTAAGAGCAGTAGAGTAAGATGACATTTCCTTCAAAGGTACTTTAGCCACTAGCTTTTCAAAACCTTTTTCACTACTCATACCCATAATCATGGCACGACGTCCCTGGAGATCCCCCATTACATCACCCATTTTATCAGACGGTACAAATACTTCTACATCATAAATCGGTTCCAAAATCTTCGGGCCTGCATTTTTGAAGGCTTCGCTGAAAGCATTACGCCCTGCAAGCATGAAGGAAATTTCATTTGAATCTACCGGGTGCATCTTTCCATCGTACACAATAACACGAACGTCACGAGCATACGAACCTGTCAACGGGCCTTGCTCCATACGTGCCATAATACCTTTCAGGATAGCAGGTAAGAAACGGGCATCGATAGAACCACCTACGATACTATTAATAAACACCAGTTTACCACCCCATTCCAACGGCACTTCTTCGGTACCTTTCACATTTATCTTAAATTCCTGTCCGTTAAACTTATATGTATCGGGCACAGGCATACCTTCTTTGTAAGGTTCTACAATGAGATGCACTTCACCGAACTGACCGGCACCACCAGACTGTTTTTTGTGGCGATAATCTGCACGGGCAGCTTTTGTGATCGTTTCACGATACGGAATCTTCGGTTCTTCATATTTCACCTGAAGTTTCTCGTTATTTTCCAGACGCCATTTCAAAGTACGTAGATGGAATTCACCCTGTCCGTGCACCAGCGTTTGCTTCAGTTCTTTTGATTGTTCAATTACCCATGTCGGATCTTCCTCGCGCATGCGGTTCAAGATAGTCATCATCTTTTCCACATCAGCCTCGTTCACAGGTTTGATCGCACGGGAATATTTTGAATTCGGATATTTGATAAAATTAAACTTATAATCGCAGTCCTTCCCGTTCAGGGTATTACCCGTTTTCACGTCTTTCAGTTTCACGGCAGCACCAATATCACCGGCTTGCAGTTCTTCCACTTTCACACGGTTGCCACCGGCTACGACATAAATCTGTGCAATGCGTTCTTTCGAACCGCGGTCCGCATTCAACAAGTCGTCTCCTTCGCGCACTTTACCACTCATTACTTTAAAGTAGGAAACTTCACCGATATGCGGTTCTACACTTGTCTTGAAGAAATAGAGAGATTCCGGACCGTTAACATCCGGAGCCACTTCTTTACCTTCCGTATTCTGTACTTTCGGCATTTCGGAAACAAAAGGAACAACATTTCCCAAAAATTCCATTAAACGACGAACACCCATGTCCTTACCTCCACAGACACAGAATACCGGGAACATACCTCTTGCAACCAATCCTTTACGGATGCCTTCACGCATTTCGTCTTCCGAAAGAGAGTCTTGTTCGAAGAACTTTTCCATTAGCCCTTCATCATTTTCGGCAGCGGCCTCCACCAATGCTTTATGCATTTCCGTAGCCTTTTCCAGTTCTTCGGCAGGAATATCTTCAATCACAGGAGCCCCACCCTCGGGTTTCCACGAATATTTCTTCATCAACAGTACATCAATCAAAGCATTGAAACCAGGACCGGTAGAAATAGGATATTGGATAGGAACAACTTTAGAGCCATAAGCTTCTTTTAATTGTTCCAGGATATTATCATAGTCGCATTTTTCGTTATCAAGCTGGTTGACTAGAAAAATAACAGGTTTATTCAGTTTTTCTGTATATCGGAAGTGATTTTGCGTACCGACTTCGACGCCGTATTGGCCATTAAGAAGAATAATTGCTGTGTCGGTCACATTTAATGCAGTTACAGTACTGCCTACAAAGTCGTCCGAGCCCGGACAATCTATAATATTGAGTTTTTTATTGTTCCATTCTACGTGGAGAACGGTGGAGAAAACGGAGTAACCATACTCTTGTTCAACAGGGAAATAATCACTAACAGTGTTTTTTGCGGCAATAGATCCGCGACGTTTTATAACACCACTCTCGAAAAGCATCGCTTCCACGAGAGTGGTTTTCCCAGAGCCAGAACTTCCCAACAAGGCAATGTTCTTGATTTCATTAGTCTGATATACTTTCATAATACACAAGATTTAAATAATTACTTAGTATGACTCACATACCATTCATTTAGTGTTGCGCAAATTAGGGATTTATTGGGGGAAAAACAACATTTAGGGCAGTGTTACTAAACAATGTTATGTAGCATATACTTAACATGAACAATTCCGCTTAGTATAAATTTGCTTCCTCAACAGAAACAATTTAATAGTTCATTACCTATTCGGAAATATTCATATACAGCGGTGTTTTGTGTTAAGAGAAAACAATTCTTTGATATATTATCCGATAATAGTCTTACTTTTGCACCTACAAAACTCAAACAGCATAGCTATGGCAGGTATCTATCTTCATATTCCTTTCTGCAAGACCCGTTGCATCTATTGTGATTTTTACTCGACTACCCGTAGTGAACTAATAACACGCTATATACACGCCCTATGCAATGAACTGGAAATGAGGAAAGAATATTTGAAAGAGGAAAAGATAGAAACTGTTTATTTCGGCGGCGGCACTCCTTCCCAATTAGGAGAAGAAGATTTCCAACAAATATTTAAAGCCATACAAAAGCATTACGGACTGGAAGATTGCCGGGAGATTACCCTGGAAGCCAATCCGGACGATTTATCAAAAGAATACCTGCAAATGCTATCGGCTCTTCCCTTCAACCGCATCAGTATGGGAATACAAACTTTCGATGACGCAACTCTCAAATTATTGAAACGCCGCCATAATGCCCGGACTGCCACCGAGGCCGTCCGCAGATGCCGGGAAGCCGGTTATCAAAATATCAGTATCGACCTCATATACGGACTGCCGGGAGAAACCAAGGAACGGTGGGAGAAGGATCTTCGACAAGCTATCAGCCTGAATGTAGAACACATTTCCGCTTATCATCTGATTTATGAAGAAGATACACCTATATATAATATGTTGAAGCAACATCAAATATGTGAAGTAGACGAAGATTCCAGTCTGGAGTTTTTCACGCTACTGATAGAATATCTTCAAAAGGCAGGATACGAACACTACGAAATATCCAACTTCTGTCGTCCCGGCTACTATTCCCGTCACAACACTTCATATTGGAAAGGAATTCCTTATTTAGGATGCGGACCTTCTGCACATTCTTTCAATGGAACAACACGCGAATGGAACATTTCTTCTATCGACCGCTATATAAAAGGTATTGAAGAAGGGCAACGGGTCTTCGAAACCGAGTATCTCGGCCCGACCACCCGTTACAACGAATTTATTATCACCACCATGCGTACCGTATGGGGTACCCCCATAGAAAAGCTAAAACAACTGTTCGGGATTGAGATGTGGGAGTATTGCCGGAAAATGGCAACTCCCTACCTGAAAAACGGCAAATTGGAAGAATACGAGGGCGCTTTACGCCTGACCCGTGAAGGGATTTTCATTTCCGATAGTATTATGAGCGATTTACTCTGGGTAGACTAAAAAACTAAACTATAAGCCGATGACCGAATCTGAAGTTAGAAAGTTATTACGGCAAATGAAGGAGCAGGATTCGCAAACTGCTTTCCGCGACTTCTACGACATGACTTATGACCGTCTTTTCCGTATAGCCTACTATTACGTAAAGCAAGAGGAATGGTCACAAGAAATCGTACTTGATGTTTTTCTCCGACTCTGGAAACAACGGGACACACTGCTCGATGTAAGAAACATCGAGGATTATTGTTTCATTCTAGTCAAAAACGCTTCACTCAACTATCTGGAGAAGGAATCAAAGTACACCACTGTCCATTCTTCTTGCTTGCCGGAACCGCAGGAACAAAGTTGTTCACCCGAGGAGACATTAATTACCGAAGAATTATTCGCTCTTTACGTCAAGGCGCTTGACCGCTTGCCGGAACGTTGCCGTGAAGTCTTCATCCGTATCCGAGAGGAACATCAAAGTTATGCCCAAGTAGCCGAGGAGCTCGGTATTAGCACCAAAACCGTAGATGCCCAACTTCAGAAAGCTGTCAGCCGGTTGAAGGAAATGATTGCAAGCAGTCAGATAGAAAGTTATTAAGAAGAAAATGGAATACGTTTATATTTAACCTTTATTTGCTAAATACGAATAGGGAAATTCTGGTTACCTCCGGTCTTTATCAACAAATAAACCGAATAGAATATGAAGTATACCGATACAGAATTGGAAACGATACTAAGCAAGCTCATCGCTTCCACACGCTCGCCACGTGGGCGCTTTTCAGCAGTAGCCAGCTATCCGCAGTTGGAAAAGCGACTAAAACCACATATCCGGTGTTTATTCCCGACGCGTATGCGTATATTGGCAGCAGCGGCAGCTGTTATTCTGCTCTGTCTTTCGGTAGGAACAGTATATTTATATATGCAACCGACTTCACTCCAAACAGTATCCACAATGGCCGAAACACGTAATGTCATCCTGCCCGACGGCAGTTCTGTACTGTTGAACCGTCATTCGTCGCTATCCTATCCGAAGCGGTTCAAGTCGGACAACCGGGAAGTACAACTCACCGGAGAAGCCTATTTTGAGGTTAGCAAAGACCAGAAGCACCCGTTTATCGTACAGACCGAGCACATCAACGTACAAGTGTTGGGAACTCACTTCAATGTGGACGCCTATCGTAACAACCCGGAGGTAAAGACTACTTTATTGACAGGTTCGGTAGCAGTCAGCAATAAAAGTAATTCTGTCCGCATGATTTTGAAACCGAATGAAATTGCTATATATAATAAGGTGGGAAATAAACTGACCCGTCAGGTGACGAAAAATGCAAAAGATGAAATTTCCTGGCGAGACGGGGAGTTTATATTCGACAATCTTCCCTTAGGAGAGATCGCCCGCGAACTGTCCAATTCATTCGATACACCGATTCATATTGCCGACACGTCACTACAAAGCTATCGGATTTCGGCACGATTCCGCAATGGAGAAGACTTGGAAACAATTTTATCTGTACTACACCATGCAGGTTATTTCAACTATTCACAAAATAATAAACAGATTGTCATTACCACTAAACCAGACTTAAAATGAAGATAATTTCCCAAGATTACCTGCCTGTCAGAACATTCATCCTGATAGGCATAGTACTCCTTACCACTACACAGACGTACGCCCAAAATACAAATACACGTCTTTCGTTTACACTGAAAAATGCCACTCTCAAAGAATTCGTCAAATTGATTGAAAATTCAACCGGGTATTCTTTTATCTATGGTGAAGAAGTGGGTATCAGGCACAAAATTACACTGAAAGCAAAAGAGATGCCCTTGCATGAGGTGTTGGACACTGTGTTTAAAGACGAACTTATAAGCTATCAATTCTCCGGACGCTACATCCTACTGAAAGAGAAAAAAGGACAAAAGCCCGTAAGCCGCAAGTTTACTATCAGCGGATATGTCACTGACGGGACGTCTTCCGAGACGTTGATTGGCAGTAACATCATTGAGAGTCATCAATATCAGGGAACCACCACCAATCCTTACGGCTTTTACAGTATCACACTGCCTGAAGGAGAAACCGAACTGCGTTTCTCCTATCTGGGCTATGCTACGGAAACACGCAAATTCACTCTTTCCAAAGATACTCTGCTGAATATCCGTATGCAGGGAAATACGCAACTGGAAGAAGTTATCATTATTTCCGACAAAGCTGAAGCCGGAGCAATAGCCACGCAAATGGGTGCCGTAGAGATTCCAATGGCACAAATAAAAAACACCCCAAGCATATTGGGAGAGGCAGACGTGATGAAAACCATTCAACTTATGCCCGGAGTACAAGCCGGAGTGGACGGTTCCGCCGGATTGTATATACGCGGAGGAAGTCCCGACCAGAACCTTATCCTGCTGGACGGAACACCTGTATATAATGTAGACCATTTGTTCGGCTTTTTCTCCGTCTTTACCCCCGAAGCGGTGAAAAAGGTCACTTTGTTTAAAAGTTCCTTTCCCGCTCGCTTCGGCGGACGAGTTTCCTCCGTTATCGATGTACGTACCAACGATGGAGATATGCAGAAATACCACGGTACGTTCAGTATCGGACTGCTAACCAGCAAGATTAACCTGGAAGGGCCTATCATCAAAGGAAAAACATCATTCAATATTTCAGCACGTCGCTCCTATCTGGACTTACTGGCAAAGCCTTTCATGCCGGATGATGAAAAATACAGTTATTACTTTTATGACATGAATGCAAAAATTAATCATAAGTTTTCTGACCGGAGTCGGATGTTCCTAAGTGCTTACCACGGGAAAGACCATTTTGCAGCCGATTATGACGGTAATACCGACTTTAAGGACGGAAGTAATATGGGGTGGGGAAACACGATTGTTTCCGCCCGATGGAACTATATTTTCAATAACCAGTTATTCAGCAATACAACAGTTTCCTATAACAACTATTTATTCGACGTTAACACATACACCAATAACCAGTATTCTACCGGTGCGGGAGCAATCATTCTCAACCGTTATTCCTCCAATTATCATTCCGGTATTACCGACTGGAGTTACCAGATTGACTTCGATTATAATCCAACGCCTGCCCATCATATAAAATTCGGCACCGGCTATCTTTTCCACCGTTTTCAACCGGACGTAACGACTTCTGTCATCTCAGACAAAACCGATAACAGAATAGACAGGGATACCACTTATCATAATGCAAACAACAGCAGGATTCATGCACACGAAGTTACAGCCTATGCGGAAGATAACTTCAAGATTGGTTCCCGCCTCCGGCTGAATCTAGGCCTGCACCTTTCCCTGTTTCACGTACAAGATCAGAATTATCTCTCCTTACAGCCACGCATTTCGGCACGTTATCAACTTAATAAGGATATTACTATCAAAGCATCTTATACAAAAATGAACCAATATGTGCATTTGTTGTCGTCCATGCCTATCGCCATGCCCACGGATTTATGGGTCCCTGTCACAAAAAAAATAAAGCCGATGCGTTTTCACCAATATGCTTTAGGCGGATATTACACAGGTATAAACGGTTGGGAGTTCTCGGTAGAAGGTTACTACAAAGATATGCGCAATGTACTCGAATACAAAGACGGTGTCAGTTTCTTCGGTTCTTCCTCCGGCTGGGAAAATAAGGTAGAAATGGGAAAAGGACGATCGGCAGGAATTGAGTTTATGGCACAAAAGACAGCAGGAAAGACAACCGGATGGCTGTCATACACTCTTTCAAAAAGTGACCGTAAGTTTACGAAAGGAGGCATAAACAACGGTGAGTGGTTTCCATATAAATATGACCGCCGCCATAGCATTAACCTCACTATTAATCATAAGTTCAGCGACCGTATTGATATTGGAGCCTCTTGGGTATTCTACACGGGAGGCACCAGTACCATTCCGGAAGAGAAGACTACTGTTATCCGTCCTCACAATGGTGCAAACAACGGTTTTCTATGGTATGGAACCTACGATAATACCAATAGTTCACCTACTATCGGAGATGTGTCTTACATAGAACATCGTAACAACTTCCGCCTCCCTGCAAGCCACCGCCTCAACTTGGGAGTGAACTTCAATAAAAAGACCAAACACGGTATGCGAACCTGGAATATCAGTCTATACAATGCATACAACGCCATGAATCCGGCATGGGTATACCGAGGCCACAACAAACAAGGACTAAGCGTTATCAAGAAATACACCTTACTTCCACTGATTCCTTCTTTTACTTATACTTATAAATTTTGAATATGAAAACTATTTTTTACCTATCTATACTGTTCGTTACAGTCACAATGATGTCGTCCTGCGAGAATGAGTTCCCCTTCAACATCAACAATAATCCGCCCAAACTAGTGATGAATGCTTTGATTAATGCGGAGAGCACGGATAATCTTCTTTTCCTCAACTTCACAAGTAAAGAAAATAGTACTCATGTACAAAATGTAACCGTAGAGGTACGTATCAACGGCGAACTAAAAGAGAGCCTTCGCCCTCTCCCACCCGAGACGGAAGGTAATCCACAATGCAGATTCGGCATTACTTCCCGATTTACCCCCGGAGACGCAGTGCGCATTGACGCTATTACCGACGACGGACAATATCATGCATGGACGGAAATCAACGTTCCCCAACGCCCTTTCGAAATAGAAAATGTCGATACTGTCACCGTTCCGCTTGCACAAAGCGGATATACCACAGAATATCTGCGCTATCGGATTACGATCAACGACCGTCCCAATGAAACAAACTATTACCGTATCGTGATAGATAAGCAGACTACACTTTGGGGATATAACCACGAAGAAGGAGGAGACGATTACATCTATTGGACAAAACACAGTTATAACTTCATTGGCCGCGAGGATGTCGTTCTTACAGACGGACAACCCACCACCGGTGATGATGAAGATAACGGACTATTCGATACAGCTAAAAATATTTATGGTGTATTCGACGACACCCGGTTCAGAAACACTTCCTACACTATGACAGTTTACAACAATACTAAAATCGAAACAGGTAGCGATTCCGGATATTTCTCAGGAATGGACGTCATTATCCGCTTGATGAGTATCACAGAAACGGAATATTACTACCTGAAAGCACTTAATTTAGTAGACTCCGACGCTTACGATGAAACAATCAACGAACCGATCAAATATCCCAGCAATGTGCACGGAGGTACAGGAATGGTAGGAATCAGCACGGAAGTTACTCAGACGATTCATATTATAAGTAGCTCTCACTCAAAAGGTAACCTTGCTCCACCAGTCCACGTTTATCAGTAAGCTCCAACAATACGCCCTCACGAATCAGAGTGAGCCGGTTAACAACTTCCAGCACTTTTCCGTAATTATGATCGCTGATCACAATCCCTTTATTTACCGAATGCTTTTTTATCAGCTCTATCAGTTTATCCGCCAAATGAAAAGATAAATAATCAAACGGCTCATCCAACAATACGAATTTAGTGTCGCCAAGCAACAGTAACTTGGCTTCCAGATATCTCCGTTCACCTCCGGAAAGCTGTGAGACACGTCGGTCCATACACGATTGTGCCACTTCATCATCTTTATAAAAATCAGACACGACATCCGTATCCAAATAATAACGTACCAATTGTTTCATTTTTTGATGTTTAGGCAGATAACCTTGCTGCGGCAAGAAAGCAATCGTTCCGGAATGTCGGTAAGGAGCCGGAAGAATTTTGCATCCATCCAAGCGGATAAACTTCCTGTCGGCTTTCATTGTACCGAATATAATTTGCATAAGTACGGATTTCCCCGTGCCATTTCTGCCGAACAATCCGATGACGTCTCCCGTATTGATTCTCAGGTAGACATCCGACAGTAGTTGCCAGGTACCGAAGTTCTTGATAACACTATCTATTTCAAGCAAATGATGCATAATTTCATAATCCAGAGAATGAACCAATAAACAGCAAATACGGAAATTATCAAATTCCGCTTCGGAATACCGGAATTATAATAAAAATAGTAGGCTTCCTTTTCAAGAATTTCCTTGTAAAGCAAACTTGCAACAATACCCAATCCCCCTAACATATAAGGAAAAGGTTCAAAAAATATACTCCAATCCCACTTTACTATAAGAAGACTGGCCAACACGGAGAAAGGTACATTGATTTTCAACGTACTGAAGAAAAACAAATAATATAGTTTTATCCTCCGCATTTATCTTGTATTGATTTGCTGCCAAATATATTAATAAAATAGGGAATCTTACTACAATCGGTCCTCCTATTTCAGCTTTTACCTTAAATTCTCCAACAACTCCTTCATCCGAAAGAAAGTTCCCGACAGTTTTAATTAGGAGCAAAGCACTTTTTCAACTATCTTTGCAACCAAAAACGAGTACAGACTATGTTTATCATCATTGGAATTATGCTGACGGGGATGCTGTTTGGTTATCTATTACGTAGCAAACGTCTCACGTGGATACATAAAATAATCACTTTCCTTATATGGGTACTGCTATTTCTGCTAGGTATTGATGTAGGTGGCAATGATATTATTGTCAAAGGATTGCATACATTAGGACTCGAAGCACTTATTATTACGCTGGCAGCGGTTATCGGCAGCACATTATTCGCCTGGGGGCTCTGGTACTTATTGTATATAAGGAATAGAGGAAAGGAGACGAAAGCATGAAAGGCAGCCTGATTATCGTCTCATTCTTTATCGTGGGTACCCTGTGCGGATTCTTTCATCTGATTCCTTACGACTTTACTGACAGTAAACTTAGTTATTATGCTCTCTGCGGTTTGATGTTCTGTGTAGGTACCAGCATCGGAAATGATCCGAACACCCTGAAAAGTTTCCGCTCACTGAATCCCCGTCTCATGTTCCTGCCTATCATGACAATACTGGGTACACTGGCAGGGTGTGCCGTAGCAGGCTTCTTCATGAGTCAACGTTCATCATCAGAATGTATGGCAATAGGAGCAGGATTCGGCTATTATTCGCTTTCCAGTATATTCATCACCGAATACAAAGGACCGGAATTGGGGACTATTGCATTGCTCTCCAATATCATGCGTGAAATTACAGCCTTACTCGGAGCGCCTTTACTAGTGAAATATTTCGGAAAACTAGCCCCTATTTCTGTTGGTGGAGCTACAACTATGGATACTACGCTTCCAATCATCACCCGATGTTCCGGAAAAGAATTTGTCATTATTTCTATCTTTCATGGTTTTGTGGTAGACTTCAGCGTTCCTTTCCTGGTCACATTCTTTTGTTCAATTTCATTCTAATAAAAATAGATAGCACGTTTATTCTTTTTATTATAGTCTCTTATGTAATTCTTTTGTATATTTAGCACATCAAACAATAAAAACGAATTTATTATGAATTCCCCCAAGTTTATCACGACAATTTTGTTCTGTTGCTTCCTCACGACAAACATCTAGGAATATCCCTATTTAACAGTCACCATTGTAGCTCCAAAGCCATATTCTTGGAAAGAGGCATCCTGATAGCGACAATTACTGTATTTCCGTTTTAGTTCGTCAATGATAGCTTTCCGAAGTACTCCGTCCCCTTTTCCGTGAATAAAAACAATCTTTTGTTCACGCTTGTTCTTATAGGTTTCCATTACCTCCCGAAACTTATCCAATTGATAGTTTAAGATCTCACTATTACCCATACCTTGTGTGTCATCCAGCAATGAATCAATGTGAAGATCTATTTCGATAATTCCATTCTTACTCCCATGACCGGATTTCACGATCGGCTGCGATTTAGGTTTATCAACAGATTTCTTCTGTAATAAAGCAACTTGGATCTCCTCTGCGGAAACATAGACTTGCTTGGCCGGCATATCATCTTTCACAATATCATAAATTAAAGCCGGTTCTTCAAAGAAGTCAGAATCACCGAACGTATGAAGTTTATAGAACTTCACCGTATCAATACGTATTTCTACACTAACGGCAGGTTTGATAGCAGCCGTTTTACCATCCTTGAAAGCTACCAGTTGCACAGCTACCCGTTCCATATCATTCAGTACATCTTTTGTAAACTCCTCCAGCAACAGTTTTGTATTAGGTTCCACCAATCCGTGCGAACGAGTTTTCCATGCCTTTCCTTCTGCGCTCAAGTAAGTATAATACAGATAATAATTGCTATCATTCACCAAATAAGCCTCGAAAGGAGTAGTCATCATTGCTTTCGCATCTTCGGGCACATAAGCCAGAAAAACATTCAGTGTATCTCCACCACGTACTTCCGGTTGACGCTGAATGACAGGCATTTCTGGTTTTACGGGTTTGACAGGTCCTTCCGTTTTCGGAGTCGATGAACCAGGTTTTCGTTTCATGTTATAGTCATCCGTTTCTATCACTACGCACTCACGTATCGGCATCGGAATGTCAAAGCCGTCCGCATCTTCTACCAAAACAAAATCTTTTCCCTGGAATCCGGTTACGATTCCGCCACCTACTTCACTAAGGAAGCGTACTTTATCTCCTATTTTCATTGTTGCATATTCAATTTAAGTCCAAACTAAAAAATGAGTAACAAAGATAGAGATTTCTATTCAATTAAACCGGGATTTGATTCTAAAAACAAGGAACTCGCCCTTATTCGTCTTTTTTATTGTAACTTTGCCCAACGAAATACCCAACATATTATTTAAGATTTCCTATTAACGACGAGAACCGATGAAAGAACTTATTAAAGTAATTGCCTTTGATGCAGATGACACCCTGTGGAGTAACGAACCTTTTTTCCAGGATATAGAAAAACAATACACAGACCTGTTAAAGTCCTACGGAACTCCCGAAGATATTTCGGCCGCTTTATTTCAAACAGAAATGAACAACCTGAAATGTCTCGGATATGGCGCCAAAGCTTTTACCATTTCTATGGTCGAGACGGCTTTGCGAGTTAGTGGACGAAAGATTTCAGCCACAGATATCCAACATATTATTGAGTTAGGAAAATCATTATTAAAAATGCCTATCGAACTGTTGCCGGGAGTCAAAGAAACCCTGAAAACACTAAAAAAAACAGGAAAGTACAAACTGGTGGTTGCTACTAAAGGCGACCTGCTCGATCAGGAAAATAAACTGGAACGTTCCGGCTTAGCTCCCTATTTCGATCACATCGAAGTTATGTCCGATAAAACAGAGAAAGAATATCAGCGAATGTTGAACATACTGCAAATTACCCCTTCGGAACTTGTCATGGTTGGCAATTCCCTGAAATCAGATATTCAACCTGTCCTATCTTTAGGAGGATACGGAGTACATATTCCTTTCGAAGTAATGTGGAAGCATGAAGTGGTAGATAGCTTTACACACGTTCACCTTAAACAAGTAAGAAGATTCGATGAATTGCTATCTCTGTTTTAAAAAAATCCGGTTATTCTAAATAAATGGAGAAAAGATTATTGCCAAAACCGCATATACTTATCTTTTTCCTGATTCAGTACAGTTTCATCTACACAATCATTCGACCTGAACCATGAACACTCTATTGATGCGCTTCCTTTTTTAGCAGATTTACTCCAATTTCCTATCACTTGTCCCTCATGAAGAATAACCGGATAAAACAATCCATTATTGGTAAATGCCTTGGGATAATGCTCTTTCGGCAAAACATCCGTCCGGTCTTTATATCCTAACAGATACTCATCGTATGAAGGAAGAAGATGCAAACGACCGGACACTTTACCGCGAGTCCGGCAAGCCTCATGGACATACCATGTTTGTCCATTCCATTGCTCTGCCGTCAATTCTGATTCTATTAAATAGATAGCCTGTTTAGCCTCCGATACAGGCAGTCCGGACCACCATATAAAATCTTGCAACACTGCCGGAGCATGACTACGAAAATAACTCCTGGCCAAACGTGCCAGTGCTTCATCTTTTGTAATCTCCGGCACAGGCGGCACTCGTTCTTCCAAAAGAGCATAGGTATATTTTCCACCTTTATCTTCTCCGCTACAAACAATGCCTTCCTGCTCGGCACGTACCATAAACCGGGTCATACGATGATTATCAGCCTCAACCAAAATCCCCGAACAACAAAAGTGCTCAGCAATTTCTTGTTTGGTCAGGCTTTTGTTTCCGCAAAGAATCTTCTCCAGCAGATTATAACTTTTTGCATAAAGTTCATCAGTTATTTCCAAATCATACCCTTTGGCAAAAGAGTCATTAGCCGACTTGATGCGCCGGGCAGACAACTTCAGCATCCAACGAATATCCTCTGCCGCTACAAGATGCCATGTCGGACGCATTACATGAGTCCGCAAGATTTCACCTTTTCGCAACGCTTCCTCTACGGTCTGAATCGTTGCTGACTTCAAACGCATTCCCACTGCCCACTTTACCATAGAATAATTCTGTGCCTGCATAGCTCCCAACCAAGACACAAGCTCTTTCGGTTGGCAGAAAAGCGGATTCAACAACTGCTGATTCTGTAAACGGATATTCGGTATTTTCATTTAGATAACTTTTATTGCACAAATATAAAACTTCCTCGCTACAAACCAAGACAAACAACAGAATATTGAACTTTCAGAAAGAAGAATCAAAGAAAATGACTATTTTTGTCACCTCAAACCAAAGAAGACAGAAATGATGCTCTATAAACTCATCCCTCCTCCATCGGTAAAAGCAACGATCCAGTTGCCTGCCTCCAAAAGTATCAGCAATCGTGCATTAATTATCAATGCGCTGGGTAAAGGTATTTATTCACCGGAAAATTTGTCTGATTGTGACGATACACAGGTAATGATAAAAGCTCTCACCGAAGGGCAAGAGACGATTGACATCATGGCTGCCGGAACTGCTATGCGCTTCCTTACCGCCTATCTGAGTGTGACTCCGGGAGAACGGGTTATTACAGGAACGGCACGTATGCAGCAACGTCCGATACAGATATTGGTCAATGCACTGCGTGAGTTGGGAGCAGAAATAGAGTACGTCCATAAGGAAGGATACCCTCCTCTCCGTATTAAAGGTTCAGTACTGAAAGGGAATGAAATTACCCTGAAAGGCAATGTCAGTTCTCAATACATTTCAGCATTGCTGATGATAGGTCCGACACTCAAAGACGGACTAACCTTGCATTTGAGCGGAGAAATTATTTCCCGTCCTTATATAAACCTGACACTGCAACTGATGCAGGATTTCGGAGCCAGAGCCGTATGGACCTCCCCCAACAGTATTTCCGTAGCCCCACAATCCTACAAAAGCGTTCCTTTCAAAGTAGAGAGCGACTGGAGTGCAGCTTCCTATTGGTATCAGATTGCCACATTATCTCCAGAAGCGGAAATTGAACTAGTAGGACTGTTTCACAATAGTTATCAGGGAGACAGCCGGGGAGCAGAGGTTTTCTCACGCTTGGGAATAACAACGGAGTTTACCCCGCAAGGCGTAAAACTAAAAAAGACAGGTAAAGCACCGGAAAAACTGGAAGAAGATTTCGTTGATATTCCGGACTTGGCGCAAACATTTGTCGTTACGTGTGCTCTGTTGAACATTCCTTTCCGTTTCACAGGACTGCAAAGTCTGAAAATAAAAGAAACTGACCGCATTGCCGCCCTGAGAACCGAACTTAAAAAGTTGGGATACGTTATAGAGGAAGAGAATGACAGTATATTGATGTGGAACGGTGAACGCTGTGAACCGGAAGAAACTCCAGTGATTACAACCTATGAAGATCACCGAATGGCGATGGCGTTTGCACCAGCCGTAATCTGTCACCCCAATATGCTAATTGCCGACCCGCAAGTCGTTACCAAATCATATCCCGGATACTGGGAAGACTTAAAGCAAGCCGGGTTTCAGGTTATAAACAGAGACTAGCTGCCCAGTACAGTAGAGAATTTCAATAAAGCATCAAAAGCCTATTAAATCAATTATATGGAAGGGGTACGCCAAAAAATGTAACTCCCCAATATAAAATAACAGAAATCAACAATTAATAAGAAAATAACCAAGTACTATAAGAACTAAGGCATTTGTTGTTAATTTATATGCCTCTTATAATATACTTTTTAGGGGGAAATCTTTTTCATATATGCTAATCTTTACTCTGTTAAAACAGTCTTTTATTATTTTTTTTAGTATTACTGCTTGATTTTATAAAAAATGTACTTATATTTGCGAAGTAATGTTATGGAAACCTTATACCAGAAGTGGGAGTTTTTTATATCAGCGAGACGTGAAGATAGTTCATGATTTTGACGCTATATTTCTGATTTATAAACCTATAATTGATGTACTTATGAAAAAAAGTTCTCTGATTGACTTAAATGTATTTCGGAAAGTTCTTATAGGACTTGGTATTTCCAGTAGCCTATTCTATCCGAATAATGCGCTTGCAGACTCTTACCTCACAAGTAAGAATGAAGTAACAACGACTGTCCAACAGACCAAAAAGATTACAGGTAATGTGACTAATACGGCAGGTGAGCCGATAATAGGTGCCACTGTATTAGAAAAAGGAAACACAACTAACGGTACTATTACCGACATTGATGGAAATTTTACAATTAACTTGCCGGCCAACGCAACGCTCAGTATTTCTTATATAGGATATATAACACAAGAAATACAAGTGGGGTATCAAACTTCTTTCAAAGTAGTACTGAAAGACGATACAAAAACATTGGATGAAATCATTGTTGTAGGATATGGTTCGCAAAAGAAAGCTAATTTGACTGGTGCAGTTTCTTCCGTGAAAATGGATGAAGCGCTGGGGGACCGTCCGCTTCTGAATGCTGCCGATGCTTTACAGGGAGCTGTTCCCGGACTGTTCGTTTCTAACGGCGGTAATGCACCGGGAACCAGCAAGTCTTTCCAAATCCGCGGAGCTTACTCATTAGGTGTCAAAAACTCGGACGGAACGTATGGAAACACAATCAAACCACTCGTATTGATAGACAATGTGGAAGGGGATATCGACATGATTAATCCGGAAGACATCGAATCTATCAATGTGCTGAAAGATGCTGCATCAGCTGCTATTTACGGTGCACGTGCAGCAGGAGGTGTTATCCTGGTTACTACCAAACGTCCGAAAGGTGCTTCCAGATTTGAATTGAATTACAACAATAACTTTGCATTCGGCAAGGCAGTGAACTTACCAAAACAAGCTCCTTTAATGGACTATCTGCAAGCCTATCTGGACTGTGGATACTCTGACGCATACTGGTCGCTAGGTTCACCTAGCGTCAGCAAATGGATGGAATACCTGACTGCATATCAAAAAGATCCTTCTTCATTCAACACAGTAGGCGACGGCATCTATGTAGACGAATCCGGAGTTCCTTATTATCTGAACGAAAAGGATTTATATAAGAATTTTATGGAGACCAGTTTCCAGATGACACACAACATCTCTGCAAGCGGAGGTACTGATAAACTCCGGTACCGTATCTCGGGAGGTTACAACTCGAACGATGGTGTCCTGATTTCCGACAGAGACAAATTCGAACGCATGAATGTCAATTCATTCATTTCTGCCGACGTGACAAAGTGGTTTACACAGGAGATCACAATGAGCTATGCCCATAGTTTACAAACCTCACCGGGAGGAATGGGAGGAGTATACAACACTCGTCTGGTTTCCTATTATCCGGAAGGTGAACTGCCTGCTTCCGTAAACACACTGGCAGACGAGGATTTGCCTCTCTTCACTCCCCGCAACCAGATATTATACTCAAACCCAGTAAACAACAAGAACGATAATCCGCGTATTTTCCTCAAATCCATTCTTAAACCTCTGAAAGGGCTGGAAGCGGTATTTGAATATACCTTTGATAAAAATATATATGATTACCACTGGTACACCGGACAATACGACTATACAACCATCCAGGGAGGAAGTTCCAAATCCTTCGTAGATGATTATCTGAGAAAGTACAAACAACATACGAACTATAATTCAATTAACGTATATGCTACTTATAACAAAGACTTCGGTAACCACCACTTTAAAGTAATGGCTGGTTTTAACCAGGAATCCAGCTATCAAGAGACATTGGATACGTACTCATACAATCAGGCAGTACTCGATGTTCCGGCAATGTCATCAGGAACAGGTACGATAAAAGCCACTGATTCATATAGTGAGTATGCTATCCGTGGAGGATTCTTCCGCGTCAACTACAATTATCTCGACAAATATCTGCTGGAAGTAAACGGCCGTTATGACGGTTCTTCCAAATTCCCCAAGAGTTCACGTTTCGGATTTTTCCCTTCTGTATCTGCCGGCTGGCAAATTGCCCAGGAGAGATTTATGAATTCCACCCGTCATTGGCTGGACGGTTTGAAACTCCGCGCCTCTTACGGTGTCATCGGCAACCAAAACATCAATCCGTACACCTTCACCCCGTCTATGAGCGTAAATAATAAAGCCACTTCATGGATCATAGATGATACGTATGTAACCTCTATCAGTTCCCTGCCCGCATTAGTAAGCCAAAATTTCACATGGGAGAAAGTAGGAACAATCAACGTAGGATTGGACGTAAACTTGTTCAACAACCGTCTGAGCGGAGTATTCGAATGGTATCAACGGAACACGAACGGGATGCTTGCCCCCGGTGTACAATTGCCTGCTGTTGTAGGTGCCAGTGCCCCCTATCAGAACACAGCCGATATGCGTACACGAGGTTGGGAACTTAGCCTGAACTGGAGAGACCAAATAGGTAAGGTAGGCTATCGAATCGGGTTCAATCTTTCCGATTATAAATCAGAAATCATTAAATATGACGATAATGCAGCTACCAAATTATTGAGCTCCTACTATCCGGGACAAACACTGGGAGAAATCTGGGGATATGTCGTAGACGGATATTATACTGTTGACGACTTTGTGGATACCTCTTCCTGGCAACTAAAAGAGGGAGTTACTTCTATCAACGGCTATAATGTACGTCCCGGAGATGTGAAATTTAAGAATCTACGTGACGATGATACTTCCACCAACGTAATTACCAGCGGTGACAATACATTTGACAACCCGGGAGATCGTAAGGTTATCGGAAACACAACTCCCCGTTACCAATATGGTATCAATCTCGGAATGAATTATGCGGGATTCGACCTGAATGTTATCTTGCAAGGTACAGGAAAACGGGATTACTGGATTTCAAATGTACTCACTTTCCCGATGAACGGTGATAACTTTGTTCCTCTTTTTGAAGGATTGAGTGACTATTGGATGCCTAAAGATCCTGATAACGGTGATTGGAGTGCAGTAAATCCTAACGCTAAATATCCCCGCATCTACGGTAATCGCGGCAACTCCGGTTCGAATCTGAGACAGAGCGACAAATATCTGTCCGATGCTTCCTATCTGCGCATCAAAAACATAACCCTATCCTACAAATTACCCAAGAAATGGGTAAACCAGATTTTCCTGAATCAGATGAAGGCGTTTGTCAGCATAGAAAATGTAGCAACTTTCACTTCACTACCTTCAGGTATCGACCCAGAGAGAATTGAATGGAACTACCCGGCATTCCGTACGGTTTCATTCGGAGTAAATATCACGTTATAAATTACTAATCTGATACATAGTTATGAAAAAGATACTATTATTTCTAACCCTTTTCACAGGGATGACATTGACGGGATGTAATGACAGTTTTTTAGAGAAATACCCCGTGACCAGCTTGACGGAAGAAAATGCTTTCCAGTCATACGACAATTTCAAAGCTTTCATGTGGCCTTGTTATGAAATGTTTTCCAACACAAATATAGCCACCTCCACTACCGCTATCGGACGTAATTCTCACTATCTCGGTGACGTATATGCCGGATATCTGGAACAAAGAGGTGCAAGCAGCCAAAATAAATATGCGTTTCAGACAGTGACAAACGCAACCTCCGGCAACGGCTGGAACTTTTCTTCCTTCATTCGCCGCATTAACATCATGCTGTCGCACGTGGATGACTCTAACATGACCGAAGAAGAAAAGAACCACTGGAAATCCGTGGGATATTTCTTCCATTCTTTCTGGTATATGGAATTGATTGACCGCTTTGGTGATGTTCCCTGGGTAGATACTCCGTTGGACGATACTTCGGAAGAAGCTTACGGTTCCCGTATGCCCCGCCTCGAAGTAGCGGACAAGGTATTAGACCGTTTGCTGTGGGCAGAATCGAATATCGGCAACACAGCGATCTATGAAAAAAAGGATGGTTCTAACACTATCAACCAGAACTGTGTACGAGCAGCCATTTCCCGCTTCACTCTTCGGGAAGGTACCTGGAGAAAGTACCATGAACTGGGAAGTTACGACAGATATTTCACAGAATGTAAGCGCGTTTCGAAACTGTTGATGCAAGATTATCCTTCTCTGTATACAGGAACAGACGGACAACCGGGTGCCGGTTATGGCGAAATGTGGACTACGGACGATTTGAGTACAGTTCCGGGCGTCATCCTCTACCAACAATGGTTGGAAACAATCAAACCGGGACACTCATGTTATTACGAACACACTTCTTCCCACGACATAGAGATGCATCAAGGAACGGTAGATCTGTATCTTTGTAAGGATGGAAAGACTATTTCCAATTCAGAATTATATGCCGGAGACAAAGATATCTATTCGACTTTCCGTAACAGAGACCCACGTATGTACCATACTATCATGCCGCCCTATAAAGTAGTGGACGGTAAAGGGGACTATACCACATGGTCGTATACCAGCGATCCTGCCGACCGCGAATATATTGACATCATGGGTCCAAACGAGTCATGCAGTAATCCGGGAGTGGGCATGAAACGCTTGCCGGGACAAAACTGGAGTGCTTCGTTAGTACGACGGGTTCCCAACTTGCAAGGCGGTGCACAATACACAATCGAAGGGAAGAAATACGGACCGCATGCTTATGTTGCCTGCCGTTCGGGATACTACGTATGGAAAAATTGGGATAACTGGGAAGAGAACTATAACAATGCACAGGTAAATACAGCCGATAAACCGATCTTCAAAATAGAAGAAATACTGTTGAACTATGCAGAAGCGATGTACGAAACCGGCGCATTTGACCAAAATGTAGCTGAAGAAACAATTAACAAGTTACGTACCCGAGCAGGAGTAGAAAAGATGACAGTTGCTAATATTGACGAGAATTTCGATCCCAAACGTGGCAAATACTATCCGAAAAACAATACAACGGGTATCTTGGTAGACCCTGTCCTTTGGGAAATACGCCGCGAACGCATCATCGAGTTAATGGGTGAAGGATTCGGTTTCTATGATGTGCGTCGTTGGAGAATGGCTCCATGGTTTGTAAATATGCAACAGAAAGGTATGTGGATATCCAAAAACGAACTAAGTTCACTAACCCTACTGAACGAAACGACCGGAACATCGGACGGCGCCAATGGTTCTATGACTGAAGGATATATCTATCTGTTCAACGATCCTATCAAAGAAGGTAAAGGATGGCTTGAAAAATACTACTTATATCAGGTTCCGCTGGAAGAAATCGCGTTGAACCCCAACTTAACACAAAATCCGGGCTGGGATAAAGAATAACAGTTAATATCGGCCTACTATAAATATTTCAGCTATTTCTCCTTCCCCCAGAGTAGAAATAGCTGAAGTTTTTTATAACAATGTACTGTTTCTAATAGCCTTCTTCATTTGCTATTTTCCATATCCAAAAGAATAAACCCTTCAGAACTTATTTCCTAAAGACACGTTGTAACAGAGAGTTATTCTTTTTCGTTCTGTATTCATATATACCCTGTTTCAGCTTTTGCACAACCTCTTGTAAATCTGTAACCAAAAGAGAAGTTGAATCTTGAGGAGAATCAAACAAAACAACTCTTTGATTCTTAGAATCTATATACATATTTCCAAAACGCCTTATAAAATGATTTGTCAGATAGCCATTATAAATCTCCTCTTTTAGAAAATAATCAGGCAATTTATACATACCAACACCAGTCAGATGCTGATTATTAAACTTCATTCCAGAAGAAAGTATTAGAAAAACCGAGTCATCCAAGGAAGTCGAAATCCGGCCATGCTCCTCCATTTCAGGTATTTTACCCGATGTTGTTAAAGGATAAGTATTATAATAATCTTCATATAAATAGTTCTTCAGTTTATCCTCCGGAGAAAATGGTAAAAGCAAATCACACATAAGCTTATAATCTCCAACTGAAACCGGTTGGGAATACAGGCCTGAGTCTAATATAAACCTCATTGGCATAGTATCATTAATCAATACATCAGCACACATATTGTTTCCACCACAATCTATTCGCATCTCCAAACAACTTGCTCCCAAAGATAACGGGATATCTACATCGTAATCAGCTATTAATAATTTATTTGTTCGAAAATTGAACAACCAATTATATTGATTTATTAAAGTGCGCCCTATAACTGCCCCACTGAGATTCTTACCACTTACACCATAGTGTTTCAGTTCCCCTACCGCAAAAATATTTGTTACTTTACTAGAGTCTATCTTTGAAAAATCTTTTTCTCCAATACAAAAAGGCACCAACACCGCTGGAACGGAAAAACGCCCGATAGAATCCTTTTTTTTAATTCCTTGCTCTATTTTCTCTGCCAGTTCCTCTTCCCTCTCATTTCGAAGATTATACTTTACTGCCAATTCAGAAAGAATAGTTGAGACTCCAGCCCCAGTGTCAAATATATACCAATGAACATCACCATTGATAGTCAATGGAACTTTAATATATGAATCATGTTCAAAAGTAACCTCAGTCCAACTACGTTGCTCGGCACAAGATATACCAAACAATATAAGTATTATCGTTCCAGCCAGATGTCTCAGCATAGTCACACATTTTGTTGTGTCAGAACTCTCTCTCATTCGCCATTTTCCACATGTTAAGGAAGGACGCCTTAGTGATTTCCACAATCTTATCCCAATTCAGGCGGTCGGCATGATCGGACGGTTGGTGATAATCGGGATGTCCGTCAGTATGATACCAGATGATCGGAATACCAGCTTTAGCAAATGAACTGTTATCACTTCCTCCTACGGGATTATCCCATGCGCGGTAATCCGGTGACAACCGCAAACCATACTTCTTGATATCTTCTTTCAACCAATCTCCAAAAACCGGATGAGCAGCCGTATAAAAATAAACAACGTGTTCAGGCTGTTGCGGTTTGTTATTACGACCTATCATATCAAAGTTCAGATAGCCTTTGATTCGAGAGATGAAAGGGCAAGTTTGCACAAAATATTTGGAGCCAAGCAACCCTTTTTCTTCTCCGTCCCAAAATGCGAAGATTACATTTCTTTCCGGCTGCTTTCCAGTGGCAACAAATGCCCTTGCTATTTGCAATACAGCGGATACACCGGATGCATTATCATCGGCTCCGTTATAAATCTGGTCTCCGTCGAGAGCTGGATCTATGCCCAAATGGTCAAAATGAGCACCTACGATTACATACTCTTTTGTATTTTTACCGGGAATCATGCCTAATACATTTCTCATGGAAAGCTTTTGATGAACCTCCTGCTTCAGTTTAGCAATAGAATCGGGATGAACTTCGAGGCGACCTTTCTTTTGCCTTTCTTTGCGATAGGCTTCAAAAGGCTGGAAATAACTTTCATTCAGAGGCTGCACTCCTATCCATTGCAATAAAGAAACAATATATTCCGAAGCTACACGCGAGCCATGGAATCCGGCTTCGCGTCCCTGCAACTCGTCACCTGCTAAAAAATTAATAATAGCTTCAGTAGAAGAACGGCTAATACTTTGCAATCCTTTTTCCATGTGAGACTGAGCTGATACAAATAATGCAACATTACACAAAAAGAAAATTAACAAGACTTTCTCTTTCATTATATTCAAGATTTAAAGGTATATACGCAATATCGACAAACAAATATTCACACGATCAGTAGTTTCTCATTCATAAGAAGTCGCCTTTTTACTATCTTATTCCTCATCAACTATCCAATTTTTCTCTTTCAGTATTTCTTTTAAAGACTCCTTATTTCCAGGGTTATCACTATAAGAGATCCGGCATTGAGGAGGTCTCGGATATTCAGGAGTCGGTTTCGGAACTTGTCCTAAAGAAACAAACAAAGTCTTCAAGGCAGCCTCACCCAGTTGGTTGGAATGACAATAGAGATGTCCGAAATATTGTCCTTCCGGAACTAATAAACGGGTTAACCGATTATGGTCACAATGTAGTTCCCTTATAGATAAATGCTTAGTCAAATCAAGTTCCGTCAATCTGTTACCGGAACAACTTAACTCATTCAGAGAAGGGCAACACTCCAAGACATCGTCAACCGACTGAAAAGCACACCCACTTATCAGTAATGCATTAATCCCATTATTCTCATCTAGTTCCAGACTCGCCAATGCACTATTATATCCCAGATCCACAGAACGCAATTTGGGTAAACCTTTTAATGAAAAGGAGGAGAAACCATTATAAGAACAATACAATTCTTCCACTTCCGGATGATTGCCAAGCTCCATTGAAGTTAATTTAGGATTAGAATAAATTTGTATATTCCGTAATCGGGAACAATGCTCAACCTCCAAATGTTCCAAATCTGCGAAACTACCGATATTAATACTTTCTACATTAGGACAAAAAGTATTCAAATTCAATTCACGGGTATCGGTAATACTATTCAGAACCAAAGATTTCATTCTCGGCATATTCCCAAAATGCAAATCACTTATAGAAATCAACAGACCGCTTATATCAATAAGTTGTAGTTCTTCAGCCCAGATTCTTACGTTATACGATCCTTTATTACCATATCTATATGTCACTCCGCCAGCCATCGAAGAAGGATCTTCAACTTTCTGCATTCGACCGTTTCCCCCAGTCTATTACCATTCGTCCACCGTCTGCAACAATGTTCAATTGGCGCCAATCTCCTGTAACATTCACTGTAAAACGAATCGTATTTGCATCCGTTAGTACCGGAAAATCAAAATCATCTCCAAACACACTATTATCCGTATCTTTACAAGAAATAAAGATAGTAGATAAGATAAATACGTAACTCCAAACGAACAATAGACTCTTTCGCTTCATTACTTATTATATTTAAGTTAGCAACGTACAAAAGTACGAAAGAAATAGATAGCAACTATAATAGAATACAAATAAATAAGTAACTTTGCCGAAAATTGATTTGATATAACTATGTGGATACTCATTATAAGTCTGATATTGCTGGGTATCATTGCGCTGATTGCCGGGTATATCCGCAACAAAAGACTACAACAGAAGATAGAAAGAGGCGAACTGGACCGTATGCCGGAAGTGAAGGAAGTGGATGCAGAATGCTGCGGCCAACACGAAGTATGCGAACGGGATAGCCTGCTGGCTGCCGTCAGTAAGAAAATAGAGTATTACGATGATGAAGAACTGGACCAGTTCATCGGTCGTGAAGGCAATATGTATACGGAAGAAGAAACAGAGCAGTTCCGTGATGTGTTATATACCACAAAAGACGACGAAGTTGCCGGCTGGATACGTAGTCTTCAACTTCGTGGTATCGAGTTGCCGGATAATCTCAAAGACGAAGTATTTCTGATTATCGGAGAAAGAAGAATATGAACCTATTACAATATACATTCTTTCAGCACGCCTTGTTGGGGAGCCTGCTGGCAAGCATTGCCTGCGGGATAATCGGCACCTATATTGTTACCCGCCGACTGGTGTTTATCAGTGGAGGGATCACTCACGCCTCTTTCGGAGGAATAGGATTGGGACTGTTTGCCGGAATTTCCCCGATATTGTCGGCAGCCGTCTTCTCCGTGCTTTCCGCCTTTGGTGTAGAGTGGCTCAGCAGACGTAAAGATATGCGCGAAGATTCTGCCATTGCAGTATTCTGGACGTTAGGAATGGCATTAGGCATCATGTTCAGTTTCCTGTCACCCGGCTTTGCCCCCGACCTGTCCGCCTATCTGTTCGGGAACATCCTGACAATCAATCAGACTGACCTCTGGATGCTCGGCATATTGGCTCTGCTGTTAACCGGATTTTTCTATCTGTTCATCCGTCCAATCGTATATATCGCTTTCGACCGGGAGTTTGCCCGTTCGCAAAAGATCCCGGTAGAGATATTCGAATATCTGCTGATGATGTTTATTGCGCTGACCATCGTTGCCTGCCTTCGTATGGTAGGTATCGTGCTGGCCATCTCGCTGCTCACCATCCCGCAAATGATCGCCAACCTGTTCACTTACAGCTTCAAGAAAATCATCTGGTTGTCTATCGGCATCGGTTTTCTGGGATGTCTGGGCGGATTGTTCATCTCCTACCATTGGAAAGTCCCTTCGGGAGCTTCAATCATATTCTTCTCCATTCTGATTTATGCCGTTTGCAAAATTGGAAAGAGTTGTTTCAAAAAACAGTCATAATAACAGATTAATATATGGAAATCAAGATTCAATCATTAGAAAGTATCCACGAAGCAGCCCGTGAATTTATCGCTGCTATGGGCGACAGCACTGTATTCGCACTATACGGAAAAATGGGAGCCGGTAAGACTACATTCGTCAAAGCCCTTTGTGAAGAACTCGGTGTTACGGATGTCATCAGCTCTCCCACGTTCGCTATTGTCAATGAATACCGTTCGGACGAAACCGGGGAATTGATCTATCACTTTGACTTTTACCGCATCAAGAAACTGAGTGAAGTGTACGACATGGGCTACGAAGATTATTTTTACAGCGGTGCTCTTTGCTTCATCGAATGGCCGGAACTTGTAGAAGAACTGCTGCCAGGCGATGCCGTAAAAGTTACGATTGAAGAACTGGAGGACGGAAGCAGAGTCATCAAACTATGACCGGACAATATATCGTACAAGGAATTTTTGCACTGGCAGGGATCATCTCCCTGCTGGCGTCATTGCTCAACTGGAACTGGTTCTTTACCACCCGCAATGCACAAACCATTGTCCGGAACGTAGGGCGCAACCGGGCACGACTCTTTTATGGAATACTCGGAGTTATCTTAATAGGAATGGCTATCTTCTTCTTTGTAGAAACACAGAAAGCTATAGCAATTGCCGTGACTTCATCTCCAAGTACTTATTAATCACATCAATCGAAAGATTCTCCGGCGTGGTCAATAAAGAATAGATTCCATTCTGCTTCAAGGTGGAAACAATCAACCGTTTTTCAAAAGCAAACTTCTCCGCTATGACATGGCGATAGTAGCCTTCCGTATCCCTGGCAGGGTTGGCGATATATTCTTTCAAATCGGCATCCTCGAAAAAGACCACAAGAAGACGGTGCTGACGATTCAGTTGTTTCAAATAAGCCAACTGACGGTTCATGCTCCCCATACTGGAGAAATTAGTATATAGCACCAAAAGACTGCGCTTGCTGACATGCTTGTTCAGATGAACACAAAGAGCGGAGAAATCCGTTTCGCCAAAAGTAGTCTGCTGGCTATAAAGATTTTCGAGCAATGTCTGCATATGTCCGGGTTGCTTGGAAGCCGGCACAAAGGTGTCGAAATGTTCATCGAAAGTTACCAGGCCGGTTTTATCATCCTTTCTCATCGCAACATACGAAAGCACCAACGATGCATTGACTGCATAATCGAGTAACGTCATACCGCGAAAAGCTTGCTGCATAATGCGCCCCTTATCAATCACATTATAAATTTGTTGGGAACGTTCATCCTGATAAACATTCACCATTAGCTCATGCCGGCGGGCACTTGCCTTCCAGTTTATCGTCCGGTAATCATCCCCTTTGACGTATTCCTTTATCTGTTCGAATTCCGTATGATGCCCCACTCTGCGAATACGCTTTATCCCCAATTCGGTCAGATTGTCGCTCATAGCCAGCAACTCATATTGGTGCAACATCAGATAAGAAGGATATACCTTGATATCCAACGGCTCCCCACAAGTATAACGCCGGGAAATCAATCCGATCCGACCGGTTACAAACACCCTGATCCGCCCGAAAGAGTAAACACCCCGCTGCGTAGGGCGGAGACGATAACTAATCGTTTTCCCTTCATTTGCCTGAAGCTGTATCCGGAAATTGATATTCCGCTGTTGGAAGATAAAAGGAATCTCGTCGATAATCTCCAAAGAGACGGGACGCGGATAACTATTTTCCACACGGATAGCCACTTCGTTTTCATCGCCATTGGAGAAACGGTCGGCACAGTGACGTTCTGCCTGAATCGCGTTGGTACGATAAAGTAGAAATCCGTCCGCCGACACTAACGCAATCAAAGCCACAAGCGCCCACTGCCCGACAACAAACAACGGAGCAAACGCATATCCGCTACCCAGAAACAGGATAACCAACACAAAGACAATATAGAAACGATTCGTTAAATACAACTTGTCTGCTAAAAATTAAGAGTTAAAAACTAAAGACCGTAATCGGAACATGACAGTTGGACTATCATGCATTATCTATTTCGGAACCTCAACCTTGTCAATCAAACGCTGCGTCACCTTCACCGGAGAATAGCCTTCCATTTCCGCTTCGGCAGTCAGAATCAGACGATGTTGAAGCACATACGGAGCCACAAACTTAATATCTTCCGGTGTCACAAAATCACGTCCCTGCAAGAGAGCATAGGCTTTGGACGCCTGCATCATAGCAACGGACGCACGTGGAGAAGCTCCCAGATACACAGCTTTGCTGGTACGTGTCTGCTGCACAATCAGGGCAATGTACTGAAGCAACGTGCGGTCAACAAACACATTCTTCATAAAAGCACGGAGCGTCAACAACTCTTCCTTCGTAAGAGCAGGTGTGATATCATCAAGTTTCACCAAGGCGGCATTGGAGTGATGACGTTCCAGAATATTCACTTCTTCATCCAATGAGGGATAATCCATAGTAATCTTCATCAGGAAGCGGTCGAGCTGCGCTTCGGGAAGTTTGTAAGTTCCTTCCTGTTCCACCGGATTCTGGGTAGCCAAAATCGTATAGAGTTCTCCCATTCGGTGTGTCGTCCCGTCAATACTTATCTGACGTTCTTCCATTACTTCAAACAAGGCCGACTGCGTTTTGGCAGGAGCACGGTTTATCTCATCCACCAATACAATATCCGCAAATATCGGCCCCTTATGAAAATCAAACTCATTCGTCTTCATGTTGAATACGGTCGTTCCCAACACATCGCTCGGCATTAAATCCGGGGTAAACTGGATGCGGCTGAAGTCTGCATCAATCAACCGGGCCGTGAGACGGGCCAGCAACGTTTTCGCTACTCCCGGCACACCTTCTATCAGCACATGACCGTTTGCCAGAATAGCCGTCAGCACCAAGTCCACCGTTTGTTCCTGACCGACTATGACGGAGGCAATCCGTTCTTTCAGTCCTTGTATCTTCTCGGAAAAGAGAGTTAAATCTATCCGTTGTTCAGTGTTCTCTTCCATAAGTTTCTTCTTTATATATGATTGATTATTTCACTCATTTTATCTATATACAGTTTCATCTGTTCCGCAGAAATGACGCGGCCGCCGTAAATCACCGGGCGGACTTCGCGGACAAACGTACCGATTTCCTCCGCATCCATTCCCGTCTTCTGCGCAATCCGGCGGAAAGAGCGTTCATCGTCCGCCACTTCCTCTATATCCACCTGAATCTCTCTTCTCAATTCTTCCGCAAAGTAGATAAACTTCTTATGGACCAAGTCTGCATGATCTTTCTTCTGATAATACAGAGTCCCTATCAGTTCGGTAAACTCAAGGGATTTGTTTTCCGGTTCGCGGATAACCGGTATTACACGTTGCCGTCTCCGTACCGTAAATATCATAAACAGCAATATGGCAATCATCGTCAGATACAACGCCCAGCGAAGCGGTTGCCGGGAAAGAAGGTAAAGGAAAGGAGACTGCTGCGTTTCCGCCGTCTCTTTGACATATCCTTCGGTACGGACAACAGGAAACTCGCCCATTTGAGATAACAAGCGGAATATGTAAGCCGAATTATTCCCGTCGAGTATACCGTAATTGGTAAAAATCAAAGGAGTGGAGACAAGAATCACCTCCCCTTTCCCAACCGGACAGGTCATAACTACAGGAACATAACGAAGTGTGTCCTGCTCCGATTCCGTAGATACGGAATCGACTTCTACCTCATACCGGTACTCATTCACATGAAGCGCTTTCCTCGCCAACTCTTTTCCCGGCAACGAATCGCCCCAGAAATAGGAGGAACAAAGCTGAGGGTAGAAATAGAACGTTCGCGGGGAATAGACTGCCGAATCTCCCACCCAGCATAAACTATCTTTTGCCAACAACGAAGTGGCATATTTCTTGAGAGCCAACGGACTGAAATAAAAACGATAAGATTCAAAGTTCAATGTATCCTTCAAGTACCGGCTGAACATAGTGCTCGCCAGCATAACCTTATTTCCCCGTTCCGCCATTTTCAGGAGAGACTTCACATCAATGTCCGTCAATGCCATGTCATGGGCAACTGCCAGTATTCCCCGGCTATACAACGTGTCTTCCTCCTCCAACTGATAGAATGTCTTTTTCGACAATGTGTATCCATTGGGCAAAGAAGCAGACAACAGGCTATCGAACACCGCACATCCGAAAGGCTGGTCATCATAATGACCGAAAGTAGGTGTCCACACAAACTTCTTCGGCAGGTGATATTCCACAGCGAACATTATGACCAAAAAGGCTACAATGAAAATGATAAACCAGTGGCTTCCTTTCATACAGCGCCTCCTTTCTCTATTTCTTCCTGCAATGCCTGCATCTCACGGAAAAGTTCTTCCGTCGCTTCGAAGTTACCGTAACGTACCCGCAGGAAGTGGTTGGTCATTTGCCGGAAAGCCGGCAGCCGCACTTCATAGATATATTGCGTAGGTGTCTTATAAAGCTGCCAGTCAATACGTTCGGCGTCGCTCAACTGTTTCAGTGTCTGCAAATAGAGCAAACGTATCGCTTCCCTGTAATCCCGACGGGACAGTGCTTCATCAATGCCTTTCGGAAAATCAACGCCATAAATGGTATCTTCCTCAACAGTATACGGAAGTGAATTTTTATGCGAACGCATGAACAGTTCGGGACGTTTTTTGTAAACAAACCAAACAATCAGAAGCAAAAGAAGAATGGCCAGGCAAATCATGATAAGCCCGGAATACTCCTCCGCAAAACGGCTACCGAATATTTTACCCAACAACTCCCCGAACTGACCGCGAATCCACTCGAAAATATTAATTTCCGGAGTTATCAGCTCACGATTATAATCATACGCAGCATCGGACCGGAAAGCCGCAAGCTGTGCAGAATCACAAACCAATGTATCAGCCGGGGAAGTTATCATCTACCTGAACCTGTTTTTAGAGTTTATCAAAATTATCAATATCAGTTTCCACCGTAATGCTGTCCACCACTTCCGAGGCGTGCCCGTATTGATAAGCCATGCCGACAAAGGTGAAAATCATTGCCAGGTAAGCGCCGAATGTCTGAATAATCGCCATTAAGTAGAGGAAGAAACTATATCCTGCCGATACAGTAACCTCACCGCTTCCACCGACATCACTCATTGCAAAAAAGTACTTCACGACAGTAGCAATATACCAAGGCATCATCGTTACTCCTTGCAGGACGTTAGCTATAATTCCCATTAACAATGAAACTAGAAAGACACCTCCCCAAGTAGCAAATCCCAACCGGAAAGTTTTCTTGAAAGCCTCCATTAAAGTGATATCCTCAAACAAATAAATGGGCGCCAACAGAGCAAGCGGTACGGAGAAAGCTATGATAAACGGAATAGTCAGAAACAATGTGAAAGGCGTCAAAGCAACCAGAAGACCTACAAAAATACCAACAAACAGTACCAGTAACATACAAGCACCTGTCATCAGTAGCAGTCTTTTTATATTACGGAACAACCGAGGTTTCAGCATACCCAGAGTTACTCCCTGCAAGCGTTCTTCGCGTTCATTATATGTCCGGATCAGCCCATAGACCAACGATGTCAGGAGGATTATTCCAATCAGATAAAGGAACATATATAATCCATAATAAGAGCCGAAAGCAATGAGCGAAGAAGAAGACGCAGCCATTGCCGTACTACTTGCGATAGCAGATATCGACAATGCCCCGCTCATTAATCCGTTCAGGCTCAACGCCTGAATGAGGCAAAGAGGCAACAACAGATAAGTAGTAAACTTCAACAACAATTTCCAATTCTCTTTTAGAAAATCAAAAGAAGCGTTTAACTTTTCACCGAAAGGACGTTTCACATACATCGCGATCTTAGGTTTCTGTGATTCCATGTTTTTTTCTATTTGGTAAATAAATATAGTAGAAAATAATAAATGACAACGAAAGCAGAATGAATCCAAGCCTCAACAGATCCGGCAGTTCCGTATGTCGGGTGACAAAGCCTTCAATAAAACCTGCCATTACAAATACGGGAACGGTACCTATGACAATCTTTACTCCCTTCTTTGCACCCCGACGGAAAGACTCCAACCGTGAATAGGTGCCGGGGAAAAGCCAACCGTTACCTAAAGCCAGTCCGGCGGCACCAGCCACAATAATTGCCCAGATTTCAAGCGTTCCATGCAGCCAGATAGCAAGACTGGATTCCCAAAGCAAATCGTGCTGATAAAAGAAGGTTTGAAAGGCACCTATCATGATTCCGTTTCTAAGTAACATATATCCTGTACCGAAACTAGTCAACAGCCCCATTGCAAAACAATTGAAAGAAACCATCACATTGTTAAGCGTAATTCCCAGGAACATCGGCACTTCGTCCGAGCCGTTGTAGACCGCCATTGGCTCACCGTTGGCAATATTATCCAAAGTCATATCCACATAGCCGTTCCCTAAAATCAGGCGGACAAAGTTCGGGTCATTCGCAGCGGATATCACTCCTATCAGCACGCTGACAATAAAGATAATGAAGGAAGTCAGCAGTTCACGCCGGGCATCATACATTGTCTGCGGAACTTCACGCGTCCAGAACGTGATGATTCGCGACCACTTTTCCCGTTTGTTCCGGTAAATCTCGTTATGCAGTGCCGAAGCAAGATTATTCAGATAGATAGTAATGCGTGAAGTCGGAAAATGTGTCTGGGCAAATGCCAGATCAGCAGTCAGATCCGTATATACGTCGGCAAGTTGGTCGGGAGACAAGCCCGCGGCCTGCTCCACTACCTTTTCGGTTTCCTTCCATTTTTCAATGTTCCGACGGATAAACGTAACTTCTTTCATGCTTTCCAAGGGATTTCGGATAAGTTTTGTCCGAAACCGGAAGCAAAAGTAAGAGAAATATGATATATTTGCAACGGAATCCTAAGAATGTTTAATCAGAAATGGCAGAATCTACGATTATAACCGGCCAATTCGTCCGTATCAGCCAGACGCCCGCCAGTATTGGCGAACGACTGTTGGCATTAGTTATCGATTATTTCCTAATCGTAATCTACGTATATTCTACTGCCACCCTCTTAACCGAACTGCGGTTGCCTTCGGGATTTACCCTCATTTTCTTTCTCTGCGTCATTTATTTACCGATACTCGGTTATTCTTTTCTTTGCGAGACATTCAACCACGGGCAGAGTTTCGGCAAGCGTATAATGAATATCCGTGTTGTCAAAGCCGACGGTACCACTCCCAGTATCAGCTCTTACCTGTTGCGCTGGCTGCTTTTTCCTATTGACGGTCCAATTACGGGCGGTTTAGGTATTCTGGTGGTCCTGTTGACAAAAAACAGTCAACGAATGGGAGATCTTGCTGCCGGAACAATGGTGATTAAGGAAAAAAACTATCGTAAGATACACGTCAGCCTTGATGAATTTGACTATCTGACCAAAGATTATCATCCGGTCTATCCGCAATCCGCCGATTTATCACTCGAACAGGTAAATGTCATTACACGAACACTGCAATCCGGTGAGAAAGACCGTCCGCGACGTATCTTGCTACTAGCCCAAAAGGTGCAGGAGTTGCTTTCCATTACTCCACGCGACAACAATCAGGAGAAATTCCTTCAAACAGTGCTTCGGGATTATCAGTATTATGCATTGGAAGAGATATAAAGACTACTTTATTTACTGCCCGTTCCCTTTGTACCAAAGATCCGTAGCGATGCGTTCATTGTCGTTTCCGCACTTGGGAACTCTAGTTTCCACGGTTAGAAATTTCAATTTCCCTACGCAGAAAGAGGCTGTCTCAAAATAGAAAAATGAAGTGACCCCAAAAATTTGGACTGGTTAAACATTATCCAGTTATAGAAAGAGTTCGGTATTGTACTGGACTCTTTCCTTTTAACCGGGACTTGATTCTTTTATTATTATAATAATCTATATATTC